>Ga0209489_100144_pt1 | contig 106729 bp, 87 predicted proteins | sample SiratrowhiteBW_FD_187527 | JGI IMG/M metagenome (GOLD analysis project Ga0209489, IMG submission 187527) | Root nodule microbial communities of legume samples collected from California, USA - Siratro white BW (SPAdes) (version 2) | ecosystem: Host-associated > Plants > Roots > Nodule | place... | reverse complement strand
GATGGATATTGAACCGCCGGCAGAGCTCCCGCCGGTTCGCTCCCTCCTGCATCGCAAGCCGCACGAACTCCCGCCGCTGATCCATCACCGACACCTCTCGCCAGGGCATGGACTTGGCCTCCTTTACTGCCAAATCCCTGCACTATGATGTGTCGGCTATGTCCCCGAACACCCGTCGGTCATGTCCCCGGGCTGAACATCAAGCCGGGGCATGACGACGGCGGGAGAGACGATGTCTCAAGAACATTTCGACGTGCTGATCGTCGGTGCCGGCCTGTCCGGCAATCGGCGCGGGCTATCATTTACAGACCAAATGCCCGGCCAAGAGCTACGTCATCCTGGAGGGACGGGACTGCATCGGCGGCACCTGGGACCTGTTCCGCTATCCCGGTATTCGCTCCGACAGCGACATGTTCACGCTGGGCTATTCCTTCAAGCCGTGGACCGACCCCAAGGCGATCGCCGACGGGCCGCAAATCCTGAACTATGTGCGCGAGACCGCGGTCGAGAACGGCATCGACAAGCACATCCGGTATCATCATCGCGTCAAGCGCGCGGCGTGGTCGACACCAGACGCGCGCTGGACGGTGGAAGCTGAGCGCATCTCGGGCGAGGGCGCGACCGAGCTCGTGCTGCACTTGCAATTTCCTATTCATGTGCTCTGGCTATTATAAATACGAGGCGGGCTATACGCCGGAGTTCAAGGGCATGGCGGATTTCGCCGGCCGCATTGTGCATCCGCAGAAATGGACCGAGGATATCGATTACGCGGGTAAGCGCGTCGTCGTGATCGGCTCGGGCGCCACAGCGGTGACGCTGGTGCCGGAGCTCGCCAAGAAGGCGGCGCAGGTCACCATGCTGCAGCGCTCGCCGACCTATGTGGTGTCGCGTCCGGCCCAGGATCCCGTTGCCAACAAATTGCGCCGCAATCTCCCGACGCGCCTTGCTTGTCATCTGATCCGCTGGCGCAACGTGATGTGGGGGATGTTCTTCTTCCAGCTCAGCCGGCGCCGACCTGCCAAGGTGAAGGACCTCATCCTCAAGGGCGTGAGAATCGCGCTGGGCCCCGACTACGATGTCGCCACCCATTTTACGCCGCGCTACAATCCCTGGGACCAGCGGCTCTGCCTCGTGCCGGACGGCGATCTGTTCAAGGCGATCCGCGAGCAGCGCGCCTCCGTCGTCACCGATGAGATCGACACGTTTACGCGCGCTGGCATCCGCCTGAAGGACGGCCGCGAGCTTGCCGCCGACATCATCGTGACGGCGACCGGGCTGGTGCTCCAGGTCGTCGGCGGCCTCGAGGTCAGCGTCGATGGCCGCGCCGTCGATTTCGCCAAGACGCTGACCTACAAGGGCATGATGTATGCCGACGTGCCGAACATGGCCTCTGCCTTCGGCTACACCAATGCGTCCTGGACCCTGAAATGCGATCTCACCTGCGAATATGTCTGCCGGCTCATCAACTATATGGACCGGCACAATTTCCGGCAATGCATGCCGCACAATGACGATCCAACCATCACCGCGCAGCCCTCGCTCGATTTCACCTCTGGCTACGTGCAGCGCTCGATCGCCAAGATGCCGAAGCAAGGCTCGAAGCGGCCGTGGCGGCTCTACCAAAATTACGCGCTCGACATCCTCTCCTTGCGCTTCGGCCGGATCGACGACGGCGTGATGAGGTATTCCTGATCTCCGTATATTGCCGGAGGAACCCGCCGATCGCTTGAGGCGAACGGCGACTTGAAGTAGTATTGCTGCGTCGCATGCAATTTACTTCCGACAGCGCCTGAGTTCCGCGTCGCTGGCATTGATGGGAGCGCGGGACGTGCACGTGCTTGCTCTGGTCACGCAAAAAGGCGGAAGCGGCAAGAGTACGCTGGCCGTTGGGCTTGCAGTGGCCGCTATGGAACGCGAAGAGCGCGTCGCTCTCATTGAGGCTGACGCGCAGGGCACCATCTCGAAATGGAAACAGCGTCGCGAGAATTGCTTTCCCCGTGTCGAGTGCGTTGCCGATCCGGCGGAGATCGAGCCGGCGCTTTCTCGGCTACGGGCCGAAGGGATTGGGCTCGCAATCATCGACACGGCCGCCACGAATAATGCCTTGGCGCTGCGCGCCATCACCAATGCCGACTTCTGTCTCATTCCGGCGCGTCCGAGCCCGGCCGATATCGAAGCTGCCATCCCTACGCTGTTGGCCATTCGCAGGGGTAACCGCCGGTTTGCCTTCATCCTCAATCAGACGCCCACACGGGGGTGCCGGCTGAGTGAAGCTGCCACTTCGCTCAACTCGCTGGGCGTGCTTGCGCTTCCCTTCATTGGACAGCGCAACGATCACCAGGACGCGCTCGGGGTAGGCTTGGGTGTCACGGAGTTTGCGCCGGACGGCAAAGCCTCGGACGAGATCGTTGGGCTGTGGCGGTGGATTTCGGAGCACATCTTCACGGAGTCGAATCATCATGGGCAAGGCGCAGTCGAGACAGCCTGCTGATGGCGCACGCGCCAGACGTCGGTCGCTGGTGGACCTGACTGCGGCGGCGAGCCGTAGCATCGACGAGAGCCTCTTGGAGATACCGCCTGATCCGGTCGCCGTCCCACGAGGCGATGAACTCCGGAGCGAGCGGGCAGCCAAGCGGCCTGCTCGAAAGACACCTGCTCGAAAGACACCTGCTCGAAAGACACCTGCGCGAATGGTGCCTGCAGAGACGACCGTTCCGGCGGCAACCGACAACGTCGCGACTTGCGCATCTACGAAGGTGGAGTTGGCTTCGACGCAATTCCAAAATGCCAGCAGCACCTCCGCTCTTGCCGTGGAGATCGCCAAAGAGATGCAGACGCGGGCCCTCGAGACAATGAAGCTGGGCGTGCATGTGTTCGAATATACGAAGGATATTGCCAGCCCGGAAAGCGACGTCCTGGACGGAGCTGCAGCCGAGTGTCACGCTGTCGTGCTCGAATTGATGAAAGTGAATGCAGGCGCTACCCTGCAGTATACGCGCGAGTTGAGCCGCGTGAGAACGCTCTCGCAGTGGGTCGAGTTGTCGAGCTCGCATGCCCGAAAGCAGTGTGAGTTGGTGCAACAGCAGGCCGAACTGCTAAAATCATTGACACGCAATGCGAGAACGTCCGGCGCCGAATAGCCGCATCGGAATCAGGATAGTGGTACGTCCCGCGCGCGCGAATGTTTCTTGCGTATTCGGCCGCCCGTCTGAATCAGCCATCCCGCCCGACGGTTAACGCCGGATTAACGGATGAGTCCTAGCCTCTCCCGGCCGGGTTACTCGCAAGGCCGAGGTGAGCCCAATGGAAGCCCAGAGAATCGCGGTCGACGCCGTCGTCGCGCTGACCGATTGTGACCGCGACGCCGTCATCGCCTTCATCCGCCGTCTCTACCTCGCCGGCGTCACCGACCCCAAACGTCTGACCTTCAAGGGGCTCCAGGCGCTATCACGGGCCTGATTCGGGCGGTTTCGGCCCAAGTTCCATCCCCTTGCTCTCTCGCGCGTGATTGCAACCCACCGGTGATATCTTGCCGGTGCGGCCCGGCCGGGCTACACGACACCCCGGCTGGGTCACTCGGGATTGGGGAAATGCTGAAACAGCTTTTTGCGCCGCAACTTGTCATTCTTTATGTGCTTGCGGCGTCGACGATCTACGTTCATTTCCGCGGCAAGCAGCGGCTGCGCTTCGCGCGCCAGCTCGGCGACCATTCGACCTATCTCGCGCCGTACAACGTCCTGATGTATGCAGGCTCGGCGGTGCCCAACAAGCCGGTGATCTCGGTCGATCAGTTTCCCGAGCTGAAGCCCCTGAGTGAGAACTGGGAGACCATCCGCGACGAGGCCGTGCGCCTGTTCGACGAGGGCTTCATCCGCGCCGCCGCCAAGAACAACGACTGGGGTTTCTATTCCTTCTTCAAGAGCGGCTGGAAGCGGTTTTACCTGAAATGGTACGACGACTTCCTGCCCTCGGCGCGCACGCTGTGCCCGAAGACGGTGGAGCTGCTCAATTCGATCCCCAGCGTGCATGGCGCGATGTTCGCGATGCTGCCGCCGGGCGGCAAGCTCGGCGCGCACCGCGATCCCTTCGCGGGCTCGCTGCGCTATCACCTCGGCCTAGTCACGCCGAACTCGAACAAGTGCCGCATCCTCGTCGACGGTGTCGAATGCGTCTGGCGCGACGGCGAGGCCTTCATGTTCGACGAGACCTTCATCCACAGCGCGGAGAATGCGACCGACGTCAACCGCATCATCCTGTTCTGCGACGTCGAGCGTCCGATGAAGTTCGGCTTCATGACCGCGATCAACCGCTGGGTCAGCCATCACATCGTCAAGGCGTCTGCGACGCAGAACGTCGACGGCGAGAATGTCGGCGTGCTCAATAAGGTGTTCGGCAAGCTCTACGAGATCCATCTCGCCAGCCGCAAGGTCAAGGAGTGGAACCGCAACGTCTACTACACGCTCAAATACTCGCTGACGGCGCTGATCCTCGGGCTGATCGTGCTGTCGGCGCTGCGGTGAAGGGTCCGCGATGGCGCCCTTGCCGATTGCTAACGCGGAGATCACGCAGTTCTTCCGCCAGTGGCTGGAAATCTTCGCGGGCTATGTCCGCGAGGTCGACTACGCCTCGGCGAGGCCGCTCTTCCATCCGGATGTGCTCGCCTTCGGCACGCATAACGATGTCATCCCCGGCCTCGATCAATGGGTCTCGACGCAATGGGACAACGTCTGGCCCAAGACGAGTGACTTCCGTTTCGTCCTCGATCAAACCTCTGTTCTGGCATCACCAGACGGAGCGATGGCGACCGTGATCGCGCCGTGGACGAGCACCGGCTATCACCCTGATGGCAGCGCGTTTTCGCGGCCGGGCCGGGCGACGATGGTGTTTGCAAGAAACGGCGATGGATGGCTGTGCGTGCATTCGCACATGTCGCTCAATCGCGGCGTGCCGCAGGCAAGCCACGCCAATCGGCCGGTGAAGGCCTGGTAGAGCTAGGCCACCCCGGCAGCGGGCGCGGCCGGCTTTGTAGGCCAACTAAAGTTCTAGCTTCTCGTTCCAGCTCGGCGGGGAACCCTTGGAACCCAAGCTCGTTTGTTCCTCAGCAAACAACCGGTGAAAACGCGCAACCGGGGGGCCGTTCGAGGGAAACGCTCCCATGGCAACACTCGACCTTGATGCCACCCGACTTACTGCATCCGAGCATCAGCGCCAGCTTCGTCGCGCGGTCATCGCGTCCACGGTAGGGACCGCGATCGAATGGTATGATTTCTTCCTCTACAGCACCGTCACGGGGCTGGTTTTCGCAAAGCTGTTCTTTCCAAAGTCCGACCCCTGGGTTGGCACGCTGGAGGCGTTCGCGATCTACGCAGTCGGCTTCGTCGCGCGACCCATTGGCGCAGCAATCTTTGGCCATTATGGCGACCGCATTGGGCGCAAATCCACGCTGATTGCGACGCTGCTCTTGATGGGACTAGCGACCGCCGCGGTGGCCATAGTCCCGACCTATGCGAGCATCGGCATCTGGGGTGCCGTGATCCTGACCGTGCTGCGATTTATTCAGGGCGTCGGCGTCGGCGGCGAGTGGGGCGGCTCCGTGCTGATGTCGATGGAATGGGCCCGCAACGACCGATCGCGAGGATTGATCGCCTCATGGCCGCAATTCGGCGTGCCCTGTGGCCTATTCCTCGCCAACCTCGCCGTGCTGGCGTTCAGCCAGATGGCGGGCGATCAGTTCCTGGCGTGGGGCTGGCGCATTCCGTTCGCGCTCAGCATCATCCTGGTCGGCGTCGGCCTCTATATCCGGCTCGGCATTCTCGAAACGCCTGTGTTCTCAAAGCTCGTGGCCGAACGACAGGTCGACCGCACCCCGATGCTGACCGTGATCCGGGAGTATCCGAAGGAGATTCTGCTCTCGGCCTTCGCGCGGATGTCGGAGCAGGCGCCGTTCTACATCTTCACCGCCTTCGTCTTCTCCTACGGCATCGGTACCCTGCACGTTTCGCGCGACTTCCTGCTGACTGCGGTGCTCTCGGCTTCGGTGCTGTCGTTCGTCTCGATCCCGTTGTGCGGACATATCTCCGATCAGATCGGCCGCAAGAACATGTATATGATCGGCGCTGCCGTGACGGGCATCTTCGGCTTCATCTATTTCGCGATGCTCAACACCGGATCGTCAGTCATCATCTTCCTCGCGATCATCCTATCGCTGATCCCGCACGACATGCAGTACGGCCCGCAGGCCGCCTTGATTGCCGAGAGCTTTACCGGACGCTTGCGCTACAGCGGCTCCTCACTCGGCTATCAACTTGCATCCGTGATCGCCGGCGGCCCGGCGCCGCTGATCGCAACCTGGCTGTTCGGCACGTTCCACTCGGCGACCCCGATCGCGATCTACATCGCGATCTGCGCTGTTATGACGCTGGCCGCGACCGCGATGATGACCGATTACACCGGGAAGGACATCAACGCGGCGGGCGCGCATCAGCGGCGAGCTTGAGGTCGCAAAAAAGCCCCGGGCGCGACGTCCGGGGCTTTGCCTTTCTGTGATCTCGAGCTCAGCCTATTCCGGCTGGCCGATCGCGACCTTCAGCGTGCCGACGCCGTCGACGCCGCATTCGAGCTTGTCGCCCACCTGGAGCTGCGACACGCCGGCCGGGGTGCCCGTCATGATGATGTCGCCGGCGGCGAGCTTCACCTGCTGCGAGAGCTGCCAGATGATCTCGGGCACGTTCCAGATCAGCTCGGTGAGATCGCCCTTCTGGGCTTCCTTGCCGTTGACCGTCAGCCAGATCTTGCCCTTGGCGGGATGGCCGATCTTGGAGGCCGGCTGAATCGCGGAGCAGGGCGCCGAATAATCGAACGACTTGCCGATCTCCCAGGGACGCTCCTTCTTGCGCGAGGCGATCTGGAGGTCGCGGCGGGTGAGGTCGATGCCGACAGCGTAGCCGTAGACGTGATCGAGTGCCTTCTCGGCCGGGATGTTGAGCCCGCCGCTCTTCATCGCGACAATCAGCTCGACCTCGTGATGCAAATCCTTGGTCAGCGGCGGATAGGGGATGGTGGCGCCGTCCGGCACCAGCATGTCGGCATGCTTGGCGAAGAAGAACGGCGGCGCGCGCTCGTCATTGCCCATCTCACGGATGTGCTCGAGATAATTGCGGCCGACGCACCAGATGCGGCGCACCGGATAACGACCGCTCTCGCCGACGACGGGAAGCGAAGCCTGGGGCGGAAGCGGGATGACGTAGGAGGCGGCGTTCATGAAGCGGTCTCGCGGCTCTTGAGGTTGATAAGGAACTCTATGCGGTTGCGCTGATCGGCGCCAGTACGCCGGCGTCCCGATGTTGCAACCGGAAGAACGAGGCGTAGCGGCCGCCGCGGCGGAGCAGCTCGTCATGGCGGCCCTGCTCGACGATCTCGCCGCCCTCGACCACCAGGATGTTGTCTGCGTGCATGATGGTGTGCAGGCGGTGCGCGATCACGATGGTGGTGCGGTTCCAGCAGAGATGTTCGATCGCCTCCTGCACCTGCCGCTCGGATTCGGAATCGAGCGCGGCGGTGGCTTCGTCCAAGAGGATGATCGGCGCGTTCTTGAGCAGCGCTCGCGCGACCGCAATGCGCTGGCGCTGGCCGCCGGAGAGCTGCGTGCCGTGCTCGCCGACGGGCGTGTCGTAGCCGAGCGGAAAGCCCATGATGAAATCATGCGCGCAGGCCGCCTTTGCCGCCTCGATGATCTCGTCCTCGCTGGCGCCCGGCTTGCCGAAGGCGATGTTGCTCCGGATGGTGTCGCGGAACAGGTAGACGTCCTGGCCGACATAGGCGGTCTGCGCGCGCAGCGATTTGCGCGAGACCGAGGCGATCGACTGGCCGTCGATCACGATGTCGCCCTGCGTCACCTCGTAGAAGCGCAAAAGCAGCGCCAGCACGGTCGACTTGCCGCCGCCGGAGGGGCCGACCAGCGCAGTCACCTTGCCCGGCTCGGCAATGAAGCTCATGCGGTTGAGCACGGTCTCGCCCGAACGATAGGCGAAGCTGACGTCGCGCAGCTCGATCCGCGCGTCGGAGAGCTTCAGCGCCGGCTTGTCGTCGTCGGACTGCTCGCTCGCGGGGCTGTCGACGACCTCGAGCAGCATGCGCGCGCCGACCAACTGGCTATTGAGGTCGATATTGAGTCGTGCCAGCCGCTTGGCGGGCTCGGTCGCCATCAGGAAGGCGGTCATGAAGGAGAAGAACGCGCCCGGAGTGGCGTTGAGCGCGACCACGGCGTAGCCGCCATACATCAGGCAGCCGGCGACGGCGAAGCCGCCGAGCATTTCCATCAGCGGGTTGGAGCGGTTGGCGACGCGGGCCATCTTGTTGGCATTGCGCTCGACGATCGCGATGTTCTCGTCGATGCGCTTCTGCATGGTCTCTTCAAGTGTGAAGGCCTTGACGGTGCGGATGCCCTGCAGCGATTCCTGCATCGTCTCCATGATGTCGGCGGTCCCGGTGAACTGGTTGAAGGCGAGGCCCTTGATGCGCTTGACCAGCTTGCGCAGCACCAGCATCGCCGGCGGCACCGCGACGAGCCCGATGAAAGACATCAGCGGGTCCTGCCACACCATCACGCCGATCATGGCGAGCAGCATCAGCAGATCGCGCCCGATGGCGTTGACCAGCATATTCAGCACGTCGGTGATCGATTTGGCGCCGGCGGTCAGCCGCGCCAGGAACTCGGACGAATGCCGCTCGGAGAAGAAGCCGACGCTTTCGCGCATCAGTTTTGCGAACAGCTGGCGCTGGTTGGTGGCGAGGATCGCGTTGCTGATCTTGGTCAGGATCACCATGTGGCCGTAGGTTGCCACGCCCTTGATGAAGAGCAGGAGCACCGTGATCCCTGAGAACATCGCGATGCCCGGGATGTTCTTGTCGACATAGGCCTGGTTGATGACCTGGCCGAGCACATAGGTCGCGCATGCGGTCGCGCCGGCGGCCAGCGCCATCAGCGCGAAGGCAACGAGATAGCGCCGCCAGTAGGCGATCCCCTGTTCCATGATCAGGCGGCGAATCAAGACCGCTGCCGCGTAGGGATCGTCGGTGATTTTCTTTGGAAACTGGGCCATCCGGTGTCCATTGACCGCGCAGGACAAAGCCTGCCCGCGCGTCAGGGATCGATGGGCCTCTGTGCCCGCTCAAGCCGGGTTTTTCAAGCCCAATTAAGGGCTTGCGCTTGGGACGATTCTAGGCCGAGGCGGCGTGGCGGAGCTCGCCGTGGCGCTCGCGGAACAGCTTGTCCTCCCAGGCCAGCGCATGGGCTGCGATCGTCTCGAGGTCGTCGTATTGCGGCCGCCAGTCGAGCAGGCTGCGGATGCGGCCGGTGTCGGCGACCATGGTCATGATGTCACCGGGCCGGCGTGGGGCGTATTGCACGGCGAAGCTGCGGCCCGAAACCCGGCGCACCGCGTCGATGGTCTCCAACACCGAATAGCCGCGGCCATAGCCGCAATTCAGCGTGGTCGAGGCGCCGCCATTGCGCAAATAGGCCAGCGCCGAGCGATGGGCCTGCGACAGGTCGGTGACGTGGATGAAGTCGCGGATGCAGCTGCCGTCCGGGGTCGGATAGTCGGTGCCGAACACGTCGATCTTGGCGCGCTGGCCGGTGGCGGCTTCCACCGCGATCTTGAGCAGGTGCGTGGCGCCGACGGTGGCAAGCCCGATGCGCGCCTGCGGATCGGCGCCGGCGACATTGAAGTAACGCAACGTCACGTATTGCATGCCGTAGGCGGCGGCAACGTCGTGCAGCATGATCTCGGTCATCAGCTTCGACGAGCCGTAGGGCGACAGCGGCCGCGTCGGCGCGTGCTCGGGCACCGGCATCTGGTCCGGATTGCCGTAGACGGCGGCGGTCGAGGAAAAGATGAAGCGGCCAATGCCGCGCTTGACCGCCACGTTGAGCAGGTTGCGCGCGGTCGTGAAATTGTTGCGGTAGTAGCCGAGCGGATCACGCATCGAATCCGGCACGACAACCGAGCCTGCGAAATGGATGATGCTCTCGATGTCGTGCTGGGCGATCACGCCTTCGAGCAGGTTTTCATCACCGGCATCGCCGATGAACAGCGGAACGCCTTCGGGCAAGTAAGCGGAGAATCCGGTGGAGAGATCGTCGATCACGAAGACGTCCTCGCCGGCTTCCGCCAGCGCCAGGACCGTATGACTTCCGATGTAGCCGGCGCCGCCGGTGACTAGCACAGTCATGATCTCACCCGTCTTCGATCAACGCGCAAGGCTAGCGCTTGCGTGGTGAAGAGGGGGTATCGGCGGACCTGAACTGGTCACTATGCTTAATGTTGCGTATAGGGACTTTCCGAAACGGAGTGTGACGTGGCGAATTTCCCCGGCGATCTGGAAGTGATCGTGCCAAATCTGCACAGGCGTTATTCCGGGGTCACCGCGACCAACCGGATGGTGGCGCCGCGCCTGGCAAGGCTGTTTCGCGCCGCATGGTTCGGCTCGGACGCGCCGGAGGGGATCGCGCGGCTGAGCGTTGCCGATTTCCTGAAGCTGTGGGGCCGCAAGCGACCCGTGATCTGGCATGCACGCCGCAACAACGAGATGATCGCCGGTGTCCTGCTGCGCGCGCTCGGCTGGCCGCTGAGGCTCGTGTTCACCTCCGCGGCGCAGCGGCATCACAGCTGGATCACGCGCTGGCTGATCCGGCGCATGGACGCGATCATCGCGACGTCAGATCTCTCGGCATCCTACCTGAAGGTGAAGGCGACGGTGATCCCGCACGGCGTCGACACCGACGTCTATGCGCCGCCGGCCGATCGCGCTGCTGCCTTTGCCGAAAGCGGCCTGCCGGGCCGCTACGCCATCGGCTGCTTCGGCCGCGTGCGGGCGCAGAAGGGCACCGACGTGTTCGTCGATGCGATGTGCCGCTTGCTGCCGCGCTATCCCGATTTCACCGCCGTCATCGTCGGGCAGGTCACACCCGAGCAGACGGCCTTCGCGAACGACCTGAAGAAGCGCATCGAAGCTGCGGGCCTGCAATCGCGCATCGTCATCACCGGCGAATTGCCGATCGAAGCGGTGCAGCGCTGGTATCAGCGGCTGACGATCTACGCCTTCACCTCACGCAACGAAGGCTTCGGCCTGACGCTGATCGAGGCGATGGCGGCGGGGAGCGCGCTGGTCGCCGCACGCGCCGGCGCGGCCGAGCTCGTGGTGGAGGATGGGGTGAGCGGCGTGCTGATCCCGACGGGAGATGCCGACGCACTGGTCGCCGCGCTCGAGCCACTGATGCGCGATGTGGCTGCTGCGGCGGCCATGGGCGCGCGCGGGCGCGCGCGGGTGCTCGAACGATTCAGCCTCGATGCCGAGGCGGCGCGCATCGGCGCGGTCTATCGGCCGCTGCTCTGAGCGCAGCTTCCGGGGCTGCGAAGCAAAAACTGCGAAAACAACCCCATGCACAGTAGCCGGGGCCAGCAAAATCAAGAACTTGGCGGACAGTCAGATCGACTACGGTTTTTTCGAACAGCGCTTTGACTCGTCGGGCAAAACAGTGGCAGGATGCCATCATCGGCGCGAGCCCCGATCGTCTCAGGTCGTAACCTTCGCCCCCGCCTCATCCAGCACCCTCTGCGCAATCCCCACCACCTCGCTCGCTGCGATATCCCGCATGCAGCGGTGGTCGTTCATCTTGCAGATCGTGCTCTGGCAGGGCTGGCAGGCGAGCGCGCTCTTGTCCTGCACCACCGTTGCCGCGAGGCCGTTCAGCGGGGCCCAGAGGTAGGGGCTGGTCGGGCCGAAGATACCCATGGTGGGCGTGCCGAGCGCGGCTGCAATGTGCATCAGGCCGGAATCGTTGGAGATCGCAACGCCCGCCGCCGCCATGGCGAGGACGCCGTTGCGCAGATCGTTGCCGGTGAGGTCCCGCACCTTGGGGCCGCCCGCGGCGACGATCTCCTGGGCAAGGCTCTTTTCGGCGGGGCCGCCGACCACCCAGACCTCGAGCCCGCGCTCGACCAGCAGGCGGGCGGCCTCGGGATAGTAGGTCCAGCGCTTTGAGACGCCGACCGAGCCTGGGGCGAGCGCCACCGCGGCGCCGGCGCTGAGGCCATTGGCCTGGCGCCAGCGGGCGATCTCTTCGGCCGGGACGCGCAGTTGCGGCACCGGCCATTCCGCCGGCAAGGGGGTGCCGTCGGGCTGGGCGAGGGCGGCGTTCTTGTCGATGAAGCGGGGCAGCTTCTTCTCGCCCCAGCGCCACCGATTGATCAGTCCGAAGCGGAACTCGCCGACGAAGCCGACTCGTTCGGGGATGCCGGCCAGCGCCGGCGCGATAGCCGCCTTCCAGGTCCGGGGCAGCACCAGGGCGGTGCCGTAGTTCCGCTTTCGAAGCAGTTTTGCCAGACCGAACTGCCGGCCCACGGCCAGCCGGCTGCGCGGAAGGTCCCAGACGATCCCCTGCCGGACGCCTGGCATGTAATCGACCAGCGGCGCGCACAGGGATGTGGTCAGCAGATCGACCGGCCGGTTCGGCCACCGCTCCTTCAGGACCCGCACCACGGTGTGATTCCGGACGAAATCGCCGATCCACATGTAGGGAATGATCAGGATCGGGCGCGTATCGTCCCGATCTGCATGTCCGCTAAGTTGCGAATCTCTGTTCATTCGTTAATAGGTCCGAAGGCGAGCTGATGTGGCGGTTCGGTTAGCCGCTCCGGGGCGGGACGTAAAGCAGGCAGAGCGCGAGTGCAAAAGCGGCTGCCCAAAATGCTTACACTTTGGCGGATGATGCGCTACGGCAGGGTCGGACCTTAAGAAAAATCGGGCAGGTAGGTGGAATGTTGCTGGTGACCGGCGGGGCCGGTTTTATCGGATCGAATGTCGTGGCCGCGCTGAACGAGGCCGGTCGCAGCGACGTCGTGGTCTGCGACCTGCTCGGCACCGAGGGCAAGTGGCGCAACCTGGCCAAGCGGCAGCTTGTGGATATCGTTCCCCCGGCCGAGCTGGAGGGCTGGCTGAAGGGCCGCAAGTTGGAGGCCATGATCCATCTCGGGGCGATTTCCGCGACCACGGCGATCGACGGCGACCTCGTCATCGAGACCAACTTCCGCCTGTCGATGCGCCTTCTGGACTGGTGCACGATGAACGCGGTGCCGTTCATCTACGCGTCCTCGGCGGCGACCTATGGCGACGGCACGGCAGGCTTCGACGACGACGCCTCGCTGCCGGCGTTGAAGAAATTGCGGCCGATGAATCTCTACGGCTGGAGCAAGCACCTGTTCGATCTCGCCGTCGCCGAGCGCGTCGCGCGCGGCGATCGGCTGCCGCCGCAATGGGCCGGCCTGAAATTCTTCAACGTGTTCGGCCCGAACGAGTATCACAAGGGCTCGATGATGAGCGTGCTGGCGCGGCGCTTCGACGACGTCAGGGCGGGCCGCGTCGTGCAGCTGTTCAAGTCGCATCGCGAGGGCATCGCGGACGGCGACCAGCGCCGCGATTTCATCTATGTCGACGACGTGGTGCGCGTCGTCCTGTGGCTGCTCGCGACGCCGTCGGTGTCCGGCCTGTTCAACGTCGGCACCGGCAAGGCGCGCAGCTTCAAGGACCTCATGCTGGCTGCCTATGCGGCGCTCGGCACCAGGTCCAACATCGAATACATCGACATGCCCGAGCAGATTCGCGACAGCTACCAGTATTTCACCCAGAGCGAGGTCGATCGTCTGCTCCGCGCCGGCTATAACGGCGGCTTCACGATGCTCGAGGACGCGGTGAAGGCCTATGTCGGGGACTATCTCGACCGGCCCGATCGCTTTCGTTGAGGCCCTTCAGACCATGCCGACGCCCATTCTCGATTTCGATGCCCTCGCGCAAGCCATCTCAGGCCGCACGGTGCTGTGCATCGGCGACATCATGCTGGATGAGTTCGTCTATGGCGAGGTGTCGCGGATCTCGCCGGAAGCGCCGGCGCCCGTGATCGCCGCCCAGCGCAGCGAGATCCACGTCGGTGGCGCCGGCAACGTCGCGCGCAACGTCGCTTCGCTCGGCGCGCGCTGTATCTTCGTCGGACTCGTCGGCGAGGACGATGCGGGCAAGCGGCTCAAGGCGGCGATCGATGATCAAGCCGGCATCGAAAGCGTGCTGGTGTGCGACCCCTCGCGGCCGACCACGCGCAAAGTCCGTTTCGTCTCCGAGCATTTTTCGACGCACATGCTGCGCGCGGATTGGGAGCAGGCGCTGCCTGCGTCCGATGACGTCGAAACGAAATTGATCGACGCCATCCTGCCGCAGATCGCGCGCGCCGATATCGTGCTGCTGTCGGATTACGCCAAGGGCGTGCTGACGGCGCGCGTGATCCGCCACACCATCGATGCCGCGCGAAAGCTCGGTAAGCGCGTGATCGTCGATCCCAAGAGCCTGAACTGGGCGATCTATCGCGGCGCTACGCTGCTTACCCCCAACCGCAGGGAATTTTCGGAAGCGACCCGCAGCCGCGCCGAGACGGTGCAGAGCATCGTCGAGGCCAGCGAGGATGTGATGCGGCTCGCCGATTGCGACGCGATCCTGGTGACGCAGGGCGAGCACGGCATGACGCTGGTGCCGCGGCAGGGCGGGGCCGTTCACGTTCCGGCTTTCCCGGTGAAGGTGCGCGACGTCTCCGGCGCAGGTGACACCGTCGCCGCTGCGCTTGCGGTGTCGCTTGCGGCCGGCGCGGACTGGGACACGGCGCTGCGCGTGGCCAATGCCGCCGCCGCCGTCGCCGTCGGCAAGCAGGGCACCGCCAGCGTGAGCGCGGCCGAGCTGCGACGAAAGATCCTGCCGCATGCCACTCTCGCGGCGGAGGAGAAGATCGTGCTCGATCCGGCCGCGCTCGATGCGCAGCTCGCCGAATGGAGGAGGCAAGGGCAGCGCGTCGGCTTCACCAATGGCTGTTTCGACATCCTCCATCCCGGTCACGTCAAGGTGCTGACGGCGGCGCGTGCCGCCTGTGATCGGCTGATCGTGGGGCTCAACAGCGACGCTTCGGTGCGGCGGCTGAAGGGCGCCGATCGTCCGGTGCAGGACGAGCGCGCGCGTGCCGAGGTGCTCGCCGCGCTGGAAGCCGTCGATCTCGTCGTCATCTTCGCGGAAGACACGCCGATCGACCTGATCACCAGGATCAAGCCCGGCGTGCTGGTGAAGGGCGGCGACTACACCCGCGAGCAGGTTGTCGGCCACGAGGTGGTCGAAGCCGCGGGCGGAACGGTCGTGCTGGTCGACATTCTCCAGGGCTTCAGCACGACGGCGCTGGTTCATCGCGCGCGGGGAGGGGACAAGTGACGGTACTCGCCCGGGAGACCCCCGGCCATATGTTGCGGCGACGCCTGCGCAGTCCGACGGCCTGGCGCGACACAGTCGATCTGTTTGCGATCCTGACCGCGGCCTCGCTGCCCTGGTCGACGTCGCTTGCGGGAATCTTCAACGCGCTGATGCTGCTCTGCGTGGTGCCGTTCCTCGACTTCGGCGCCTTCCTGCAATCGCTGAAGCGTCCGATCTGTGCGGCGCCGATCGCGCTGGTGCTGCTCGCGCTGGTTGGGACGCTGTGGTCGGATGCGGCCTGGGGCGCGCGCTTCTATGCGGTCAATCCGACCGTCAAGCTGCTCGTGCTGCCCGTCCTGCTCTATCATTTCGAGCGTTCGCCGCGCAGCCAGTGGGTCTTCGTAGCCTTCCTGGTGTCCTGCGCCCTGTTGTCGGTGATGTCCTGGCTGGTTGCCTTCTATCCGAACCTCGCGCTCAAGACCGACCCCATGGAGCGCGGCATTTTCGTCAAGAACTACATCGACCAGAGCCAGGAATTCGCCCTCTGCGCCGTCGCGCTCGCCTATCCGATCGTGATGCTGCTGCGCGAGAAGCGCTACTGGTTCGCCGGGCTGCTGACGGCACTGGCGCTGACCTTCTTCATCAACATGGCGTTCGTGGTGGTTTCACGCACCGCGCTCGTCACCATTCCGATCATGTTCGGCGTGTTCGCGCTGCTTCACCTCAGATGGCGCAGTATCGCGCTCATCTCCGCCGCGTTGCTCGTCGGCGCCGTTCTCGCCTGGCAGGCCTCGCCGTATTTGCGCCATACCGCCGAGAGGTTTTCCGACGACTACACGCGCTACATGGAAAAGGGCGAACCGACCTCGGCGGGCCTGCGGCTCGAATTCTGGCGCAAGTCGCTCGGCTTCTTCGCGGAGGCGCCGATCAAAGGGCACGGCACCGGCTCGACCCGCGGATTGTTCGAACGCGTCGCGACGCCCGCCGGTCAGTACCAGGCATCTGCCGAGGTGATCGGCAACCCGCATAATCAGACGCTGAACGTTGCCGTGCAATGGGGCGTGATCGGCATCGCCATTCTCTACGCGATCTGGATATTGCATCTGCGCTTGTTTCGCGGCGACGGGCTTGCCAACTGGATCGGGCTCCTGGTCGTGGTGCAGAACGTCTTCACCTCGCTGTTCAATTCCCATCTGTTCGACTTCCATGAGGGCTGGATGTACGTCATCGGGGTCGGCGTCGCCGGCGGCATGGTGATCCGAGCACAACAGGTCGAGGCGAAGATGAGGGAAGCCGGTTCCTGAGCGGTCGCGCGGCTGGCAAGTCTTGTCCAGATGAGCTATCAGCGCGGTCAGGTTGCATCTAACTGGGTTTTCATCGGTCGGCGGATGACGCGTCTTTCGCATCTCACCTCGCGCAATTTCCTGATTGCGCTCCACGACCTGCTGGCGACCACGGCAGCGCTTTTTGCCGCCTTCTATCTGCGCTTCGAGGGCGGCGAAGGGTTCTTCGAACGCTTGCCGCTGCTGTTCCAGATCCTGCCCTATTTCCTCGCCTTCAGCGTGGTCGTGTTCTTCGTCCTGAACCTGACCACGACGAAATGGCGCTTCATCTCACTGCCGGACGCGCTGAACATCATTCGCGCGGCGACCGTGCTGACGGTCGGCCTGCTCGTGCTCGACTATATCTTCGTCGCCCCCAATGTCCGTGGCGCTTTCTTCCTCGGCAAGGTGACGATCGTCCTCTATTGGTTCCTGGAGATCTCGTTCCTCAGCGCGCTGCGCATGGCGTATCGCTATTTCCGCTATACGCGGGTGCGGCGTCATGCGCGGACCGATGGCGCCGCGCCGTCGCTGCTGATCGGCCGCACCGCGGATGCGGAGGTGCTGCTGCGCGGGATCGAGAGTGGGGCGATCAAGCGGATCTGGCCGGTCGGCATATTGTCGCCCTCGCGCGCCGATCTGGGCCAGCTCATCCGCAACGTGCCGGTGCTGGGCGGCATCGATGACATCGAAGACGTCATTGCCGATTTTGCCAAGCGCAACAAGGCGATCGCCCGTATCGTGATGACACCGTCGGCGTTCGAGCCGGAAGCCCATCCGGAATCGATCCTGATGCGGGCACGCAAGCTAGGTGTGATCGTGAGCCGCATGCCCTCGCTGGAGAGCGGCGAGGTGCCGCGGCTCACCGCGGTTGCCGTCGAGGACCTCCTGTTGCGGCCGAGCGAGAAGATCGACTATGCGCGCCTGGAAGCGCTGATCAAGGGCAAGGCTGTGATCGTCACCGGGGGCGGCGGCTCGATCGGATCCGAGATCTGCGAGCGCGTCGTCGCCTTTGGCGCGGCGCGTCTGCTGATCTTGGAGAATTCCGAGCCGGCGCTCTACGCAGTCACCGAGACGCTCGCTGCGCGCGCCTCCGGCGCTACGATCGAAGGTCGGATCGCCGACATCCGCGACCGCGAGCGCATCACGCGCCTGATGGCCGAGTTCAGGCCGGACATCGTGTTCCATGCCGCGGCTCTCAAGCACGTGCCGATCCTCGAGCGTGACTGGAGCGAGGGGGTCAAGACCAACATCTTCGGCTCCATCAACGTCGCCGATGCGGCGCTTGCCGCCGGCGCGGAAGCGATGGTGATGATCTCGACCGACAAGGCGATCGAGCCGGTATCGATGCTAGGTCTGACCAAGCGCTTCGCCGAGATGTATTGCCAGGCGCTCGACCACGATCTTGCGGCCAGCGGTGGCGTCAAGCCGCCGATGCGGCTCATCTCGGTCCGCTTCGGCAACGTGCTGGCCTCGAACGGCTCGGTCGTGCCGAAGTTCAAGGCCCAGATCGAGGCCGGCGGCCCCGTCACCGTCACCCATCCCGAAATGGTCCGCTATTTCATGACCATCCGCGAGGCTTGCGATCTCGTCATCACGGCGGCGACGCACGCGCTCGGACCGGCGCGGCCGGATGTCTCGGTCTACGTGCTCAACATGGGACAGCCGGTGAAGATCGTCGATCTCGCCGAGCGCATGATCCGCCTCTCCGGCCTCGAGCCCGGCTACGACATCGAGATCGTGTTCACCGGCATGCGGCCGGGCGAACGCCTGCACGAGATCCTGTTCGCGTCGGAGGAACCGACCCGCGAGATCGGCGTCGCCGGGATCATGGCCGCGCAGCCGAACGAACCGCCGATGCAGACGCTGCGCAAATGGATCGCGGCGCTGGAGCAGGCGATCGCGCGCGACGACCGCACGACCATCAGAACCATCCTGAAGGATGCCGTTCCCGAATTCGGGTCGACCGCGGCGTGATCGTGCCGATCGACGGATTGTTGCGCAAAGCTCTTCTGTCGGAGCAACAATGAGCGAGACAAAGCCGGTCGCGCTGGTGACGGGAGCGAGTGGCTTCATCGGCCGTCATGTCGTGTGCGCGCTGACACGCGAGGGCTGGTCGATTCGCCGCACCGTGCGCCGCCCGGAAGGCACGGACGGAGAGGTCGTGATCGCGTCGGTCGGCCCGGAGACCGACTGGCAGGCCGCGCTCGAAGGCGTTGACGCCGTCATCCATCTCGCCGCGCGCGTGCATCACAAGAACGACGAGGGCGCGGTCGAGCTCTACCGCAACGTCAATGTCGAGGGCACACTGCGTCTGGCGCGCTGCGCAGCCGTCGCCGGCGTGCGCCATTTCATCTTCATCAGCACCGTTCTGGTGCATGGCCGCAGCAATGACGGTCGTGCGCCGTTCCGCGAGAGCGATGTCCCGACCCCGCGCGGCCTGTACGCCACGTCCAAGGCGGCGGCCGAAGCGGGCTTGAGTGCGCTGGCGCACGACAGCGACATGAGAATCTCGGTGATCAGGCCGCCGCTGATCTATGGTGCGGGCGCCAAGGGAAATTTTGCGCTGCTGATGCGTGCGGTCAGGCGGGGGCTGCCGCTGCCGTTTGGCGCGATCCGCAATCGCCGCAACTTTCTTTCCGTGCAGAACCTGTCGTCGTTCATCCTGCACCGGCTCGGCCATTCCGACCCCGCGAGCAAGTTCGAGATCTTCCTGCTGGCCGACCGGGAGCAGGTCTCGACGCCTGAATTCGTCAGGTGCCTGGCGAGAGCTTCCGGCAAGAGCGCCCGGCTGTTCGGCATACCGCCAAGCCTGCTCAGCGCGGTTCTCCGCGCGACGGGGCGCCAGGATATGCATGACGGCCTGATCGGCTCGCTCGAGCTCGACATCTCGAAGGCGATCGCAACCGGCTGGCAGCCGCAGGTCACCCTCGAGGAGGGATTGCGCCTGGCGGTGCCGGATCAGCAGCGCTGAGGCCGGGAGAAGCGGCGCAGCACGAATGCGACCGCGAGCGCGCCGGCAACGAGTGCGAACGTGGTGATCGCCGGCGCGGCGGCGCGGATGGTGAGGATGGCGAGCCCTACCAGGACGAGGTTGAGCAGGAAGACCTCACAGATCACCTGCCGCACCGTGAAGCCATTGTCAGTGGCGCGCTGGTAGAAATGCGTGCGGTGCGCCGACCAGAACGGCTCGCGCCGCGCGATGCGTCGAAATAGCGTGATGGTGGAATCGGCGAGGTAGTAGGCCGGCAGCAGCAGCGCCGCGGCCGTCTGTCCGCGAAACGCGAGCTCCAGCAGGCTCCAGCCGAGCAGGAGGCCGATCGGCAGGCTGCCGACATCGCCCAGGAAGACTTTTGCGACGGGACGGTTGAACGGCGCAAAGCCGAGCGTGGCGCCGCACAGCGCGGCGGCGATCAGCACGGCCGGCCATGAGAGATCCCCGAGCATTCCCAGCAGCAGCAGCGCGGCGGTGACCGGCACGACTTCCGCCACCGTCATCAGGTCGAGCCCGTCCATGAAGTTGACGAGGTTCACGAACCAGACACCGGCAAGGACGATGAGGCCGCGCTCCAGCGGAAGCGGCAGCGCCGGCGCGATGCGCGCGGTCTCGGGCGCGGTGAACACCACTGCGCCGACGCAGGCAGCCTGCAGCACCAGCCGCACCAGCACCGGCAGCGATACGATGTCGTCGGCGAAGCCGACCAATGCGATCACGACCGTCGCGGCGACCAGCGCCGGCGGGATCGCGACGTTGGTCGTGGCCCCCCAGAGCGAGGCGACGATCAGCGTCGCGGCGATCACGGCGATGCCCGCTCCCTGCGGGGTCGGGACGCGATGCGAGGACCGCGCGTTCGGCCGGGCCAGCGCGTAGCGCTGGAGCAGCGGGCGGCTGGTCCAGGTGACGAGCGCCGAGATCAGCGCGGCGAGCGCAACGGCAAGCAGCACGAGCGCGCCGGTGGGCGCATCGGCGGCCGAGCTCACTCCGGCACTCCGATCGGGGCCGATCCTTGCGCGGCTTTCTCCGCGCTGAGGATCCAGACGAGGCCGCCGAATGCGCCGACAATGAAGAACACGGCGCCGAACAGCAGCGAGACGTTGACACCTTCATTGGCGGCAAGCCCGGCGAAGCCGAACGCAAGGCCCATCGTGGCCTCACGCACGCCCCAGCCGGCGATCGAGATCGGCATCATCGTGATCAGCATCACCGGCGGCACGAGCAGAAAGACGTCGCTGAAGCGAACCGGGGCCGCAATCGACTGCACGACAAACCAGGCGATGACGACGGCGAGCACGTGGACGAGGATCGACAGGATTGCGATGATCGGCCCGCGTGTACGGCTGAAGATGACGCGATTGGCGATCACGGCACAGGCGTGAATGTGATGGGTCCCCCACCAGGTCTTCAGCCAGCGCCATTTCAGCGCGCCGAAGATCAGGAAGCCGACACCGCCGGCGAGCGCGAGGAGATCGACGAGCAGCAGCGCGGAGCGCCCGTGTGGATCGGTGATGAGGGTGTAGCTCCAGGGCAGGCTTGCGACGATCACGATCGCGAGCGCGATGAGGCCGATCGCGCGGTCGACGAAGATCGAGTAGGTCGCCGCACGCCAGCCGGCGCCGGCGCGCGCGACCAGCCACAGGCGGACCGCGTCGCCGCCGATCGCCGACGGCAGCGTCTGGTTGAAGAACGAGCCGATCACGTTGTAGCGCATGGCGCGGCCGAGCTCGAGCGGCGCGCTGCAGACGGCGCTGATCTCGCGCCAGCGCAGCGCGCCGATGAAGATCTGCAGGAACGTGACCGCGATCGCGATGCCGATCCAGAACAGGCTGGTCACGGTGAAGCGCGAAAACAGTTCGGACAGGTCGATCTTGCGCAGCGCCAGATAGAGCAGCGCCGCGGAGATCAGGATTTTGGCCGTCGACAACAGGATTCGGCGCATCTCGCCCGCATGGACAGGGTTTGCGAAGATTTGAGGCAACCCGACGCGAGGCGCCGAATTCGGCCGCTTTGGTATGGTTTTGGCGCCGATCTTGCAATAGCCGTCGTTAAGGACGCCACGAGGAGTCCTCGTCAGGAGCGGCGAGCCTATTGCGACCCTGTCAACGTGGCGGCTAAACAGGGTCGGCACGGATCCTAGGGAACAGGATGACAGATCAGGCGATTTTGGTTACCGGCGCGGCCGGCTTCATCGGCTTTCATGTCGCCCGGCAGCTCCTGGGCGAAGGCCGCGCCGTCGTCGGGCTCGACAATCTCAACAGCTATTACGATCCGGCGCTGAAAAAAGCGCGCCTTGCGCTGCTCAGGGACGCACCCGGCTTCTCCTTCGTCGAGGCCGACCTCGCCGACCGCGAGACGATGACGGCGCTGTTTGCGCAACATCGTTTTGCCAAAGTCGTGCATCTCGCGGCGCAAGCGGGTGTGCGCTACTCGATCGAGCAGCCGCAGACTTACGTCGATTCCAATCTCGTGGGCTTTCTCAACGTGCTGGAGGGCTGCCGCAACAACGACTGTCGTCATCTCGTCTACGCCTCGTCATCCTCCGTTTACGGAGCCAACACAAAACTGCCATTTGCGGTCGCGGACCGTACCGATCATCCCGTGAGCTTCTATGCAGCGACGAAGAAGGCGAACGAGGTGATGGCGCAGTCCTACAGCCATCTCTATCGCCTGCCGGTCACGGGGCTGCGCTTCTTTACCATTTACGGGCCGTGGGGCCGGCCCGACATGGCCATGTTTCTGTTCGTGAACGCCATCGTGGCCGGCAAGCCCATCCGGCTCTTTAACCATGGAAAGATGCGCCGGGACTTCACCTATATCGATGATGTGACCCGTGTCGTATCCAAGCTGATCGATCTCGTGCCTGCGGACGATCCGGCTGCCGCAAATGCGCCGTTTAAGCTCTACAATGTCGGCAATCACCATCCGGAGGAACTGATGCACGTCGTCGGTCTTCTGGAGCGGGAGCTGGGCCGGACGGCGATCAAAGAATTGCTGCCGATGCAGCCGGGAGATGTGCTGGAAACGTTCGCGGATGTCGAGGATTTGATGCGCGACACCGGCTTTGCACCGTCAACGCCGATCGAGCATGGGGTCCATAATTTCGTCACCTGGTATCGGGACTACTTCAAGGTTTGAGATCACGATGGACAAACGCATAATCCCCCTGATCATGTGCGGCGGTGCCGGCACGCGGCTGTGGCCCGCTTCGCGCGAGGTGCGGCCCAAGCAATTCCTGCCGCTGTTCGGCACACGCTCGACCTTCCAGGACACGCTGCTGCGCGTGTCCGATCCCTCGCTGTTCGATCGTCCTGTTGTCATCACCAATGCGGCCTACCGCTTCATGGTGCTGGAGCAGCTCGCCGAGATCGGCATCGAGGCCGACGTGATCCTCGAGCCGATGCGGCGCGATTCCGGCCCCGCGATCGCCGCCGGCGCGGTGTTCGCGCAGAACCGCGCCAGTGAAGCGATCGTGCTCGCGCTCGCCGCCGACCACGTGGTGCAGGACAATGCCGCCTTCGTCGCGGCGTGCCGCGAAGGCCTCACGGCTGCGAGCGCCGGGCGCATCGTCACCTTCGGCGTCAAGCCGGAGCGGCCGGCGACCGAATACGGCTACATCAATCCGGGCGAGGCGATCTCCGGCGAGGTGCATGCGGTGGCGCGCTTCGTCGAGAAGCCGGACGCGGTGAAGGCATCCGACTACGTCAATTCGGGCTATCTCTGGAACAGCGGCAACTTCATGTTCCCGGCCGCTGTGCTGCTCGACGAATATCGCAGGGTCGATGCGGCAAGCGTCGAGGCCGTCACCGGCGCCGTCAACAATGCCGGCCGCGATCTTGGCTTCGTCACGCTGGAGCCCGAAGCGTTCGGTGCGGCGAAGGCGATCTCGATCGACTATGCGGTGATGGAAAAGACCTCGCGCGCCGCCGTGGTGCCGGTATCGTGCGGCTGGTCCGACGTCGGCTCCTGGCACGCGGTGTGGGAGCTCTCGGAGAAGGACGCGCTGGGCAATGCGGCGCACGGCACCGCCGTGTTCGAGGATTCCCGCAACTGCAACGTCACCACCGATTCCGCGCTGGTCGCGCTCGAAGGCGTCGACGATCTCGTCGTGGTCGCGACCGCGGACGCGGTTCTGGTCTCGCGGCAGAAGGATGCCAACGGACTGAAGCGTCTGGTGACGAAGCTGAAGGCGGTCGCGCCGAAGGTGACCGAGGAGCATCTGAAGGTGCACCGGCCCTGGGGCAGCTATCAGTCCGTCGACAATGGCGAGCGCCACCAGGTCAAGCGCATCGTGGTGAAGCCGGGCGGACGGCTGTCGCTGCAGAAGCATCACCATCGCGCCGAGCATTGGATCGTGGTGCGCGGCACGGCCCAGGTCACCGTCGAGGAAACCGTGAAGACGGTGCATGAGAACGAGTCGATCTACATCCCGATGGGCGCGGTCCACCGGATGGAGAATCCCGGCAAGATCCAGCTGGAACTGATCGAGGTCCAGACCGGCTCTTATCTCGGGGAAGACGACATCATCCGGATTGAAGACGACTATCAAAGGTCGTAACCAGCAAACTCCGAATCACGCGACCCGGGCCGAGAAGCGGTATCTTTTTCGGCTTAAGGCCCGGGGAACGTGTAACTTTTTGAATCAAATCGTGTCCCGGCCCGCGGGGGCGGCATTCGCCACAAATGTGGCGTCCGTGCTAGAAGCGGCCCGGGGATTTGGGTTGAATCGGGGTTTGCTCAGATGAGTTCCAAAGGGTCTGCACCGGTAAAGGCCGGCTTGCGCGTCGGCGTCATTGGTGCCGGTGTGATGGGCAGCAACCATGCGCGCGTGCTCAGCGGTCTTCCCGGCGTCAGCCTCGTCGGCGTCGTCGATCCCTCGCCGGCGCATCGCGCGCGGGCCACGGAACTTGCCAATTGCGCAAGCTTCGAGACGCTCGACCAGCTCTTCGCCGAGGGCGTCGATGCCGTCACCGTCGCGGCGCCGACCCATTTACATCACGAGGTCGCGCTCGCCTGCATCGCCAAGAACATCCACGTGCTGGTCGAGAAGCCGATCGCGTCGACGGTGGAGGAGGGGCGCGAGATCGTCGCCGCCGCGCAAAAAGCCGGCGTGACGCTGATGATCGGCCATGTCGAGCGTTTCAACCCGGCGGTCGCCGCCGTCAAGCAGGCGATCGCAGGCGAGGACATTCTCTCCATCGCGATCACCCGCGTCGGCCCGTTCCCGCCGCGGATGTCCAATGTCGGCGTCGTCATCGACCTTGCCGTGCACGACATCGACCTGATCCGCTGGTTCACCGAATCCGACATCGTCGAGGTGCAGCCGCAATTGTCGAGCGCGGTCGCCGAGCGCGAGGACATCGCGCTGTTGCAGTTCCGCACCGAGAGCGGCGTGCTTGCCCACATCAACACCAACTGGCTGACACCGTTCAAGGCGCGCAGCGTCACGGTCGCCACGCGCGACAAATACGTGATGGGCGATCTGCTCACGCGCCAGGTCACCGAGTGCTTCGGCTTCAAGCCGGATGGCAGCTACTCGATGCGGCACCTGCCGGTCGGCCATGATGAGCCGCTCCGCGCCGAGCTGCTCGCGTTCTTGAAGGCGGTGCGTAACGGCGAGACGCCGGCAGTGACCGGCGACGAAGGCGTCGCCAGCCTCGAGATCGCGACGCAGTGCCTGGAAACACCGTCGCGCCCCGCCGCCGCGGCGCCCGCCCGCAAGGCTCCGCGCCGCGTTGCCGGCTGATCTCTCTTCTCCATGTCGACCACTCAAGAAGGCGTCATGAACCAGCATCTGCGTTCCGAACCCATTCCCTTCATCGACGTCGCCTCGCAGCGTCGCCGGCTCGGCGCCTCGCTCGATGCCGCCGTCAAGCGGGTGATGGACCACTGCCAGTTCGTCAATGGTCCCGAGGTTTTCGAGCTCGAGAAGCAGCTCGCGGCCTACTCAGGCGCCAAGCATGTCATCGGCTGCGCCAGCGGTACCGACGCGATCCTGATGGTGATGATGGCCGAGAATGTCGGCCCCGGCGATGCCGTGCTGTGTCCGTCCTTCACCTTCATCGCGACCGCCTCGCCGGTGGCGCGGACCGGCGCGACAACTGTCTATGTCGATGTCGACGAAGCCACATTCAACATGAGCCCGGAGTCGCTCAAGCGCGGCATCGCGACCGCCCGGAAAGCCGGCCTCAAGCCGGTTGCGGTGATTCCGGTCGACCTGTTCGGCCAGCCCGCCGATCACGACGCCATTGCCGAGATCGCCAGCGCCGAAGGCCTGTTCGTGCTCGACGACGCCGCGCAAGGCTTTGGCGCGAGCTACAAGGGCCGCAAGCTCGGCACGCTGTCGCATGCAACCGCGACCAGCTTCTTCCCGGCGAAACCGCTCGGCTGCTTCGGCGACGGCGGCGCGATCTTCACCGATGACGACGAGCTCGCGGCCACGCTGCGCAGCATCCGCGTGCACGGGCAGGGCGTCGACAAATACGACAATGTCCGCCTCGGCCTCACCGGCCGGCTCGACACCATGCAGGCCGCTGTCCTGATCGAGAAGCTGAAGATCTTCGACGACGAGATCGCCGCCCGCAACCGGGTTGCGGAACGCTATGCGCGCGGCCTGTCCAACGTTGTCACCGTGCCGCGCCTTGCGCCCGGCAACACCTCGGTCTGGGCGCAGTACACGATCCGCCTGCCCAAAGGCACCGACCGCGACGGCTTTGCCGCCGCGCTGAAGACCCAGGGCGTGCCGACCGCGATCTACTACGGCAAGTCGATGCATCAGCAGACCGCCTACAAGCACTACCCGGTCGCCGAGGGCGGCCTGCCTGCTTGTGAGAGCCTGTCGCAGGACGTCATCAGCCTGCCGATGCACGCCTATTTGACCGAAGCCGACCAGGAGCGAATCATCGCCGCCGTCCGCGGCGCGCTCGCGGGCTGATTTCTTCACCTCTCCCTACGGGAGAGGTGATCAGCCCCGAGCAGCCGTCTTTTTTGATCACATCGGACTTCAAAGCCTTATCGGCTGCCCGATAAGCCTCTAGAAGAGTCCGCATGCTCGGACGCATCTTCACGGTCGGTGGTTACACGCTGCTCTCGCGGCTGACGGGATTTGCCCGCGACATCATGCTCGCGGCGATCCTCGGCGCCGGTCCGGTGGCCGACGCCTTCTTCGTGGCGCTGCGGCTGCCCAATCATTTCCGCGCGATCTTCGCCGAGGGCGCCTTCAACGCCGCCTGGGTGCCGGCCTATGCCCATGTCCATGGCGAGAAGGGCGAGGCGGCGGCACACTTGTTCGCCGACCGCATCTTCACGCTGCTCTTGGCCTCGCAGGTGGTGCTGCTGATTCTCGCCTGGCTGTTCATGCCGCAGGCCATGAGCATTTTGGCGCCCGGCTTCAGTGAGGATGCCGAGCAGCGTAAGCTCGCGATCGAGCTGACCCGGATCACCTTTCCCTATCTCCTGTTGATCACGTTGGTCACGCTCTATGGCGGCATGCTCAACGTGATGCAGCGCTTTGCCAGCGCCGCGGCGGCCTCGATCTTCCTCAATGTCGCGATGATGATGACGCTGGCGGTTGCCGTCTGGTTTCCAACCGCGGGCCATGCCGCCGCATGGGGAGTCCTGATCTCCGGCTTCCTGCAATATTTCCTGCTCGCCGGCGATCTCGCGCGGCATTGCGGCCTGCCGCGCTTTGCGCCCTTGAAACTCGACGAAGACGTGCGCGGCTTTTTCAAAGCGCTGGGACCTGCGACGCTGGGCTCGATGGGCACGCAGGTCGCGCTGTTCGCCGACACCATCATCGCGACCTTCCTGCCCGCCGGCGCGCTGTCGGCGCTCTATTATGCCGACCGACTCAATCAGCTGCCGATCGGTGTCATCGGCATCGCCATCGGCACGGTGCTGCTGCCGGAAATGTCGCGGCGCATCACGGCCAACGACCATGATGGCGCGATGAAGGCGCAGCGCCGCGCTTTCGATTTCACGCTGCTGTTCTCGGTGCCGTTCGTCGCGGCCTTCATCACCGTGCCCGACGCGATCATGCGCGCGCTGTTCGCCCGCGGCGCGTTCTCCAAGGCCGATGCCGCGGCCGCCGGCGCCACGCTCGCGGCCTATGCCATCGGCCTGATCCCCTTCGTGCTGATCCGCAGTGCGGTCGCGACCTTCTATGCCCGCAAGGACACCGCAACGCCGGTCCGCGCCTCGCTTACGGGCATTGCCGTCAACGTCGCGCTGAAGGTCGCCTTGATGGGATCGCTGGCCCAGATCGGCCTCGCGCTGGCAACCGCCGTCGGCGTCTGGACCAATCTCTTGCTGGTGCTGTTCTTCGCCGCGCGGCGCGGCTTTCTCGTTCTGGACCGCGCCTGGCTGATGTCGCTCGGCAAATTCCTGCTGACCGGAATCATTCTCGCCGCCGCGTTCTGGCTGATCGCACGCTTCAGCGGTTCTTGGCTGGGCACGATGCCCTTCCGGGACGAAGTGACGCTGCTCCTGCTCGCCGTCGGCGGCACGATCGTCTATGCGCTCGCGATGCTCGCTCTGTTCGGCCGCAGCTGGCTGGTCTCGCTGGTGCGCGGCTAAAGCATGATCCGCAAAAGTGCGAAGCGGTTTTCCGGAAAGATCTTGCGTAAACAACAAGCTAAAGCGCGATGACGATTCATCCAAATCTCATCGCGCTTTAGGCGAGCAGGGTGCTCGCCTCCAGGATGCAGTCGACCTCCGCACATCTCTTGATTTTGTGCGATTGTCGTGCTAACAGCGCCCCATGACTAAATGCTCGCGCAAAATCAACTTCAACCACATGACCCGCTTCGGCTGGGCCGTGGAAGGAGTCGTGCGCTAGGAATTCGACGACGACATCTTTTCCACCAGGCCCCGCCGGCATCGGACGGGGCCTTTTTCGTGGCCACGCTCCTTGCCGGCTCAACAGCAGGAGCATCCGATGCCACCACAATTGACGAACAGCGCAAGCGAGCCGGAGGTCGATGCCGCGCGGCTTCGCCTCGACTGCTCCATCGTCTTGAGCCTGCTCGATCGCTACTGGCGCGCCTTTCAGGAGCGGCGCCAGAGCCCACGAGTCAACTTGCACGATCTGAGTGACAGGGCGCTGATGGATCTCGGCTTGACGCGAGCCGAGATCGACTACTTCACGTCTGCAAGGGCTCTCGACAGGCTGAGAGATCGCGCGATGGATCCGTGGAGGCGCGGTGGCATGTAACTTGTCAGGAGGCCTGGTGGGCTGCGTCTTCGTTGCTGATCCTTCGAGAGGCCCGCTTTTGGCGGGCTCCTCAAGTATGGAGGTGAGGTCCTGCTTCGCGGTGCAATCTAGACGCCGTGGTGACGGGTGCGCGGTGCTTTCCCGGCCTGCCACCAGTGTGCCCGCCTAAACCTGTTTGCCTTGCCACTTTTTCCACGGCAATATGGCTCGCAAAACAACCATGAGAACGGGAAAAGACAATGGCGGCTCCCATCAAGTTCGGCGTTGGCCAAAGCGTGCTGCGCAAGGAGGATGACGCGCTCATCCGCGGCAAGGGCCGCTATACCGACGATTACGCGCCGCAGGCCGCGCTGCGCTGCCTGGTGCTGCGCTCACCGCATGCGCATGCCAAATACACGATCGACGTGAGCCGCGCCCGCGGCCTGCCCGGCGTCGCGCTGATCCTGACTGCCGACGACATCAAGGACCTCGGCAATCTGCCCTGCCTGTTCAATCTCGAGACCGATCCGTTCACCGGCCCGCCTTACCCGATCCTCGCCAAGGACGAGGTGCGCCACGTCGGCGATGCCATCGCCTTCGTGGTCGCCGAGACCATCGACCAGGCCCGGGATGCGATCGAGGCGATCGAGGTCAAATGGAGCCCGCTGCCGGCGGTGACCGGCGTCGTCAACGCCGTGAAGAAGGGCGCGCCGCAGGTCTGGCCGGACAAGCCAGGCAACGTGCTGTTCGACGTCTCGATCGGTGATAAGGCGGCGACGGAAGCTGCCTTTGCCAAGGCACATGCGGTCGCCGAAATCTCGATCGTCAATCCGCGCGTGGTCGCGAGCTTCATGGAGACGCGCGCGGCGGTGTGCGAATACGACGCCAAGCGCGACCATCTGACGCTGACGGTCGGCAGCCAGGGCAGCCATCGCCTGCGCGACATCCTGTGCCAGAACGTGCTCAACATCCCCACCGACAAGATGCGGGTGATCTGCCCCGACGTCGGCGGCGGCTTCGGCACGAAGCTGTTTCCCTACCGGGAATACGCTTTGATGGCGGTGGCCGCGCGAAAACTGAAGAAGGCGGTGAAATGGGCGGCCGATCGCTCCGAGCATTTCATGGGCGATGCGCAGGGCCGCGACAACGTCACCACCGCAAAGATGGCGCTGGCCGAGGACGGTAAATTCCTCGCGATGGATTGCGACCTGATGGGCGACATGGGCGCGTATCTCTCGACCTTCGGGCCTTACATCCCGCATGGCGGCGCCGGCATGCTGCCGGGCCTCTACGACATCCAGGCCTTCCATTGCCGGGTGCGCACCATCTTCACCCACAGCGTTCCGGTGGACGCCTATCGTGGCGCCGGGCGGCCCGAGGCTGCCTATGTGATCGAGCGTCTCGTCGATGCCTGCGCGCGAAAACTCGATATGACGCCGGACGCCATCCGCCGCAAGAATTTCATCCCGCCCAAGGCGCTGCCGTACAAGACGGCCACGGGCAAGGTCTATGATTCCGGCGACTTCGCCGCGCATCTGAAGCGCGCGATGGAGATCGCCGAGTGGAAGGAGTTTCCCAAGCGTGCCAAGGCGGCCAAGAAGCAGGGGCTGATCCGCGGCATTGGGCTCGCAAGCTATGTCGAGATCTGCGGCGTGATGGGTGAGGAGACGGCCAATGTCCGCCTCGATCCCAATGGCGATGTCACCGTCCTGATCGGCACGCAATCGAGCGGGCAGGGCCATCAGACCGCCTATGCGCAGATCGTCGCGGAGCAGTTCGGTCTGCCGCCGGAGCGCGTGCATATCCACCAGGGTGACACCAATGAGATCGCGACGGGCCTCGGCACCGGTGGCTCGGCCTCGATTCCCACCGGTGGCGTCTGCGTGGAGCGCGCTGCGGGCGATCTCGGCAAGAAGCTGAAGGAGCTTGCAGCGCAGGCGCTGGAAGCGAGCGCCGGCGACCTCGAGATCACCGACGGCGTGATCCGGATCGCCGGCACCGACCGCTCGATCTCCTTCGCCGATCTCGCCAAGCGCCCCGGCGCCGATCCGGCGAAGCTGAACGGCAGCGCGACCTTCGCCAGCGCCGACGGCACCTATCCCAACGGCACGCATCTGGCGGAGGTCGAGATCGATCCGGCCACCGGCATCATCAGAATCGTCAACTACGTGATCGTCGACGATTTCGGCAAGACGCTCAATCCGCTGCTGCTGGCGGGGCAGGTGCATGGCGGCGCCATGCAAGGCATCGGCCAGGCGCTGATGGAGCAAGTGGTGTATGGCGCCGCCGACGGCCAGCTCATCACCGCCACCTACATGGACTACGCGCTGCCGCGCGCGGCGGACGGGCCGGCCTTCGTGTTCGAGACCCACAACGTCCCCTGCAAGACCAATCCGATGGGCGTGAAGGGGGCCGGCGAGGCCGGCGCGATCGGCTCCTGTCCGGCCGTCGTCAACGCCATCGTCGACGCGCTCTGGCGCGAATACAAGATCGACCATATCGACATGCCGGCAACGCCGGAGCGGGTGTGGATCGCGATCAACGAGCATCACCGCCGCCATAGCCTGTGATTCCCCCAAGCAAACGCGGAACGCGTTTTGCGGGGCAAACGCAGAACGCGTTTGCGGGGACATCATCCTCAACGATCATGCAGAGCGCGACGATCTGTCGTCGCGTTCTGGATGGAATGAAATCTGCCAATCGGTGTTGGCCATCGAAGGGTCGGCACGATCCTGCATCATGAAAAGGGGTTTTGCGAATGAAGCGAGTGTTGGTTGTCGGGGGCGCGCTGCTGCTCGGTATGGGGGCGGTTTGGGCGGACCCGGATTCCATCAAGGAGGTCCAGACCCTGATGAAGGGCAATGGCAAGAACGCCGGCGCGATGTCGGCGATGGTCAAGGGCGAGAAGCCCTACGACCAGGCCACGGTGAACAGCGCGCTGGCGCAGTTCGAGGATACCGCCAGGAAGCTGCCGAACCTGTTTCCGGCCAGCGCCAAGGGCGTGAAGCTCGACGGTGACTACTCGACCTCGCCGAAGATCTGGGAGGACAAGGCCGGCTTCGATGCGAAGATCGCGAGCTTCGGCAAGATCGTCGGCGAAGCCAAGAGCAAGATCAAGGATCTCGACTCGCTCAAAGCGAATCTGCCCGCGATCGGCAAGGAATGCGGCGGCTGCCACGAAACCTATCGCGTGAAGAACGGCTGACGGCGAGACTCGTCGTCATCCGAACTACCGGAATCGAAGGGCGGTTGCGCAAGCAACCGCCTTTTTCCGTTCGCAAGGTCTGACGGATCGCGGTCCGAACAGCTATCTTTGAGTCAATGGCCGCGGCGTTGGTGCGAGTCGGCGCATCTCTTCCCGACTGCCTCATGAGATCAGGAGGTTCCAACCGCGGCGAGCACCTGCATCAAGACAGCGAGACAGGCCATGGCAAAACCCTTCCCGTCCAAGACCCATATCGGCAACCATATGCTGCATCCGGAAACGCTGATGCTGACCTATGGCTATGATCCACAATTGTCGGAAGGCGCCATCAAGCCGCCGGTGTTCCTGACCTCCACCTTCGTGTTCAGGACGGCCGAGGACGGGCAGGACTTCTTCGATTACGTCGCCGGCCGGCGCGAGCCGCCGGAAGGCATGGGCGCAGGCCTCGTCTATTCGCGCTTCAATCATCCCAACAGCGAAATCGTCGAGGACAGGCTGGCGATCTACGAGCGCACCGAAAGTTGTGCGCTGTTCTCATCCGGCATGGCGGCCATCGCAACCACGATCCTGGCCTTTGTTCGCCCCGGCGACGTGATTCTGCATTCCCAGCCGCTCTATGGCGGGACGGAAACCCTGCTGACGAACACGCTTGCGCGTCTGTCGATCGGCGCCGTCGGCTTTGCCGACGGTATCGACGAGACGGCAGTCAAGCAGGCGTCGGAGCAGGCCATGGGCAAGGGACGGGTTTCGATGATCCTGATCGAGACGCCCGCCAATCCGACCAACGGCCTAGTCGACATCGCGATGATCCGCCGTGTTGCCGACGCGATCGGAAAGGCGCAGGGACACACACCGATCATCGCCTGCGACAACACGCTGCTCGGACCGGTGTTTCAGCGGCCGATCGAGCACGGTGCGGACCTCTCGCTGTATTCGCTGACCAAATATGTCGGTGGTCATTCCGATCTGATCGCGGGGGCCGCGCTCGGCTCGAAGGCTGTCATGAAGGGCATCAAGGCGCTGCGGGGCGCGATCGGCACTCAGCTCGATCCGCATTCCTGCTGGATGATCAACCGTTCGCTCGAGACGCTGAGCCTGCGCATGGAGAAGGCCAACGACAATGCGCGCCTCGTGGCGGACTTCTTGCGCGGTCATCCCAAGGTCGCCAAGGTCCACTATCTCGGTCATCTCGAGGAAGCGTCACCGGCCGGGCGCGCGTTTGCGAGGCAGTGTTTCGGTGCCGGATCCACGTTCTCGTTCGACATCGCCGGCGGCAAGGAGGCGGCGGTCAGATTCCTCAACGCGCTGCAGATCCTCAAGCTTGCAGTGAGCCTCGGCGGAACGGAATCGCTCGCGAGCCTGCCCGCAACCATGACCCATTCCGGCGTTCCAGCCGACATCCGCCGCAAAATCGGCGTCCTCGATTCCACGATCCGGCTGTCGATCGGCATCGAGAACCCGTCGGACCTGATCGCCGATCTCACGCAGGCGCTGAACGCGGCTTGAGCGCCTCCGGAATCGAAAAGGCCGGGCGCGCCCTCCGTCGCACCCGGCCTTTCCATGACGAAGCAGCCTTGACGCTTACTTCGTCACCTGACCGCGGATCTCGCCGCCCGGGTTCGCCGCGGTGTGGATGTTGATGTAGTACTTGCCGCCGAGCAGATCGGCGGCCTGCGCGTCCGTGAGCGTCGCTTCGCCCTTGACCGGGCTCGAGGCCGCATTCGGGATGGCAACCGCCACGCCGGCGTTCTTGCCGGCTTCGGCAGGCCCATGGAAGTGCGCGGCGGTGGCGGGGCCTGAGAGGCCGGAATAAGTCACGGTCCAGGACAGCTTCTTGCTGGCGGCATCATAGTTCAGATCGGCCGTTCCGGTGCCGCTGGTTGTCGTTGCGGGCACCTCGGACTTGCCGTCGAGCGTTGCTTTCAGCTTTTCGGCACAGGCCGGCCCGGCAAAAGCGACGGCACCGAGCGCGAACACGGCGATGACGGTCTTGTTCATGGCATTCTCCCTGTTGAACCCGTTCGGGCTGGCAAACTTCCAACAGCCGGCATTTCAGTTTATTCCCGTCTCCGGCCAAGGCGGGCTAAATTCTTCGTGGCTGGAGCTGTGACGAGATCGGTCATAAGTTCGCCGCAACGAGTGAATGGTGCGCATGTTGCAACGAACAATTCTGCTGGCGCTGCTCGCCACGATGGCTGCTTCCGGCATCTATTGGTGGCTCAGCGCGCCGGGGGTGGCGGCGGTGGGCAATTCACCGGCCCATGTGCCCGATCTTGCCAACGGGGAGGTGATGTTCAACGCCGGCGGTTGCGCGTCCTGCCATGCCGTTCCCAACCAGCCCGATCGTCTCAGGCTCGGAGGTGGCGTCGCGATCAAATCGCCGTTCGGAACGTTCTACGCGCCGAACATCTCGCCTGATCCGAACGATGGTATCGGCAAATGGACCGACGCCGATTTCGTCAATGCGGTGATGCACGGGGTCTCGCCGGCCGGACAGCATTACTTTCCGGCGTTTCCCTATACCTCCTATCAGCACGCCAGGCGCGAGGACGTGCTCGATCTCTTTGCTTATCTGAAAACGCTGCCGGCTGTTGCGGGCAAGGTGCGTGACCACGACGTCGGTCTTCCCTTCAACATCCGGCGCAATATCGGGATCTGGAAATTCCTGTTTCTGGACGAAAAGCCTTTCATTGCCGATGGCAGCAAGTCGCGGGAATGGAAGCGCGGCGCCTATCTCGTCAACAGCTTTGGCCATTGTGCCGAATGCCACAGCCCGCGCAATGTGCTGGGCGGCATCATCGCCGGCCAACAATTTGCCGGCGGTCCCAATCCGGAAGGCGAGGGCTGGGTCCCGAACATCACCCAGAAGCACCTTGGCGAGTGGAGTGCGAAGGATCTCGCCTATTTCCTCAAGACGGGTGAATTGCCCGATGGCGACAGTGTCGGCGGCGCGATGACGCGCGTGATCAAGAACACCTCGCAATTATCTGACGGAGATCTCGCGGCGATGGCGGAGTACCTCAAATCGCTGCCGCCGGTAGATGGGCCGACGCCACCGAAACGCAAGCAGGGCAGCTGAGGTACGAACGTCGTCGCGGCGGTCCGTGTTCACCTCTCCCCGACGGGGAGAGGTCGGATTGCGCAGCAATCCGGGTGAGGAGCTGTAGCGCCCACTGAGACCTGGAGCCCTCACCCGGATCGCACCTTCGATGCGCTCCGACCTCTCCCTTCGGGAGAGGTGACCTCTTCGGCTTGCATCGGTCCAACCAACAGAACTTTAGTGTTGCAGGTCTAAAGCGCGATGAGATTTGGATGAATCGTCATCGCGCTTTAGCTTGTTGTTTACGCATGATCTTTCCGGAAAACCGCTTCGCACTTTTCCGGATCATGCTCTAGCCCGTGCCGAACGCCTTGAAGGTGATGATGGTGAGGGTGTCCTGGATGCCCGGCAGCACCTGCACCTTCTCATTCACGAAATGGCCGATATCGGTGTCCTTGTCGACGTAGAACTTCACCAGGAGGTCGTATTGGCCGGCCGTGGAGTAGATCTCGGAGGCGATCTCGGCTTCGGCAAGCGCATTGGCCACCGTATAGGACTGGCCGAGCTTGCATTTGATCTGAACGAAGAAAGGAACCATCGCGGGCACTCCGAAAGCGTATCTGGCGGCTAATAGGCCAAAACCAGCCGGATTTAGCAAGCAAACTTGCGGGCGTCCGGGGTGCATTCGGCTGCGGCGCTGAAGCGCGATGCGACCGAGCCAGCTCGTCATCGCGCTTCCGGTGTTGTTTGAGCATGATCTTTTCGGAGAACCGCTGCGAACTTTGCGCTAACGCGGCCCTCCGGGTCCGGATCAGGCTTTAGGACGTGACCACTGCTGTTGCCAACGCATCCCTGAGCCGCTCGGCGAGCTCGGCCTTGCGATAGGGCTTGGTCAGCACGATTGCTTGCGCCTGCGCGCGGCCCTGCTCGACCAGGGTCTCCAGCGCGTAGCCCGAGGTGAACAGGACCGGCAGACCGGGACGAACGCGCCTCGCCTGATCGGCGAGCTCCCAGCCGCTCATGCCGCCGGGCATCACGACATCGGTGAACAGCAAGTCGATGCTGGGATCGCTCCGCAGCTGCTGCAAGGCATCCTTGCCCTTGACCGCGGCAATGACGCGATATCCGAGCGCCTCCACCCTGCGAATGACGGAGGAGCGGACGAACGGATCGTCCTCGACGATCAGGATCGTCTCGTAGCCTCGCGGCGCGGCGTCCTCGCTATCGGGAAGATCGGGCTGTGATTGTCCGGCGTTGGCGCGCGGCAGGTAGATCCTGGCCGTGGTGCCAAGGCCCGCCTCGCTGTAGATCGCGACGTGGCCGCCCGATTGCTTTGCAAAGCCATAGACCATGCTGAGGCCGAGACCGGAGCCCTTACCGACCTCCTTGGTGGTGAAGAACGGCTCGAAGACGCGTGCGGTGACATCAGCCGTCATGCCTTCGCCGTCGTCGGTGACCGAGATCAACGCGTAGGCACCGGGTGCGACTTCAGGGTGAAGGGCTCGATAGTCGTCGTCGATCGCAGCCAACTCCGTGCTCAGCGTCAGATGTCCTCCCGATGGCATGGCATCCTGCGCGTTGAGCGCGAGGTTCAGCACGGCGGATTCGAGCTGGGCGCGGTCGGCAAAGGCCAGGATCGTGCCGGGCCCGGAGGTCGTCCTGATCTCGATGTCCTCGCGCAAGGTGCGCTTGAGCAGCTTGAACATGGAGTCGAGCAGGCTCCGGCAATCGATCGTCTGAGGTTGGAGCAGCTGGCGGCGGCTGAAGGCGAGCAGTCGCTGCGTCAGCTCGGCTCCCCGTTCGCCCGACTGGCAGATGTCGTCGGCAAAGCGCCTGAGATCGGGCCTCTCCTTGAGCTGCTCGCTCAGGTGCTCGGCATTGCCGATGATGACGGTCAGGAGGTTGTTGAAGTCGTGCGCGATGCCGCCGGAGAGCTGGCCGACCGTCTCCATCTTCTGCGCCTGCTGAAGCTGCTGCTCGGTCAGTTTGCGCGCGGTCAGGTCGTGGACGATGCCGACGAAGATCAACTCGCCGTCCTGTCGCGCCTGGCCCACCGACAGGTCCACCGGAAAGGTCGAGCCGTCCTTGCGCAGGCCGATGGCCTCGCCGCCGGTCGCGAAATGCCTCGCCTGGCCGGCGGGTGCCGCATCAGCGTCGGGCATCAGCATGCCGACGTTGCGGTTCATCACCTCGTCGGCACGGTAGCCGAACATGCGCTCGCAGGCCGGATTGAACAGCAGGATGCGGTCCTGCGCATCGAACAGGAAGACGCCGTCGACCGCGGTCTCGACGATCGCGGTCAGGCGCGCAACGCTCTCGCGCATCGCGCGCTGGGCGTCCCGGACCTGTTGCAGCAGCAGCGTGGCGTCCCGGCTCTTGATTTCCTCCTCCTCGAGCGCGGCCTGGACCTGCCGCAGCTCGAATGGCGAGGGGATCGTCAGGATCTTCGGCAATAGCGGCCAGAGCGCAGCGGCGGTGAGGACCGACGCGACCGCCGTGGCTGCCTTGACGAGGCCCTCGATGCCGTAGACCGGAACCCAGAGCGTATAGATCGACAGCACATGGGTCAGGCCGCAGGCCATGATGAAGATCGCAAACGCCCAATAGACCCAGCCGAACTTGAGGTCGCGCCGCTTGGTGACGAGGATGGCAAGGGCAAAGGGGATCGAGAAATAAGCGGTGGCGATGCAGGCGTCGGAAACGACGTGAAGCCCGATCAGCTCCGGCTCCCATAACAGGCAGATGCCGTGCGGCGAAAGCATGGATGAGTCGAGGAGACGTTCGAAGAAGGCCCACATCGTTCCACCCCAAGGTTCTGTTCCAGGTGGTTTGCGGGCCGCGACGGCCTGCAACGTCGGTGTCGCTGGACAGTTCCACCACCTGTGTCTCACGCAACCGGCGAAGCACGCTAAGGTTCGAGACTATACCAAGGGAGCGGCCAGGTTGCATTTTTCAAGCCCGCATGATTGCGGGGCTCCTGGCCGCGCCTTGCCCGACTGATTCGCGCGCTGCGCGACGGGTTTGCGAATCGGCAACGCTTGCTGCTGTTCCATGGGCGCGCTAGGAGAGGCCATGGCGGCGTCCTCAAGCAAATGTATCCGGCGATGACGACCCCGGTCGCACTCACCATCGCCGGCTCCGATTCGAGCGGCGGCGCCGGCATCCAGGCGGACCTGAAGACCTTCGCCGCGCTCGGCGTCTACGGCGCCTCCGTGATCACGGCGCTGACGGCGCAGAACACGCGCGGCGTCACCGGCATTCACGCGGTGCCGGCCGAGTTCGTCACCGCACAGATGGACGCGGTGTTCTCCGATCTCGAAGTCGGCGCGGTGAAGATCGGCATGGTGGCCCAGGCCGCCAGCATCGATGCGATCGCGGCCGCGCTGTCGCGCTGGGCGTTCCGGCACGTCGTGCTCGATCCCGTGATGGTGGCAACGTCCGGCGACCGCCTGCTGGCCTCCGAGGCCGTCGACGCCCTGCGCACCAAGCTGATACCGCTGGCCACCGTGATCACGCCGAACCTGCCGGAAGCCGCGGCCCTGCTCGACGAGCCGGTGGCCGCAAGCGAGGCCGAGATCGAAAGCCAAGGCCGCCGCCTGCTGTCGCTCGGCTGCCGCGCCGTCCTGGTCAAGGGCGGCCATGGGGAGGGCGCGGAGAGCATCGATTATCTGGTCGGTGCCGACACCACGATCGCGCTCGCCGCGCCGCGCCTCCCCACCAAGAACACCCATGGGACGGGCTGTTCGTTGTCCTCAGCCATCGCCGCGGGGCTGGCCAAGGGCGAGGGCCTGGAAAACGCCGTGCGCAACGCCAAGGCCTGGATCAGCGCCGCGATCGGCGCCGCCGACCGCTTCAGCGTCGGGCACGGCCACGGGCCGATCCATCATTTCCACAAGTTCTACTGACGCTGGGGCCCGCGGAAGCGCGCCCGTTCATCGGTTCAGCGCGGCTCGCGTGGGGCTAGTTCACCCTCCCACTCCGGGGCTCCAGGGGAGGAGAGGATTACTGCGGCACCGCCTGCGGCGCCATGTCGCCTGATTGTCGCATGCGACTGATATTCGCGGGGGAGGGCGAGGCGAAGTTTGATTCGTATCTGAGGTGCCTCAAGGTTCAATCGGTCATCCCCCTGTCACGGGACATTGTTACAGGCTGGCGCATGGGAAGTTACGATGTGAGTGACGAGAGCCCCGAGCGGCGCTTTCGCACGTTGTTCATCTCCGATGTCCATCTCGGAGCCCGCGGTTCTCAAGCCGATCTTCTGCTCGACTTCCTGCGCTATCATGATGCCGACACCATCTATCTCGTCGGCGACATCGTCGACGGCTGGGCGCTGAAATCAAGCTGGCACTGGCCGCAATCGCACAACGACCTCGTCCAGAAGCTTCTGCGCAAGGCGCGCAAGGGTGCCAAGATCATCTACATTCCCGGCAATCACGACGAGTTCCTGCGCAATTATTACGGCACGCATTTCGGCGGCATCGACGTGGTCGAGAACACCGTCCACACCGGCGTGGACGGCAAGCGTTATCTCGTCATCCACGGCGACATCTTCGATCTCGTGGTGCAGAACGCGCGCTGGCTCGCCCATCTCGGCGACAAGGCCTACGACTTCGCGATCCAGATGAATCGCTTCGTCAACTTCTTCCGGCGCATGTTCGGCGTGCCCTATTGGTCGCTGTCGCAATGGGCCAAGCAGAAGGTCAAGAACGCCGTCAACTATATCGGCGCGTTCGAGCAGGCGCTCGCCGCCGAGGCACGGCGCCATGAGGCCGATGGCGTGATCTGCGGCCACATCCACTACGCCGTCATCCGCGACGAGGCCGGCATCCGCTACATGAATTGCGGCGACTGGGTCGAGAGCTGCACGGCCCTCGTCGAACATGATGATGGCCATTTCGAGATCATCACCTGGGCGGATCAGTTGCGGAAGCCGGCGCCGGTGCCACAGGTCGCGGCAAGGGCGGCCTGATGCGCATCCTGGTCGCGACCGACGCCTGGCACCCGCAAGTCAACGGTGTGGTTCGGACGCTGACCAAGCTTGCTGACGCCGCCAAGGCGCTTCGCGTTGAAGGTGTTGGCGTCGAATTCTCGTTCCTGACGCCGCAATCATTCCGCACCTTCGCGATGCCGAGCTATCGCGATTTGCGCCTCGCCATGCCGCGTCCGGCGCGGATCGCGCGGCTGATCGAAGAGGCGCGGCCCGACAGCATCCATATTGCGACCGAGGGGCCGATCGGTCTGATGGTCCGCCGCTATTGCCGCCAGCGCAGGCTGCCGTTCACCACCAGTTTCCACACCCGCTTTCCCGAATATGTCCGCGCCCGCGTGCCGGTGCCGGGTTCGCTGATCTGGCGGGCGCTGCGCCGTTTCCACAGCCCCAGCCGCGCCGTGATGGCGGCGACCCCTGCGCTCGCGCGCGAATTGACCGGGCGCGGTTTCGACAACGTCGTGCTGTGGCCGCGCGGCGTGGACACAAGGCTGTTCCATCCCCGCGTCATTGATCTCTGCCTGCCGGCGCCCGTATTCCTGTCGGTCGGCCGGGTCGCGGTGGAGAAGAATCTCGAGGCGTTCCTGGACCTCGACCTGCCCGGCACCAAGGTGGTCGTCGGCGACGGCCCGGCGCGCGCCTCGCTGGAAGAGGCCTATCCCGATGCGATCTTCCTCGGCGAGAAGCATGGCGAGGAACTGGCGGATATCTATGCGGCCGCCGACGTGTTCGTGTTCCCCAGCAAGACCGACACTTTCGGCCTGGTCCTGCTGGAAGCGCTGGCGAGCGGCCTGCCGGTTGCGGCCTTCCCCGTGAAGGGGCCGCGCGACGTGATCGGCGACGCGCCGGTCGGCGCGCTCGATCATGATCTGCGCAATGCCTGCTTCGCCGCACTCGACATCTCCCGGCAGGACTGCGTCGCGTTTGCCGCCAATTACACCTGGGAGGCCTCGGCGCGGGTCTTCATCGACAGCATCCTGGCGGTCGACGCGGTGCTGCCCGGCCGGACCGGCGCGGAACAGCCGCGCCAGGTCGCCTAGAGCTATTTCGATCCGATGGATCGAAATAGCTCTAGATTCTTGTTTTGACGCGTTTTCTTCACGCGAACCGGTAGCCACTTCGCTCGAAAACGCTGCGGAGAAAAATCCTCTCGCGGAGGTGTCTTGCCCGGGCCTGACCGGCCGCGATAACATTCCGCCATGACCGAACAGGCCCTTCCGGTCGGCCCTGCCGACATCGATGCCGCGGCGCGCGTGATCGCGCCTTACGCCATCCGCACCCCGCTGTTGTCCTTCCCCGTGCTCAACGAGCGCGTTGGCGCAAAGGTGTTCCTGAAGCCGGAGATGCTCCAGCGGACCGGCTCCTTCAAGTTCCGTGGCGCGTTCAACAAGGTGTTCTCGATTCCGCAGGACAAGCGTGCCGGCGGCGTCGTCGCGTTCTCCTCCGGCAACCACGCCCAGGGCGTGGCGGCCGCGGCAAAAATTCTCGATATGCAGGCGACCATCGTGATGCCCGCGGATGCGCCGTTGTCGAAGCGCGAGCGCACCAAATCCTACGGCGCCGAGGTCGTGCTTTACGATCGCGACAAGGACGACCGCGAGGCGATCTCGCGCGGCATCGCCGAGAAACGCGGCGCAACACTTGTTAAACCCTATGACGATCCCTTCGTGATCGCAGGGCAGGGCACCGCCGGCCGCGAGATTGCGGAAGACATGGCAACGCTCGGCCTCAGCCCCGACGTCGTGGTGGCGCCGGCCTCCGGCGGCGGCCTGATCGCGGGCGTCGCCACGGCGGTGAAGGCGCGCTATCCGTCAGCCGAGATCGTGGTGGCCGAGCCCGAGGCATTCGACGATCACGGCATTTCGCTGACCGCCGGCCATCGCGAGCCACACCCGCCGGCAGGCCGCACCATCTGCGATGCGCTGATGGCCCTGATGCCGGGCGAGATGACCTTTGCGATCAACAGCAAGCTCCTGGCGCGCGGCGTCACGGCTTCGGACAAGGAAGTCGGCGCGGCCGTGGCGTTCGCCTATCGCGAGCTGAAGCTGGTGGTGGAGCCCGGCGGCGCCGTCGGCCTCGCCGCGCTACTCGCGGGCCGGCTCGATGTCTCTGGGAAGAACGTCGTCATCGTGCTCTCCGGCGGCAATGTCGATGCGGATCTGTTCGCCGAGCTGGTGGCCTGATTTCTGACTGAACGGAGCGAGGGAGCTCGGTCCACCTCTCCCCGACGGGGAGAAGTCGGATTGCTATGGCGCGCAATTGCGCGCCTGAGCAATCCGGGTGAGGGGCCGCGGCATCCAGTGAGACCAGATCCCCTCATCCGGATCGCATCTGTCGATGCGATCCGACCTCTCCGTACGGGAGAGGTGGGCAGCTAGCCCTTGGCGACCAGACCTGATGTCTACTCCCCACGTTAAGAAGGGGCAGAGCGTCGCCGCTCTGCCCCCTTTCTCATGCGCGCCTTGCGCAATCAGTGCATGAATCCGCCGCGACGGTTGCCGCCGTCATTCATGCTCGGCGCCTGGTTCATCGACTGCCGGAAGTTGTTGCTGCTGTTGGCCATGCGGTTCGGCATCGTGTTGAGCTGCGGACGATTGGTCTGCACGTTGTTCTGCACCTGCACCTTGTTCACCGGCTTCACGATGCCGGTGTTGACGCGGATCGGCTGGTTCTGCGTCTGAACATTGACTGGCTTCACGTCGACCTTCGTGCCGCCTTTGCCGACATTCACGGGCATGCTCACGATCTTGCCCGGGGTGCCGTTGCCGGCGCCCGGCTTGTCGTTGGTCGCGGGCAGGGTCACGATCTTGCCGATGCCGACCTTGCCGTTGGTCGTGTTGGTCGGCGCCGTCAGATTGACGATCTGGCCGCCATTGCCGAGCTTGCCGATGACGTTGCCGTCGACCGGCTTCTGCACGACCGGCAGATTGCCACTGATCTGCGCGCCACCATTGCCCTGCATCAGCGGCATGTATTTGGGCTGGCCGAGATTGCCCATCTTGAAGACCGGGGCAATGTTCTGCGGCGCCAGGAACTTGGTCGGCTGCATCAGGGGGATCTGCTTCGGCTGGGCCTCGAGCTTCAGCGCGACCTGCGCGTAGGGGCTGTTGCCGTAGCTGTCATAGAAGTTCTTATAGCCGAGCGGCGAGTTGGCGAGCACTGCCATGTGCCAGGCCTGCGAGATCAGGAGGTTATTGAGCAGCCAGCGGATGTGGTCGCACAGCGGGTCGTGCGGATACATCCGGATGAACTCCTGATAGTACTCCGGCCGGCCCTCGGACACGACGTAGTCATAGGCCTGGCGGGTCGAGCGGCTCGGCAGGTTGGAGGCCATCTGCACCACGGGTGCATTCACCGGCGCTCGGTTGGCCGCAACCGCGGTGTCACCGAAGAAGGTGAAGTCGCTCGTCAGCGACGAGCTCTCCCACGGGATCTGCGCGCCGCTGGTGGCCTGATTGACCTGCAGGCGCACGCGCTTGAACAGCTGCTCGATCGGCACGTTGGGTTCGCGAGCGATGTTCAGGAACGCCTGCGTATAAGGGCTGTGACCATTGGTGCCGTCGAGCGCTTCGGCGCCCGGCGCGGTCGAGTAGCCGACGATCGAACCGTTCGGCGCATCGACGATGGCAAGGCCGCGGCCGGCGTCGTTGACTCGAGGGAAGGGGTTGTTGCGGCAGGCATCGAGGATGACGATGCGCATGCGGCTCGGGATCGTCTCCAGCGTCGACATCACGTCGACGAGGCGCACCGAATTGTTGACGAGCTCGGTCGGGCTGGAGACCTTCGCATCGACCGGAACGAGATAGTTCTCTCCGGCGAGCTGCACGCCGTGGCCGGCGTAATAGATCATCGCCACCGTGTTCGGACCGCGTGAGGCGACCTTCGCGGAAAAGTCCTGGACCACGCGGATCATGTCGTTCTGGGTCAGATCGGTCGCGGCGACCACTTCGAAGCCGGCGGAGTTCAGGAACTGCGCCATCGATTGCGCATCATCGTCGGGGCTCGCAAGTTGCGTCGCGTTCTGGTAACGCGCATTGCCGATCACCAGCGCCACCCGCTGCTCCGGGCCTTGCAGGGCGGTGGGAGCCGGCTGGGCCGGTGCGACTTGCGCGGAAACGGGCCCGCAGGCGAAACCGAACAGGCTTCCCAGGAGACCCGCAGTCATCAGGAAAGGCTTTAGGCGGAACATGGCGTGCTCCTCTGGCACTCATCTCGATGCGAGATTGGTCGCGAGGAAGCTTGGCCGCGTTCGAGCTTGCGGTCCGTGATCCCTGTCACCATGGTGGCCTTAAGTGATCTGAATCACGCTCGGAACCTGCTATGGTTACCGACTGATTGGGGAGGATAGTCCGTCACATGCTGAAATCGATCGATCCGATCCTGACGCCCGACCTGCTCTGGCTGCTCGCCTCCATGGGCCACGGCGACGACCTCGTTTTCGTCGACGCAAATCACCCCGCGACCCGCATCGCGCAGGGCACGACGTCGCAGCGCCTGATCCAGCTGCCGGGCATGAACATGGAGACCGCCATCCGCGCCATCATGTCGGTCTATCCGCTCGACGACTTCGATCCGGATCCGGTGCGCGTGATGATGCCGGTGGACGATCCCGATCGCGTGCCCGAGGTGCAGCGCGCGGTGCTGGCGGAGATCGCGCGCGCCGCCGGGCGCGCGGTCACGCCCGGCAAGCTCTCGCGTCCGGATTTCTATCGCGCGGCAGCGGCCGGGTTTGGCGTGGTGCAGGTCGGCGACAGCAGGGGCTATGGCTGCTTCCTGATCAGGAAGGGCGTGATCTGAATCGCGATGAGTGGTGCGAACGGTCATCGCGCTTCAGGCTGTTTGAACATATCTCCGCGCTAGCCCTGTCCCACCAGATGAACCGCCGAGCGCCAGGCGTGCTGCGATAGGGCTTCGAGGTTTCGCACCGCCTCGACACGAAGCAGGGCGGCGTCGGCGGTCAGGGTCCCATTGGCCACCGCACCGAGCGTCGCACTGCGATGGGCGCGCAGCATTTCGGCGAGCTGTGTCGTACAACGCTCGAGCTCGGCGATCGCCTCGTCGGGCGGGGCGGCGCGCGGACCGGCCATGGCGTCGCCGGCACGCGAGGCGGGTACGGAGTGCGGCGATCCGTCGGCGCGGGGCGGCGCCGCCACGCCGCGCGCAATCGCAGCCGCGCTTCGCATGATTTCGGCACATAGCTCTCCGGCGCGGATGTCCTCCGGTCCGCCTGCCACCGAAGCGAAATTGTTTCCTTCACTTGCGAGGTCCGTCAGCCGGGACGCGTGGTCGAGGGCGTGCAGCGTGCTCGTCAGACGCTGTTGCTCGTCGTCGGTCTCAGGCGGTCCAGCTACATCCGACAGGAATATTTGTGCCTGGCGCACGGCATCGGCCGCCTCCTCTACGGATACAGCGTCCTTCCCCAGGCGTATCGATCCAGCGCGGCGGGCAAGTTTCGCCTCGACCGAACTGCACACCGTCAAGAGCACGCGCGCGATCGTGCGCCGTACCGCTTCCACCGCCACGATCGGGGTCCCAAGCGCCGAAGGATCGAGACATCGCGTCAGCGGCGAGCCGCGCTCGGGCAGAATTCGTTCGACCAGTCGCGTGAACGGGTTGATCAGGGGCAGCAGGACCGCGACGCCGACGACGTTGAAGGCCGTGTGGTAGCCGGCCAGCAGGGTGACGCCGTCGATCGTGTCAGAGGCGCGCAGCAGCATGGGCGTTACTATGGGAAAAGCAACCAAAGCGATGAGTGCGGCAATCAGCTTGAAAAGAACGTAGGCGATGGCCAGCCGCTTCGCGGTCGGGCTCGCGCCGATTGCGGCCAGGGCGGAACTCGTCGCTGTTCCGATGTTCTGGCCGATGATCAGGGCGCAGGCCTGGTCCAACCCGATCGCGCCCGCGAAATAGGCGGACAGGGTCACCGCGATCGCGGCCGTCGACGATTGCATCAGCGCGGTCATGACCAATCCGATCACGACCAGCGCCAGCACGCCGAAGAGGCCCGACCACCATGACACCCCGGGACTGCCGAGGACTGCGGGCAGATCCGCCGGGTGCAATCGTTCAGCCAGCCCGCCCATGCCCTGCTGCAGGGTCGTCAAGCCGAACAGCACAAGTCCGAAGCCGGCGAGCGCGGCGCCGACCCCGGAGATTCGTCCGCTGCCGAGAAGCTTGGTCAGCGCGCCGACGAAGATCATCGGCAGCGCCGCGGCCGTGAGCGAGACGCGGACGCCGATCAGCGCGACCAGCCAGCCGGTCCCGGTGGTGCCGATATTCGCGCCGAAGACGAGGCTCAACCCTTGCTGGAAGGTCAAGAGGCCGGCGCTGACGAGACCGATCGTCGTCATGGTCGTTGCGCTGGAGGACTGCACCAGCAGTGTGACCAAGGCCCCCCAGAACGAGCCAACCAGCGGCGTCGACGCAGCCTTGCCGAGCACCGTGCGTAGCGCAGAGCCGGCCAGTGTCTTCAGGCCCTCCGTCATCACGGTCATGCCGAGCAGGAAGAGACCTACCCCGCCGAGCGTCGAGATCGCCGTGGACATGTGTGCTCCTTCCGACAGGGCACCACGAATAGCGAAGCAGACAGTACAGCAACGCAGTGCTGACAGGTCGGATCAATTCTAGCACGATGGTCGGGCTTCCCGCGTTTCGGATGGGCGCGATCAGCCGGGGGACGTCATCAGATCGGTCCAGCCGCCCGATCGCCGCGAGCCAACGCATAACGATTCCGCGAAAGCCGGCATGGCTGCGTGTGCGGGATATTGATCGAGGCGGCGAAAAGCCTCGCACTCGAATTTGAGTGGCCTTCTCGCATCCGCCTGTCTATGGTCGATCCATGTCTCGCCTTGTGTGTCTCTTCGTTGCTGTCATCCTGTCGCTGCTGCCCGCCGTCGCGCCCGCTGAGCCCGTGCAAAAGCGTCCCAAGCCGGTCTGGAGGGGCTACGGCTTCCTGCCGGGCTATCGCCAGCCGCTGAGCAACAGCATTCCGCTCTACAAGCAGAAGGACGCGATGCGGCGTCTCGCGCGCAGCGACCGCCGCCATTGGTACATCGACCCGGTTCCCCAGTATTACCGCTGGGATGGCGAGTGGCACTATTTCGGCCGCCCTGGCTTCGGCGGCGGCCGCTACAATGGCGGCAGCTTTGGCCCGTGCTGGACGCGCACGCCGATCGGTGCGGTGTGGAATTGCGGGTGAGTGGCTGATCGCCGTCATCGTGAGTACTCATCCACCACCGTTACCCCGCGCAACGGCGAAGCCGTTCTCGCGGGGATGACGGAATTACAGGCTCGTCATTGCGAGCGTAGCGAAGCAAATCCAGAATCTTTCCGCGGCGGCAGTCTGGATTTGCTTCGCTGCGCTCGCAATGACGGTGTGGAGAGAGCGTAGTCTCTTACGAGAAGAACGCGATCTTCTCGGCCTGGGTCATGCGGCGGATCGGGGCGAGGGGATCGTTGGCCGGCGCGCGGGGCTTTTGCAAGATGCCGCTGGCGAGGATGGTGGCGCCGAGCGAGGGCTCGGGCGAAGACGTGGGCAGGGGCGAGGGCATCGGCAGCTTCGCGGTCGGCCCTGCGGCGTACGTTGCCGTCGCCGCCATGGCTGGGGCCTGCTGCTCCATCACTTCGGCGGCGGCTTCCGCGATGGCGTCGGTGAGGCGCGCGAGCGAGTCCCTCGCGATCGGTGCGTCCGCTGCGGGCTCTTCCGCGACGGCTGCGACGACCCGCTGAGTTGCGATCGGCTCCGGAAGCTCGGCGGCAATGGACGCTGCGACATCCGAGGGCATTGGTTCCGGCTTTACCGCGGCAATCTCGACCGGCTCGATGATCTCGTCGAACTGAGGATCCGGCGCCGCCATCTCCAGCGCGATGGCCTCGAGGATGGCTTCGTCCTCGGCTTCCGCGGCGGCGTCGAGCGAGAACTCGTCCGTGACCTCCAGGACCGCGGCGGGCTCTTCAAGAGTGACGTCTTCAACCGCGACCTCGTCCGGCGCTCGCTCGCTTCCAGCGACGTCCGGCGCGATGGTCGCATCCATGGCCTGCTCGGCCACTGCGAATGCTTCCGCGCTGCCGGCTTCCTCAAGCGCTGCTTCGGGCTCGCCAGCGGCCGCGACGTCCTGCAGCGCCTCCGTATAGGCCACGGGAGCTTCGCTCGCCATCGCGGCGGGCGCGGCTTGCGCAGGCGCAGCTTCCGCCACGGCGGAGGGCGCTGACTGCACCGGCGCCGGCGAGGGATGCTCTGCCTGCGACGCTGCGCCGCCCTCGGTCTGCTCGATCCGCTCCCTCAGCAGATCGAACGCAGCCTTGAGCTCGGCGCGAGGGTCGAGGGTCGAAATCTGTCCGCAGGCGGCCTCGATCGAGGCGAGCTGCGAATCAATGAGGTCGCAGATTCGCCCGTCGGCGCCGATCTCGCGCCAGCGCCAGGAGATCTCCTTGATGATGCGAACCCCGCGCGGGATCGGCGCGAGGCTCGCCTCGATCGCGGCGGGATCGAATGCCGCGATTGCGATCGTCTCGGCCTCGCGGATGGCGCGGCGGATCTCGACAAGCGCCTCCGGCAGGCGGTCCTCGACAACGGGTTGCCGCTGCGCCGCAAGGGTTTCTTCGATTTTCGCGACCGCGTCCAGCACCATGCGGGTGTCCGCATTGCGGTTGCGCTTGGCATATTCGCCGAGGAACCAGCGGCCGCGCGCGGTCTCCATGAAGGCTTCGCGGATCGCGTCGTAATCCTGCTCGTTCGGCTCGGCCGCGCGGGCAGACATGGGCGAGAGGGCGAATGCTTCGTTGGCCATGACAATCTCGTCGCGCAAATCAGTGCGCGTTACTGTAACGATCACCACGATATCGACCGAATCGCAATTGGTTTGATGCAGCCCGAATCACAAATCCCCATCGCGGCAGCGAAGAAGCGGCGATTCGCCGTGAGCCTCGCGCTGTTCTATTCGGCGGTCTTCGCGGTTTCTGGCACGCATCTGCCGTTCTTTCCGGTCTGGCTGAAGGCGATCGGCGTGGACGCGGCCTGGATCGGTCTCATCAACGCGCTGCCGGCGATCACGCGCTTCACCACGCTGCCGCAGGTCACGGCGCTTGCCGAAAAGCGACAGGCCATTCGCGCCGCCATGATGGTGTCGGTGCTGGCGACCGCGATCGGATTCACAGCGGTTGGACTACAACAGCAGCCGCTGGCGCTGTTCCTGATCTATGCGCTGACCTGCGTGCTGTGGACGCCGACGATGCCGCTGACCGATGCCTATGCGCTGCGCGGCGTTGCCCGTTATGGGCTCGACTACGGGCCCTTGCGGCTGTGGGGCTCGGCGGCCTTCGCCGCGGGTTCGCTCGCCTGCGGCTATCTCGTCGACGTCATCGCGGCGCGCGATCTGATCTGGGTCATCGTGGCCTGGGCGGTCGTTGCAATCCTTGCCAGCCTGTTGCTTCAGCCGCTCGACGACATCAGGCGCAAGAGCGCCGAAGCGCGCGCCAACACGGCGCTGCTGCGCGATGCCGGCTTCTGGGCCATCATCGCCTCGGCCGCGCTGATCCAGGGCAGCCACGTCGCCTATTACACCTTCTCGGCCATCAACTGGCAGCTCCACGGCATCAGCGGGCTGACCATCGCGGGCCTGTGGACACTGGGCGTGATCGCCGAGATCGTCGTGTTCGCGCTGTCGCCGCGCTTCTCGCTGCATCCCTCCACCATGATGGCGATCGGGGGCCTGGCCGCCGTGCTGCGCTGGACCGTCACCGCCAACGAGCCGCCGCTCGCGCTGCTCGCGATCGTGCAACTCGGCCACGGCCTCACCTTCGGCATGACCATTGTCGGCACCATGAATCTGCTGGTGCAGCGCGTGCCCCCGCATCAGATCGCGCGGGGGCAGGGCTATTATGCCGCCTGCAACGGGCTCTTGGGCGCTGCGACCTCGATCGCGTCAGGCGCGATCTACGCCCGCATCGGCGATGGCCTGTACTACGTCATGGCGGCGATGGCCGCGGCCGGCGCGCTGGTGATCTGGTCGGCGCGGCACCGATTCTCGGCTCATCCCCAGAGCGAGGCGTCCGGCGGATAGACCAGGCTGCCGTCATAACGCAGGCCGTGGTCGCGGTCGCGCGCGAGCAGAAGCGGGCCGTCGAGATCGACGAAGCGCGCCTGCGGCGTCACCAGCATGGCGGGGGCCATCGACAACGAGGTCGCGACCATGCAGCCGATCATGATCTCGAAGCCGAGCGCCTGCGCGGCATCGGCCATGGCCAGCGCCTCGGTGAGACCGCCGGTCTTGTCGAGCTTGATGTTCACGGCGTCGTAGCGTTCGCGCAGCGGTGCCAGCGAGGAGCGGTCATGCACGCTCTCGTCGGCGCAGACCGCGAGCGGCCGCTTGATCCGCGCCAGCGCCTCGTCCTTGCCTGATGGCAGCGGCTGCTCCACCAGGGTGACGCCGGCGGCGGCGCAGGCGGCGAGGTTGTGCTCCAGATTGGCTTCGGTCCACGCTTCATTGGCATCGACGATCAGCTGGGATTCGGGGGCGGCCCTGCGCACGGCGGCGATGCGTTGGGGATCGCCGTCGCCGCCGAGCTTGATCTTGAGCAGCGGCCGGTGCGCCGCTTTGGCGGTCGCGGCGGCCATGGCCTCGGGGGTACCTAACGAGATCGTGTAGGCCGTGGTGCGCTCGCCCGGCACGGGGCGGTCCAGCAGGTTCCAGGCGCGCAGGCCGGCCGCCTTGGCCTCCAGGTCGATCAGGGCGCAATCAAGGGCATTGCGGGCCGCACCGGGCGGCATGGCGGCCTGGAGGGCCTGCCGCGTCAGCCCGCTCGCTACGGCCCCCTGCATGGCCTGGATGGCGGCGAGCGTCGCCTCGGGCGTCTCGCCGTAACGGGGATAGGGCACGCACTCGCCGCGGCCGGTCAGGCCGCCGCGGCTGACCTCCGCGACGACCGTCACGGCCTCGGTTTTCGCCCCCCGGCTGATGGTAAAGCTGCCGGCGATCGGGAAGCGCTCGATTCGCGCCGCCAGAGCCACAAGTTTGCTGGAAGTCATTTTGAACTCTGGCGAAATCTGAACCTGCTAGTTACCTCTAGCAACTAACATTAACCACTTGGGGATACCTTCTCTGGGTAAGGGCGCGTGCGCAACCATCTGATTTTCTCCGCCCCGGCACGGGAGCGGACGTCTTGAATAGCGATCCGAAGCTGGAGCGGATTGCGAAGGGCAACGCGCTGGCACTCCGCGCCACCGGAACCTGGACCGCGAGCTTTGCGCCGGTCCTGGAACGGATGGTGGCCGACGCCGAGAAGCTCGGCGGCAGTCCGCAAAGCATCTTCATCGACGTGTCCGAGATCGCCAAGCTCGACACGTTCGGAGCCTGGCTGATCGAGCGGCTGCGCCGCAGCCTGACCACGGGCGCGGTCGAGCCGCAGATCGCCGGGCTCTCCGCCAATTATTCGAGCCTGGTCGACGAGGTGCGGCGGGTGCGGGCGACCCCCGTGATCGACCGCAGCCCCATCACCATCACCGGCATGCTGGAGCAGATCGGCCGGGCGGTGGCCGGCCTCGCCGGCACGGTGGCAGGCCTCGTCGACATGCTCGGCGCGGTGCTCGCTGCGGGCTTTCGCGTCCTGATCCATCCGCGCTCGTTCCGCCTGACCTCGACCGTGCATCACATGGAGCAGGTCTGCTGGCGCGCGGTGCCGATCATCGTGCTGATCACCTTCCTGATCGGCTGCATCATCGCGCAACAGGGCATCTTCCATTTCCGCCGCTTCGGCGCCGACATCTTCGTCGTCGACATGCTCGGCGTGTTGGTGCTGCGCGAGATCGGCGTGCTCCTGGTCGCGATCATGGTCGCGGGCCGCTCCGGCAGCGCCTACACCGCCGAGCTCGGCTCGATGAAGATGCGCGAGGAGATCGACGCGCTGCGTACGATGGGCTTCGATCCGATCGAGGTCCTGGTGCTGCCGCGCATGATGGCGCTGGTGCTGGCGCTGCCGATCCTTGCCTTCCTCGGCGCGATGGCCGCGCTCTATGGCGGCGGTCTGGTTGCCTGGCTCTATGGTGGCGTGCAGCCGGAGGCCTTCCTGTTGCGCCTGCGCGACGCCATCTCGATCGATCATTTCATCGTCGGCATCGTCAAGGCGCCGGTGATGGCCGCCGTGATCGGCATCGTCGCCTGCGTCGAAGGGCTCGCCGTGCAGGGCAGCGCGGAATCGCTGGGACAACACACCACGACGTCGGTCGTGAAGGGCATCTTCTTCGTCATCGTCATGGACGGCGTGTTCGCCATCTTCTTCGCCTCGATCGGGATGTGACGATGGCAGGCGAAATTCAAAACCCCATCATCCGCGTCCGTGACATCACCGTCCAGTTCGGCGCAACACGTGTGCTCGACGGGCTCAACCTCGACGTCAAGCGCGGCGAGATTTTGGGATTTGTCGGCCCCTCGGGCGCGGGCAAGTCCGTTTTGACGCGGACCATCATCGGTCTGGTGCCGAAGGTCGCGGGCAGCATCGAAGTGTTCGGCGTCGACCTCGATTCCTCCAGCACGTCGCAGCGGCGCAACGTGGAGCGGCGCTGGGGCGTGCTGTTTCAGCAGGGCGCGCTGTTCTCCTCGCTGACGGTGCGGCAGAACATCCAGTTTCCGATGCGCGAATACTTGCGCGTCTCGCAGCGGCTGATGGATGAGATCACCATGGCCAAGCTGACCATGGTAGGGCTCAAGCCCGAAGTCGCCGAGCGTTTCCCGTCCGAGCTCTCCGGCGGCATGATCAAGCGCGTGGCGCTCGCCCGCGCGCTGTCACTCGATCCCGATCTCGTGTTCCTGGACGAGCCGACGTCCGGGCTCGACCCGATCGGCGCCGGCGATTTCGACGAGCTGGTCCGGACCCTCCAGCGCACTTTGGGACTGACGGTTTTCATGGTAACCCACGATCTCGACAGCCTTTACACAGCGTGTGACCGCATCGCCGTTTTAGGGAACGGTAAGATCATTGCGGCAGGGTCGATCGCCGACATGCAGGCCTCGCAGCATCCCTGGCTGAGGCAATATTTCCATGGCAAGCGCGCCCGCGCGGTCATGGGTTAAGTGGCTGGGTTGAGAGCTGGATCGTAGCCGGAGCACCTGATGGAAACGCGGGCGAATTACGTATTGATCGGCTCGTTCACGCTGGCGGTGATCGCCGCGGCGATCGGCTTCGTGCTGTGGTTTCAGTCGCTGCACACCACCAAGCAGCGCAGCCCCCTGCGCGTCGTGTTCGAGGGGCCCGCCGCGGGCCTGCGCAACGGCGGCAGCGTCAACTTCAATGGTATCAGGGTGGGCGAGGTGGTCTCGGTGAAGCTGGACAACCCGCGGCGGGTTGTCGCACTCGCCATGATCGAGAACAACGCCCCGATCCGCAAGGACACCCTGGTCGGCCTCGAATTCCAGGGCCTCACGGGCGTCGCCGCAATCTCGCTCAAGGGCGGCGACGAGGCCGCGGCACCGCCGCCGCTCGACCAGGACGGCATCCCGACGCTGACCGCCGACCCCAACAAGCTCCAGGACGTCACCGAGGCGATCCGCGCCACGCTGCAGAACATCAACAAGATCGTCGCCGACAATCAGGAAACGGTGAAGAACTCGCTGAAGAATCTGGAGACCTTCACCAACTCGCTCGCCCGCAACTCCGAGAAGATCGACGGCGTGATGGCCAAGGTCGACGGCGTCATGCTCAAGGCCGACAATCTCATGCTCGGCCTCAACACGCTGGCGGGCGGCAAGGATGGCGGCGAGCTGTTTCAGGCGGTGAAGTCGATCCGCGAACTCGCCGAGGATTTCGACAAGCGCTCCGGCGCGTTGATGGCCGACGGGCGCCGCACCCTCGGCGACATCAGCCGCGCCGTGAACAATTTCGACCGCAACCCGACCCGCGTGCTGTTCGGCGCCAGCAACTCATCGCAACCCGCCCCGCCGCCCGAACCGCCGAAGCCGGCGGCGGCCGAGCGCAGGCGGTAGCAGGCGGACGCGTTCGCGCACCCTGTGCGTTCGTCATCGTGGGTCTCGTGTCCCGGACGCGCTGCAGCGTGCAACGCTGCTGCGCAGATGTGGGGCCGCTGCGCCAGTACGAAAGTATGGGGGTCGGGCCGAGCCAAGGTAGGGGGAGGGGCCGTCCCTCGTTGTCAGCTATACCGCGCTCAAGGCGCGTCCACGAAAAGGCGCGTCGACTTCACTCACAGGGGAGGAGAGCGCGTGGTACGCCTGTTGCTGTTGTTGCCGTTCATCGGCCTGATGATCGTGCCGTTCTACAATGTCCGGGAGCCCCATCTATTCGGCTTCCCGTTCTTCTATTGGTATCAGCTCGCCTGGGTGCCGCTGACCTCGCTACTCACCTACATCGTCTACAGGAGCGTGCGCCGTGCTGACTGATGTCGATAGCGCGGCGTTCGCCGTATTCATCGCTGTCTTCGTTCTCGTTACCGGCATGGGTTTCGTCGCTTCGCGCTGGCGCAAGCCGGAAACGCTCGCTCATCTCGACGAATGGGGCCTGGGCGGCCGCAAGTTCGGGACCTGGATCACCTGGTTCCTGGTCGGCGGCGATTTCTACACCGCCTACACCGTGATCGCGGTTCCCGCGCTGGTCTATGCGGTCGGCGCCTACGGCTTCTTCGCGCTGCCCTACACCATCATCGTCTATCCCTTCGTGTTCGCGGTGATGCCGGTGCTCTGGAAGGTCGCCAAGGAGCGCGGCTATGTCACCGCCGGCGACGTGGTGCGCGGTGCCTACGGCTCGCGCGGCCTCGAGCTCGCGGTTGCGGCGACGGGCGTGCTGGCGACAATGCCCTATATCGCGCTCCAGCTCATCGGCATGGAGGTCGCGATCAAGGCGCTCGGGCTTCACGGCGAGGTGCCGCTCGTTCTCGCCTTCCTGGTACTCGCGCTCTACACCTACTCGTCCGGGCTGCGCGCGCCGGCGCTGATCGCCTTCGTCAAGGACATCATGATCTACATCGTGGTGATCGCTGCGATCGCGATCGTGCCCTCCAAGCTCGGCGGCTATGGCGCGATCTTCACCGCGGCGGATGCGGCTTTTGCCGCAAAGGGCTCGGGCGGTATCCTGCTGTCGCCCGCGCAGATCGTGCCCTATGCGTCGCTGGCGCTGGGCTCGGCGCTCGCGGCCTTCATGTATCCGCACACGCTGACGGGCATCTTCGCGTCCTCGGGCGGCAACACCATCCGCAAGAATGCGATGCTGCTTCCGGCCTACACGCTGCTGCTCGGTCTCCTCGCGCTGCTCGGCTACATGGGCCATGCGGCCGGATTGAAGCTCGCGAGCAACAACGACGTCGTGCCTGAGCTGTTCAAGACCCTGTTCCCGAGCTGGTTCGCGGGCTTTGCCTTCGCCGCGATCGCGATCGGCGCGCTGGTGCCGGCGGCGGTCATGAGCATCGGCGCCGCCAATCTGTTCACCCGCAACTTCTGGAAGGTGTGGGTCGATCCGAAGGTGACGCCGGCGGGTGAGGCGAAGGTCGCCAAGATCACCTCCATGCTGGTGAAGGTCGGCGCGCTGCTCGCCATTCTCCTGATGCCGACGCAGTTCGCGCTCGACCTGCAACTGCTCGGAGGGCTCTGGATCCTCCAGACGCTGCCGGCGCTGGTGTTCGGCCTCTATCTGAACTGGTTCTCGAGCACGGCGCTTCTGGCCGGCTGGGCCGTCGGCCTTGCAGGCGGCTCATGGCTCGCCTGGTCGGACGGGCTGAAGCCGCTGCACAGCATCGACTTCGGCGCCGGCAAAGTCGCGATCTACACCGGGGTCCTGGCGCTCGCGCTGAACATCGCGGTTGCCGTCGTGGTCAACCTGGCGGTCAAGCGCGTGCCGCAGGAGCGGCTGTCCCGCGAGGCGGCCTGAAGTGACCCTCAAGCGGCGGCCGACGATCCTCCGGCCGCCGCTTCTTCGGAGCGAAATAGCCTTCCATGCGATTGAAAACGCTATAGTATCCGCCCGCGATCCGGCCCCGCTCATCGCCGGCCGATCAGACGATCTCGGGTGAGGATGTCTTGCAGGCGTGGTTCGTTCTTGCGGTCGCTGCGGGCTATGTGACCACGTTGTTCCTGGTGGCCTGGTGGGGCGATCGGCGGAGCGCCGGTGGACCGCTGGTGTCGCCAAACTCCTGGGTGGCCGCGATCAGCTATTGCCTGACGCTTGCGGTCTACAACACCTCCTGGAGCTTCTACGGATCGGTCGGACGGGCCGCCACCAGCGGGCTGGACTTTGCCACGATCTATATCGGCCCGACCCTGGTGCTGCTGTTCGGCCAACGGCTCCTGTCGAAGGTGATCGCGATCGCGAAGGCGCAGAACGTCACCTCGATCGCCGACTTCATCGCCGCACGCTACGGCAAGAGCCAGGCGCTGGCGGCCTTCGTGACGCTGGCATCGCTGCTCGGCGTGCTTCCCTATATCGCGCTTCAGCTCAAGGCTGTCGGCAAGAGCTTTGACTATCTGATCCTCCAGCCCGAGCGCGCCGGAGGCGAAGCACTGCGATTCTGGCAGGACTCCGCCTTCGGCGTCGCCGCCTCGATGGCGCTGTTCGCGATCGTGTTCGGCGTCCGGCATGTCCATGCCAGCGAGCATCATCGCGGCCTGATGCTCGCGATCGCCTTCGAGAGCGTCGTCAAGCTGCTCGCATTCCTGATCGTCGCGCTGTTCGTGCTGTTCGGCCTGTCTGGCGGTCCCGCCGCCCTGCTGTCGCAGTTTCAATCGGAGCCGCAACTGGCGGGGATCCTCAGCTTCGATCCGACGCAGCCGGTGTGGCCAGCGACGATCGTCATCTCGGGCATCGCTTTCCTGTGTCTGCCGCAGGCCTTCCATGTCGCCGTCGTCGAGAACGAGGCGCCGGCGCACACGCGCACAGCGGCATGGCTCTACCCGAGTTACCTTGCGCTGTTCAGCCTGCTGATCCTGCCGATCGCCGCGGCAGGGCTTGCGAGGTTCGGCGCGATGATGGACCCCGACACTTACGTCATCTCGCTGCCGATCGCGGCGGATGCGGGCACCATCAGCCTGATCGCGTTCCTGGGCGGGCTCTCGGCCGCCACCGGCATGGTGATCATGACGTCGGTCGCGCTCAGCACCATGCTCTGCAACGACGTCATCATGCCGCTGCTGTTGCGCTCGCGCGTCTTCGGCCTGCGTGCGCAGAGCCGGCCGATGACCTCGGTGCTGGTGGCGGTACGCCGGCTCTCGATTGTTGGCATCCTGCTGCTCGCCTATCTGATGCACCGCCTGGTCAATCAGTCCTATCCGCTGACCTTGATCGGACTCCTGTCGTTCGTCGCGGTCGCGCAATTCGGTCCGGCGTTCGTCGGAGGGCTGTTCTGGCCGCGGGCCAACAAGGCCGGTGCCTCGATTGGAATCGCGGTCGGCTTTTCCATCTGGGCCTATACGCTGCTGCTTCCCTCGGCCGCGCCGCTCTGGCCGGCGATCGAGGAGATCGTCCGCCAGGGGCCGTGGAAGCTCGCCTGGCTCAAGCCAAACGCATTGCTGGGTCTCGAAGGGATCGATCCGATCTCGCACGCCACGCTCTGGAGCCTCGGCGCCAATCTCGTCTGCTTCTTGATGATCTCGGCGCTGGGGCGGCAGTCGACCGTCGAGCGCAACCAGGCGGCCGCATTCGCCGATGGCGTCATCCGCGAAAAGATCCCGACGCTGTCCTCCCGCGTGGTGGTCCGGCTCGACGATCTCCGCGCGCTGGCGTTGCGTTTTGTCGGCGCGCAGCGCGGCGCAGCGGCCTTCGACAACTATCTCGCGGCGCGTAGCGCCGGCACCGGGCCGCGCCTCGATCCGTCGGGGCTCGTCGATCTCGACTCGATCCGCTTCACGGAGAACCTGCTTGCCGGTGCCATCGGTGCTGCATCGGCGCGCGTGGTGATCGCCGCATCCCTGGAGGGGCACTCGCTGTCGCGGCGGGCGGCGATGGCGATGCTCGACGAAGCCTCGGAGGCGCTGCGCTTCAACCGCAACCTTTTGCAGAGCACGCTCGAAAGCGTGCCGCAGGGCATTTGCGCCTTCGATGCCGATTTCAACATCACGGCCTGGAACGGCCGTTTCATCGCGCTCCTGGACCTGCCGCCGGATTTCGTGCGCGTCGGTCTTCCGCTGGCGGACCTCATTGCCTTCAACGTCGAGCGCGGCGAATATGCCGCGTCCGAATTCGCCGCGCTCCTTGTCAATCGTGACGTCGCCACCCAGAGCTGGCCGTATCTGTACGAGCGCAAGCGGCCGGACGGCACGGTGCTCGAGATCGTCTATGATCGCGTCGCCGAGGGCGGCTACGTATCGACCTACACCGACGTCACCGAGCGTCATCGCGCCGCGGAAGCCCTGCGCCGGGCCAACGAGGGGCTCGAGCTGCGCGTCCGGGAGCGGACCGAGGCGCTCGAGCTGGCGAAGGCGGAAGCCGAGCAGGCCAATCTCGGCAAGACCCGCTTCCTGGCGGCGGCCAGCCACGATCTGCTGCAACCGCTGAATGCGGCCCGGCTGTTCCTGTCCGCGCTCGACGAAAGCCTGCATGCCGCATCGCGATCCGGCGACGTCGACAAGGAGCGCAACCTGGCGAGCAGCGCGATCACGGCGCTGCGCTCGACCGAGCACGTGCTGGACAGGCTGCTCGACATCTCCTCCTACGATGCCGGCGCCGTTCGCGCCGAGGCGTTTGATTTTCCGATCGCGGATCTGCTCGTGCAGTTGAACGTCGAGTTCTCCGCGATGGCGCACGAACGCGGGCTCGTCCTCAACGTCGTCGATTGTCGTGTCGCCGTGCGCAGCGATCCGCATCTCCTGCGTCGCATCTTGCAGAACCTGTTGTCGAACGCGCTCCGCTACACGCCCAGGGGACGCATCCTGCTCGGCTGCCGGCGGCGCGGCGGCGATCTGCGCATCGAGGTCTGGGACACGGGCGTCGGGATCGCGGCGGAGGATCGGACGCGGATCTTCGAGGAGTTCCAGCGTCTGACCCCCGGATCGGAGAAGGGCCTGGGTCTCGGTCTTGCGATCGTGGATCGTATCTCGCGGCTCCTGGGCCATCCCGTCGACGTCCGATCGCGGCCCGGACACGGCTCGTGCTTCGCCGTCACGGTGCCGCTGGCGCGCGGAGCGGGAACGCCGCTTCAGCGCAAGGTGGCAGATGCGCCGCCCGCGGTCGCGGAGCGCACGCTGACGATCCTGTGCCTCGACAATGAGGCGGCCATTCTCGACGGCTTGACGGCATTGCTCGGTGGGTGGGGGCACCATGTGCTTGTCGCCACGGACGCTGATGGAGCGATGGCGGCGGCCGCGGCCCATCCACCGCACCTCGTGCTGCTCGATTACCACCTCGACGATGGTCGCAGCGGCTTGGACTTTCTCGACGATCTCAGGCAGAAGTCGGGGCGCGACGTCCGTGCGCTGATCGTCACAGCCGATCGCAGCGAGGCCGTGCGCGAGGAGGCAAGGGCGCGCGGCTGCGAGATCCTGACGAAGCCGATCAAGCCGGCCGCTCTGCGGCGCTTCCTCGGCAGCGAAGCCCTGAACCGGCAGTTCGAGACGAAACTGGAGACTTCCTGACGATGCGCATCCTGATCGGCGACGATCATCCGCTGGTGCAGGCGGCGTTGCGGAGCGCCTTGTCGAGCGTGCTGCCGGATCTCGACATCATCGCCTGCCAGTCGCTGGACGAGGCGATCGGCGTCCTGACCGCCCAGTCCGACGAGATCGACCTGATCCTCTGGGATCTGACCATGCCGGGCATTCAAGGGTTTGCCGCGCTGTTCATCCTGTCGGCGCAGTTCCCGACCGTGCCGGTGGCGATCATCTCGGCACGGCAGGACGCCGCCACGATCCGCCGTGCGATTGCCTACGGCGCATCCGGCTACATCCCGAAATCGCTCGGCCTGCCCGAGATGGCGGATGCGATCACGAAAATACTCGCCGGTGAAATCTGGATGCCGCCCAATGTCGGCGGGCGCGGCTCGATCCAGAGCGGCGACGTCGAGCTTGCCGCAAGAATGGCTTCGCTGTCGGCGCAGCAGCTGCGCATTCTCGCAATGATCGTCGAAGGCAAGCTCAACAAGCAGATCGCGGGCGAACTCGACATCGCCGAGCAGACCGTGAAGGGCCACGTCTCGACGATCCTGCGCAAGCTCGGCGTCGGCTCGCGCACCCAGGCCGCGGTCGTGGCCGAGCGGCTGTCATTCGGTCAGCCCAACGGCACCTGAGATCCCTCCCGCAAAACAAGACGGAGGCCGTGAGGCCTCCGTCTTCATTCTGTTTTCTTGGAATTCTGCTGCTTATCCCAATCGTCCCGCCGCGTGCGCCAGCAGCGTGTACACCAGCCCCGTCTCCGAGATCAGGTGGCTGCGCAGCTCCTGCGGGCCGCGGCCGTCGCGGGCGACTTCGTCGAGCAGGCGCTCGAACTCGGCGACGTAGCGGTCGACCGTGCCCTTGAAGTTGCGGTCGGCGCGGTACTTGCGGGCGACCTCGTCGAAGGCCTTCTGGCCGGCGGGCGTGTACAGGCGCTTGGTGAAGGCCTTGTTCTCGCCGCGCTGATAGCGGTCCCACATCTCGGCGGCGAGGTTGCGGTCCATCAGCCGGCCAATGTCGAGCGACAGCGATTCCAGCGGATTGCTGCCATCTTGCGGTGCCTGCGGCTGCGGCGCGGCGGCATTGCGCCCGCGCAGAGCCTCACGACCGGTCGGGGCGCCGTGATTGGCGTCCGTGCGGTTGAGCAGGTCCGACAGCCAGCCGTCGCGGCCCTGGTCGCTACCGCCAGGTGCGACCGGCGGCGCTTCGGTGCGGCGCGCGGCCGGCATGCCGAGGTCCGGCGGCGGCAGCGTCGAGGCGCTGCCGGTGTCGCGCATGCGGGTCTCGGGAGCCCGGCCGCCGACGGCCGCGGCCAGCACCGGCTCTTCCTGGCGATGGATGCTGGCGCGGCCCGCCGTAGTGACGTCGAGCCCGCGGCCATGCTGGGCCACGATGCGGTTGAGCTCGGCGAGCGCCTCGATCTGGTCGACGATCACCTTGCGCATCTGCGCCGTGCTCTCGGCAGCCTCCTGCGGCATCTCGAGCACGCCGCGGCGCAGCTCGTTGCGGGTGGCTTCGAGCTCGTTGTGCATCTCGAGAGCCATCTGCTTCATGCTGCCGACGAGGTTGGTGAACTTCTCGGTCGACTGCTTGAACATCGCATCCGCCTCGTCCGTGGTCTGGCGGTAGATGTCGTGCATCGCCTCGATGGTCTGGCGGTGCTCCTCCTCGGACGCCGCGCGCACCGCCTCGAACTGGCGGGTGATCGCGGCGGAGCCTGCGCCGGCGGTCTCGGCGACGACGCGGGCGATGTCGCGGGCGCGCTCTTCGGCGGCCGCCAGCGATTCATCGAGGAGGCCGGTGAAGCGCGACAGCCGCTGGTCGAGATCGGCCGTGCGCAGGTCGATCGTGGTGACGAGCGATTCCAGTGCCTGCTTGCGCTCGGCGAGCGAGGCGGTGGTGTTCTTGTTGCTCTGCTCGACGACCTGCGCGGCCTCGACCAGCGCCTTGCCGTGCTTGTCGAACTGGGTCGACAGCTCGCCGAGATCCTGGAGCGCCTTCGTGGTCTTGCTGTTGAAGACGTTGAGCTGCTCTTCCAGGTTCTGAGTCGCGGCGCCGTTGCGCGAGGTGACGTCGTTCATCGCCGAGACGAAGTCGGCGACGCGCGTCACCAGCGCCCGCTCCAGCGAGTTGAGGTTGTCGTGCGCACCGGTCAGCACCTCCTGCAGCAGGATGTTGCCTTCGCGCAGGCGCTCGAACAGGGCGACCGTGTCGGTGCGCAGGATCTTGCTGGTCTCCTGCATCTCCGTGACGGCCGCGATCGAGACCTGGCGCGACTGGTCGATCGCCGAACGCGAGGCCTGCTCGAGGTCCTTCAGCGACTTGCCGACCGCGCTGGTGGCGATCTCGCTCGCCGCGTTGATGGTGCGGGCGACTTCCGAGCCGTTGCCCATCATGGTCTGCGAGAAGGCGTTGCCGCGCGTCTCGATCGACTTCAACGCGTCAGAGGTGACGCGGTCGATGTCGAGCGTGAGCTGGTTGGTCTTCGAGCCGATGGCATCGACCAGCGCGCCGCGCTTGGCGTCGATCATGTTCGACAGGCGGTCGGCCTGCTGCTGCACGTAGGTGACGATCTCGTCAGTCTTGCCGGTCATGGCCTGGCCGAAGCTGGAGGTGGCGGCGAGCACCGAGCGCTCGACGTCGGCCGAGCTCGTCTTGACCCGCGAGCTCGCCTCGTTGGAGGCGGAGATCAGCGCGTTCTGGGCGTTGAGCGCGCTGGTCTGGATGTCGTTGGTCGCGTTGGCGGTGGCCGCGCTCAGCGTGCGCTCGATCTCGGTCGAGATCGTGCGGATCTGGCTCGCGGCGTCGGCCGAGGTCGAGGTCAGCGAGATCTGCGCCTCGCGCGCGCTGTTGAGGATGGTCGAGGCGGTGTCGGCGCCGACCGCGGTCAGCGTGCGCTCGATGTCCGTCGTCAGCGACTTGATCTGGCTCGCCGCATCGGTCGAGGCCGAGATCAGCGAGCCCTGGGCCTCGCGGACACCGCTGGTGAGCGCCTCGATGGTGGCGCCGCCGGCGGTCGCCAGCGCGCGCTGCATCTCGGCCGCGAGCGAACGGACCTGGCTGGTCTGTTCGGCCGAGACCGCGAGCAGGGTGCTCTGGGCGTCGCGCGCGCTGGTGGTGATCGTCTCGGCCGTCGTCTGGCCCACCTGCGAGAGCGAACGATGCACTTCGGCCGCGAGCGACTTGACCTGGCTCGCCGCATCCGAGGACGCCGTGACCAGCGTGCTCTGGGCCTCGCGGGCGCCGCTCATGATGGTCTCGGCCGTCGAGGTGCCCGCCATCGTAAGCGAGCGCTGCACGTCCGAGGACAGCGCCTTGATCTGGTTGGCGGTCTCGGTCGAGGCCGCGATCAGCGCGTTCTGCGCATCGCGGGCGCCGGCGGTGATCGATTCCGCCGTGGTGCTGCCCGCCATCGTAAGCGAGCGCTGCACGTCCGAGGACAGCGCCTTGATCTGGTTGGCGGTCTCGGTCGAGGCCGCGATCAGCGCGTTCTGCGCATCGCGGGCGCCGGCAGTGATCGATTCCGCCGTGGTGGTGCCGGCCAACGACAGCGAACGCTGCACGTCGGCGGTGAGCGCCTTGACCTGACTCGCCGCATCCGAGGACGCCGTGACGAGGGTGGTCTGCACCTCGCGGGCGCCGGCCAGGATGGAGGCCGCAGTGGCGGAGCCGGCCGCCGACAGCGTGCGTTCGACGTCGGCCGCGAGCCCCTTGATCTGGTTGGAGGCCTCGCCCGATGCGGCGACGAGCGTCGACTGGGCTTCGCGGGCACTGGTCAGGATCGAGTTCGCCGCACCGGTGCCGACCGCGGTCAGCGCCTGCTCGACCTCGGCCGAAGTCATCTTGAGCTGGGCGTTGACGTCGGAGGAGACCGTCAGCAGCGATTGCTGGGCCGCGCGCGCGCCGGTCTGGATGGTCTCGCTGGTGTTGACGACGAGGTTGGTGAGCGAGCGCTCGGCGTCCTCGACATGCGAACGGATCGCGGTCGAGATCATCTCGGCGCGGGACATCATGTCCTCGCTGGCCTGGCGTCCGCTGCTCTCGATGCGGCCGGCGACGGCCTCGACGCGCGAGCCGAGCAGGTCCTCGAACTGCGCCACGCGCACGTCGATGTCGTTAGCGACCGAACCGACCTTGCTCTCGATGGCCTGGTGGATCTCCTGGAAGCGCGCCGTGACCGTGTCGGCCAGATGCGTGCTGCGGCCGTCCATGATCTCGGTGACGCCGGTGATGCGGCGGTCGACCGCCTCGATCGCCTGCGCTGTGCCATCGGTGAGGGTCGAGGTCAGCAGTGTGAGGCGCGTGTCGATCGACTGCACGGCCTGCGAGGCGCCGTTCGTCACCGCCGTGGTCAGGTAGGTGAGGCGGGAGTCGATGGACTCGAGCGCCTGCGACGCGCCGCCGGTCAGCGTCGTCGTGAGGTGCGTCAGCCTCGTGTCGATCGACTGGAGGGTCTGCGATGCGCCGTCGGTCAGTGAGGTGGTGAGGTGGTTGAGGCGCGTGTCGATCGTTTCGATGGCCCGCGATGCGCCCTCGGTCAGCGAGGTGGTGAGGTGGTTGAGCCGCGTATCGATCTTTTCGATGGCCTGCGATGCGCCGCCGGTCAGCGACGTCGTGAGATGGGTGAGGCGGCCATCGATCGACTGGATCGCCTGCGCGGCACCGTCGCTCAGCGACATCGCCAATGTATTGATGCGTCCGTCGATGGTTTCGGTCATGGACCTGGCGCGGCTGTCGAACGACTGTTCGAGCTCGGCGACGCGGCCGATGAGCTGTTCGTCGAAGGTCCTGATGTGGCCTTCGATCGTACCGTCCAGGCTGGCGAACTTGCCGTTCAAGGAGGCGTCGAAGTTGCTGACGCGTTCGCCGATCGTGGTCTCGAATTGCACGAGGCGCTGGTCGAGCACGGCCGTGATCGCGCCGCCATTGGACGTGAAGCGGGTGTCGAAATTGTCGACATAGGTCTTCAGCGTCTCGGCGATGTCCTGCGTGCGCTGGCCCATGCGCTCAACGATCTCGCCGCCGAAGGTCTTCACGGTGCGGTCGAACTCGGAGATGTGGCGCGTAATCAGCGCGCCCAGCGTGCCGGAGTCGCGGGCGAACTTCTCGACCAGCTCGGTGCCCTGGTTCCTCACGAGCTCGTCGAAGGCGCTCATCTGGAGCGACAGCGAATCGTGCGCGGTCTCGGTCTGGCTGACGACCTTGGCGACCAGGGTGTTGACAGTGGCGTCGAGCGCCTCGCTCGCCTTGTCGCCGCTCGTCATGATCTGGCCGGCGAGCCGGTTGCCGGCGTCGTCGATCTTGGCGGAGATGTCGTTGGAACGCAGCTCGAGCTCGAGCAGCAGCGAATCCGACGAATTCTTCAGAGAATCGTGCACCTGCTCGGTGCGCTCCGAGATGCCGTCGACGATCGCGGCGGAGCGCTGCTCGAACTCGCCGGTGATGCGGTCGATGCGCTCGTTCAACATCTCATGGACGCGGTCGGCGAGGTCGACGAACTCGTCGTGGACGTGGCCGGTCTTGAAGTTGAGGCTGGTGGTCAGCCGCTCGCTGGCGTCGAGCACGGCGCGCGTAGTCTCGTTGCTGGCCTCCTCGAGGCGGTCGAGCAGGTCACCGCCGCGCTCGCCGAGCGCCAGGATCATGTTGTCGCCGGCGTTACTCAAGGCGCTGGTGATGTGCGCGCCGCGCTCTTCCAGCGCGCCGGTGATGGACTTGGCCACCTCGTCGACGCGCGAGGCAATCGCGTCCGAGATCAGCGCGATGTCGTGGCGCAGGTCGATCTGCACCCCGGAGATGGCGCTGCGGACCTGCTCGGCCTGGCCGACCAGATTGTCGCGCTGATGCGCGATGTCCTGGAGCAGGGCGCGGATGCGCACCTCGTTGTCGGAATAGGCGCGCTCGAGCGCCGCGACCTCGTTGGCGACCAGCGTCTCGAGCTCGCCGGCGCGCGCAATCGCGCGCTCGATGCCGTCGCCCATCGCCGCGACCTCGCGGCGGATGGCCTGGCCGACGGTGACCATGGAATCGGAGGCCGAGCCTTCCGGCTCGGAGAAGCGGATCGCGACCTGCGCCATCGCCTGCGCGATCATGCGCATTTCCTGGCCGCGCCAGACGAGGCTCGCCAGGAAGTAGAACAGCATGATGGGCGCGAAGAACATCGCGATCAGGCCGGCAATGACGAGCACGCCGCCGCTCTGGCCCATGGCGGCCTGGATCGAGGGCAGGAAACCGAACGTCAGCGCGGCGCAGGCGGCGAGCCAGACGCCGGCAAAGATGGTGGCGAAGGTGTAGACGCTGCGGGCAGGGCGACCCTTCTGAAGCGCCTGGAGCAGCTGGCCGATTGTCTCGCGGTCGTCATTGGCGGCGCGGCGCGAGGTGCGCGGCTCTTCGATCGGGTCGAACGCGGTTGCTCGTTCGTTGGCGGCGGGGCGCGGCTCGAAGCTCGGCTCGTCGAAGATCGGTGGCTCGGGCGCCGCCACCGGAGGCGGCGTTTCGTTGCGCATCGCGGCGTTGCGGCTCGTATCCGCAGCGGTGTCACTGATGTTGAGGGCTTCCTGGATCGCAGAAAGCGCAACTTCTGTGGGGTCTTTGACCTTTTTCGGAGTGTTCGCCATGTCAGTCCGAGCCCTCGTTACTTGTACGCGTCCCCCCGCGAGCCCTGCGCGTTACGCAAGCCCACAGACCGGATCATGCCGCTTGCGCGGATCTCCGAGCCGTCCCCACCCGGACGGCTTGTCCGCCAATTTCTGCAACATCCTATTGGCAGAGCGTCTCGAATGAAATGCCCGCGATTAAGACAATCTTAATCATCGTTAACAGGATCGGGCCGTAACGCCTTAGCAATAAATGCAATTCTCCACCGAACTTGACCGATTGCGGCAACTTTTAGTCAACAAACCGGCGGATCTGCGTCAAACAGCCCAAACATTTCGTTAACCATTTTCATGCTTGGGTGGGAGGAACCTGACCGCCGGACCGGCGGGACCATCGCGCGATGCCGGGGCCTGGGTCATGACACCTGAACTGCAACGGATGGACTGGATGCCCTCGCCCCCGCTTGCACCCATCGACAGCCCGCTCGACCTCGATCACCTCTCGCGCATGACGCTCGGCGATGCCCAGCTGGAACGGGAAGTACTGGCGATGTTCGCCGAGCAGGCGGCCCGCCTGATTGCGGCGATGACGGCGCTGCCGGCAGAGGCCGGCGCACTTGCCCACAAGCTCAAGGGTTCGGCTCGTGGGATCGGCGCCTTTGCGGTGGCCGATGCCGCAGCCAGCCTGGAGACCGCGATCCGGACCGGCCATGGCCGGCCCCACGCCCTTGCTGCCTTGAAAGAGGCGGTAACCGAGGCCCGCACCGCCATCGAGGCGATGCTGAAGCCTTAAGCGCGGACTGTCAGAACCAGGTTCTACTCTTTTGTTTTGACGCGTTTTCTTGCCGCGAAGCGGGATTCACGTCGCGCGAAAACGCTATGGCGCCGGGCGGACCGACCCGTTATAGGACAGCCGGGACCCCTCCTTCATTCCAAGCACCGCGGCAGCACGAGCACACATGGCCAAGATTCACTTTGTCGACCACAAGGGCGAAACCCGCACGGTGGAAATCGAGAACGGCGCAACCGTGATGGAAGCCGCCATCCGCAACAGCATTCCCGGCATCGAGGCCGAATGCGGCGGCGCCTGTGCCTGCGCGACCTGCCATGTCTATGTCGACGAAGCCTGGCGCGAGAAGGTCGGCAGCCCGACGCCGATGGAAGAGGACATGCTCGACTTCGGCTTCGACGTGCGCCCGAACTCGCGGCTGTCCTGCCAGATCAAGGTCTCCGACGACCTCGACGGGCTCGTCGTCGGGACGCCGGAACGCCAGGCCTGATCTTCCCTTCAATAGGGCATGATCTTTCCGGAAAACCGCTGCACGCTTTGCAGCTAGCGCGGCCCTTCGGGTCCGGATCATCGATTAGGCGCGCAGCGCGACCTCGATGCCGCGTTTGTGCCAAGGTCGTAGCTTTGCGATCACTTCCGCAGTGAGCGGCGTCGGCCGCCGCGAGGCTTCGTCGATCATCACACCGACCGAATTCGCCGACGCGATGCACTTTCCTTGCGAGAATACGACCTGCTCGAAGGTCACCGAGGTTCGTCCGAGCTTCACCACGCCGAGGCCGAGCTCGATCGTGTTCGGCCAGTGCAGCTCGGCGCGGAAATGGATGTCGAGCCGCACCATGATCCAGGCAAGACCCGGCGGCGTCAGCCCATATTCCGGCAGCTTCATCAGCGTGACACGGCCGGTCTCGAAATAGGTGGCGTAGACGGCGTTGTTGACGTGCTGGTTGGGATCGAGATCGCCGAAGCGAACGTTGTCGCTGAGGCGATAGGGGTAGTCTTCCAGGCGCGGCGTCGTATCGAGGCGGCTTGGTGCGTTCACCGATTGATCTCCGTCATATCCTTCCTCGTTACAACCCAGTTATTTTGACCCGGCAAGTGGGTGCGGCGGCCGGGTGCTCCGCTTTTATGCCTTCCCTGTTCCATCCCCGTTGGCTAGACAGGCAGGGTCACCTCGGCCCAAAGGGCGCCGTCCAACCGATAACGACCGATAAAGAGACGACATGAGCGACGTGATCAAAACCGATGTGCTGATTATTGGCGCCGGCCCCTGCGGTCTGTTCGCCGCCTTCGAGCTCGGCCTTCTCGACATGAAGGCGCATTTCGTCGACATCCTCGACAAGGTCGGCGGCCAGTGTGCCGAGCTCTATCCGGAAAAACCGATCTACGACATTCCCGGCATTCCGCAGGTTTCGGGGCAGGGGCTCACCGACGCGCTGATGGAGCAGATCAAGCCGTTTCATCCGACCTTCCATCTCGGCGAGATGGTCGAGACCGTGGAGAAGATCGGCGATCCCGCCTTTCGCTGCACCACCGACACCGGCAAGGTGTTCGAGTGCAAGGTGGTGGTGATCGCGGCCGGCGGCGGCTCATTCCAGCCCAAGCGTCCGCCGGTGCCGGGCATCGAGGCCTATGAAGGCACGTCGGTGCATTATGCCGTGCGCAAGATGGAGACGTTCCGCGACAAGAACGTGCTGATCGTCGGCGGCGGCGATTCCGCGCTCGACTGGACGCTCAATCTGCATCCGCTGGCCAAGCGCATCACGCTTCTGCATCGGCGCGACGAGTTTCGCGCCGCGCCCCACAGCGTCGAGCAGATGCGCGCGCTCGTCGCTGGCGGCAAGATGGATCTGCGGCTCGGCCAAGTCACGGCGCTCTCCGGCGCCGACGGCAAGCTCACCGGCGCGACCGTCAAGGGCAACGACAACAGCTTGAGCGAGATTGCCTGCGAGGCCATGCTGCCGTTCTTCGGGCTGACCATGAAGCTCGGCCCGGTCGCGAATTGGGGCATTGCGCTGGAGAACAACCTCGTGCCGGTCGAGACATCCGCGTTCGAAACCAACGTATCAGGCATCTTCGCCATCGGCGATATCAACACCTATCCCGGCAAGATCAAGCTGATCCTGTGCGGCTTCCACGAGGGCGCGCTGATGTCGCAAAAAGCCCATCGTTATGTCTATCCGGAGAAGCGGCTCGTGTTCCAGTACACGACCTCGTCCTCCAGCCTGCAAAAGAAGCTCGGTGTCAACTGACGGAACGCAGCGGGGAGGCGATGCCCCATGTTTCTGGTGCTGGAACCGTTCGCGAAATCGCCGTAGTCTGCGGCCATTCCGGTCGTGGAATAACAAGGTGATCTAATGCGGAATTTCTCCAGCTTTCGGCAGCTCTCCTTCCTCGCGCTCGCATTGTCGCTCGCGACGGTGACGCCGTGTGCGGCACAGACCACCGAGCCCACGGCGGCGGGCCTCTGGCAGAAGGTCGAAGACGGCAAGACGGTCGGATGGTTCCTCTTCATCGACCACAACGGCGTGTTCGAAGGTGTGATCGCCAAGACCTTCCCGCGGCCAACCGACAATCCGAACGAAGTCTGCTCCAAGTGCACCGACGATCGCAAGAACGCGCCGGTGCTCGGCATCTCCTTCGTCCGCAACATGAAGCGCGAAGGATTGAAGTACGAAGGGGGCAACGTGCTCAATCCGCGCGACGGCCAGATCTGGAAGGCCAATATGCGGGTCAGCCCCGACGGCCAGACCCTGACGCTGCGCGGCTATCTCGGCATCGCGCTGCTCGGCAAGGACGAGACCTGGACGCGCCTACCCGATGCCTACATTGCCCAGGTGGATCCTGCCATCGTCGCAAAATACCTGCCCGCGCAGGCTGCAGCCGCGAAACCGCCCGCACCTGCGGCGAAGAAGGGCGGCGCGATGATGGCCCCTGCGAAGCAGTAGGCGCACCGTCTCAGCACTCGTAGCTTCGGTGCGTGGTCTTCCCGCTTAGGCTGGGAATCCAGGACGTGCCAGCTTCTCAACGTCGTTGCACGGCCCGTGCGGCCACGTCCGCCGAAAGGCGAACACGCGCCGGACCCGCTCCAGTAGTTCCCCGGAATGCGCGCTGGCGCCGGATTTGCATGGCTGCCGGCAAAGCTGCTGGGGGAGCGAGTCGCCGTCTCCACGCCTGCCGCGCACCACGCGGAGGGCGGACGGCAGCGTTTGCCTCGCGGCGATCACTTCGACCGCGGAGACACCATGAAAGCTATATCGTGTGCCGCCACGCTGCTGGGATTGATGGCGCTATTGGCCACATCGGCGTTGGCGCGCGATGATGGCCGCTACGCCAACTCGCCATTAAAACCCTGGTTCGAGAGTCTGCATAGCGAATACGGACAGTGCTGCTCCGACGCCGACGGCTATGTCATCGCCGATGTCGATTGGGAATCCGATCGCGGCCACTACCGCGTGCGCATCGACGACGAATGGGTCGTGGTGCCCGACGGTGCGGTGATCACCGTGCCGAACAAGATCGGCCGCACCATGGTGTGGAAGCACTATGTCGACGGCCATCCGCGCGTGCGCTGCTTCATGCCGGGCAGCATGACTTAGACCGCGTGTCATTCCGGTCTGCGCGCCAATGTTTCCGGACGGTTTCGCGGAAGCGCCGATGCACCCTGCCTAACGCTCTTGCAGATCAAGCTGCGGAGATTTGACCGGGGCGGCGGCCGCGGGAAAGCGCAAGGGGTAAGAGCGCCTGTCTGTGGAACAGGAGGTCGGTGGTTCGAGCCCCTCACGTCACCGGCGCGGGGTTGAACAGCGTGAGATCATTGTGGATGCCCCAGCGGTCCGACCACGGCTTGACGCGGCCGGAGGCGACATCGAGGATCAGGCGGAACAGATCCCAGCCGCATTCCTCGATGGTCTTCTCGCCGGTGGCGATGCTGCCTGAATCAAAATCGATCAGGTCTTTCCAGCGCCGCGCGAGCTCGCTGCGGGTCGCGACCTTGATGACGGGCGCGGCGGCGAGGCCATAGGGCGTGCCGCGACCGGTGGTGAACACCTGCAGCGTCATGCCGGAGGCGAGCTGGAGCGTGCCGCAGATGAAGTCGCTTGCCGGCGTTGCTGCGAACAGCAGGCCCTTCTGCGTCGCCTTCTCGCCGGGCGAGAGCACGCCGGCGATGGCGGAGGAGCCGGACTTCACGATCGAGCCGAGCGACTTCTCGACGATGTTGGCAAGGCCGCCCTTCTTGTTGCCGGGCGTGGTGTTGGCGCTGCGGTCGGCGCCGCCGCGGGCGAGGTAGGAATCGTACCAGGCCATCTCACGCACCAGCGCGCGGCCGACATCCTCGTTGATGGCGCGTCGCGTCAGCAGCTGGATGGCGTCGCGCACTTCGGTGACTTCCGAGAACATCACGGTGGCGCCGGCGCGCACCAGCAGGTCCGCGGCGAAGCCGACGGCGGGATTCGCCGTGACGCCGGAGAAGGCATCGCTACCGCCGCATTGCAGGCCGATGACGAGATCGGAGGCCGGGCAGGTCTCGCGCTTGCGCGTGTTGAGCACCTTCAGGCGGGCTTCGGCCTGGGTCATGATCGCATCGACGATCGCGCCAAAGCCGTCGAAGGCTTCGTCCTGCATGCGCACGATGGCGTCGTTGATGCCTGCCGGCACCAGCCGCTCGGGCGCGAGCTTCTCGCAACCGAGGCCGACGACCAAAATCTCGCCGCCGAAATTCGGGTTGAGCGCGAGGTTCTGCAGGGTGCGGATCGGCACGACCGCGTCGGGCGCGGTGATGGCGACGCCGCAGCCGTAGGCATGGGTCAACGGCACGACGTCATCGACGTTCGGATATTTCGGCAGCAGCTCGGCGCGGATGCGCTTGACCGCATATTCCATCGTGCCCTTGACGCATTGCACGGAGGAGGAGATGCCGAGGATGTTCTTGGTGCCGACCGAGCCGTCCGGATTGCGATAGCCCTCGAAGGTGAAGCCTTCGAGCGGCGGCAGCGGTGCGGGGACGGCGGTCGAGATTTCCAGCTTGTCGAGGGCAGGGGCCTCCGGCATGCGGATGCGGGCCTCGTCCACCCACTCGCCGGCCAGGATCGGCGACAGCGCGTAGCCGATGATCTCGCCATAACGGATGATCGGCGCGCCTTCCGCGATATCGACCAGCGCGGTCTTGTGCCCTTGCGGCACGAAGGCGCGCAGCGTCAGTCCCGATGCAAAGCGCGAACCGGCGGGAAGCCCGAAATCATTGACCACGATCGCGACGTTGTCGCGCTCGTTGAGCTTGATGTAGCGGGGCTGCTCTTTCGCTGCGACGTCCTGGTCCATCTTCGCTTGCCTCAAGAACGGAAGAAACCGTGTTTTCGTTCACCTCTCCCTGAAGGGAGAGGTGGACTGCGCCGCGGCACGACATCGCTCGTCAACCCGGATTCGTGTAGGCCGTCTTCACCGTGGTGTAGAACTCGCGCGCGTAGGAGCCCTGCTCGCGGGCCCCGTAGCTCGAGCCCTTCCGGCCGCCGAACGGCACGTGATAGTCGACGCCGGCGGTCGGCAGATTGACCATCACCATGCCGGACTCGCTGTTGCGCTTGTAGTGCGAGGCGTATTTCAGGCTGGTGGTGCAGATGCCGGAGGCGAGGCCGAACTCGGTGTCGTTGGAGATCGCGAGCGCTTCCTCGTAGTTCTTCGCACGAATGACGGCGGCGACCGGACCAAAAATTTCCTCGCGCGCGATGCGCATGTTGTTGTTGGCTTCGGTGAACAGCGCTGGCTGCAGGTAATGACCGGGGTTCTCGCGCTTGAGCAGCTCGCCGCCGAAGGCGAGCTTGGCGCCCTCGTCCTGACCGATCTTGATGTAGCGGAGATCCTGGTCGAGCTGGCTCTGGTCGACGACGGGGCCGATATGCACGCCGGCCTTGAGCGCATCGTCCACCGACAGCCCCTTCAACCGCTCGGCCATCGCCGCGACGAAGCGGTCGTGGATGCCTTCGGTGACGATCAGGCGCGAGGAGGCGGTGCAGCGCTGGCCGGTCGAGAAATAGGCGCCGTTGACGGCGACCTCGACGGCGGTCTTGAGGTCGGCGTCGTCGAGCACGACCAGGGGATTCTTGCCGCCCATCTCGAGCTGGAATTTCTTCATCGGGTTCGAGAGCACGCAGGCCTGCGCGATCTTGCGCCCCGTCTGCACCGACCCGGTGAAGGAGATCGCGGCCACATCGGGGTGCTCGAGCAGGGTCTGGCCGACCACCGAGCCGGAGCCGACCACGAGGTTGAACACGCCGGCGGGAATGCCGGAACGGGTGATGATTTCGGCGAGTGCATGTCCGGAGCCCGGCACCAGCTCGGCCGGCTTGAACACGACCGTGTTGCCGTAGCACAGCGCCGGCGCGATCTTCCAGGCGGGGATCGCGATCGGGAAATTCCAGGGCGTGATCATGCCGACGACGCCGACCGGCTCGCGGGTGAGCTCGACGTCGAGGCCGGGACGGACCGAGGCGCCCTTCTCGCCGATCAGGCGTAGCGCTTCGCCGGCGAAGAACGCGAAGATCTGGCCGGCGCGGGCGACCTCGCCGATCCCCTCGGGCAGCGTCTTGCCTTCCTCGCGGGCGAGCAGGCGGCCGAGCTCTTCCTTGCGGGCGAGGATCTCGGCGGAGATCTTGTTCAGCGCGTCATAGCGCTCCTGCGGCGTCGAGCGCGACCAGGCGGGGAAGGCAGCCTTTGCGGCGGCGATCGCCTTCTCGGTCTGCGCCTTGTCGGCTTTGGCATATTCGCCGACGAGATCGTTGGTGTTGGAGGGGTTGATGTTCTTCGTGACGCCGGAGCCGTCGACCCATTCGCCGCCGATGAAGTTCTTCAGGATCGCAGTCATCGTTTCCTCCAGAGTATTTTAACGAACGAAGCAGGGACGCTTGTCGTCGAAGGTCCAGCCGGGGATCAGGTCCTGCATGGCAATAGCGTCATCGCGGGCGCCAAGTCCATGCTGCTTGTAGAGCTCATGCGCGGCGTCGATAGCGGCCCTGTCGATTTCGATACCCAGGCCCGGCCTGTCCGGGACCGCAATTTGGCCGCCCTTGATCTGCAGCGGCTCTCTGGTCAGGGCCTGGCCGTCCTGCCAGATCCAGTGGGTGTCGATCGCGGTGACCTTGCCGGGCGCGGCTGCGCCGACATGGGTGAACATGGCGAGTGAAATGTCGAAATGGTTGTTGGAGTGCGAGCCCCAGGTCAGGCCGTTGTCACGGCAGGTCTGGGCGACGCGCACCGAGCCTTGCATGGTCCAGAAATGGGGATCGGCGAGCGGAATGTCCACCGCCCCTAAGCGCACCGCGTGGGAGAGCTGCCGCCAGTCGGTGGCGATCATGTTGGTTGCGGTCGGCAGGCCGGTGGCGCGGCGGAACTCGGCCATGATCTCGCGACCGGAGAAGCCGGCCTCGGCGCCGCAGGGATCCTCGGCATAGGCGAGGATGCCGTGCATGTCCTTGCAGAGGCTGATCGCCTCATCCAGCGACCAGGCGCCGTTGGGGTCGAGCGTGACGCGCGCGTTCGGAAAGCGCTTTGCGATGGCAGTGACGGCCTCGATCTCCTGCTCGCCGCGGAGCACGCCACCCTTGAGCTTGAAATCGGCAAAGCCGTAATGGTCGTGGGTGGCCTCCGCGAGCCGCACCACCGTCTCCGGCGTCATCGCCTCCTGATGGCGGAGGTTGAACCATTCCGCCCCGCCGGTCTCGCCTTCCACATAGGGCAGGCGGGACTTGCGGCGATCACCGACGAAGAAGAGATAGCCGAGCGTCTCGACGCTTGTGCGCTGCTGGCCTTCGCCGAGTAGCGCGGCGACCGGCAGCCCGAGATGCTGGCCGAGCAAGTCGAGTAGCGCGGATTCGATCGCGGTGACCGCGTGGATCATCACCCGCAGGTCAAACGTCTGCTTGCCGCGGCCCCCGGCGTCGCGGTCGGCAAAGGCGGTACGGACGTCGGCGAGGATGTTGTTCATCGCCCCGACGGTCTTGCCGATCACGAGATCGCGCGCGTCCTGGAGCGTCTGCCAGATCTTCTGCCCGCCCGGCACCTCGCCGACGCCGGTGTGGCCGGCATTGTCGGTGAGGATGACGATGTTGCGGGTGAAGAAGGGCGCATGCGCTCCGCTGAGGTTGAGGAGCATGCTGTCGCGGCCCGCAACCGGAATCACCTGCATCGATGTGACGACCGGTGCACCAGAAATCTCAGTCCGGGCCATCGCACGCTCCTCCCTGTCGTCTCGTTATTCTGCAGCCTGTTGTGACGATCGTGCGGCGGGCAGCTTGTTCACCAGCGCGGTCAGTTCGGCGATCTCCTGCTCCGTGAGGTCGGTCAGCGGCGGACGGACCGGGCCGGAATCGCGGCCGATCACCTTCATGCCGGCCTTGATGATCGAGACTGCATAGCCCTTCTTGCGATTGCGGATCGCGATCAGCGGCAGGATGAAGTTCTTCAGGCCGGCGTGGATCGTCTCATGGTCGCGCTTGCGCACCGCGGCGTAGAAATTCGTGGCGAACTCCGGCACGAAGTTGAACACGGCCGAGGAATAGGTCGTCACGCCCATGTCGAGATAAGGCAGCGCGAAAGTCTCCGCGGTCGGCAGGCCGCCGATATAGGTGAGGCGATCGCCGAGCTTGGTGTAGACGCGCGTCATCAGCTCGATGTCGCCGATGCCGTCCTTGTAGCCGACGAGGTTCGGGCAGCGCTCGGCGAGGCGCGCGAGCGTATCGGGCTGGAGGATGGCGTTGTCACGGTTGTAGACGATGACGCCGATCTTAACGGAGGCGCAGACCGCCTCGACATGGGCGGCAAGGCCGTCCTGCTCGGAATGGGTGAGGTAAGGCGGCAGCAGCAGCAGGCCGTCGGCGCCAGCCTTCTCGGCACCGATCGCGATCTCGCGGGCGATTGCGGTGCCGTAGCCGGTGCCGGCGAGCACGGGCACGCGGCCCTTGGTCTCCTCGGCGGCGATCTTCACGATCTGCGGAACCTCGGTCGGGGTCAGCGAGAAGAACTCGCCGGTACCGCCGGCGGCGAACAGTCCGGCAACGTCGTAGCCGCAGAGCCAGTCCATGTTGGCGCGGTAGGTCGCCTCGTCGAAGGAGTAGTCCGCCCTGAACGGCGTGACGGGAAAGGACAGGAGGCCCGAACCGATCTTCTGGGCCATCTCCTGCGGGGTCATCTTGCTCACGGGCGCTGCTCCCTTTCGTGCGTGTTGTGGAGGACGCAAGCCTGCGCGTCCATGCGCCGTGGTTTAGGAGACCGTTCGATGCGCGTCCAAGCCAAAGCCTATATCGACCGATGCGGATTGAGCATCAATCCTCCGTCAGCTCCGCGGAGGACAATTCGCCGGCGATTTTGACCAGCGCCGACAGCAGCGGATTCTCGTCGTCACGGCGCCAGACCATGAAGAGCTCGACGTGAACGCGGGTGCGCAGCTTCAGCGGGCGCAGCCGCACGTCGGAGATCTTCAGGCTCGCGGCTGCGGCCGGCACGATGGCAAGGCCGAGGCCGGCGCGCACCATGGCGAGGATGGAGTGGATCTGGCTGAGATGCTGGACGTAGCGCGGCAGCACGTCGGCCCGGGTGAAGAGAGCCACCAGCAGATCGTGGAAGTAGCGGCTCTCATAGGGCGAATACATCACGAAGGGCTGGTCGTCGAAATCCTTGATGGTGATGCCGTCGGCGTTGGCGAGCGGATGCTTCTTCGGGATCGCGGCGAGCAGGGGCTCAGCGACGACGCGGCGGCTGGTCAGCTCGGGCCGCGCGATCGGCGGCCTGAGCAGGCCGGCGTCGATCTGGCCCGAGGTCAGCGCCTCGAACTGGTCGCCCGACACCATCTCCTTCAGCGAGAAGTCCACCTCGGGCAGCTTGGCACGGCAGGCGGCGACGAGCTCGGGCAGGAAGCCGTAGGCGGCGGCCGCGGTGAAGCCGATCTTGAGCGAGCCGGTCTTGCCGAGCGCGATGCGGCGGGCAACTTGCGAGGCGCTTTCCGCAAGCTTGAGGATGCGCCGCGCCTCCGGCAGGAAGCTGCGTCCCGCCGGTGTCAGGCGCACCGAGCGGCTGGTACGCTCCAAGAGCGGCGCGTCGATGATGTGCTCGAGCACCTGGATCTGCCGGGACAGCGGCGGCTGGGTCATGTTCAGCCGCGCGGCGGCGCGGCCGAAATGCAGTTCCTCCGCCACCGTGACGAAACAGCGGAGCTGGTTGAGGTCGAACATCGATACATGCCTTAGATGAATAAGGCGTTTCGCCGGCACTTCTAGCATCGATCATCCCCAAAACAAAGACGGCGGCCGTGAAGCCGCCGTTGAGTTGCCTGGTCAAGCTCCCATGGGAGCCCTCAGGAGGAACGTTTCAGCGTCACCCGCTCGATCTTGCCGACGATGACGAGATAGGCGAAGGCGGCCACCAGCGCGTTGAGGCCGACGAACACCAGCGCGCCGTTGAACGAGCCGGTCGCGGCCAGGATGTAGCCGATCACGATCGGCGTGGTGATCGAGGACAGGTTGCCGAAGGTATTGAACAGGCCGCCGGAGACGCCGCCGGCTTCCTTCGGCGAGGTGTCGGAGACGACCGCCCAGCCGAGCGCGCCGATGCCCTTGCCGAAGAAGGCGAGCGCCATGAAGCCGACCACCAGCGCCTGTCCCTCGACATAGTTGCAGGCGATGATCGACATCGACAGCAGCATGCCGCCCACGATCGGGATCTTGCGCGCCATGGTCAGCGAGCCGGTCCGGCGCAGGATCGCGTCCGAGATGATGCCGCCGAGCACGCCGCCGATGAAGCCGCACAGAGCGGGTAGCGTCGCGACGAAGCCCGCTTGCAGGATCGACAGCCCGCGTTCCTTGACGAGATAGACCGGAAACCAGGTCAGGAAGAAATAGGTCAGCGTGTTGATGCAGTACTGGCCGAGATAGACGCCGAGCATCATGCGATTGGAAAGCAGCTGGCGGATGTGGTCCCAGCCGGAGCCGGCCTCGGGCGCACGCGCGCGCAGCCGATCATCCTTGGGCGCGTCGAGATCGACCAGCGCGCCACCTTCCTTGATGTAGTCGAACTCAGCCTCGTTGATCGAAGGGTGCTCCTTCGGGCCATAGATGGTCCTGAGCCAGACGAGGCCCATGACGATGCCGAGCGCGCCCATCACGAAGAACACGAAGCGCCAGCCGTAGGTGTGCGCGATCCAGCCCATCAGCGGCGCGAAGATCACGGTGGCGAAGTACTGGCCGGAGTTGAAGAAGGCGGATGCGGTGCCGCGTTCATTGCCGGGAAACCAGGCCGCGACGATGCGCGCATTCGCCGGGAAGGAAGGCGCCTCCGCAATGCCGACAAGCAGGCGAAGCGCAAACAGCACGACGATGGCAGCGCCGGCGCTGAGGAAGCCGACCCAGCCCTGCATCAGCGTGAACAGCGACCAGATGATGATGCTGAAGGCATAGACGAGGCGCGAGCCGTAGCGGTCGAGCAGCCAGCCGCCCGGCACCTGCGCCACGACATAGGACCAGCCGAAGGCCGAGAAGATCCAGCCCATGGCGACGGGATCGAGATTCAGCTCTTTCGAGAGCGCGGGACCCGCGATCGAGAGCGTAGCGCGGTCGGCATAATTCACGGTGGTGACCAGGAACAACATGGTCACGATGAACAGCCTGACGCGAGACCTCCTCACGTCCGCTGCGGACACCACTGCGCTCATCACGCGCCTCCTCGAAGTCGAAATGTTTCCTCGACCGGAGTCCTAGAGGTGCGCGCGGCGGGGTGTCCAAGTTCAAGGGAGTATCGATCGATGCCGTTTTTGGATTGATGGAACGGCAGGTGAGGGGGAACGTTCGTGGTGATGGCGAACGCGCAAGCATTGATGATGCGCGAGCTCGTGCTCCGCATACCGCTGTCATTCCCGGCAAAAGCGGGGAATCCAGTACGCCGCGGCCTCTCGATTCAATCACTGCTGTCACGGCGTACCAGATCGCCCGATCAAGTCGGGCGATGACACCGAGTAAGTGGAAGGAGCGTCGTGCTACTGCTGCACGCTCGGCAGCAGCTGAGGCAGAAATCCTCGCGTCACGTTGGGAGGCACCGCGTCGAGCCCGAGCACGGCGCTTGCAGCCGGCAGTGCCGCATCCGCCATCGCGGCGTGGCCTTCGGCGCTCGGATGCACGGCGCCGCCATAAACGGCGGACAGCACGCCCCAGGTCGCGTCGTGGATGTCGGTCGGCTGGCTCGCCGCGGGCAGGCCCTGCGGATAGGTCATCGCAGCAAAATAGCTGTCGTTGGCATCGCGGATCCAGCGCGCGCGGGGCAGGTAGGCGCGATATTCCGAGGCGCCGCGGCCGCACAGCATCGGCTGGCTCGCTGCGCTGACGATATCAGGATTGAAGCTCTGGCCGTTCTCGGCAAAGCAGCTGCGGTCGAATTCGGGATCGCTGCCGGAATGGGCGCAGAAGCCGTGGTCGGCGAACGCGGCCTGGTGCGCGTCGACAAAGGTCATGCGGTCGGATTCGGGATCGCGGCACAGCGCGCCGCGGGTGCAGGTGGCGAGTCCCTTCAGCTGCGGCAGGAATTCCGTGTCGACGAAGGTGGAGACGCGGGCCAGGCGCTGCGGGTCGGCGTTGAACGAGGGATGGATGTCGAAGCCGGCGCGGCCGCCGCGGCAGGGCACGCCGCCGTCGGCGAGCGCAGGATTGGCATAGGAGACATAGACCACATGCGAGAGGTCGCCGCCGACGAGCGGCTTCAGCGCCTCGCGCAACTTGACGAAGTTCTGCGGCAGCTCGCGCTGCAGCGCATCGCGGGAATCATCGACGCTGGCCATCACGCCGGAGCGGCGGAACAGCGTGCGCTCGGTCGCAGTGTCGACGATGACGTCGGCGACGAGGCCGGAGAAATAGACGTCGTTGGCGCCGACCGACAGCAGCACGAGATCGAGCGTGCGGTCGGGCTGGCGTTTCTTTGCCGCGGTGAGCGCTTCGCGCAGCTCGGCGAGCTGCGCGTTCACGCTGGTGTTGCAGACACCGGTCTTGCCGGGCGGGCATTCGCGGGCGCGCTGTGAGCCGAGCAGCCCGTCGCCAATGCTGGCGCCGGTGCAGGCGAGCGGCAGGAAGGTCACGGCGATGTGGGTATAGCGCACGGCGAGCGCCAGCGCGGTACGCGCCTGATAGCTGTAGAGCGAGCGATGGCAAGGTGCGTTGAACCAGAGCGCGCTGTAGCGTTGCCAGTTGGCGAGCGTATCCGGCGCCTCACAGGCGCGACCGCCCTTGAAGCCATGGCGGCTCGGCCGGTAATACTGCGCGCCTGCAGTGCCGAGATAGGAGCGGAAGCAAAATCCTTCATCTGCCAGTGCCAGCGGCCGATCCGGATTGCCTTCGCCGGAGGCGATGCTATCCCCTAGGCCAGCGACGAAGATGTCGCGGACCTGAATCTCGGTCTGGACCCGCTGGGTCGGATCGGAGCCGGCTGAGACGTCGACGGTCGCGACCGTCGGCTTGCCGTAGCGGACGCGCAAATTGATCGGCTCGGCGCAATCGAAGGTCGAGGCTTGCGGTCCATCGCCATCATCGAACGACCAGGTGCAGATGGCGCCGACCGGCACCGCGCCGGTCAGGCGTACCGTCACCGGATGGTCGATCGGTGTAATGTAGTTCTCTTTGACGTTGTCGCGGGTGCAAGGCTGGTTGACCCGGCCCTGGAGGTCGATGCACAGGCGGTTGACCATGTTGCGGGCCCAGCCGCGGCCCTCGCTCTGGAGCTCCAGTGACTGCTCGGCGGCAAGGATGCTGCGGTTACGCGCGTTTTCGACATGGAGCAGGAAGTCGCGCTCCTCACGGAACAGCCGGAAGCGGTTACGTACCTCCCAGGTGATTTGCAGGGCACCGTCCTGTGCGGCAGCGGGCTCGGGGGGCAAAATCGTCAGCAACCCGACAAGCAGCAGGGCGCCTGCGGAGAGGGTTTTAAGCGATGATCGGAACATGGCCCGCGTCTTCAACGGCAAAGTTGAGGCGGAAATAAGAGAGCATTGCTCACCCGCCTGCAACCTTTGTCTCAGGGGGTCTCAGGGGAGACCTAGCGCTTGGCGACTTGGCGCAGCGACCGCTCACGTTCCATGGTCGTCACCTGCTTGGGCAGGTTGGCCTGCGCGCAGGCCTCCGCCAGCCGCCGTCGTTCCTGCCACGGCTTGACCACGTTCATCCAGAGCTCGCGCGCGCCCATGATGGAGATGGCAAGGGCGAACGGGATCACGAAATAGAGAAGACGGAACACCAGCAGCGTCGCCAGCAGCTGTTCGCGGCCGAATTCCGGCAGCGCCACCAGCATGGCTGCGTCGAACACGCCAATCGAGCCGGGCGCGTGGCTGGCAAAGCCGATCAGGGTCGCCAGAATGAACACGACGGCGAGCGACATGAAGTCGATCGGTGGGTTGGCCGGCATCAAGAGGTACATGGCGGTGGCGCAGAAGCCGAGATCGACCACGCCGATCAGGATCTGCACCAATGTCAGCGGCGCCGATGGCAGCACCACCTTCCAGCCCTTCTGGCCGAGCTCGCGCCGCTTTTCGCCCATGCAGAGCCAGACCAGATAGGCGCCGATCGAGGCGAGGCCGCCGAGCGCGATCAGGCGGTTGAGCGGCGCGGGCAGCTGGTCCATCGCGGAGGCGGCATCCGGATGGATGGCCATGCCGATCGAGAGCACGAAGATGTTACCGAGCCAGAAGGTCAGGCCCGACAGGAAGCAGATCTTCGCGACGTCGATCGCGTTCAGCCCGTAGTCCGAATAGATCCGGAAGCGGATTGCCCCGCCGGTGAAGACGGTGGCGCCGATGTTGTGGCCGATCGAATAGGACGTGAAGCTGGACAGCGCCGCGATGCGATAGGGCACGTGCTTCTTGCCGATCGTTCGCAGCGCAAAAAAGTCGTAGAAGGTCAGCGTGCAGAACGCAAAGAAGACGCAGATTGCCGCCAGCCCGATACTGCCGCGCGGAATCTCGGTCAATGCGGTCAGGATGACCCCGGTATCGATGCCCTTGAGGGTCCGCACCAGCGTTGTGATCGCGAAGGCGATGATGAAGATGCTCGCGGCAATTCCGAGCCGTCGCCAGCCGATCCATCTTTTGAAGCCGCGCTTCAGCGCAGGCAGCAGTCCGTGCATTCATCCTCCCGGCGGGGGCAAAGACGACCGGGCCAGGCATTGGCCGGTCAGGCGCGATCACGGCCAAAGGCAAGCATCGATCGCTAGGCATGATCCAGCTCATTTAAGGCAAAAACAGCGGCTTGTGCAGCCCTTGACAACATTGGGTTCTGCGTTGGACCGGCCACTTTTGTCATACGCGGTTCACATCGGGTGCGCCTTAAGCATATGAGTCGTGAAACCGGCTCCGCTCGCGCGCTTAGTGTGCCAGCATGATTTCAAATCTTGGCGCCGTCCGCATTGTTCCAGCGCAAGTGGTCATCGGCCTTTTTGGAACGTCGATGCCGCGGGCTCGTTAGGCTCGATCAGCAATCGAACATGGCGGAATATGCGGCTTTTCATGCAAGCCGGCGCCTCCGTGTTCCCAAAACCGAGAGGACCGGAACGATGGGACTGTTCACAAAGGACATCAAGACCATGAACGATCTGTTCGTGCATCAGCTCCAGGACATCTACTATGCCGAGCAGCAGCTCACCAAGGCGCTGCCGAAGATGGCAAGCAGGGCCACCGATCCGCAGCTGAAACAGGGCTTTTTGACGCACCTCGAGGAAACCAACCAGCACGTCACCCGGCTCGAGGAAGTATTCAAGATGCATGGCGTTGCCGTGAAGGCGGTCGACTGCCCGGCCATCGACGGCATCATCGAGGAAGCCGACGAGACCGCGGGTGAGGTTGCGGACAAGGCGGTGCTGGATGCGGCCCTGATCAATGCGGCGCAGGCCGCCGAACATTACGAGATCGCCCGCTACGGCAGCCTGATCGCCTGGGCCAAGCAGCTCGGCCGCAATGACTGCGCGGCTGTGCTGGCCAAGACGCTCGAGGAAGAGAAGGCGACCGACAAGAAGCTGACGGCGCTTGCGGAGAGCAAGGTGAATCTGCGCGCGGCGAGCTGAGGCGAATGTAGCGGAACGATATCGGGAACGCCGCGCCGTCAGCGCGGCGTTCGAGATTCAGCGATCCGAATATCTGAGGCCGAAGCCGAGCGCGATCACGGCAAAGGCCGCGATCATCGCGGCGAAGACCAGGCTCGCAACACGCGGGCTTGCCAAGGTCGAGATCACGCCGATGCCGATCACCGGCAGGGCGTTGCCGAGAAAGCCGCAGATGAAATAGGCCGAGACCACTTCCGCGCGACGATCCTCCGGCGCGATCTGGTTCACCACCTGCAGGCTGCCGCGATAACCCAGTCCCACCGCGACGCCGCATAGCGCGGTCGCGGCGATCATCAGGGCGAGCGAGCCTTGGAACTGTGCGGCGACGATCAATGCCACGCTCGGGAGCATGAGGCCCAGCGAGCACAGCATGGCCGTCCGGCTCGGCAGCGGCCGCGTCAGCGCGATGACGATGGCAACCGTCGCAGCGAGCTCGAGGAAGACGGCCCCCGCGATGGCGTGGCTGGTCTCGTGCAGCTCGTTGGCGAGCACACTCGGCACCAGCGCGGCAAAGAACGCCACCAGCGCCATCGCGCCGAAGCCCGTCACCGCCGGTGCGACGAACGCCGCGCGAATGGCGGTGGGCACGGCTGCGCGCGGACGGAGCGAGACCTGCCTGAGCGCATCGAGAGGCCGGGGAACGGTTTCGCCGGCAAAGGCAACCAGGATGGCGGTCATCATGAGAGCCGCAAGATAGGCAATGAAAGGGGTCCGCAACGGATGTGGTGCGTAGTCGGCGAGCAGGCCCGCGATCACCGCACCGATACCGAGGCCTGCGAAGTTTGCGGACGTCGCGACGACGGTGGCGCGGGATTTGTCCGTCTCGTCGATCAGCTCCGAAAGCCATGCCGTACCGGTTCCCGCACCGATCCCGATCGCCAACCCGCTCAGCACCCGCCCCACATAGAGCGCCGCGATGCCGTGCGCGAACAGGAACACCAGCGCGCCGATGATGGCGATGGCCGTTGCGATTGCGGCCGTCCGGCGGCGGCCGATCTGGTCGGAGATGCGTCCGAACACCAGCAGCGCTGCCAGATTGCCGATCACATAGGCCGCGTAGATCAGCGTCAGGGTGACCTGCGCGAAGCCGAACTGCCGCTCGTATATCACATAGAGGGGCGTCACCACGGTGCTGCCCGCAAACAGCACCGCGATCAGGGCGGCGACGGTTGCAAGAGTCGCGGTCCTGCTGAACTCCGACTCGGCGCGTGATGGAATGGAGGTGTGCTTCGTCGCCATGCATGACCCCTGGATGTAGGTTCACGGCACCCAACTCGAAGCAATCATGCGCCGTTCCCTGTGCAGCCGGCGCGGCTGGCCTGCGCGCGTGAAGATTGACTATCCAGGCAGAGCCCATCCCCCCGTTGAAAAGACGACAGCGAAGGACATTCGGACCGCAACGAACGGTTGATTCTGGAAGCGCCTGTTCACCATCCGGCAAGCCAGTCCTCCTCCGTTACCCAAAATCCACCACTTGCCCGCTCTGGTGATGGCAGGTTTGGGGAAAGCTCATGTACCAGGTGATTTACTGTCTGACGGATGAACACGACTGGCGACTGGTCGCGCTTGGCGGCGCGGTTTGCCTGCTCGCCAGTTCGGCTGCAATCAGCCTGTTTCACCGCGCGCGCGCGACGCAAGGATCGGGGCGCGTGGTATGGTTAACGCTCGACGCAGTCGTTGCCGGCTGCGGCATCTGGGCGACGCATTTCATCGGCATGCTGGCGTACGGCCCGGGTGCCGCCGGCGCCTATAACGTGCCGGTGACGCTGCTATCGCTGATCTTCGCCATCGCCGTCACCTTTGTCGGCTTGAGTGTTGCGGTTTCGACCATGCGACCCAGCCTCGTTGCACTCGGAGGGGCGATTGTCGGAGGCGGCGTGGCGGCGATGCACTATACCGGCATGATGGCCCTCGAGATCCCTGCGCGCGTCAGCTGGGCAACCGGCACCGTGGCCGCGTCGATCCTGCTTGGGCTCGTCTTCGGTGCACTCGCACTCCATGTCGCTGGACGACGCGACAGCTTGTCCGGCGCGCTCGGCGCCACTGTGCTGCTGACGCTGGCCATCGTCTCGCATCATTTCACGGCTATGGGCGCAGTGCAATTGACGCCGGATCCGGCATTGGCGATCAGCGGACTGTCGATCCCGCCGACATCGCTGTCGGTTTTCACCGCGAGTGCTGCGGCTGCGATCATCGTGATCGCACTGATAGCCGCGCTCCTCGACCGCCGCGCCAAGGGCGAGCTGGGCCGCCAGCAGATCGTGTTGGACAGCGCGCTGGAGAACATGTCGCAGGGACTGTGCATGTTCGATGCGGACGGCAAGATCATCCTGTTCAACGAGCGCTATGCCGCGATGCTCCGCCGCACCGACATTGCATTGACCGGTCGCCTGCTGGTCGACGTGCTGCGGGAAGAGCAGGCCAAGGGCGAGTGGCAGGGCAATGCCGATGAATTCTTCGCACGTCTCGTCGCCGACGCGCGCGAGGGCCGCACCACGACCGAAATCGTCAATCGGTCGGGCCGTTCGATCCGGGTCGTCAACCAGCCGATGCAGGGCGGCGGCTGGGTGGCCACCTTCGAGGACATCACCGAATGGCTGGAGGCGCAGGCCAAGATCTCACACATGGCCCGCCACGATGCGCTGACCAGCCTGCCGAACCGGGTGCTGTTCCACGAGGAGCTCGAGCAGGGCCTGCGTCGGACCAAGTCGGGCGACCAGCTCGCCGTGCTTTGTCTCGATCTCGATCACTTCAAGGACATCAACGACTCGCTCGGCCATCCCATCGGCGATGCGCTGCTCAAGGAGGTCGGCCGCAGGCTCAAGGCCACCGTCGGCGAGAACGACACCGTGGCGCGGCTCGGTGGCGACGAGTTCGCGGTGGTCCAGATCGGACGTTCCGACGAGACCGCTGCGAGGTCCCTTGCCGGGCGCCTCGTCGAGGTCATCTCGGCACCCTACGAGATAGACGACCATCAGATCGTGATCGGCGTCTCGATCGGCATCTCGCTGTCGCCGCAGGACGGCAGCAATCCGGATGAGCTGTTGAAGAACGCAGACCTTGCGCTCTATCGCGCCAAGGCGGACGGCCGCGGCACCTATCGCTTCTTCGAGACCGGCATGGATGCGCGCGCGCAAGCGCGGCGCCTGTTGGAAATGGATCTGCGCGCGGCGCTGCAACGCGACGAGTTTCAGGTCTATTATCAGCCGATCCGCGACGTCGCCAGCGGTCGCGTCGTTGCTTTCGAGGCGCTGTTGCGCTGGCACCATCCGCAGCGCGGGCTGATCGCACCCATCAGCTTCATTCCGCTCGCCGAGGAGACCGGGCTCATCGTTCAGCTCGGCGAGTTCGTGTTGCGCTCCGCCTGCACCGACGCAGCCACCTGGCCCGACGATGTCGATGTCGCCGTCAATTTGTCGCCGGTGCAGTTCAAGAGCCCGCACCTGATCGCGTCCGTGACCGAAGCGCTGACCGCTTCGGGGCTTGATGCGCGCCGTCTCGAGCTCGAGATCACCGAATCGGTGCTGCTCCAGAACGGCGAGGCAACGCTGACGACCCTGCACGAGCTGCGCGCCATGGGCGTGCGGATCTCGCTCGACGATTTCGGCACCGGCTATTCCTCGCTGAGCTATCTGCGCAGCTTCCCGTTCGACAAGATCAAGATCGACCGCTCCTTCGTGTCGGAGCTGGCGACGCGCGAGGATTCCATGGCGATCATCCGTGCGGTGACCGGCCTCGGCCGCAGCCTCGGCATCATCACCACGGCGGAAGGCGTCGAGAACGACGTGCAGCTCGAGCTGCTCCGGCGCGAGGGCTGCACCCAGGCGCAGGGTTATCTGTTCAGCAAGCCGCGGCCTGCCTCGGATGTCGCGATCATGCTGGAACGGCCGCGGCTGCGCGCGTCGGCTTGAGAGGTCAGCTTCGGCGCAGCGCGAAATGCGCGCCGCAGAACGCCATCACGGCACCGAGGCACAGGGCGGCGAGCCCGGCGAGCACGCCCGAGACGGTCGGGATCGGGCTCGGCGCCGACGCCGCCTGACCCGCTCCCGCAAGCAGGAGCACGCCAACCGCGATCAGGAATTGCCGCATCCGCTGCGGGATCTGTCCGGAGACGGCGCTCTGCATCAGGCTCGCCGTGAAGTAGCCGCCGGAGAAGCCGACGGTGGCGATCAGCCACCAGGCGATCGCCGCGCCCGCGGGGATGAACTCATGCGTGTCGGAGCGCCAGAGCCCGCCGAGGTCGAGACCGTAGCGCGCGCCCAGCATGTGCACCGCGAGCGCGAGCAGCACGCCGGAGATCATTGCGGCGCCGAGAATCAGGTGGCGCGGAAAAAAGGTCGTCTCAGCCATGCTTCGCTTGTAGGATGGAGGAGGGCGATCGCGCAAGCCGATGGCCCATGGGACCGTTGATCGACATGCCGGGAGCTGAAGCTGGTTCGGCCACAAGCTACGCCTACAAGGCCTCGCTGATCGGCTCGGCGCATCGCTTCGAGCTGACCGAACAGGGGCTGTCCTGGCACATCGCCGGCCGCTCCGGCTTGTGGCGCTATGACGAGATCTCGGCGATCCGGCTGTCGTTCCGCCCGGTGTCGATGCAGCAGCACCGCTTCCGCGCCGATATCAGCCGTGTCGGTGGCGGGCGCATCGCGATCCTGTCGACGAGCTGGCAGACCGCGGCGCTGATGGCGCCGCAGGACAACGGCTTTCGCGATTTCCTGATCGAGCTGCATGCGCGGATGGCGAAGGCGGGCAGCCGTGCCGAATTGACGGCGGGGCTCGGGCGCAAGACCTATGCGGCAGTGCTGGCGTTCCTGGCCGTTCTCACTGTGGCGATGGCGGGGCTGTTGATCCGAGCGCTTCTGATCGGCGAATTCGCCGGCGTGCTGTTCATCCTCGGCTTCGCCGCGCTGTTCGTCTGGCAGGTCGGCGGCTTCGTGCGGCGCAACCAGCCGCAGAGCTACAGCTTCGACCGCGTGCCGAAGGCGCTGCTGCCTTAGAGCGGGATGAGATTTGGATGAATCGTCATCGCGCTCCAGGTTGTTGTTTACGCATGATCTTTCCGGAAAAACTGCTTCGGACTTGTCCGGATCATGCTTTCGGTGCAATCGGCCGCAATCAAACGTGACTTCGCGGCGCAGCGCCGCTGTCGCATCGTGCGGTCATGTCAGTCATGGACCGCAGCACCCGTCTGCCGACGGCAGACGAGATCGCCAGAATCAACCGCACGCATCTGATCGACACGCCGCTCCGGCCAGCCGACCTGCTGTTCCTGTTCGGCACCCGCGAGGACGTTGGCTTGCGTGCCGACACCGCCGCAAGGCTGTGGCGCGAGGGCCTTTTTCGCTGGTCGATTGTCAGCGGCGGTGTCACGCCGGGCTCGGAGCAATCCGAGTGCAGCATCATCAAGGCCGCCATGGTTGCGGCGGGCGTACCGGCGGACGTTATCCTGGAGGAGCACCGCGCGATGAACACCGGCGAGAACGTCATCTTCTCGCTTCCGATCATCGATGCGGCAATCGGGTTGCAGAATATCCGCAGTGTGATCTGCCTCGGCAACACCTAGACCGCGCGGCGTTACCCGATGACGCTGCATCGGCATTGGCCGGCGGTCGAGAAGATGCTGCTCACCGTCGACAGTTTCGCGACACCGCGTGCACTCTGGCATACCGACGTCGAATTTCGCCGCCGCATGCTGCACGAATGGGACAAGATCGAACCTTACAAGGCGAGGGGCTTTATCGCGGACTGGCCGGAGGTCTGAGCCCTACTCCGTGGAATCGAAGTCGTCCTCCTTGGTGCCGAGCAGCGAGACGATGGTGCGCAGGCCGGAATCGAGCTGCTCGGGTGAGGGCGGAGCAAGGGCAAGCCGTACGGCGTTCGGTGCATGTCCATGCGCGATCGCGAAGGTCGAGGACGGCGTCAGCGCGATACCGCGCCTTGCGGCTGCGGCGACGAAGGTCTGCGAGCGCCAGTGCGGCGGCAGCGTCAGCCAGAGATGATAGGAGCGCGGATCGGCGGCGAGCTGGTAGCCGGCGAGCAGCCTCGCCGCGGTCTGCTGGCGCCGCGCCGCATCGATGCGTTTCAGCCGCGTCAGCTCGGCGACGGTGCCGTCGGCCATCAGCCGTTGCCCGGCCGCCACCGCATGGCCGGAGGCGATCCAGCCACCGGTGCGGACCGCGCTCATCACACCTTCGCGCAAGTGAGGCGGTGCGACGAGAATGCCGAGCGCAAGGCCCGGCGCGACCTTCTTGGACAGGCTGTCGATCACGATGCAGCGGTCGGGCCCGAGTGCGGCCAGCGGTGTGTCGTCGGCGAGGAAGCCGTAGACGGCGTCCTCGATGATGGTGAGATCGAGCTTCTCGGCGACGCGCATGATGTCGGCGCGCCGCGTCGCGTTCATGGTGACGCCGAGCGGATTCTGGATGATGGGCTGGAGATACAGCGCCGACAGGTGCGCCTCGCGATGCGCCTTCTGGATGGCGTCGGGACGCGCGCCGAATTCGTCCATCGGAATCGGGACGAGCGTCACACCGAGCCGCGCGGCGATGCTCTTGACGTAAGGATAGGTCAGCGCCTCGACACCGCAGCGGCCACCGGTCGGAACGAGCGCCGCAAGCGCGGCCGCGAGCGATTGCTTGCCGTTGGCGGTGAAGAAGATCTGCTCGGCCTGAGGCGCAAAATCCTTGCGCGCGAGATAGGCGGCGGCGGCGACGCGCGCGCTCTTGGTGCCGGTGCTGGTCGAAACGCGCAGCGCGGATTCGAGCGCGTCGATGCGCTCGAGCCCCGCGAGGCTCTTGGCGATCATCGCCCATTGCTGCGGCAACAGCGGATAATTGACCTCGAGATTGATGCGCGCATCGGCCGGCTCGCTCGTCGTTTCGACCTCACGCCTGACGTCGCCGGAGATGAACGTGCCGCGCCCGACCTCGCCGACCACGAGCCCGCGGCGGAGCAATTCGGTGTAAACCCGGCTCGCGGTCGAGACCGCGATGCCGCGGTCATAGGCAAAATTGCGCTGGGGCGGCAGCCGATCGCCGGGTCTTAACGTGCCGTTAGTGATATCGGCCGCAATGGCATCGGCAAGCTTCACGTACTCGAACTTGGACATTATTGCACCGAGAGCAATGTTTTACTTGCTCCGAGGAGTGTACTGGAGCATTTAAGTTCCATCAAGTTCCGCGATTGAGCCGAGGGGAGCGAGAGCAATCCGACGGCAAATGAGGTGCAGGCGCTGACAGCGTCCGCGCCAACGGCACCTGCTTCGCCGCGCGGGACGACAGGCCGGAGAAGAAAAATGACCACGATCTCGCAAACTGCCGGGCGGAGTTTACGCCCATCCTCAATGAGCGGATTTTTCACTTCGCTCGCCCATAGCGTCTCTGCGTTGTTCAACCGTCTCGAGCGCCGCTCTGCCGTCAAGACGCTGAACGAGCTCGACGACCGCGCCCTGCGCGACATTGGCATCACGCGCAGCCAGATCGAGGATGCTGTTTACGGGCAGTTCAAGACCGAGCTGTCGCGGTATTTGTGAGTCGGCTCAATCACTGCCGTCTCGGAGTACTGGATCGCCCGGTTAAACCGGGCGATGGCAGCGAGCGTGTCGCCGCAGACATGCATGTGCATCCTCGCGGCCCATCTCGCCCGAGCTTTGCCCTGATGCCTTGCCCGCAGGGAAGGCCGGGAGCCGGCTGGCACCCGCGGTCCACTGTGCGAATTCTGCGTAACAAGAAGCTGCACAGCGGCATACAGGTGAAGCCAGGACATCCCGGCCTTCCCTGCGCAGTGGTTTTACGGCTTATGTCGTGATCTCCTCGGGGAGCGATGCACTATTGCCCCCGTCGCCTTGCGGATGACTGATGTGCATGCCCGGTCGGGCAACACACATCACCGCAAGACTTGGCGCACAGACCCCGGGCGCCAGGACCACACGATTTTGCCGTACGCCAGTCACACCGGTCGAGTGCGCGACGGTCTTGCTCTCAGTTGCCTGCCCTGCAAAACCCTTCGCGCCGATGTGACCCACGTCCACCGCCGCCCGGCCCGCGTGTCGTGACGATCGCGATACGCCCCTCTTCCTCGGGCCGGAGTGCCGCGACACCTACGCGATTTCCGAATTTCGGTAAAGTGGTATATTTTTCGCGGCGTGCGTTGACCCACCGCTCGTGTGTTTTGCCCGTCAGGCAACACAAGGCCTCGTAGCAGATTGAAGCGAAGCGACATCCGGAATTCGCGGCACGAGCTGTCCCCACAGCGCATCGCCGATTGCGAGCGGGGCCTCGTAGGTCCATTTCGGCCAGAACTGCTTCACGACATTGCTCCGAGATGAGGGGCTGATTGCTACTGCGCGCGTTGACCCACCGCTCGCGAAAGCTTCGGATTGCACTCTCGCTCCATCCGGGCTGGGCAAACGATCTGGGGCCTGGCTTGGGTCAGACGCACACGAGTGCCAAATCCGGGGCGAGCCAGCGTACGGAGTCTATTTCCGTTGCGTAAGCACGCTGCAGTCTCGGCAGGCCACTTCCGGATCTGGGGAATGAGCGGACATCTGGAGCACTCGAACCAAGCGCCTGAGTTATGACGGCGCGCCCTGGCGCCCGCCGACGCTCAGTGCCGCACCACCAGCACCGAGCATTTGGCGTAACGCACGACGTGTCCGGCATTCGAGCCGAGGAAGTAGGTGCGCATCGCCGGCCGGTGCGAGGTCATGACGATCAGGTCGGCCTTCATGTGTGCGGCTTCCTCCAGGATTTCGTGATAGATGCCGCCCTGGCGCACTACGCTGGAGATGCGGGAAGGCTCGATGCCGGATTCGCGTGCGACGATGGCGAGGGCTTCTTCCGAGGTCTGGCGCTGCTGCTCGTCGAAATCGGCCGGCACGTATTCGGCCAGCATCACCGGCGTCATCGGCAATACGTTGAGCAGGCGCACCGTGCTGCTCCAGGTCTGCGACAATGTCGCTGCGGTCGCGATCGCCGGCTTGGCGAGATCGGTATCGGCGAGGTCGATGGGCACGAGGATGGACTTGAACATCTGCGCCTCCCTATGAACCAAGCTGACCAACCGGTCGAGACGGCGCCCGCGCGTCTCAGGCCGATCGGAGCAGCTTGGGGCTGACGAACAGCACCAGCTTGCCGCGGCGGTAGGCCACGTCCTCCCAATCCTTGACGTCAAAGTCGAAGATCGCAAGCCCCGCGGTGGGCAGGTTGTTGGCGAGCGCCTCGGCGCCATCAGGATCGCCGCCTCCGATCAGCATCAGGGCGATCTCGTGCATGCCGGGATTGTGCCCGATCAGCAGCAATCGCTTCGGATCGGCCGGGGCGGTTGCAATGCGAATGGAGTCCAGGATCTGCGCGGGATCGGCGCCATAAAGTTCCGGCAGGATTTCGACCTGCGGCGCCGGGACGCGGTCCTTCATCGCCTCCCAGGCGATGTCCCAGGTCTGCCTGGCCCGCACGGCGTGCGACACCAGCACGGTATCGGGGAAGGGTGGATGGCAGGCGATCCAGTCGCCGATCTGCGCGGCATCCCTGTGGCCGCGGTCGTCGAGCCGGCGGTCCTGGTCTCGGCCGCTCGGTGCGTCGGTCTCGGTCTTGGCGTGACGCAGCAGCATCAAACGGCGCATGGCATTCTCGAATCGTTACACGTCCAGGATAATCTACAGGCGCCTGTTACGGACAAGGTGACAAGCGCCCGCACAGTCCTTTAAAGCGCGACGAGATCAGGGCAAACCCTCATCGCGCTTTAATTTTTCGTTTTGAGCTTGATCTCGCCGCAAACCCGATTTCCGGGTTTGCCGCCATAGAAAACCGCTGCACACTTTTCCGGATCATGCTCTAAGAAAACTGCATGAGCGAGACTTTCACAAGCGTGTCCCAGGAAGAAGCCGGCTTTCGCGACCGCGTGCGGCTGTCGTTCGATCTCGATGCCGACATTTGTGTGATCGGGGCGGGGCTTGCCGGGCTTTCCATCGCGCTGGAAGCCGCCCGGCTCGGAGCCAGTGTCGCAGTGCTCGAGGGCCGGCATGTCGGCTGGAACGCCTCCGGCAACCAGCTCGGCACCGTGATGCCGGGCTTTGCCCTGCCGCTCGCGGACCTGATCGAGCGCATCGGTTTCGAGGACGCCCGCGAATTGTGGGCGCTGTCGAAGGAGGGGGCCGAGTTCGTCCGCGCCAATGCCACCGAGGAGAACATGCCGGGGATCGCCCCCAGCGACGGCGTGCTGGAGGTCTCCAACGTCGATGCGGGCGACCGCCTGATCAGCCGGTTGCAGATGCTGCACGAGGATTTCGATACCGAGGTCGAGGGCTGGCAGGTCGGTCGGGTCCGCGAGACGCTGAAGACCGATCGCTACTTCCACGGCGTGTACTACCCCAGAGCGTTCCAGGTCGACGGCCGGAAATATGTGCACGGCCTTGCGGCGCTGGCGCGGCGGGCCGGCGCCCTCATCTTCGAGGAGACGCCGGTGGTCAGCATCGATCATTCCGGCATCCGCAAGCGCATCGTCACGCCCTCGGCGCGGCTGCGCGCGACCCACATCGTGCTCGCCGGCAACATCCATCTCGGCGCGCCCTTGAAGCGCCTGTCGGAAACGCTGCTGCCGGTCTGGCGCTATGCCGGCATCACTGCGCCGCTCGGCGAGCGCCTGCATGAGATGATCGCGTTCAAGGGATCCGTGATGGACTCGGACGGCCTCGACCACTTCCGGATCGTCGATGGCGACCGGCTGATGTGGGAAAGCCCGGAGACCACCTGGGCGGCGCGTCCGCAGCGCTTCGCCGGCGCTGTCAGGCGGCGGATCCGCACGATTTTTCCCGAGCTCGGCAATGTCGAGATCACCGAGATGTTCGGCGGCGCCACCGGCCAGACCGTGCACGGCATGCCGCAGATCGGTCAGCTGCGCAAAGGCCTGTGGGTGGCGAGCGGGTTCGGCCGCCAGGGCATGAACACCTCCGCCATGGCCGGGCAGATGATCGCGCGCAGCATTTTATGGGGCGATGACCGCTGGAAGCTGTTCTCACCGTTCGAACTGGTCTGGGCCGGCGGCACCCCAGGGCGCGTCGCCGGCCAGCTGGTCGGGATCTGGGGCAGGGCGGGGTCCGCCGCCGCAGGCTTGCTCGCCCGCTATCGCGAGCGTGCCAGTATCAAGGACAGGGAACGCGAGGCGCGCCTCGCTGAAGCCAACCGGGCCGCCGGCACCGGACCGCGCCGTCCCCCGCCCGGCGTTCGGCCGCGGCCGGTCCCACCGCCGAAACCTGCGGCTCAAGACACAGAGCAGGGCACGGAACCGGTCTCGCACGAAGTCGGCGTCTCGCAACAAGCCTGAGAAAAATCCCACCCGGACGTGTAACGTCGGTCCTCGGAAGCCCGTATCTCAGGGCGTGGACTCCTCCCGCACGGAGAATGAGATGTTTGACCGCCGCATCCTGCTAACGACTGTCGCCGGCCTGTTTGGTCTTTCGGCCTTCCGCTGGCTGAGAGCATCCCCCGCCGAGGCTGGCGAGAAGGCCGCGGAAAAGTTCGAGATCGTGAAGACGGAAGCCGAATGGCGCGCCCAGCTCACGCCGCAGCAATATGAGATCCTGCGCAATCACGGCACCGAGCGGCCCGGCTCCAGCCCGCTCTTGAAGGAGCACCGCAAGGGCATCTTCGCCTGCGCCGGCTGCGACCTGCCGCTGTTTTCGTCCGAGACCAAGTTCGAGAGCGGCACGGGCTGGCCGAGCTTCTATGCGCCGATCGAGGGCAATGTCGGCAAGACCGAGGACCGCACCTACGGCATGGTGCGCACCGAGGTGCATTGCCGGCGCTGCGGCGGCCATCTCGGCCATGTCTTCGACGACGGTCCGAAGCCGACGGGCTTGCGCTACTGCATCGACGGTTTCGGGCTGGTCTTCCACCCGGCTGCGGCGTCGGCGACGTAGGTTCGCCGGAGTCATTCCGGATTCGATGCTTCGCATCGCTCCGGAACGACAATTTCTCCCGGCAATTGTTGCCGGTCCCGGCAAATGTGCCCCGGTCGTCAGGCCGGGGCTTTTTCATTAAGTCGTTGATTTCCTGAAAATACCCGCATTGGCATAGCCCTTGCGACTGTCTCTTCCGACTGCGGCCATGGTCGACCGGCCGCCGAGACCGGATTTGGAGACAAAGTTATGGGTATCTTCGATGCAATGAACACCTCGGTGGGTGGCCTGCAGGCGCAGTCCTACGCGCTGCAGAACATTTCCGGCAACATCGCGAACTCATCCACCACCGGTTACAAGGGCATCGGCACCAGCTTCGTCGATCTCATTCCGGACGCCGCGGTGCCGAGCAAGCAGGTCGCGGGCGGCGTGACGGCCAACGCCAAGGCGACCATCACCACGCAAGGCACGATCTCCTCGTCCACCGTCGCCACCAACATGGCGATCACCGGCGACGGCTTCTTCTCGATCCAGAAAGCAACCAGCATCGTCGACAACCAGCCGGTGTTCAACGGCGTCACCTATTACACCCGGCGCGGCGACTTCCAGCTCAATGCCAACGGCAACCTGGTCAACGGCGCCGGCTATTACTTGATGGGCGTCACGGTGGACCCGAAGACCGGCAATCCGACCGGCAGCGTGGCGAACGTCCTGCAATTCCAGAACAACTTCATTCCGGCGCAGGCGACCACCTCGATCCAGTACGCGGCAAACCTGCCGACCCAGCCGAACACCGTGGCGAAAACGACCGCGTCGAGCGGCACGCTGCTGGCGGCCGGCGGACTGAACCCTTCCGATTTCGCGGCCAACCCGCTGCCGGTCGGCACGCCGCCGGCGCCCTATGCCAACGCAACGGTGTCAGGCGCGGCTGCAACCGGCAACGTCCGCTCGGCTTACTCTTCGACGACGGGCACCGGCACGGTTGCACTCCAGAACAATTCGTCGGCGGTGGCCTCGACAACCACCTCGCTTGACAATACCGCCGGCACCCATCTTGCCTCCAGCATTCTGACCGCATTGAGCGGTCAGACGCTCACCATCAACGGCAACACCATCACGTTCAACGGCGGCACCACGGTGACGACCGTCGGCAACAACACTACGATCGGTCTCGGCGCAGGCACCACGGCCACGGTGGCCAACATCCTGAACGCGATCCAGACTGCCGGCGGCGCCGGCGTCACCGCTTCGCTCTCGGTGAGTGGCAATATCCAGATCTCGACCGGCACCGGCACCGACGTGGCGATCGGCAGCGGCACGGCGGCCACCGCTCTCGGCATCAGCAGCGTGACGCGCGGCGGCAATGTGCTGTCCTCGCCCGCGATTTCGGGCGCGACGGTGCTGAGTGGCACTGCGACAGCCGGCGGCGCCCAGGTGCTCACATCCGGCTTCTCCGCCGGCGATACCATCACCGTCAATGGTCAGACGCTGACCTTCATGAGCTCGGGCGCTTCGGGCCCGAACCAGATCAACGTCACCGACAACATCACGACCCTGCTCGGTAAGATCGACGCGCTCTCCGGCGCCTCGGGGTCGTCGGTCAGCAGCGGCGGCGTGATCACGCTCAACACCGGCACCGTCTCGAACCTGACGGTGTCCAGCTCCAACAGCGCTGCCTTCTCGGCGCTCGGCTTCACCTCGACGATCACCAAGAATCGCGACGGTGGCGGCACGGCCGGCACCGGCGGCGTGATCGGCAACGACATCGCCACCTTCACCAAGGAATCGATCAGCGGCGGCGCGGTGACGGCCTACAATGCCGCGGGCACGCCGGTGAACCTGCAACTGCGCTGGGCCAAGACCGACAGCGCCTCGCTGGGCGCGGGTCATTCCGATAGCTGGAACCTGTTCTACCAGACCGACCCGAACGCGACCGGCACGACCGTCGGCTGGGTCAACACCGGTCAGACCTTCACCTTCGCGGCCGACGGCTCGCTGACCTCGCCGAGCGGCTCGGGCATCACCATCAACAATGTCACCGTCAGCGGCCAGTCGCTCGGCTCGGTCGCCTTCAACATCTCCTCGGGCGGGCTGACGCAATATGCCAGCACCAGCGGCGCGGTGACCATCAACACCATCACCCAGAACGGCTACGCCGCCGGTCAGCTCCGCTCGGTCGCCGTCAACAACAACGGCCTTGTGGTCGGCACCTTCTCCAACGGCCAGAACCTCGATCTCGCGCAGGTGCAGCTGTCGCACTTCAACGGCACCAACTACCTGAAGGCCCTCGACGGCGGCGCTTACGCTGCGACCGAACAGTCGGGACCCGCCATCGACGGCGCCTCGGGCACCATCAGCGGCTCGTCGCTGGAAGGCTCCAACACCGATATCGCCGACGAGTTCACCAAGCTGATCGTGACCCAGCAGGCCTATTCGGCCAACACCAAGGTGATCACGACCGCGAATTCGATGGTGCAGGACCTCTTGAACGTGTTGCGCTGATCGGCGCGTGACGTAACCAAAGGCGGGTCAGTGATATGGGTTTGAGTTCAGCCCTTGCCAGTGCGATGAGCGGCCTGCGTGCCAACCAGGCCGCGCTCTCGATCGTCTCCTCGAACGTCGCGAACTCGCAGACGCCGGGTTACGTCGTCCAGACCCCGAACCAGATCGAGGTCACCACCGGCGATTTCGGCTCGACGGCGATGACGACCGGCGTCAGCCGCGAGCTCGACAGCTATGTGCTGAACCAGCTGCGGACCGAAACCGGCGGCAGCGGTTACGCCGACCAGATGGCCAACATCCTGAAGCAGCTTCAGAATGTCTACGGCACACCCGGCAACGACGGCACGCTCGAAAGCGCGCTGAACAAATTCACCACGGCGCTCCAGGCGTTGTCGACCAGCTCGGGTGCTTCGTCAGCGCAGACCGTCGCGCTCGGCGCGGCGCAGGCGCTGGCGCAGCAGCTCAACGTCACGACCAAGGGCATCCAGTCGCTGCGCTCCAATGTCGAGCAGGATCTTTCCACTTCGGCGCAGGCTGCCAACGCGGCGATGAAGCAGATCGCCGACATCAACACAAAGCTCCAGGGCCTGTCGGCCAACGACCCCTCGGCCGCGACGCTGATGGATCAGCGTGACCAGGCCATCAACGCCTTGTCGAAATATGTCGACGTCCGCGTCACCACCGATAACTCGAACCAGGCCAACATCTACACCACGACCGGCATTCAGCTGGTCGGCGCCGGGCTCGCCTCGGAATTCTCCTTCGCCTCCGCGGGCGCATTGTCGGCGACCTCGCTCTACAACATCGATCCGGCCAAGTCCGGCGTCGGCGCGTTCAACATCAAGCTGCCGAACGGCTCGCAGGTCGACGTCGTCGCCAACAACGTGGTGTCCTCCGGCCAGATCGCCGCCGACCTGAAGCTGCGCGACCAGACGCTGGTGCAGGCGCAGAACCAGATCGACCAGCTCGCCGCGACGATGGCGAGCGCGCTGTCCGACAAGACCGCGGCCGGCAGCACGGTCTCGGGTCCGCCGGCCGGATTCGATCTCGATCTTGCCGGCGCGCAGCCGGGCAATACGGTCAACATCACCTACACCGACACCGCGACCAACACCCAGCGCCAGATCACGCTCGTCAACGTGACCGACCCGGCCGCGCTGCCGCTCCAGAACGCGACGAACGCCAACCCGATGCGGATCGGCGTCAACTTCTCCGGCGGCACGGGAGCGATCGCCGCTGCGCTCAACACCGCCTTGTCAGGCGCGCATCTGTCGTTCTCCGCCGCGCCATCGCCGGCGACCGCCACGACGCTGCGGGTGACCGACGACAACACCGGCCTTGCCAAGGTCAATTCGGCCTCGACCACCAAGACGATCTCGTCGCTGACCTCGGGCAATCCGCAGCTGCCGCTGTTCACCGATGGCGGCCAGGCGCTCTACACCGGCGCGATCACGGCATCGGGTTCGCAGATGACAGGCCTTGCCGGGCGCATCGCCGTGAACACCCAGCTGGTTTCCGATCCGACCCGGCTGTCGGTCTATAACACCTCGCCGGTGACGCCCGCGGGCGACACCACGCGTTCGGACTATCTCTATTCGCAGCTCACCAGTGCGGTGTTCTCTTATTCGCCGCAGAGCGGCCTCGGCTCGGCGAGCCAGCCTTTCACCGGCAGCGTCTCGAACTTCCTCCAGCAGTTCCTGAGCGTCCAGGCCAATGCCGCGACCCAGGCGACGCAGCTCCAGCAGGGCCAGAGCGTCGTGGTCTCGACGCTCCAGGCCAAGTTCGACTCGACCTCCAAAGTCAATCTGGACTCGGAGATGTCGAACCTGATCCAGCTTCAGAATGCCTATGCCGCCAACGCCCACGTCATGTCGGTGGTGCAGAGCATGATGAACACGTTGCTCCAGGCTCAAATGTAACAAGTAACAGGGCTCTGAAAGATGTCGATCAGCAGCATCAACTACTCCTCGTCGGTTCTCGGCGCGCAGATCCGCAACATCAATCAGCAGCTCACCGACCTGTCGACGCAGCTTTCGACGGGCAAGCTGTCGCAGAACTATTCCGGCATGGGCACCAACGAGGGCTTTGCGATCGCCGGGCGCACGCAGCTCTCCAACATCGCCGCCTATACCGATACGATCACCAACGTCAACGTCAGCATAAACCTCGCCAATACAGCGCTGCAGTCCTTGACGACGATCCGCACCAACACGCAGACCGGCTCGGCCAGCACGGCGCAGGACCTCAACGTCAACGGCCAGACGGTGGCGCAGAACACGGCCGCGGCCCAGTTCGGCTCGATGGTCGGCGTGCTGAACACGCAGGCCGGCAACCGCTATTTGTTCTCGGGAACGGCGGTCAACACGCAGCCGGTCGCCAATGCCGGCGACATCATCAACGGCACCACGACGCAGGCCGGCTTCAAGACCGTGATGGCGGAGCGCCAGGCCGCCGACTTAGGGGCGAACGGCATGGGCCGGCTGGTGCAGACGCAACCGACGCCGAGCTCGGTGCAGGTGTCCGAGGACGTCGCGGGCTCGCCGTTCGGGCTCAAGATCAAGGCGGTGTCCTCGACGGTGACGGGCGCGACCGTGACAGGCCCGAGCGGCTCGCCGGTATCGTTCTCGGTCGATCTCAACGGCGTCAATCCGAACAACGGCGACAAGCTGAGTGTCCAGTTCACGCTGCCGGACGGCACCACCGAGCAGATCGATCTGACCGCGTCCTCGGCGACGCCAACGCCGGTCGGCAGCTTCGCGATCGATGCGAGCACCCCCGTCAATCCGAACAACACCGCGGCGAACCTCAACACCGCGCTGAACACCGCGATCCAGAAGCTCGCCAACACCTCGCTTGTGGCTGCGTCGGCCATGACCGCCGGCGACAATTTCTTCAACACCGCCAGCTCCGCGATCGGCACGCCTAAGACCAACCAGGCGGTCCCATCGGCACCGATCAGCGGTGCAACGGCGCTGTCCGGTACGAGCCCCTCGGACTCGATCTCGCCGGGCTTCGTCGCCGGCGACACCATCACCGTCAACGGCACCACGCTGACCTTCGTGGCCTCGGGCGCGACCGGCAACCAGCTCAACGTCACCGACAGCATCCAGACCCTGCTCGGCAGGATCGACCAGATCACCGGGACGTCGAAGCCCTCGACGGTCCATGGCGGCTCGATCACGATCAACACCGACGATGCGGCGAGCCTCAACATCACGACGTCGAACACCGGCGCGCTGAGTGCGCTCGGTTTCAGTTCGACGCCTGTCACCGCCACGCAGCCGCCATTGCGCGTCGGCTCCTCGCCTGCGAGCTCGGCGACCACGCTGGCGAACGGGTCGGCGACCACCGTGAAATGGTACCTTGGCAATGACGGGCCCGGCTCGCCGCGCTCGACAGCGATGGCGCGGGTCGACGATGCCGTCACGGTGCAGTATGGCGCCCAGGCGAACGAGGATGCGATCCGCCGGCAATTGCAGGCGATCGCGGTGTTCGGGACGTTTTCGACGACGCCTGGTGGGCAGTATTCCGGCGGGCAGGTCTCGGCGTTGAGCCTGCGGGTGACGCAGGCGCTGACCCAGCAGCCCGGCCAGCAGCGCATCGAGGACATCCAGACCGACATCGCGATGGCCCAGAACACGATGAAGGACGCGACCACGCGCCAGACCCAGGCCAAGGCGCAGCTGCAGACCATCATCGACCAGGCGGAATCGGCTTCGCCCGACCAGGTGGCGAGCGAGATCCTGGCGCTTCAGAACGCGCTGCAGGCGTCCTACCAGGTGACCTCGAACCTCGCGCAGCTCTCGCTCGTCAAGTTCCTGTAAGGGGACACGTTAAGACGTCGTTAACCATGCCTGTTTACCTCTTGGTGAGGATTGCAGCGGGGCGGAGCGATCGATGTCGGACAAGATGCAGCTGGTGGTGGCCACGCCTTGCTTCGGCGGGCAGGTGTCGAGCATCTATGCGAGCTCGATCTTCGCGCTGCAGCGCGCCGTGCACGGCATGTCCAATCTCGAGCTCAAGGTACATTTGCGCGACGGCGATGCGCTGATCACGAGGGCGCGGGCCAACCTGGTCGCGATGTTCCTGGACGACCCCAAGGCAACGCATTTCCTGTTCATCGATGCCGACATCGGCTTCAAGCCGGAGCAGGTGTTCCGGCTGATCGAATGCGGCGCTGACGTCGTCGCCGGCTGCTATCCGATCAAGCGGGTCAACTGGGACAAGGCCGCGCGTGCAATACAGTCAGGTCGGGCCGACGTGCCCGCCGCCTCGCTCGACTACGTGCTCGAGATCGAGGATCCCGACCGCATCGTCGTGGTCAACGGCTTTACCCGCGTGCGTTATGCAGGCACGGGCTTCCTGATGATCCGGCGTCACGTGCTGGAGGCGATGTGCCGCCATCCCAACTACGCCGGCCTGCAATTCTTTCGCGAGCATTCGCATGACACGCTTGCCGCGAGCCAGAACCGGTTCGCGCTGTTCGAGTGCATGATCGATCCGGCGACCGGCACGTATCTCTCCGAGGATTTCGCCTTCTGCAAGCGCTGGACCGATATCGGCGGCGAGATCTGGGCCGACATTCAGAGCTCGCTCGATCACGTCGGGCCGTCGGTGTTCCGCGGCGACATCGCCTCGCAATTCGCGCCGGCGCCCGCGGCGGTGGCCGATGCCGCGGCGTGAGCGGTCCGGGATGAGCGGCTGCTTCGCGGTGAGCTCCGCGTTCGAGGTGTGAGATGCAGCATCCAGCTTCCGCGCCGATCGGTCTGACCGCGGCGAACTATGCCGACCGCGTCGGCTTTGCGCGGCTGACGCGCCAGGCCTTCGAGGGCGTCGATCTGCATCCGTTGCGCAACCAGCTCGTGGCACGGATCGCGGCAGGGACGGCGCTCGCGGGCGAAGGGCTGGATCTGTCGTTGATCACCCAGCTTCTGGGCGACAAGGATCGGGGGCTTGCGATCCAGTCCGAGGTGCTGACCTTCCATCAATTGTTCCGGACGCCCAGCGCCGCTCCGAAGCCGGGCTTGCGCCTGCTCGCGCTGGCAGCCGACATCGACATGGGCGGCAACACACCGATCGATTTCCTGCTCGAAGGCTCCGACGTCGAGCTATTGACGCTTTATGTGGTCAAGGGCGTCGGCCTGCCGGAAACCTTGCCCGAGCACGACGTTGCCATCGTGGTCGCGTCCGATTCGGAGGAATGCCGCGAAGCGCTCGCGCTGATCGAAAAAGCCGCGCCGCACTGGCCGCGGCCGCTGCTCAATCGCCCCGATCGGATCGGCAATCTCGATCGCGACAAGCTGTATCGGCTGCTGGCTGGTGTGCCGGGTCTGGACATTCCCGCGACCATCCACGCAACGCGCGCGCAATTGTCGGATCTTTCGCGAGGTCAGACCGCCTGCGAGGACATCGCAGGCGAACTGCACTTTCCGATCATCGCGCGGCCGCGCGGCTCGCACGCCGGCGTCGGCCTCGCAAAGCTCGATGATGCGGCGGCGCTCGCGGCCTATCTCGCCGGACGGACAGAGCAGGACTTCTTCGTCGCACGCTTCGTCGACTATGTGAGCCCCGACGGGCTCTATCGCAAGTATCGTCTCGCCATGGTCGACGGCAAGCCTTACGCCTGCCACATGGCGATCGCCGATCGCTGGGACATCTGGTATCTCAACGCCTACATGGCGTTCAGCGAAGAGAAGCGCGCGGAGGAAGCCGTCTTCATGCGCGACTTCGACCACGCCTTCGCCTTGCGCCATGGAAGCGCGCTCGAAGCGATGAGCCGGCGCGTCGGGCTCGACTATTTCATCGTCGATTGCGCCGAGAACGAAAAGCGCGAGTTGCTGGTGTTCGAGGCCGACAACACCGCCGTCGTGCACAACATGGATTCGCCCGTCGTGTTTCCTTACAAGCCGCCGCAGATGCGCAAGATCTTTGCCGCGTTCACGACGATGCTGTCGCGGCATGCAAATTCGGGCAAGGAGAGCGCAGCATGAACGAGATCATCCGGGGCACGCAAGGCTCCGTCACGAGCACCTCGCTCGATCCGCAGGATTGGAGCGAATTTCGCGCGCTGGCCCATCGCATGCTGGACGAGACCATCGACGGCATTGCCAACGTTCGATCGCGCCCCGTCTGGCGTCCGATCCCCGACGACGCTCGTGCGGCATTCAAGGCCGACGTGCCGCGCGAGGCGAGCGAGCTCGCCGAGGTCTACCGCGAGTTCGCCGAGCATGTCGCGCCCTATGCGACCGGCAACGTCCATCCCGGCTTCATGGGCTGGGTGCATGGCGGCGGAACCGCGGTCGGCATGCTCGCGGAAATGCTTGCGGCAGGCCTCAACGCCAATCTCGGCGGGCGCGACCACATGCCGATCGAGGTCGAGCGCCAGATCGTCGACTGGATGCGCCGCCTGTTTCTCTTTCCGGACAGCGCGAGCGGCATCTTCGTCACGGGCACGTCCATGGCCAATCTGATGGCGGTGCTGGTGGCGCGCACGGCTGCGCTCGGCACGCTGGCGCGGCAGCACGGCATCGGCAATGACGGTGCGCTGCTCACGGCCTACACGTCGCAGGCCGCGCATGGCTGCATATCGAGAGCGATGGACATTGCCGGGCTCGGCACCGATGCGCTGCGCAAGGTCGCTGTCGATGCCGATCATCGCATCGACGTTGCCGCGCTGCGTGCGCAGATCGCCGTTGATCGCGAGGTCGGCTTCAAGCCGTTCCTGGTGGTCGCGTCCGCTGGTACGGTCGATATCGGTGCGATCGACGACCTCAGGGCAATTGCTGAGCTGTGCCGCGAGGAAGGAATCTGGTTTCACGTCGACGGCGCCTTCGGCGCGCTCGCGATCCTGTCCCCCGAGCTTGCGCATCTGCTCGGCGGCATCGAGCTCGCGGATTCCATCGCGCTCGATTTTCACAAATGGGGGCAGGTGCCTTACGACGCAGGCTTCCTGCTGGTCCGCGACGGCGAGCAGCATCGGCAGGCCTTTGCGCAGCCGGCGGCCTATCTGCGCCGCGAGGCGAGGGGGCTTGCAGCGGGCGCGGTCTGGCCCTGCGATCTCGGCCCCGATCTGTCGCGCGGCTTTCGGGCACTGAAGACGTGGTTCACGCTGAAGACGTTCGGCACCGATCGGCTCGGTGCGGTGATCGCGCGAAGCTGCGCGCTGGCAAAGTATCTCGAGGCGCGCGTGCTGGCCGAGCCGCGGCTGGAATTGCTGGCGCCGGTCAATCTCAATATCGTCTGCTTCCGCTACCGTGCCGATGATGCGGTCAATCGCGAGATCGTCGCCGATGTCCAGGAGTCCGGGCTCGCCGCGCCGTCGAGCACGACGCTGGACGGCAGGTTTGCGATCCGCGCAGCGATCGTCAATCACCGCACCGAGAAGGCGGACATCGATGCGCTGATTACGGCCGTGCTGGAGTTCGGCGGACGGCGGAGCAGCGGCGGACTGATCGAGATCGAGGCGCCGCCGCTCGCGGCGCAGTAGCATTGATGCATGCCTGAAACGAACAACGGCCCCGGAGGCGATCCGGGGCCGTTGTCGTTCGCGCGCGAAGGCGTGTGGTCAGGCGGCGGAGCTCACGTCGGCCTTGTCCGCGTCCGCTTTCGGATGCGCGGCCGCGTACTGATCTCGCAGCTTCTCTTCATAGGCAATCAGCTTGCGGGCGTCCTTCAGCGCCCGGTAGAGGTCGCCGTTCAGGATGTTGTTGTTGATGCCTTCGATGATCGGCCAGGAGCTCGGCACCGCGGTGACGATGTCGCGCACCAGGTTGAAATAGGTGCCGTGCTGGGTCTGCGGATCCGGCGAGATGTACATGAGCTGGACCGCCAGATAGACGAGCTTGGCGGGCGTATTGGCAGTCTCCGGCGTGAGGATGTCGCGCTCGCGCAGGATCGGCACGTTGTCGCCGTCGATCAGGAGGCGGGCGCGCTGGTCCGTGTTGGTAATCACGCAGTTACCGACGATGATGCGTTCGTGCGGTCTGAGCTCGACCTTGAGGGCCATGCCTGTTCTCCATCAACGCTTTCGTAACCGAGCGTTCGTTGCGGCTCATCAAGGCCTGATTCTCGCTTGCAATTAGTTAACGAGCTGTAAATCACCGGCATTCCCGCCAAAAAGATCAGCTTTGTCAGTGTCATATGCGTGCGGCAGGGCGGCGATGCGCGCAGCTGCCTCGCCCGAATCACGCAGGCCCCGGCAAAAGCACGGAGTTCATTTCATGTTTCGTTAGAGGTCTCAGCGCCACGGTCCGCCGGTCGCTGGGTCATCGCGATCTCAGCAGACGCGTAACAGTAGCGTCGTTTACCAGAAAGGTAACAGAGTCATGTCCGGTATCGTTCTCTCCGCGTCGGTTCGTCAGAACCTGCTCTCCCTCCAGTCCACCGCCGATCTCCTCGCCACGACGCAGAGCCGTCTGTCGACCGGCAAGAGCGTCAACTCGGCCCTCGACAACCCCACCAACTTCTTCACCGCCCAGTCGCTCGACAACCGCGCCAGCGACATCAACAATCTGCTCGACGGCATCGCCAACGGCGTGCAGGTGCTGCAGGCCGCCAACACAGGCATCACCTCGCTGCAGAAGCTGATCGACAGCGCCAAGTCGATCGCCAACCAGGCGCTGCAGACCACGGTCGGCTACTCCACCAAGTCCAACGTCTCCGCCACGATTTCGGGTGCGACGGCTTCGGACCTGCGCGGCACCACCTCCTATGCCAGCGCGACCGCGCTGAGCAACGTGCTCTATAGCGGCGCTGCGGGCGGCACCACCGCCGCGACGGGCAGCACGACCATCGGCGCCACCGCGGGCACCTTCGCGAACACGACGGCGGTGAAGGCGGCCGACGGCACCACCAACCTGACCGGCACCGCGACCCTGATCGGCACCGCCGGCGGTGCTGGCGTGGTCGGCTCGTCCCCGGCGGACGGCGACACGCTGACCGTCAACGGCAAGACCATCACCTTCCGCGCCGGGTCTGCACCGGCGGCAGCATCGGCCCCGACTGGCTCGGGCGTCAGCGGCAACCTCGTGACCGACGGCAACGGCAACACCACCGTCTATCTCGGCACCACCGCCACACCGGCGGCTACGGTCAGCGACCTCCTGACCGCGATCGATCTCGCCAGCGGCGTGAAGACCTCGGTCATCTCCAACGGTGCCGCGACGATCTCCACCAGCGTCGGCCAGACGGCTTCGAGCAGCGCTGCCGGTATCACGACGATCAACAGCTCGACCGGTGCGG
>Ga0209489_100143_pt1 | contig 106851 bp, 62 predicted proteins | sample SiratrowhiteBW_FD_187527 | JGI IMG/M metagenome (GOLD analysis project Ga0209489, IMG submission 187527) | Root nodule microbial communities of legume samples collected from California, USA - Siratro white BW (SPAdes) (version 2) | ecosystem: Host-associated > Plants > Roots > Nodule | place... | reverse complement strand
TGATTCAATCAAAATAAAATTAAGGTTTTAACTTTGGGTAAAAATCAGTTTTGGAAAAATGAAACACTGATGAAATATAAATTGATTTCAAGTCAAGTCGAATCAGTTTATTCGACTCCTGACGTATCTTGTGAATATGTGTGATTGATCTTTCTTTATCTTGAAATAATTCTAAAATAGTTTTTAGTAAACTGTATAAGATCTGATAAGCCTGTATAGACTGCCTTCTCTAATATTGAAATAAATCAATTCATTCGAAATTGAAGTCAGTTTATTTTCGCTGAACATTATATTTTTCATCATTGACATTAGTTAAATCTTTTCAGTTTGTGAAAATTGTTTTCACTGTTTCAAAAAGACAAAAAAGTTTTCAAAGTTCAATTCACCCCCCCTCTTGAACTCAGCCTAATACGCTTTCACAATACTTTTAAGAATAAATGATCAAGTTATGGATTCACACAACAAGCATAATCATAGAATTAATATATTGATGTATTGAAAGAAAAGCATTCACAGTAAGACATAATATAAACCCAAATATGATTACATGAGAGTTCAGAAAGCTTTAACCTAACCCTAACAATGAGTGATTTAGCTCTTCATAGGCATGAGAAACCCAAATATTACAAGAAGAATGATGGAATAAGAACATTACTCCAAATAAAGCCTAAAGATGCCTTCAACAGTGAATTTTGTTCTCTGTTATAGCAAAAGATATATATAACTTTAACCCCAAAATCTTATTAAATAAAATTCTAAAATCGATACTCACACCCGACCCAAGTTAGCTGTGTCGGGCGCCACTGGATTTTGTTATCATTTCAAATACTATAGCCCAACCTGTGTCGAGTGCATGTCTTCTGTGTCAGGCGCATTTCTGCCTTCTTTCTCTCGAGTTTTCCTAAGTTGAGCTCACATGACTGAGCCGGGATTGGTTTTATTTGTGTAGGAACAACTGGCTCTAGAAAGGGGGTTAAATGGAGTCTGAACTCAATTCGCTATAAATAGAAACCACAAACCAAGGCAAAAATATATAAGCACAAATAAAACAGTTTTTTTATACTGGTTCACCCTAATCTCTTGAGCAATGTCCAATTCTCCCTTAAACAAACTGTTTAAGAGGTTCCACTATTTATCAAATAGTTACAACGAGTACACAAACCTCTATAGGTTATCACGAGTACACAAACCTCTCCAGGTTATACTAGTCTCAATCTCCCCCTGAGATCAAGACCACTCAAGAATTAAAGAAACACTCTCAAAGGAGATAACAATGAAAGCTCACAAGGGTTTACTTCACAATGGTGAAGAATTACACAATGGTTTCACACAACCCAAAACTCTATATGCTCTCTATAGCAGATTGATAATAAACACTCAGTATATTTTCTTCAACGTATTATATGATGTATTTCTCTTCTTGCTTCTTGTTGTATTTTTTTTAACTTGAACTTGCTCCTCTATATGTAGCTTTCTAAAAACTAGCCGTTGGGATGCTTGAACAGATCAATCTTGACTTTCTGATGTATGGAGCTCAAACTGGAAATACTTCTCTAATTTTCATACTGCATTAAACTTGATTAAGTTTGTATCGAAAATAATTTAATATAACATAGTGAAATTATATCTAGGATACTCATCAATAATTTGAATAATTTCTATTATGAACAGATTTGAACGTTAATACACATTATGATATAAAATCAATTAATCACTTCTAAATGGTCCATAATAATTTCAATAATTTCCATTATGAACAGATTTGAACATTAAAGCACAATATGATATAAAATCAATTAATCACAATTAAATGCTTCATAATAATTTGATTAATTTCCATTATGAACAAATTTGAACGTTAGAGCACGATATGATATAAAATCAATTAATCACATTTAAATACTTCATAATAATTTGAATATTTTCCATTATGAACAAATTTGAACGTTAGAGCACAATATGATATAAAATCAATTTAAATCAAATCAATAACACATAAAAGTAAATGGTAAGAAAACTTATCTCTTCTTTATAGACCATGTATCTCCTGCTTTAATAATAATAATAATGTTAATTGTGCAATGTATACAAGTCATCAAATATAAATGTATACTTGAGTTTTATTATCATCAAAACTTTATCAAATGATTTGATCCTCTAAAGCGACTTTGGACTGTGTAATCTTCAACAATTTGTTTTGCTTCTTAATCTCACTTCTTAAAGGCTTCAATCATAGTTCTTCTTATCTAATATTTTCTTGATCAATTTCGCTAAAAATAGATTGAATTAGTATCAAATCTTTATTTTGACTCTCACAATCAATTATTAATAAAACTACTTAAAATTGAGAATTGAAAAAGTTCTAAGTATAAAAAGAATTTATTTTTACCTAAAATTGAATCAATAATTATAAATTTGCTCTATCACATGCATACACACATACTGATGAGTATATTTTTATTCACACTTAGAGTGTTTAATCTTGATTTTCTTAGACTATAATTAAGAATAAATCCATTGTTTTAAATAAGATTTACCAAATTAGGATTATTTGGATCTTAATTGAGATTATCGGTTAAACTTGGATTTTAAGTATATTTTCTTACTTTTCTTGTTTCTAATTATTTGCACAGATTCTATGGGTTCCAAATCTAATAAAATCTTTAGCAAATAATTTATTACCCGTGTGTGTTGTTGTATTGGAAGGAATGGCAGAAATTTGATTAGAGGCATTGTCACTGGATTTAGACTATTGTAGAAAAGCTAACAATGTTTGATATTGCTCAAGAGTAAAACCAATTTGCTGAGAATGTACTTCTGACCTTGAACCTTCATGATTTTGTTGGTTATTATTACAATCTACTTTATGATTTTTAAACTTGAACTAAGGTAGAAAACCATGTTTTCTATAGCATGTATCAATCACATGTCCTATCTTTCCACAATGACTGCAGACTTTAGAAGTATATCGTCTTTCATAACTACTAAAAATTTGTCTCTCTTGTGTATTGAGAGAACAAATCATATGTTGCTGAAAACTAACATGATAAGATGAACTAAAATCTTGTGAATATCAATAATTTCAGCCATGATAAATGTAGCAACCAGAGCTCTGAAATTAGAGCTCTGACACCATATTATGAAAATAAAGAGATGAATAAAAATGAACAAAGATATGAGAATGAAAATATTCTCTCTATTTTTTTATGTATTGATAAAAAAATAAAGAACTGAAATATATACAAATAATGCATCCATTCTAGTTATAGCTAAAGAAAGAAAATAAATAGAAATATTAATATAATTGATGATAATTTGTTTCTTGTCATAAAGACAAATTCAAATAATTAACATTTCTTTCCTTCTAACAATTTGATCTTATTATAAAAAAAATCATAAAATTAATATTAGTTTCCTTTTAGCAGCCTTGTATCCATATCCATAAAAAAAAAATCATAGAATTAATATTAGTTTCCATATCCTCTGAAAATAATTAATAGTCTTCTAACTAAAAAGCGACTCCATATTTTTTCTGAGTTATGGAAATCATGGTCTTTATATATATATATGGAAGTTGGTTTTAGATAGTTGCCTTTAGATGTTAATATTAAAAAAACCGGTATTCAATTATGTTCAATGTATTGGTGATGTTTTAAGTGTTTAGAATTTTCACAAAATTCTTTTTTGGTTGCAAGGTTCTGTTACATATTTAGAATTGGTTCAAGGTATGCTTAAATGTTCAATAGACTTTAGCTTTCCTATTTTTTTTTTTTCTGTGAAGGTTATTTCTCACAATGGTATTACTCAACTTTAAGACATAAGGTTGTCTGCTTTCATTCATGTATATGGGGTATATGGATAATGAGGAACTCTCGGAAGTTTGGTACTCATGATACATATTATTTCATTCCAAAATCTTATTGTTGTTGGGGTGTAGGTACGTAAGGTTAGAAATCTAACTTCTGCTATATGAATAATAGAATACAAGAGTTTGTTGTTTTGAAGTTTTTAAATATCAATTTTCATGCTTGTAAAGCTCCAAATATAACTAGTTGCATAGAGAACACAAGCAGTTGATTATGCGAAATGTAAGTGGACAGAGCTGCTCATATAATGTCATGGTTTTCCTTCTTGGCTGATATTTTTAGAGGTGACAAAGGAGAGTACATAAGATGTTTCTTTTGTGATATTCATATTGATATTGATTTAAATGATGAAATTATGGGTGTTATGTTTGTTATTGAGTTGACATATGGTTAAAGGTTGGTCTTCTTTATAATTAAAAGGTAATTTTATGTTAGTGGTTACTTTCACTAATTTTGATATTGTTCATTAGTGTTATAAAAGTAGATGCAAATGATGCATTATTTTGAGTAAATGTTTAAATTTTAAAGCTTCTCTTTTTTAGAGAAGAGAAAGAAATAAATGTGATGATGGTTTTGTTAGCATGAGTTTGACTTTGAAGAAATAATATTTTAGAATAAAGAAGATATACCAATCTGTATTAACCATAATTTTTTTACAAAAGTTTGAATGATTTGAGTATAGATTTTTTTCGATTGCATGAATTTAGTTTAGTTGCCTCATGCTTGTTTATATTCATTTTTTTTTTCTTTCATTAAGTATCATTAAGTCTTGATGAATGAGTTGTTAATTAGTTAGAATATTATTTTCTCGTGGTGATGTTATATTGGATGATGAATTCTATAAAAAGAACATGTTGACTTTGGGAAGACGGAATCACATCAAAAGATATTGTGAAATCAATCTTTCATGTCTCCTTTATCAGTTTAGGATTTAGGTTTACATTTAGTTGTCACTTTCTAGATTTAAATATTTTAAATGATTTTTGCCCTTTTATTTCGAATACTAAAAAAATCTTAATATAACTTTGTATTCTCTTAATTTTCCTTTTACTCTTTTCTACCAATTCACATTTATTTATTTTATTGTTTTACTTACTTAAATCGTTTTTTATTTAAAAATGAAAAATCTCTTTTTACTTTTTATTTTAATTAAATAACTACATAACAAATATAAGTAGATTCAAATACTTGAATTTCTATATATTTATTACTTATATAGTTATCAAAAGTTCGTCAACTAACAAATAAAATTAAAATAACATTGTAAATATTTAACTATATATGAATATTAAGTTGTTTCCAAATACATAAATCATTTATACAATAATATTAGAATTATTACCTGTGTATGTGGCGAAGGAAGTTTTTCAAAATTAAAAACGAGTAAATCATATTTAAGATAGACTAATACTAAACGATAGATTGAACGTGTTTGTTATATTATTCATTGCAAGTGAGATATTATAAATTTTTATTATAAAAATATAATAAATAATTTTATAGCTCAAAAGGTTAGAAAAATAAAATAAAAATTATTTTTTGTACTAACAAAAATACATGTGTTATCACAGTTGTGTATTCATATTTTTTTTATTACCTTTCCTTATTATAAATAAATATCTGTATATAATAATTTTTATCTTATGTGTCTTTTTTATTTATATAAAAAATATAATTGAATATATTATTTATTATACATTGTATTATGTTATAATAATAAAAATTAATCGTATGAAATCAAATATTTAGTGCCGATATTGTCCCAAAAACATAGACAACTACTTTAGTTTTTGGAAAAACTTCCAAACAGGTGTAATTTTACTAGGAAAATCTCAAAATCTGTAAAAGAAAATATCGTACAATGGTAATAAGAGAGCAACACTGTTTTTAGAATACGATTTCAGTGCTTTAATTTAAAAAAAAAAAAAACATAATTCATTTGAGTTATGTAAACATTTTTTTTTAAATTAAAACTTATTAGCAAACCACATTAGTTATGAAAAATTGGTTATTTAAATATGAAATTCTTAATAGATAATCTAGATACGACCATCTATAATCCATTTGAAAAAAAAAACATAATTTGTGATTTGTTATCTCCAAATATAACTCCTTATGTAACCATCTTTTTTTAAAATTAAAACTTATTAGCAAATACCATCAGTTATGAAAAATTGGTTATTTAAGTATGAAATTCTTAATATACAATCTAGGTATGACCATTTATAATTCATTTAAAAAAAAACAGAACTTATGATTTGTTATCTCTAAGTATAGCGCTTATGTAATCATCTTTTTTTAAAATTAAAATTGATTAGCAAACCACATTAGTTATGAAAAATTGGTTATATATATATAAAAATTTTTATATAATATATATATATATATATATATATATATATATATGACCATTTTTTTAAATTAAAATTAATTAGCAAACAAATACAATCAGGGAAGGCTTAAATTTGACTTACATACTTATTATAGGCTTTTTTTAATGTTTAATTTAACATAGTAATTATGTTGTTTTTTAATGAATAGTTCATTAATTTATTTAATTCATTAATTTTAAAAAATGGTTACATAAGGATTTTTAATTTTAAAAAGATAGTTACATACATATTCAGAGTTAACAATCATACAGAATTAATGTCCTATTTTTTTTAATGAATTCTGTTTTTTTAAATGATTTTTTTTTAATTAAAGAACTTCTTTAGAGACAGGATTTTAGTATTGTTGAATTATAATTGAAATAACTGAAATGTATCTTCCCTCCACGATTGAATCTCGTAATAAAATTGCACCTGTTTAAGAATTTTGCCTTCAGTCTTTAATAATTTATTTGAGAAATTCTTATATTAGTTTCTTTTATATTTTCTTTTTCTTCTTCATTATGTTTTAATTTTTTTATTTTCAGTTTTCATTTGTTTATATTGGTGTTTTTTATTGTGAATTTTATAATGTAACTTTAAAACATTATTTATTAACATGATTGTTATCTTAATTTTTGTTTAATTTCTTAAGCTAGCTGCTTACGCCACTTAACATGCTTAACAATGCATAAAACATTACGATTTGACTTTGTATGAAGGTTAGTGAATTGTAATTTTTTAAAGATAAATTATTTCACACAAAAATTAATTAATATTATAATAAAAATAAACAGTAAAATATTGAGAGGAAAACATATTTACATAAATTGCGTGATATCAAATAAGGTTATATGTGAGAAATGTTACAAAGCACTTATGGTAGCATTAAAATATAACGAATAGTTAAAAGTTATAGTAGCAATTAACTGTAAACATCCCTACGTTTCTTCAAAATAGATTGGAATTACAAGTTAGCTAAAATAACTTGTCAAATTAACTCTCTAATTCAACATGGACTAGATTAGTCCAAATATAATAAGCAGTCAAAAATGTGGGAACATGTTCCTAAAAAATAAAATAAAAATTTAAAATTATAACATTGAATAATAACAAAAAAAAAATCACAAATATATCATATTGTAGATTGAAAAATATTATCACGGGAATTATTTAAATCGTGTATTTCTAAACAAAATTCCTAAATGGGATGTGATATTTTCTGGTAGCAAAAATTAAAAAAAAAAAATACAATTTTAACAATATAAGTTTGAGTTACAAATCATGACCCCAAAAGGACGTTTATAAAAGGATCTAACTCCTTACTTTTAAGTTAATAGTGCATAGATAAAAACACCTCCAAAGTTATAACAACAAAGCAAACATGAAGTTATTGAATTGAACCTATATATATATATATATTACTAGTGTTGTTCTCAAATTATATTCAGCTAGCATCAAGTATATCCTTATCAATTCAAACAAATGGCAACTTTTCTTACGGCTTCATCTGCAGCATCAATTCTTACTGTTCTTCTGTGTGCATTCTTCTTCACTCACAATGCAATAGCCACCAACTTTCCTCGTACTTTCTTACAATCTAGTAATGGTTATGAGATCAAACGTGAAGTCCCAGATGCTCCAAATCCACTCCACAATAGCGTCGCACCCCACCTCCCTTTCTTACAATCTACTAATGGTTATCATATTAAACGTGAAGTCCCAGATGGTCCAAATCCACTCCACAATAGCATCCCAGCAGGTCCAGAACTAGCTACTCCACCATTAGGAATTAAGGTTTAATATTCAATCATCCAAAGAGGGATGATCCTGCAAATTATATGGATTTTCTAACTCTATGGATGTATTCATGAATAATGATATAATTAAATAAATGTTATGCAATAAGTTTCTAAACATTTCTAATTATCAAAATAGTGTTTATTACAAATCATAGATATTGATGAAATGATCCAACACGCAATTTTTGATAAAACCGGATGAGACTCATCTAATTTACTAAATTACATACCAGATCATGTCTATGCATTAGACGAACGGTATGTAAGTTTTTAAAAAATGTAAATCGGATGCAGTTTGAACCTCCTCCAATCCGATTTATAATTTTATAAACCGGACGTAGTTATATCCTATTTAAGTTTTCAAATAATTTTATATACCGGATGACTTCGTCTGATTACTTTACAGATTTCAAAATATCTTATTCAAAATCGATGAAACTAAAAATTCTTATCTCGTTGTTGTTCCTCGTCGTTCCACACCCACCATCACTGGAAAAATCTTCTCCACCATTTAATCATACACTCTTGTAGAACACTATCTATGAATTTCTCCAAATCGATTCAAATCTTCACTGTGCCTTATTTTATATCAAAACATGTGATATTCTTTTCCATCATTTCTATAAGGCCATTACTGGTATTTAAAATTTTTTGGAGGTACAGGACGAGACAGACAGGAAGGTGGAGGAAGAATTCGTCCAAAACTAATCTCTTAATTCTTATTGGGCTTAACAAAATTTTATTTTCTCAATTGGTTCCTGCACAATACAAATTACTTACTGTACTAAATAAATTTTAAATATACTAAAAATATCCTTCTTATTTTTATTTTAAATTTACGTAATAAATGATTTTTCATCTCTTTGTGAACGATAAATATGGAAAATTATTATCTTTATTAGTTTATTAAAATAAGATATTTTACTGTTATTATATTTACAACTTGAAATCAAATAGTGGTATAATTAATTTAAAAAATTCAGTTGAACATGTCATTTTTAAATATTTAATTTTATGATAAGGAATTCAATGTTAGTTGAAAAAAATGTAGATATTTTTTAATATTTATAATTTTTTTATTATTTATCAAAATAATTTGTTAATATTTATTAAAAGACTAATGAAAGATTGTTAATATAAGATTAATCAAAAAATAGTTTGTTAATAGAAGATTCTTTTTATTATGTATTAACTGCATGTGTGAGAGAGAAAAAAACTATTTAATCACTACAAAAAAAATATTAGTGAATTAGCTACCAAAATATGTGTGGGCTTCGCGATCCACAAAAAGAAGCGTGGGTCAAACTCACCCTATTATACAGAAACCCACGCATAAGAAAAAAAAAATTGAAAAAAATAAATAAATTCAGTTCGCGTGGGTTTGAGTGGGCTAAACTCACGGAACAAGTAAAACAATTTATAAAAAAGAAAAAACATAATGACAACACAATATGTGTGGGCTCGACCCATGAAAAATAGAAAAAAATCAAAATAAAAAAGAAATGGAGTATGCCTAGGCTAGACTCACGCAGAAAGCGAAAAAAAAATAAAAACCATATGCATGGGTTAAACCAATGCATAATAAAAATAAATTAAAATAGAAAATAAATGCATAATACGTGGGCTAGACCCACGCAGAAGGTTAAAAAAAAGCAAAAAGATTGAAATAAAAATAATACGTGTGGGTTGGATTCACGCACAATGAAAAAGAAAATCAAAATAAAAAAGAAATGGAGTATGCGTTGGCTAGACCCACGCAAAAAAGCGAAAAAATAAAAATAAAAACCATACGCATGGGCTAGACCTACACACAATAAAAAAATTAAAATAAAAAATAAATGCATAAGGCGTGGGCTAGACCCACATAGAAGGTTAAAAAAAAGCAAAGAGATTGAAATAAAAATAATATACGTGGGTTGTACCCACGCAAAATGAAAAAAATAAAAATAAAAAAATGTATTATGTGTGGGTTAGACCCACACACAACGTGAAAAAAGAAAATTGATGACAATTATAAATGTAGTGTGCTGGGCTAGACCTACACAAAATGCGAAAAAAAGTTTAAAAATAATAAATAATGAAAAATGAACTTTAAAATAAAAATATAATAACAGAAAGTGTGAAAAAATTAAAAAAATCATTTGTTTATGAATGAATGAAAAGTTTTTATTTTAATAAAATAATTAATTTACAATAAAAAATGTTTAAAAATTGTATAATGAATTTTTTAATTTATATTAATAATTATAATTTTTAAAAAAGTGAATTTAGTAATAAAAAAAATAAAATAATATAAAATTGATGATAAAATTAAAAAAAATGAAGCATTTTGTATAAAAAAATTCATTAAAAGTTTTAATGTTAACAAAATAAATTGTTAAAATATTTAAGAAATTTGAAAATTGAGATAGAAAAATTTGTGTACGTAAAATAATAAGTTAAAAATAATTGTGAAGATTTTTGTAATTAAATTGGGCTTAAGAATAATAATTGGGCTTTAGGCTTAAGAATGGACGGCTCCTTCGTGTACCTCTATACTTTCTTTCTACACCTTCATATAATTGTGAATTTTGTAATTTTTCTTCTATAAAAAGACTCTTTTGTCTCTGTGAAGGTTTGTTATGTAATATATACTGGCCGTAAATCATATTTGGACATTACACTGGACCTAGTAAGTATTATGACTAACTTTATTACACATTATTTACTTTAATTTTTATAAAATATGCTTTTTAATTGTACAACGTTTGCAGAAATGTAAATATGGTCGTCCAGTTGAGCCTGATGAGTTGTTTATGGTCACTCACAAGAATAAGAAGGGTGCATGGATTGATACTCGCTCACACGAGACTTATGTAAGTTTAATCTTAAAATTTTCTTTCATCCATTCTTAATTTTTCATCTAATTTTATAACATCGATGTTATAATTATTGTGTAGGAAAATTATCATCATCGATTGAAAGCCATACAATCAGAAAGTTCATCAGGCTCCAACACTGATGCTCCCCAACTAGATTCAGCAACCAAGCTTCAAACTTGGAAGGAGGTTGTTGGAGGAAAGAGTAGAGGTCGAGTTTATGACACGAGAGACTTGGCTGCTAACTATCGTCAAAGAGTGTCTTTCCTCACTCAGCCGCCATTCGTTGCTTCTGCCACTGATTAGTCCACTCACGCGGACCGAGAAGATTGACTTCAAAAAGAAGTCAACGAAACAAAGGAAGAAGCAAGAGTGGCAAAAGAAGAAGCAAGAATGACAAAAGAAATAGCTAAGCAGTTGCAGGACCAGTTCCAAAACCACTTAGAACACATAGTGCAGCAACAACTTGTCATCATGATGGAGCGTCAACGTGCTGATACTTCAACTGGTACGAGTCAAGTTCACCCACACTATGATGAAGCCCATGACGACCAACCTCTACCATGATTTCTACTCTCTGTGTCTTTTATCATTTTATTTTAAAACTATCATGTTGTGTTTAAACATTTTAGTTTAGTTTTTGTTAATTGAGTGGAACTCCAATTTCATTTTTGAATTAGTTAATGTATTTGAATTAGTAAAGTTGTTGTTATTATGTGATTGTTGATGAATGTTTTCTAATTTTCAGGTTGTAGGATTTCTGTTTTTATTTTTTTTTTAAATTACTCTTTGCGTGGGTTGAACCCCACATTAGACCCAATTAAATATTTTAATATCACATCATGCGAGGGCCAAACCCATGCAACTCTTAAAATAAATTATTTTAAGCATGAGCATTGCCCCCGCAAGTTCTTGTCATTCTTGCGTGATTTTTGCATGGGTCTGGCCACCACAATCTGCTGCCACTTCTGTGTGGGTCTTCTGCCACTTCTGTGTGGGTCTGACTCCCACAACCTTCTGCCACTTCTGCATGGGTCTGACCTCCACAACCTCCTACCACTTCTCTGTGTGTCTGACTCCCGCAACCTTCTGCCACTTCTGTGTGGGTCTAGTCCCTGCAACCTCCTGCCACTTTTGTGTGGGTTTGACCCCGTAAGCTTACGTGAGTCTCAGATCCTCACACCTGACCTTTGCATGGAAAACTTTACCGTGAGACTTTTCCTCATGTTTTACTCACACATGTGTGTAGGTTTTTCATGGTTTACGTGGGTTCAGATTATATGTTTTCTTGTAGTGAATCTGAAAATTTTAAAATAAAAACAATAAAAGTGTTGTTGGTATATTAAAAATATATTTAGTACAAAATATAATTGAAGGAAGCAGTTGTCTTCTTTTTTTTTGGCAGGATTAGTTTAATAAAGGAGATCTATAGCATGAAATCAATAAGTAAAACAAAGATAAGGCCGACGAAGAGAAGTTTTCAGTGTCATTAGGCCAACTACCTATAAACAGTTCATGCACCGAAATTTGAATTGTGAAATGGAAATTTAGGGAGGGATTGTTTCACTCTAGTTGGTTAGTTCAAATGAAAAGTATAAATACTAGGATCTAAAAGAGGTCCCTGACGATCATTATGAAATCATACTTTTTCTACCATCTGCCGCCAACAATTTATTTATATTTTACCTGTTTACAGGTTTATATCTGTATCATAATAGGATGAATTCCCACATAAATATAAATATAATGGGTGAAGAACATTTTATATGACAATTATATTATTATATTAGGGATTATAAATTATTTTCACAAAAATAAGAAAATGCAAGCACATTAACTACAAGGAAAGAAAAGTTTTTTAGGCACTAGAGCCACGACCATGAAGAGCCCACACATGTTTAAAGAAGCAATAGATACAAAGAAAGATAAGATGTATAATTATTAGACACGGTGAGAATATCTTCCTTTCAATGAAGTTGAATTAATTTCATTTCCCAATTGATTATGAAAAACACTTCAACCATTTCAGTTTGTATGCTCAATACATTATTCTTAGAGACATAGAAGAAAATGTAAAGTAAAAGTCGTATCCCATTACACGTTAAGTGTAGTATTAAAAGTTGTCGTGAAAAGTCAAATATCTTTAGAAAAAGTGTTGACACCCAGGGTAAAGAAACGTAAGCAACCTGGACATTTTAGGATATTTATAAATAAAAATATTATGCAAAATATTCTCTTACGAGTGCTTATAATAAAAGTTTGTCTACTAAACGATTTTAAAGTGAGAGCTTTCTTTATCATCCTCTTCTTATATTGAGTTAGGCTCTAGTGAAGTCTGTTTAATTCATATATTTCTTGTTTAATAGTTTTCCTTCAAATATCAAACAACTTTCGTTGTATTACTAAGAGTGACAATTGTTACTCAGGCCAAGAGTGACATAGTGTAGTTATTCTTTATCTTAGGAGTGAATAAAGGGTTAACCATAAGTATTTTTGTGTATTCATATGTAAGATAAAAGTGGTAATTTATTTATCTATATTTAGAAACATATAATACATGTAATTATAACATGTAATTATATTTAATTAGTGAAACCTTTTGCACTTAATAAAGAAAAATTGGGTTTAACCCAAGTTGGGATAAACTAATGTAAATCGAAGTATTTCTTGTTATTTTTCTATTACTCATGCACAAGTCCTAGTTGGCTCTAAAGACATTTGTGAAAATATTTGTTAAAGTTTTTTAAAACGTTTCTCAAGCTCTATTCAACTTTGTTTCTAGAACTAATAGTTTATTTCACAAACAATGCTCATTAGAAGCTTACTAACGATTCTTTGACAAGCATACCAATTTTTTTGCAAATAGTAAATGGACTAAAAAAGACTTGTTATATAATTAATTAATAAAAAAATTAGTTATAGTATTTTGAATAAGAAAACAAGAATAAAAATAACAATAAAAAATAAAGAACCAAATAAGAATTTAGGCTTTGAAATAAAATAACAAAGAATACTCAAATGACTTAAATTAAGAATAAATAATAAATATAAAAAATGTGAAATAGTCAAAGAACCATAAGAGATTGATTTCACTAATCTTACCATGTAATTCTTCCTTTGGCCAATAAGTTTAATTATGAATTTAATTAAGTGATCCAAAAATGGATTTTTGCTCAATTCCTCGATGAAAAAAAATATATAGATTACTTAAAGAATATCAAGTTGATTCATTTGTGAAAATTGTCAAGCACGAATTAAGGTTGAACACTTACACCTGACTTATTAGTTCCTATCCTCTTCTCAATTGCAGGTTATACCATAATTTTTTATCTTAGTTTATAAAAAGGTTTTCCAACCACAATTAAATTTATGAAATCTTAATTTAATTAATTAGACCAAACAAGCATTAAGAACAAAGTAAACATAATTAGCTAAATAAACAAATAATATTTGAAAGGAGAAGATAGATTGCATGAGTCAAGTAACTACGTCAACTTTTAACAACAAGGCGTTCAACTGCTTATGGTTTAATGTTAACACAAAATCTAAAAGAAAAAACTCAAGACTAAAAAGTTGGATCATACAAATATTCTAATGTGTGAGTCTTAGTTATAACATCATGAAAAATTTGAACATATTAGTACTATTAATGTTAAAATTATTAGTTTAGTGATACAGTCATGAGTATTCGGTTTCGGCATTACTTCTCGATTTTTGTATCACCTCTCGTTGGTTGTCGTATCGATGAGTCTTTTTGCTTTGAATCACTTATTTAGTATCTCTTCTCGATACCGTATCAATAAGTCTTTCGGCTATTGACTTACTTCTTCCGTATCACCTCTCGACACCGTATCAATAAGTCTTTTGGCTATTGACTTACTTCTTCTACATCACTCTCGGTTGTCACCTCAATAAACCTTTCGACTTTGACTTGTGTTTCCCACATCACTCCCGGGTGTCGCATCAGTAAGCTTGATTGTCGTTTTGTTATTATTAAAATTATACTCAATTTATCTTTACAAGTCATTCTCCGATTTTACTCAAAAAAGGAAAGTTTGATATTCCTAAATTATTTGGAATACTTATCATTTAACACCTTTATCATTTTAAAAACAATTATTTGAAAATGTATGTATATTTCACTTTTCCCTTATTTTCTTATTCATTGGATATAAATAAAATTAAATAATAGATTGAAGGAAGATGGATGTCTCCTGTACTCCCAATTTCTTATTTTCTGGAAATGGTTGGAGTGGTAAAGAACTTGACGACATTTAGGGGTATTGCCCATTCCATTTTCACATTTGTTAAGTATTGTATAAATTAGGAGTTTGTAATATAAACTTCTTGTGAAATACTTTACTGCTGAAGTTATTATTAAATTAATCTTTTGATTCTTGTTATAATTCAAATTAAATTTATTACAGCCTAGAAATTTATTAATCATATTCTTATGAAAATAGTTAAACTAAAATATGTGAAATTTAAGTTTATTTTAATTATTGAAACAACGAGAATATTTTGCAGAATCTTAAATATGGTATTATTATTCGGTCCTACTACCTCTCGGGCTTCAGGCCTCTTGACCATTCAGCCTTTCGGCCATTTGCCCTCTTTGCCATTTGGTCTCTTGGTTATTCAACCACTTGGCCTTTCGTCTCTCGACCATTCGGCCGTTTCGATTTTCTTAACTCATGACCATTTGGTAACTTCTACCTCCCAGTCAATTTAATTTTCTTCATATATATTTTCATATTTATTCCTTTACTTGAATTTTGCTCTAAAATTTACGTATAATCAATTAGAATTTCTTAATAGTTGAAAGTTTTTCTTCATAAGTCATATTTTATACATATATCACGTTATGCTAAATTTATAATAAATTTCAAATTAAGGAAAAATTATATTCTTGCATCATTTTTATTAATAAATTTATATAGGTTTAAAATACAAATGATCCTACATCCAGTCTCAGTTATTTAATTTTAGAATAATAGAAATCCACCATCTTCAAATTTGTGTACAAGTACTCACGATTTCAATTACAAATGCAAGATAACAAAATACCATAAGATCCACTCTTTAACACACTTAAGAGGATGTGTTCTATCCTTTGAACACCAAGAGGATACAAACTGTTAGACCATAATTGCAACAACCCTACGATTTTATTTAAGTGCTTAATCCAACAAACCATAAAACACGAAGAAGTTGCATCTAACAAATGCAGTATAAAAAGAACATATCATGCAACATGCAAGTGTTGACGATAAAGCACTTGCAAACTTTCCACTTCGTTTGATAAGTGTTGATGGTGATCATATGATAAGTGCAAATAGATTTTAAGATAACATTAACATAAAGAATATTCTCGAGACTTAATTTTGTGTTGTAGAGAATGTCTACACCATCTATTGCTAAGAAGAATTGCAATAAAGTAAAGTCAACACCAAAGATCTATTAAGATATATGAACTAAAGTTGTATTGTATGCCAACCATCCTGACAACAAGCATATTATATGGTGTGCACTTTTATTATATTTTGGAGCAAAAGATCACGCTTATTAGCAAAATTTTACTTTTAAAAATTCAAAAGTAGATAAACAATGATCATTAAAATTAAAAGGAGTTTGGCAAAACTCTTAAACATCAAACCAAAACAACTTTTCTATCATGTTACGATTATTATTATACTTATTATTACAATTACAATAATAATAATAATAAATATTAATATTGACATTAATATTTTAATTATTATTATACTGTTATTATTATTATTATTATTAATATTAATATTATTAATACTATTAATATTATTATTATTATAAATATTATTATTATTTTTATTATTATTACCATTATTATTATGATCATTATAAATATTATTTTTAATATGATTATTATTATTATAAATATTAATTTTATTATTATTATTATTATTATAAACATTGTTATTATAAATATTATTATTATAAATGTTATTATTATTATGAATATTATTTTTATTGTTATTTTATTTATATTATTATTATTATTGTTATTATTATTATTATTAATATGTTGATATTATTGATTGAATAAATTTGTTGATAAATTGGTAGACAATTTATCGACGAATTAAATTCATCGATAAATAGATCGTAAAATTTTTGGAAGGTGAAAAAAATCATTGGTCATGGTTTCTCAACTGGTCACTTTATGGATATGCGAAATTTATTTACTAGCAATAGTAACAGTTCTGTAACTTGAAGGAGATTATTGGGAATGAAGGATGGAAATGTTTGAATTTAAGGAAGATATTGTTAACATTAAACTCAAATACAATCACTTTCTTTTGTTTAGGTATGTGCAATTTTTTTGTCTAACAGAAATTTAGATGGTCAATAATTATTACCTTTAATTGTGATATAGTATAAGATGTTATGAGTAGAGAGATGAATTTGAAAATTCTATTCTAAGACTATATATTTACCCTATATTTTAATAGAAAATAAAAGTAAAATAGCAAAGATATATTCATCAGTACAAATCTGTATTGTGCTCTCACTTTTTCTTTTTCTTTAATAAGAAAATTAAAATACCCTTTATCCTCTCTTATTATCTTCTTCCACATTTTCTTGTCATATAGGAGCCCATGGGATTACGTATTAGAAAGGAATCATTTTGTGTTGTTTAATATTCTTTAAGGAAAAATCTATCATTTTGAAACATTGGGAGGCTACATTTAATGACAGATTTATGCAGAAAATGAACAACACTTTTATATCATATTATATGTTTTTAACCAAGATCATGCATGAGGAGGCTGGTATATGCATGCAGAAAGAAGCCAAAGAATGAACATGGCTGAGAATGGAACTCCTCTAATTTAGCTAAGATACAAGAGGCTGAAGCAGGAGAAGCTCTCAGAAAGTTTCAAAGCACGTTTATAGGCTACCTCCAGTCTATTCGTATGAAAGCATAAACCTCATTATCTACCTCTCGACCACCTTAATAATTGTCTCAAATAGGCTTACTACCACTTAGCCAACTCTATCCTAAACCTTAATTTGAAATGAAAAAAACCCTAACCAATCTTTCACCAACAGATGAAAACTTACAACTCAGCTAAAGAGACCAATGTCTTTTGTCAAATCCAAATAGACCAAGAAACCAAAGTCAACTCTATTTCCATATGGACACCAGAATATGTTTTCACATTGTTTAAGACTACAATATGTTAGAAAACTAATTTATTATTAGTTGTAACTTTATCTACAAATAAGTGCATGAGACTTAAGGTTAAATAAAATAATATAAGAGCTGTATATCTTTTAATAGTGTTAGTACTCTCACAAGACTAATGATTTGATGAAGCCATACAAGACAAGCCTAACAATACAAAGCAAGAAAGCAATTGGATGTGGTTTAGGTCTTGGTCTGATGTGAGTGGGTGTAGGCTTGATTGGCAAAAAACCTATGCATAGGAGAAGTCCAAACAACACAATGGTCTAAGAGTGATTAAAAATCTAAACAAAATGAGTTAACTAAGTTTTGGTTCAAACTAGTTTCAAATACACTGCATTGGGAAAAAAATAAAGCGATTCCAGTATTCATGAAATCGAGTTTTTCGTGTCTGACAGAACTGAAATAACTGATTTTTGGAAAACAGAATTGGCGCCTTTCTCTTATAAAAACAACAAGGTTTCTAACATGCGCCAAAGAATGAAAAATGAAAATTGAGAATCAATACAACAGAATACTGTGAAAAACACTTTTGGGCAATTGAGAGGTTCTTGGTAAAAATCAATTGAGACTTTTTGTTGAAGAGTAACGCTTGAGCAACATTGTGCTATTGGAGTTCTTCAACACTGTGCAAAGGCCTCTTCTGCGCGCCAATCAGGAAGTCTTTTCTTTACCATTCTTAATCCCTTTCTGTATCAAGATTTGTGTAAATTGATTGTAAATCTGTGAAACATTTAAAATATTGTATTGTTGTAGCCTGTGTGATTGCTGATTTGAGTGGGGACTACGGGGGGAGTAGGTGCTCAATTAAGTGGGTATTTGATTCTTATGGGGAGTAAGAATTGTGTAATTGTTTGTGTTTGAACAATTGATTAAAGTTAGTGAAATTTTCTTTGCTTGAAGGGGCAAAGGAGACTAGACGTACCCTTGAGGAAGGGTGAACCAGTATAATTGACTGTGTTCTGATGTTCTTGACCCTTCTCTTTCAATTCTGTATTGTTCTTGCACTGTCCATTGAGTTTAATTGAAAGTTGAATTAATTCTTGGTAATCTTGGCAAAACTGGTTTAAGTTCTTTGCTGAAAATTGAATTTGTTCCTTATAACTTGAACTTGTTGTAGTTGCCAAAGAAAGTTTGCTTAACAGATTGATTCTTTTAAAATTTTGTATTACATATGAAATTTCAGATCTGTGATTTTACAAAGAATTGAAATTCTGTTTGAATTACAAAGAATTGAAATTCTGTTTGAATTGGTTTGCTACTACATAATGTGTTCTTGTTCTAAGTTCTTAGTATAACTGAACAATTTAATTTGCATTCTGTAATTCTCAAGTCTGTATCAACTGCTGTAATTAAGTCTTGGTATTGATAATTTGCCTTTGCAACATTGCTAATTTTAGGATACTTTATCATATTAATATTGACTGAAATTAACATAGAGCTGGGTTAAGTATTTCAAACTAGTAAATCTTGTAATTCTATTCGTCATTGCTCTTAATCAAATATGTAACTTTGTGTGATTCATTTCTTAGTGAGGTACTGCTTTAGAAATCTTGATTGTGTTAAACTGTAACTGTAATTCATCCTGTTTGTATTTTACTCAACATCTAATATAAATCAATTCATTCGAGATTGAAGCCAATTTATTTTCTGTTGTTCCTTATATTCTTAATCATTGAGATTCACTAAAGTTTTTTAAATTGCGAAAACTATTTTCAGAGGTCTAAACTGCAAAAATCTTTCAAAATTCAATTCACCGCCTTCTTGAACTCAACCTAAAACGTTTTCAAATAGCTTATAAGAGAATCACATACATTAATATGGATAGCTTAGAATTGTTAAAAGATATTGTTAAATTTGGATAGATTAGAATTGAAAAAGTAACTTAGGAGGAGGATTTGTATCTTTACATAACATTCAAGATTTTCTTGAAGCTTATTAATTTGTCATTTGGGTGAATGATGTTATTGCGAGACTATTCCAAGATTTGGAATTAAGATGAATGATGTTTTGATTCTCAAACATTATAATTTTATAAAAAACACCACAATTAGTTACTTATTATTTCCTAACACTAAATCATTTTATTTATATTTCTTTCCAACAATGAATATACTACTAATTTTGACGATTTTCTATTATCTTAATTTTATATAGAATCATATTAAATTCTAGAAAGAGTGTTCATATAATATGTTCTCTTTATACAGAATCTTGAAACAGATTTCAATTTCTTTCTTCAATTTTTATAATTTTTTTTAATATTATTAATATTACTTAACAAAAGAAGTTATGTCTTCACCCACAAACTAGAAAATTAAAGAAAAGTGATTAAAACGTAGTATCTATCAATAGAAGTAGATAAAAACAGATTTTGCAACAATTAGGAATCATATATTTTTAAGAAAATCACAATGTAACTTTTTTGTTATTTTACAACAACATGGTTAAAAAAAAAACACGAACATATTACAATTTGTTTCTTTAAGAGGATAAAAAAGTGAGGATAAAATTTAGAAGCATACCACCCTCTTAATTCTTAACTTTTCTCCTTTATCTTTTTGTTGCTTCTTCTATCACTTTTTTTTGCCTTTTTTTTTTCTAGAAGAAAAATTAACTTCCATCAAACTTAATGTCCTATATTTATATACATAAAAAAGTGTTCAATTTTTGGATGATAAAAAAATTTGCTTAATTATACACATTTGTGCATTTGTGATCAGAAGTTAGATGAATATGAAAGCAATAGATGTCTGAGTAAGATGAAATTCCGATAAAATAATAAAAAATAAAAAAACAAGTTTGTCAATTTTATGTAATTAAAATGAAACCACGATGGTGCCAGTTTAAAAAATAAAAAAAAGAAAAAAAGAAATACAAAGAAATTTATAATAATAAGAAAATATCAATTTTTTTAAAAATTAATTAAAATAGTTTCGAACAAGATATACTAAAAGAAAGAAGAGAGCAAATTGTTGCGTTAGGATTGACCCAATATACTAATCACCAAAACAATCTTATCTTTAAATTAAATAAAACGTTTGAATTTATTTTCTTGTAAACAGTTATTAGAAAAAAAGTCTTAGTTTCCTATACAAGTTCCAATAAAAACAGGAAAAAAAGTATTAATTTCAAAATTTTCTTATTCTGTGTGCAAATAATAAAAAAAGACATAATGACTATTAATTGATATAATTTAATAATTAAATCTTCATTTAGTAAAAAATTACTTATTTACACAAGGAAATAAATGAATTCTGTAATCTATAATGAAATCATAAATTTTTTAAAAGTTATTTATTAAATAAAATGGTTTTATTATGAATGTATAAGGAAATAATTCAATTATATTAATACATACCAATTTAAAAATAGATTGAAATAGAATCTTATTTTCAAAATAGTAGAAGAGTCAACTTTTATTGGAACTTGCGAGGGAGATCAAGACGAGAGCGGGAGGAACCCAAGCGGGAGGAATGAAAAATAGAACCAAACCAAACAAAATTTACCCAAACAACGAGACTATAAATTCCAAATTTTTTCCCATATCTTGGGGAATGAGGCTTCTCAACTTTGAGTGAAACTATAATTACTACCCATTCACGAAATCGACAACCCTTACCTGGGGCGATACGAATCTTTGTCTGCATTCTCTTACTTTTTAGTCTTTACCATCTCATCTCCAAACCCTAATTATTTTTATGGTTGCGCAAGCGCTCGAAGTTGTTCATCAGCATTTAATGGTTTCCACCAAGACGGAGAAGAGTGTAGAATCGAACTCTTCTGCCGCTAATGGTGTTGAAGGACATAAGGATTTTAAGAAGGAGAAGAGTGTAGAATCGAACTCTTCTGCCGCGAATGGTGTTGAAGGAGCTAAGGATTTTAAGAAAAAGAAATTGAAAGAATTGAAGACTTCTCCGACTCAGCCGCGGAGATCGAGCGCTCGAATTCAAGCGCTGCAGAAAGCAGAGAAGGCACTAGCTGAACGAAATGCTGAGGTAATTAAGGAGGACAAGTGTCAAAATGATGTTAAGGCAAGGACGGGTAGGAAGCGCAGTAGAAAGAGTAACGGTGAGGAGGGTGTGGTGGTGGAAGAAGAGGCTGTTTTGCAGCTGAAGAAGAAGCCATTGGTGTGCGGCAAGGATGAGGTGGGAGTAGAGAATGGGAAGGAGGAGCCGGATAATGTCATTGGTGCTTCTGGAGATAAGAGTGACTTTTTAAAAGTCAAAGAGACTATAAGATTATTCAACAAACATTATCTTCAATTTGTCCAGGTGAGTGTGATTTGTGTGCACTATAAGACAGCCATGTCTTTCTGCAATTCAATGCTGTTTGGTTGAAGTTGAATTTCTGTCATGTGTAGGTAGAAGAGAAGAGATGTGGGAAGGCTGAGGCTGATCGGATAAATGCTAAAAAACCTCCTCAGAAGGCTTCAAAATCAAAGGTTGGTGTCTGATTATCCAATACTTGTTAGTTGTAGATTATAATATGAATGCGAGTTTTGGTCAGTAGATACTTTTATAAATGCTTCCTGAGGCCCTTATTAACAAAAAGAAACATATTCTGAATGTTTTCAATGGGAGAGGAAAGCTAAGAATTGGTTTATGCATGTTGCCTTGGTCTATTCCTGACCTCTCTGTCATTTTGCTGCTAGGTTTGACATTTATTGTAAAGTATCTAATTCAACACAATTTTTTGGTATTTTATAATTCTAATACGATTATAACACAATTTTAAAAGGTACTAATACAATAATTTTTTAAAAATTTATAAATTTATTATAAAAATAACAAACAAATCTTATATATAATAAAAAAAATCTTTAGATTATACATATATTTTTACACTTTTTGAATTTTAGATAGATAAATTAGATTTATTTTTTGTTATATTTGATTAATCTTGTTCATAAATGACTTTTGAATACATAAATTTTAATAATCAATTTATATAATTAATAGCGATATGATATATAGATTTGTGTTCTTGTGTCCTATATTTTGGAGATTATTTGTGTCAAAGTGTTCATGGTTTGTGATGGTGATCGGTTTAAACGTGTACAATTTGATCCCTATATTGAAAGTCTTCTTGACGGCAGTTTTATGCAAGTGTGTTCTGTTTTAGTATGTAAACGGTAGTAAAGTGAGGGTCGTTTGTGAAGTACCTATGTTTGAAAATGCTTCCGTTTGAAGGAGAGCGTACCATTATGGAAAAAGGACTCTCACTTAAGAGAGGGAGATTATTTGGTACCTAAGTGTGAGTTTAGTCTCACATTGAATAAAAATGAGAAAGTTGAGTAACATATAAGAAAGAAGACCTATAAACACAATGTCTTAAAATTTTGTGTTGAAGGTGATGTCAGTTCATTGTGTGGATCTGAATCTATTCTCATTCTTGTTTGATCTCTATGGTGTCTTTCCCTTCGATTTTCCAGTTGAGCTAAAACAGTGTAACATAGCACATGGGTCAGTTTTGTGTTTAAGTATAGTTTCTGCTCTATGTGGTTTTCTTTTTTCTTTTAATTTTAAGATGAGAATGTTTTCAACAAGCATGTTCTATAAAATCATTTATTGCATGAAAATTTTGCAATTTGAGTGCAGTTAAGCTGATTTTTGAATTCTTAAAAGCTACAAATTAATTTTTCCTTTCTCAGTCAAGCAGTAGGCGTCTGACAATTGGATTGAATAAGCTTGTGCTTTTATTAGCCATTATTTTATGTTTATGGGGAGCCTTACATCTTACTGTGTACTGAAATTTAAACTGAACTGCTTTACTTGGTTTTTCTTTCATAATTGTCTTACCATAAACTAACTATAAATCTTCATCAATTAATCTGTCTAGAAAGGTGCTCCGCCTGAAGATTCAAAGACCACTACTAAACGACCAGATCTTAAGGCCATAACCAAGGCAAGTGAGAATTCAACAGCTTTATTTTATTTGGTATAATATTGATTATATGACCTGAGATTTTTGTGTGTAAGATCTAGTATAGAATTTTACTTTTTTTGACACTTGCCCAAGCATTGCCATAAAATTACATATCCATTTTTCATTGCCATTATTTTTACCGATGGATGCTTAATATCTTATCAATTCACTTTGTTAATTAGTTATTTATGAGCCGTATCTTTGAAACAATTAGTGGACTATTCAGTTACGTCTACAATAAAATTAACTCTGTTTTAAAAATATCTAAAAATTTATTATTGTTATTTGTACTGTCATATGGTGGATTTGAATAATTTCATTAATTGAAATCAATCTAGTTGTAACTTGTAAGATGAACTTGTTTTCTGTTAACACCATCTTCAATTTGAGGGTTTTTTGCAGATGATGGAAAATAATGAGATACTGTACTCTGAGAAAAGAATTGGGAACATTCCAGGTTGGTAGCCAATATCCATCTTTCATTGCTATTACTTTTGACCTATATAACCTAATGGATTTAACTTTTTGTTGTCCCTTCACGCTGATAGACACTACCTCTTGATCAGCTTTTGTAGTGCTGATAGTTCCTTACTCAGCTGGTTTAATTTTACTTGTGATGGTAGGTATTGAAGTTGGGTATCAGTTCTATTCTCGTGCTGAAATGGTTGCAGTTGGTTTTCATAGCCACTGGTTAAATGGCATTGATTATATGGGCCAGTCTTATGCTAAAGCGGTAATGAAACTTCTATTCTATGCTGTATTTTATAAATACTCTAATTTGGAAATTTATAGATTCAAAGGACCCAATTGGAGAAGGCTATTTTAGAATACATTCAAAGGCCTAAGGGCTATTTTGGAATTTCTTATTGTCTATATAAACCTATGCTCCTTGTTCCGTTTTTTCCCCTTTCACTGTCACAGTATAGCTATGAATTTCCAGTTGCTGTTGCAATTGTTTTGTCGGGCATGTATGAGGATGATCTGGATAATGCTGAGGATGTTGTGTACACTGGTCAAGGTGGTCATAATCTGACTGGAGATAAGCGTCAAATTCGGGATCAAAAGTTGGAGCGTGGGAACCTAGCTCTCAAGGTTTAACTTTTTCTGATCTCTCAATACATTTGATTTTTGTTAATAACTTCTTATTTTTTTTCTTGCTAGTATAATTGATTACATCATTTAATCATGAGAATTATGGTTTGTTCAATGGGAATTTTATATAAAATTTTGTACGTTATTTGCTGTTCTATGGTATGTAAGTAGAATTTTGTAGTATTTACAATATTCCACTTGTGAGGTTGATTTTATGGATCACATGCTACCATTGGGTTTGGTTAAAAGCAAATTTCTTAGGGATGATATTCCCCTTCATTCCGTTTTTAAAAATTTCCTCTAACGTATCACATGCATAAAAGATGTGCAAGATATTATCCTCCCTAAAGGCCTATAGTCGATGTCTTTGCTTGTGTTCAAACCACCATAGTCGATTTTCTGTTATCTTTTGTCAATTGCTGCCTTGCCAATTTTTCTTTGTATATTATTGTTTGTGTATCTTATTCCTTTTTGTGTGAAACCACATATCTATCCGTTTATGTTACTTCAATTTGTTCTCTTGTCTCTTTAAAGCTCTACATTTTCTACCATAAATCATATTTGGCTGCATAGTAGTACTTTGAGGATACAAATAACTCACTATGTTTTTCTCCATTTAAACCATCGAGCTTGTATTTCTGTGACATATTCAGTTAATTTTCCCTTCATTTTGTAATATTGATATAATATACTTAAAATTAGAAACCTGTGGTATGACATGCTCAATTTTTTCCTCCCTAGTCATTTTCCTTTTATTTCTTGCTAAAAGTGTAATGCACATGTTCTGTGTTCGTTCCAAAGCTCATTCTAGGCACTTGGTCATATCCTTTTTTCAACTTAATAAAATCCAAGGGTACTTTTTTTTCTTTGCTTTAGTACCTTTTAATCAATTTTGATACATGATAGATAGTTTTTGGTGTAGTCTTTATTGGCAAACATGTAAGTTGATTTCTTTGCAATCATAGTCTATCTTTTTTAATCTATGCTCTACTTACCTTTCTTCATAATTGATTTTTCATGTTTTATAATCCATTGTATGCTATAATATTCGAATATTGTTTTATTGGATGACCATGTATTTTCAAGTAGGATTCTTTTTGTTAACCATTTTAACCTCTTTGATGTTACAAAGACACATCTAAATGATTTGACTTCAATTGTAGAATTCTGCGGAGCAATGTGTGCCTGTTAGAGTGATTCGTGGTCATGATTCCTCAAGTAGTTACTCTGGTAAAGTGTACACATATGATGGCTTGTACAAGGTAATTGTTTGAAAATCTTTCTCAATTTTTTGTTCATTAATAATTAGATTTTCATTTTGACGAACATGTCTTCATGGACAACTTAAAATGTTAAATTTGAATTGTCACACTTTTGTGGAAGGATTTTGTTGAGTGAGGACTTTCTCAATCTAATCTCAATGTGTTGTGATTTCTTCTACCTTTTACACCAAACATATTGTGACTTTCTATTTTATCTCTCTCAAATGTTATTTAAATTATCTTTTACACCAAACTTGTTTGGATGTTAATACTTCAAAGTTGCTAGGTCTATAAATTCGAAGTTCATATGTTGCCACATTGATGTAAACCTTGTTGGATCAAAATTCTAGCATTTCAAAATATGAATTTCTTTAGACAATTAATAAGAAAAGTGAGAAATTAAAAAGGAAAAATATATATTGAGGTATGAAATGGAAGAACAATGGCATAAACCTGAAGAATGATGAGTTGAGAAAGATTTGCCACTTTAAGTTAGGAAATTCAAGTATAAGAATAGAAAGATTCGCCACTTTGTTCTAGATATTCTAGCCTTCTACTTTGCTTATTGTTAGATGTAATGGGCTTTGGCCCGTATCTCTGTATTTTCTTTTTTATAAGTGCAGAATCCTATGTGCTTAATACACAAGAGATTTAGTGTATAACTCTCTCTCCTTTTATCTTAATATGGTATTAGAGCTAGATTTAATCTTTGGCTCCCTGGTGAACTCACTATTTACTGGTCATGTCGCAACAATCACGATGATCGCTTGTACGTGCCGCTCCAATCTCACCATTGTTGTTGCTTTCATCGTGCATGGCACTGTGTCTAACCTCCTATCTGGTGGTGACCACCTGCATGAGAATCACCTTATCGTCCTCTTTCAGGATTTTCCCCTTTCATCTTGTTTAGGGTTTATTGGTTTGTTTGCCATTTTTTTATAGGGTTTTCTCTCTCTTCTTCATTTGTGGCCTCTTCTGTTGTTGCTATGTTTGATCTGTTCATCTATACTAGTTATGTCAATGTGCAATTATCTAATGACAAATTAGATAGAACTAATTATGGTATTTGGGCTTTTGGCATTAAACTTTGGCTCGAGAGTCATGGTTATGTTGATCATTTTATTCAGAGTGTGGTCAATGTTGTTGAAAATGAGATTTCTTGTTAGTTGAAAATTGATGCTCAATGAAGCATTGTACTCAAGTCTTCATCACTGAAATAAATATTTCATGTTTGAGAGATGTTTAGAAGTTTGGGAATAGGTCAAATTATTGTACAACATTGATACTCAATGCCTTTACGGTGTTCGTCAAAATCTCTTCAATATTGTTGCTCTTATAGACTTCTTGATGGTACAATGATTGGATATTTGGATAAAGTTCATGCTCTTCTTCACGACTTTAATGAGTTATTGTCTCTTGCCTCCACTCCTTAGGAACTAGAGCAACAATCAAATTTTTTCATGTTGTTGGACTTTCTAATGATTATTCATGTTTATGATCAGTCTTTGGGGTCACTAGTTGTGCCTACCTTTACTTCCATTTGTTCCACCCTTTTGCGTGTATTGATAAGTAAACCCTAAAATACTTGCTTTTGTCATTGCTAATGATTCTTCTGCTTTAGTATCTTAACTTAAAGATTTAGTTACCCTTAAAAACCAAGCAAAGGCCGTCACAAGTATGAACGTTGTCACAGGTTGTCATAATGAATTGGTGTTATGCCTTATATGGTCTTCCTCCTTGATTTGTTGCAGTTGTCCAAACTGCTCCTTCGCAACTGTCTAATTTGAGTACCACTTTATGTGATACCTTAGGGCAATTTGTTATTTTCAATGAATTTCTCTAATGGTGTGAGGATTGTCAGAACTCTAGTTCCATTACTTCTATTAGACACACATGTACATCTTTTGTTGACCTCACTAACTCCGACTCTCTTGGTAGTTGGGTTTTAGACTTAGGTACCACAAATCACATTATTGGTAATAAATCTTTTTTATCTTCTTTGTCTACTTTTTGTTGTTTACTTTCTGTTAACATGACCAATGATTCTAAGGTCTCATCACATAGTGTTAGTACTATTAATCTTCTTCCTTTTTTATCTATCGACAATGTTCTTCATGTCCCTAGATGTTCATTTAACTTATTATCCCTTAGTCGTCTCACTTGTTCCCTTACTTGTATTAGCTCCATGATTTTGTTCATTTATAAGACTAGAGTTTAGAATGAATGATTGGCATCAGATGTGAGTTTCATGATCTTTATAACTTTTAAACATTTGCAAATGTTGATTTGGTTATGGACTCTCGATCTCTCATTCATGCTCAGCTGGGTTTGTCTTGTGAGTCATGTTAATGAGGACACAATGGTAGTTTTTTCTTAATAGTGTCTCACAATGTGCTTCGTCTCCTTTTGTCTTAGTTCACTCTGACATTTGGAGACCAAGTCGCGTTAAATCAAGTTTAGGGTTTTAGTATTTTGTTATTTTTATTAATGATTATTCAAGATGTACTTGATTATTTTTGATAAAAGATCGTTTTGAATCATTTTCTATATTTTAATATTTTTACAATGAAATTAAAAATCAATAGAATTTTTGTTTGAACTTTGCACAGTGATAAGGCCCGTGAATATCTTTATCATTTTTTTAAAAATTTTATGGTTTCTCATGACATTGTTTATCAAATCTCACATGCTTATACGCCTTAACAAAATGGGGTGAAAAGAATAAGCATCTCCTTCTAACAACTCAATTTTAATAGATGGTGAGGTTTCTCAATGTTTTGGAGTGATGTTGTTCTTAGTGTGTAATATCTCACTAATTGCATGTCATCTTCGGTTTTAGATAACAAAATTCTTCATTTTGGGAAAGATACTTACCTCTCCATTCCTTACCTCTTTTAGAACAATTTAATTTCGTCATGAACCTCTTCCTTCCTTACTTTTTAAAGCTTTTAGTTCCACATGCTTTGCTCACAATTTTAGTCTTGGTTTTAATAAATTATCTATTAGGTCTCAGATTTGTCTTTTTAGGATTCATTAGATTATAAAAAAGATATAAATGTTTCTCTTCTTCTCTTAACCGTTATTTTATTTTAGGAAATGTCACCTTCATTCTATCTCTCCTTTGCCGCTCCAAATCATTCCCTTTGCCTTCTCTAACTATTTATAAAAGTCAATTAGTAATTACCAACACTAGCAAGTTTTAATAATTTGTGAGAAAGGATGCCTTCCTTGCATGATTTATTTGACACTACGGAAGAGTTTGAGATGAGCTAGCAGCTGTGTTGACTTTCTTCTAATTCCTATTTTGTAGTTGTTTTCATAGTGGCATTTGCTCATGACTCTAATGTTGCACTTTTTAGTTGCCAATAAAGAATGAGATTCACAATAAGGGCAACATTTAAATGGAAGTTTATGTTTACAATTAAAATGATTTATGCACTATTTTTTTTTGGTATTTGCAGGTTGTCAATCATTGGTCAGAGACAGGGATATCTGGATTTAAAGTCTTTAAGTTTCGACTTAGGAGGCTTGAAGGGCAACCTACATTAACCACGAATCAGGTTTAGCATAATTTCTTAATTTCATCAAAAACATTTTCTTTTGTTGCTGCGTATTAGTTTATTTTTATGAATTTGCTATTTATTTATCATGATTTGAGAAAAAGGGTATTTGTGCAGATGTAGTTGTGACGTTTTTAACCTCATTTTAAGTCCACAGAAATGTAGAACGGAATTCGTTTGTTTTGTCTTGTTCTAACCCACTACCAAATGTTTCTTAGGGTAATTTAATTTGTATTTTAAGCAGTGGGCTTTAAAATACCTTTGCTTATCTCACTCTTTTAACAGGTATATTTTACTAATGGACGTGTACCTCAATCTATATCAGAAATTCGAGGGTAAAAGGCATATAAGTTGAATATTTAATCTACTTTATCCAAATCATGTGGGCCTAAAATCTTGTTACACTTTTTTCTTAGATTGGTTTGTGAGGATATCACCGGAGGTCAAGAAGATATACCCATTCCGGCTACAAATGTGGTAGATGATCCGCCTGTTCCACCCACAGGCAAGTTTAATAAGGATGTGCAATATATATATGTAGTGGCATAATTAGTTTTGCATTATCTTTTCGATCATTAATTGCCATATAATTGAAAATTGTTGACTTTCATAATAATTGTTTTTAAAACTCATTGAATGATTTCTAATTGGTTATCATTGAAAAAATCTATGGATCAACAATATATATTTCACCATTTAGTGGTCAAGGCATTACTCCATTTCATGTTGTTCAATACATGCATCATTGTTCAATGTCCCTCCATCTGATTTCCAATATTGCATAAATGTGATATGTGCATCTGATATGCCACATTCGATATGATGATTTGTCTCAAAAAATATAGGATACAATATGTTTTGGATATGCATGTCTGTGCATGTATAGATCACAAAATAACATAAATGCTATTCTAATTTTTAAAAAAGCTATACTCATGGCAATTCATTATTAAACATTATCCAAATTGAAAATATTAAATATACTAAACTAACTGTCTCACATCTTAGTGCTCTCTTGCAATCTTGTCAAACTCGAGGATTGTAAGATGATATGAAGGGGGATAAAAAATTGTAACCGGACTCATAAGAGTTATCAGTATACAAAAAGTTAAATTTAGACCTATGCATGCATTAAATATAGGCTTAATTAAGTTTCAAGTCTCTCATAAGTTTGAGTGTTTCCAATTGAGTTCCTATTAAATTTTTTTGGTCCATTAAATTTTTTAGAATAACTCCTAAAAGCATTCCTGTTCAAGACATCTATAGTCTAATTACACATACAGCAGAGGATATGTACTGAGAGAAAAAAATAACTAGAGTATACATTTGATGTCATTGTTACAGGTTTCACATATTGTAAGTCTGTTAAGGTCGCCAAAAACGTGAAACTCCCCACTAATGCCACTGGATGCAAATGCAAAGGCTCCTGTAATGACCCAACAACATGTGCATGTGCTTTGCGTAATGGCTCTGATTTTCCCTATGTATCTCGGAATGGTGGCAGGTTAGAAACTCGATTGGTTAGATGCCTATGAATTTATTTGCTGTTGTAATTGATGGGGCTCTGTTGTATAAATTGACAGGTTAATAGAAGCTAAAGATGTAGTATTTGAATGTGGCCCCAAATGTGGTTGCGGTCCTGGTTGTGTCAACCGAACTTCTCAAAAAGGACTTAGATACCGTCTGGAGGTTGCATAGTTTTTTGGTTTTCACTTTTTTAGATTATCAATCAATTAGAGATGGATTTTTCAATAATTTATAAAATATATTGGTTTTGTAATTATGTATTCAATTAAATTATTGCATAGGTTTTCCGGACTGCCAAAAAAGGATGGGCTGTCAGATCCTGGGATTTTATACCTTCTGGAGCACCAGTTTGTGAGTACACAGGAATACTTGCTAGAACGGAAGACATGGACAGCGTGTTGGAAAACAGTTATATTTTTGAGATAGATGGCTTGCAAACCATCAAGGGCCTTGGTGGCAGAGAGGTATTGAATCCTATGAAGTCTTGCAACATTGTTTTCCTCAGTTGCTTCAGTTTAATGTAAACAAGTCTTGTCTCTATGTAATTTTTGTAAATTTTGACAGAGACGGTCACAAGATGGAGAGATTCCTGAAGATATTTTGAAGAAATATGATGATCAAAGTTTTGAAAGTGCGCCAGAGTTTTGTATTGATGCAGGGTCTACTGGAAATATTGCTAGGTTCATAAACCATTGTTGTGAGCCTAATCTGTTTGTTCAGTGTGTTTTGAGCACACACGATGATTTGAGGTTGGCTCGTGTCATGCTGTTTGCTGCGGACAACATACCCCCTATGCAGGTAACTCATTTTCTTTATTTCTCCCCAATTTTTGTGTGTAGTATTTTTAGCAGCTATGAAGGTGGGACACTCTTTTTTAAATGACGGCGTCCGACACTGATAGACACATAATACACTTATACGACACGTATAAATTATCTATCTAATTCAAAAGACATTATTTTTTATGTATATGACCATCTTAACACATTCCAATACAATTTTAAAAGGAATTAATACAATATTTTTTTTAAAAACTTACAAACTTATTATACAAAGAAAAAAATATATCTAAATTATATATATATATATATATATATATATATATATATATATATATATATATATATATATATAGATATATAGATCTGTGTCTTATATTATGAAGACTATATGTGTCTATGTCCGTATTAGTATTCGTGTGTTATAGTTTAGTAGTGTCTTGAATCTCTTGGATTGCTTGCAGGAATTAACGTATGACTATGGCTATGCGCTGGATAGCGTGTTGGACTCCGATGGAAAGATCAAGCAAATGCCATGCTATTGTGGGGCAGCAGACTGCAGGAAGAGATTATTCTAAGTGTTATTCATTCCTTCACAGGAGAAGTTGTATGTTATATTTTTTTTGCAAAACTAGAGGTGGTTGAATATGCCTTTTTGAAACTTGAGTTGCAAATGCTCTATTCAATCGTCTTGATGACTGCAGTATACACATTGGCCTGAAATGGCAGCAAAGGGACACTGTAATTTTTTGTGCAAAATCAAGGCAATCATATAGGTATTGTTTTTTAGCTCGAAATAGCCTTTATAATTTCTTGGTAGGAATCGGTATGTATATGGTACATTTCATATTTAGAAGTGTCTAAAGATACAAGTGTACCTAAAGTGATTTTTTGAAAGTTGTATGATTGGTTAAACCATTCTGACAAGGTTTAATGATTTAGTAGTGGTTGAATCTTGATTGGCCAAGTATTAGTAAATAATTAAATAATGTCAAAAAAGTACAAAACCTTTTTACACTAAGCTAGACATTATATTTTAGGATTCTAATCTTGAGGTATTCATAAAAGTATATTAATTCTGTATTTATGATGTAATGAATATAATGTTTATTATATTTCCAAATTAATAACTATTAGTAAAATAATATTAATGTATGTAATCTTCATTAAACGTGCTTTTATTTTTTTTAATGTATGAGATTAAATTAAAAATTTTAAAATATACTTTTAGAAATTGTTTTTTTTAACCATGTTTTACTGATTTTGTACCAGTTTTGAATTAATTTACTTTTACGAATGGATCGATAGCTGGGAGTCCTGTTGATTCATTTATTTGATTTCGTTTTCATAATTGTTAGAAGTATTAACTATCTATGTGGTAGATACGAGAAATATTGAATATTTAACTGTATAGGAAAAAATAGCTACATTAATAAAGACATCCGATCAAAATGCGTAAAAAGTAAAGAAGTCATATTGTCATTCTTAAAATTTCTTAAATGACACTGTTACCTTTTACATTTCTAAATAGGCATTTACCTTAATAAAATAATAATCATTTAAATTTACACTTATATTAAATTATAGGTCAACATAATAAGTTAATAAATTTATCCATGTGTTTATAATTATTTATTTTTATATTAAAAATGTTTTCGTAGAAAAAATGCTATTGTTACATAGTGCGTGTTTAATTTTTAGATACTGTAAATGTATATTCCACTTTTGATTTAAATTTATATCTTCCACTATACTATGAGAAATATATGGGATGTGATTGTTTGATTAATTTATGTAGCGTATAATTTATTTTGAACAGTTGTAGTCTCTTATAAAAAAAAATGGAAATGAATTCAATTTAAATCAACATAACTTGGATTGAACTTTATTTTATATTCAGAGCAATAGATAGTAAAACAAATTGAATTGAAGACTCTTACACTATCATAGTTTCTTCTTGCACTCCTATTTTTGTTTTTCAAAAAGTTCACCTTACTGGTTTTATTTTATAACAACATTCAATATGTATGAACCTACATTATTGTTCATATTTGTTAGCTTTTGCTTTGGATGATAGATTTCCTAGAAAAGATTGTTGTTAGAAGTGAAGGTCTTGTAGGTATTGAAGTTAATTAGTTGTGATGGGTAACTTTAATGTTTTATTTCAAAGCATTGAAAGAATGGTTGAAGTTAATTAGTTGTGATGGGTAACATTAATGTTTTATTTCAAAGCATTGGAATAATGGTTGAGGTGCTCACATTGGTTTTCGATTTTTTTTTTTTTTTTGCAATTCTAAAAGTTCTATCCAAAATAGTTATTTGAGATTTTACACTGATATGGATCATATAATCTTAGAGCAAATGTAACCTTAAGATTATACTATTTGTAGTTAGAAAGGATAATTTCTAAATTACACCAACTGAATATAATCGTGTTAAAGACTGTAGATAAAAATAAAGATATCACTGAGCTAGAGTCTTGCTCAGGAGCTTATAAGAAGTTTGGGTTTAATTGGACTTGTTTAGACCTCTAAACAAACTTTTAAGCCCGAGTTCAAAATTGGAGAAGATCACTCTAAAAACTTTGGAGCTTCAAGATTACAAAATTTCTAGATGTAAAAATTGTATAGAGTAGTGTAGAGTTTATTTTGGGCCAAGCAAAATAGGTTTTGGGCCTTACATAATGAGCCTAGTAAAATAGGATTTTGGACCTTACATATTGAGCCTAGTAAAATAGGATTTTGGGCCTTAGGCATTGTATTAAAGTTACACATCATGTCTACTTTTTTAGACTTGCAAAAAATTCAAGAAAGTGCTAAACAAGCTTAAATAAGGCACCACATGTGAGAGAAGTGGGTGTCACATGGAGGCCTGACTTCCAAACTTCTTGTGCTACTTGTCCTCATCTCATTGGAGAGGATATAAAGCTTTGGCTACAAGTCACATGGACACCACTCTCCTAATGGAGAGGATCCTCTCCACTCATGGGTTACCACTTGTCAAGCTTCTATTGGAGAGTTTTTGAGAAGTTTGCAAGACAAGTCATCTTTTAACCTATAAATAAGTTACTATTGTAATTAAAGATTTAAAATTTGAATGAAATACTGACCATTTTTTGCCTTTTCACTCTTGTTCAAAATCCCTCCTTAGAGTAGTCTCTTTTCTAGACTTGCTCTTGCTCCCTCCTAGGTGTGTTGGCTCAATCTCACATAAATTCACTTTTAATTTCCATCTCTAACACTTTAAGCCATTGCAATCTTCAATACTTCTACTGCATCAACTCCAATTCATGTTCAAACATCGAATCCTTCAAAAAGAAGCACGTTGAACCATGCAATTGAAACTAGAATTGCATCATTTGACATCAGAGCTTAGGTTCTTCAATAGATAAGTGTTTCTTCCAATTTTTTTCCATTTTTGTGTTGTTCATGAAATGTTTTCATGTTTTGAATTGTTTTCCACTGTTTAATATGCTTTTTTTTTTATTTTAATCGGTTCAAACATCTTGTTTCACCTTGAACCATCCAAAACAACAAACTATAGGTGTTCTTGTTGTCCTATTTTTGTTGCAATAATATTCTTGTGTTTTTGTTCATTTCAATCGGTGAAATAACTTGTTTTTATGTATTTTACAATTTATAATTTGTTCTTGTCATGTTCTAAGTCATATGTTTCCAATTATGTCATAAACTTTATGTTTAGAAACTTGTTCATAAGGTGTTTGTGAAAATGCTTATACTATGTCTACTATTTGTGTGAACCTTTGTGTGCTTTTCCTTTTCTGTTTTTGAGTTCCTTAACTTGATAATAGATCACCAGTGAGTTTGTTAGGGTTAGGTTTCCATTGTGTCAAGTTGTATCGTTCCAATTTGTTAGCTTCCTTAGGGTTCCTTCTCGCTGGAAAATTTTACTACAGTAGCACTCGTTTGGAAAAATTGTATATAATAAAGTAAACCGTATTTTGTAGTGAAATTTTGCATATAAGAACTTTAAGTTGTTAAGAACATTGTTTTAAAAAGGACCATTCAAATTCGATGTAAAAAAAATGATAAATCCAAAAGCGTAAATGTTGGTTGCTGAACGAGAATGCTGCTAACATTTGCTCTTGGGTTTGGATGTTTCTAAATTTTTCCAGTGTTGTTTTCAATCAAAATTGGTTACAAATGTGTCTAATATTGTGTAGTTGATCTTAGATAAAAATTTCAAGGTTAAAAATAAAATAGAAAAAGATTATGTAAATCAAATAGTCACTGTTGTCAGATTACTCTAGTTGTTGTTTTATTTTGTAATCCATTCTAGAGCTATTCTTAGGTTTGCTTTTGTGTTCCTAATTTTATTGCTAGGTTTAATTTCTTATTTTGTGTCATTTAAATTTTCTTTCAATTTTTTCAAATATAAAAGTCACCCGAGTTTAGCATTTTAAATTGAGCTCTTCTTGATTTTACTTCTTGATCTCTTGATATGGAACTCTTCCTTATGTTGTGAATTGGTGGATGGTTATCTAACATATTTAGGTAGCATCTTGGAAGAAGAGAAGCTTGCTAAGATGATTCCTTTTTAGAGAATTTACAAGTGGAAGGTTTAAGGCAAAGTGAGGAACAATTGAGGGAAAATACACCAAAAAGAAGAGTAATAAAATAACAAATTATGAAAAAAATTGTCACCGAATTTTTGTTAACATTTTTCTGTTTTGGCTGTGTTGGGAAAATGCATTAAAAGCAATCCCAACTTAAACATTTTAATAGCAAAAAACGATTAGTGGGTGAAAATGTGTTAAGTGACTCAAAAGTGTCACGTGCACTTTCATCATAGGACACATTTAGCTTTTATTGTTTTATTTATTTGTCTTAATTTCATGTAATTACTTTTACTTTGTTATTATATTTTTCTTAAGTCTCCGTGATAACTAGGATCCAATGTAAAAAGCGCTTAAACGTTAGTAAACCTTTCTTTGGTCTCTAGGATCACAAAAGCACACACATTTTGGGAAAAAGTATTTCGAAGTTTCTTTTGAAGGATGACGTGGAAGAGGATTGGAGAACACTCTGACTAGGAAAGACTTGGTATTTAATTTGTCCAAGTGACGCACCTCTCTTGCTTGGCAGTCTACTTAGAATCCTTTCATCTTGTTTTTTGTTAGGAACTTCACCAAAAATATAAAAACTTCTTTTGTGAAATCTCTTTCGGTACTCAATCTTTTGTTGATTTTCTAATTTTTTTGTGAAAACCTTTTCAAACAAAAAGATGAGTGACCACACTTCTTCTAGTGTTCAAGTGAGTATGAGAAATAATGAGGAGGAGTGGGTGAGAGGAGTTGAGAGAAACAGAGAAAAAATTAACTGAGATAGTGAATAATAACATAAATAAAGCTTTGGAAGATATGAAGGTGATGATGGAGAGAATGAAGGCAAAGAAAGATAAACATTATGACGATTTAAATAAAGAAAGAAGACATCATAGAGACCCTCAATACCAAAAGAAAAGAAGGAGGGGTGTAGTAATCCTTGCTATAGTAATTCCTATCCACCACCCCTTAAACATCATCATAAGTATAAAACTCTAACCTATCTTGACGAGCCTAAGGTTGACCTTCTCCCTTTTTATGGAAAAGACAATGTTGAAAAATATTTAGATTGGGAGATAAAGGTTAAGCAGATATTTGAGTATACCAGATAGACCATGCAAGAAGAGTGTCTTTAGCTTTCTTAAGCTTTCAATGACCAACTTTGAATTGATGGATATCTTTAGTTCACGACCTTAGGACCCGACATGAACCCCAGATTCGATATTGGAATGAACTTAGGACTATCCTAAGGAAAGGACTTGTGTCCTTTTATTACTATAGGAAATTGATGAATAAACTCTGTACACTCAAATAATTGACCACGAGTGTGGAAGAGTATAGGCAAAAAATGAAGTTACCCATGATGAGGGTTGGGATTAAAGAAGAACTTAGGAAAATAATAGATAGGCTTTTCAATGGTCTTGGACCCAAATATTAATAATAGAGTTGACCTACTATCCTATAATGATTTAAATGAACTAGTTCAACTTTGTGTGAATGTAGAACAATAATATGCTCAATCTTATACCCCTTTTCACAACCTGTCAACATCCAATTTTGTTTGGGTAAAAAAATATAATAATCAATGCTTGGAAAATTTAGTTTGAATTTTATAATCTTTTGTTAAAAGGGAAAAATACAAAAAATATGATTTAGCAAAAAAATAAAATATATATGTTTTTGTTTATTTATTTTTCAAGAAAAGAAAAGAATAAAAATAGAACTTTTGTTTTCATTTTAAAAATAAAAATAATAAAATAAGTTTTCAAATTTTTGATAAATATTTGAAAATAAAAAATATATAAAGGAAAAAGAATAAAACAAAGGAGTTTGGTCTTATTTTAAATCTAAAAAGAAAGGAAAATTTGGTCCATTTTAAATAGTCTGCAGAAAAATAAAAGTTTATTTAAAGCCCAGGCCATTAAGGTGTCCAATAAAAATGATTAATCTGTTTTTAATTTTTTTCTCTTATTTGAGCGAGTTTTGTTACACACTCTCCAGTTTTGCTATTTACCATTTGTTTTGTTATTCACATTTGCTGTTGGGTTAGCCCCATATACTCTCTTCCTATGTCCACATTCTTTTACTCTCACCTCTCATCAGACGATTGGGCTTGGGTCTCATACTGTATTCTCTATTATTATAAATCATGTGCAAATTATTTAATTTAATGATCATTGTTCACAAATTAACTAAAAATTGATAGAAATTCACTTGATTAAAAATTAATTGAATTTGATTAGGGAATTAATTTGAAATTTGAAAAGGGAAGTGACAATTTTTAAAAGTCTCTTTCAGGGCCTTTTAACCATATTCAATTATTATACATTGAAATTTCCCGACAAAAGAAAATCAAGAGTATGAAAAGGAAATAATTTATATTTTTAAAAGGAGGTTACAGATTAAAATTACACAGCATATTTTATTTTGCAAACATATATACCACATTACACATGAAGACATGAATACAGACAAAAAACAATTGAAAGATCAGAGAAAGATTTAAAAAAAAAAATCTTTAGAGTGATTAAATATTGAGATTTATTCATCTTCACTATTTATCTTTCCCATTACCCACTCTACTCTACTCACACCAGAGGGATAATTCAAAGGTTAGTATCGTTTTATCTTATTTTATGTCTACCTCTGTTTTGTTTTATTTCATTTTAGCAAGGTATTATTCATTATGCATTATTATATTGCTTGTCTATACGCCACACTGCCCATTCCCATTTTTTATAAAATTTACTTTCACACCTCTCTTTCATATAAAAAATTCAGTTACACATAATTATAGATATACTCTTGGTGTTTGTTTGTTTTTTTTTTTCTTTCTTCATTCACTATTGAAATAAAATTGTAAAAGAAATAAATTAAAATGTTAAATTTTACTCATGCTCTTATTATATTCTGATTATTTGGAAACGATTGCTACCATGGGTATAATCCAAAATATCTGTAATTCAAAATCAAATTCACATAAGCGTTTCACGTACTAATCCCACTTCAAGAAATAAAAATTAGAAAAAATAAGGTCTTGACGCTACTGTCGTTTAAGCGTAGTTATTGTGCATTTTTATTTTTGTGTTTTCTTTTACATCTCTAATGGTCCTTCATTTTCAACCCAATAGAAAGAACAAACACAACGAGCAGAACAAAAGAGAGCTTCATTTTCTTCGCCTAATTTGATTTTGATATATACACCACATTAAATAAAATAATAATAATAAACTTAACTCATGCATTTGGCCTAATATTTTTATCAATTATTTTATATTTTGTTTAAATTCACCATCATCATATATTCTATAACAGTCAATTATTTTATTTATTTTTATTTTTATTTTTATTTCTCACACTCAATTTTATCTCACTTTTCTAATCTTGCTCTAATTTTATAAGATAGAATACATGTCTTTCCATAAACTTTATTATATTAAAATTTTAAAATAATAAATACAAATAATTAAATACAAATATAGTTTTCTTGTATTTTATTTTTAAATATTTTCGATTAAATTTACAAATGATCATTCGCGTTACGTGGGAATTAATTCAAAAAGCACTAATTTAGTTTGGATATTCAAATGACCGCATGCATCAAACAATATCTAATACAAATTTTTCTTTAAAAGAAAATACACAAAAATATTTAAATTTTGAAAAATATAAAAAAAAAAACATCTTCTAAAATATTAAAACATATATAAAAATTTTCAAAATTAAAATTAAATATATATCAAACATCCCAACAAACAAATTTTAATTAGACCTACATGAATCCTGATTTTTCATCATTAATGGAAATACGTAGAAGCAAGGTTAATTCTTGTCGGATCCAAAAATAAAAAAAAATTATTTTATGTTTTTATTTGTTTTTCTTTGTTTTATTTGTTTATCTTTACTTGCATATTTATTATTATTATTTTTGAGAAAAATAATATTATATAAAAACCACACTCATTTCGCTTATTTGATTAGAGATATCATCTTAAAAGGGACGTCGTAGGAGTGTTAATACTTTTCTCACATGTAACCGACTCCCGAACCCTAAATTTGGTTCGTAAACTATTTTCTTATTTTTGATTTTTCTATAATAAACTATAGTGGTGACTCCATCTGGATTTAGTGATATTTTTATTAATATTTTTATTTTTCCATCGCCATCTACCCGTCGCGATTTCAGTTGCGACACAACCTAATTACGAATTTAAGAAGGACAGATACTCCTCTAATTATATCTAGGTTTAAAGAACCATGGGAGAAGATAGGGAAAATCAAAGAAAAGAAAAATATATAGGAGAAATAAAAGAGTTTGTAGAAAAGGAAAACAAATTTATTGCTGAAGAAAAAGTATTTATAAAAAGAGAAAAGGAATTTAGAGAAAAGTTACAACCTCTTATCATACATAAAGAAGAGAAAGTTAAGAAAGAGAAGAGAGAAATATAAGAGAAAGAAAAGATAAAAAGAGAAGAGAAAGAAAAGAGAAGAGAAAGGTAGTCCTTGTGTCCAATATATTTATCTATCAAGTAAGGGGTATATTAACCTTGGAAGAAAGGTCTTTTCTTATTCTTTAACTTTTTGGTACAAACATAATCTATTTTACTATTTGATTGATTATTTCTATAAGATGATCTTTGATTCTCGAGAGAACTAAAAATAAATCAAACAAATAAAAGTATGTAGTTGTTGAACTTCATGCAAGTTCTGGGGACAGATCTTTTTCAATAGGAAGGGTATGGTGGAATCCTGTCTCTAAGACTACAAACAAGAATAAAGACATTACTGAGCTAGAGCATTGATCAAGAGCTTATTAGGAGTTTCGACCTGATTGAACTTTTTTGGGCCTCCAAACAAACTTTTTGGTAGTTCAAAATTGGAGAAAATCACTTTAGAGGCTTTGGAGCTTCAAGATTACAAGATCTCTACTTGTAAAAATTGTCTACAGTAGTGTAAAGGTTAGTTTGGGTAAAGTAAAATAGGATTTTGGGACTTAGGTCTTGTATTAAAGTTACACAGAACATCCACTTTTTGAGGCTTGCAAAAAATTCAAGAAGGTACTAAACAAGATTAAATAAGACACCACATGTGAGATAAGTAGGTGCCACATGGAGACTTGCCTTCCAAGCTTCTTATGCCACTTGTCCTTGTCTCATTGAGAGGATATGAAGCTTGGGTTGCAAGTTGATAAGTGTTAATTTTGAGTGTTTTTATACATAAGAAAGCTTGAGTACTTATGGGTTTAAGTGTTCTTTAAAATAGTAATTATCCCCAATTTGAGAGTTTTTGGATCTAAATTTAAGTTTTGAGTCCTGAGTTAAAGTAAATCATTTGATCTCAATTGTGAAATTTCAAGTATAAAAGAATGAAGAAAATGAGAGATTGGAAAATTCATGAAGAAAAGAAATAAAAAGTTTAAAATAAAAAAAGCCTAAACGAAAAGTCACTTAACCTAGGCCCGAAAATGAGTTCAAAAGGGTGATTTTAGGTTTTCTGAGACATCTAGACCTAGAGGAACGAGAGCAACCGTCAAGGACGAAAGCAATTCATCAATTCTTCTTCTCTGGCAATCTTCCTTTCCTTGGGTTGTAATGGCTACCATGACTAGCTAATTCTTCATCTTTGAGATGAAATGTAATCTTTTGAACTCATTTGTATTTTGGTGTTTTTTATATATAATATTCAGTTTCTACTCAATTGATATTTTCATCTTGTGCTTAATGCTAGATTTTATCTTATCAATAAAGTCTTGATTTTGATTCTTGAATTTAACTGGGAAGTACTTTTAAGTTTCAAACCTAGATGAAAATACTCAATATATTATAATACTAGGGATAGGTTTTGATGTATTGATTGTGTATAATATTTGTTCTTAATGCTGGGTAATTTACTAAATAGTTGAGGGATCAGTGTTTAGGAAATTTCTTTATGAATTTCATGTCAGAAGAATCGGTGTGAATGATTTTTATATGTGCATCAATTGTGAGTAGTTACGGATATTATATGTTTTTATCAAATCCAAAATATGAATGAGGGAGATAGATGATGTTTAATCTCAGAGTCCTTCTAGATCTTTTAAACCCTTTTTTATAATCGTAATTTATTTTTTTTATTTGTCCTTTTATGTTTATTGAATCAAATCATTATCAAATCATCTTGAAAATCATAATTGCTTAGTGAGTAGTGAAAACTGAAATTTATAAGCAAAACTATTCTCTATGGGATCGACATTCGTACTTTACAAATCTATATTACTTTTGACTCGGTACAATTGCCGAAAAAGGTCAACACAAGTCACCATGGACACAATGGAACTCTCCCAATAGAGAGAATCCCCTCCACTCATCTTGTCACTTGTCAAGCTCCTATTAGAGAGGTATTTAGAAGCTTGCTAGACAAGTCATCTTTTAGCCTGTAAATAGGTGACTCTTATAATTTAAAATTTAAAATTTGAATATGTAATGAAACATTGGTCAATTTTTGTCTCTTCACTCTTATTCAAAATCTCTGCTTAGAGTAGTCTCTTTTCTAAACTTGTTCTTGCTCCCTCCTAGGTGTGTTGGCTCTATCTCACACTAATTCACTTTTAATTTCTATCTCCAACACTTCAAGCTAAAACAATCTTTAGCATTCTTGTTGCATCAACTCCAATTCACATTCAAACATCAAATCCTCCAAGAAGAAGCACATTAAAGCATGCAATTGAATCTAGAATTGCATCATTAACAGTAAGAAAAAAAAAAAGTATACCACTAGAAGAATAGTAGTTGTGCAATCCAAAATAGTAATTTAAACTTTTGGATTAAGAAATCTGCAAGATATTTTCAAAATACCCAATTTAGAAGTGTAATGCACACACTTTATCACATCGTATAAAATGGTATCGAGAAAACACAATTTCGTCTATATTGGTTTTGAGCTCATAAAAAATAGGCGGTTCTTTCTTCTTTCACCAACATAAGTGTAAAATTTTCCACCTTTCAAAATGTCAAGTGCTATTTCCAAATCTCCCACAAATATATATTGTTAAGGTAAATGGGTATTAGACATTTGATTTGGTAGTTTCCTTAATATGTAGATCTGGTGGGATTTCAATATATTTCATGTGTGGGATTAACATGATTATGCCTATGTGTCTTGATATAAATAAATCAACTTAAATTTAGTCCATGGTTATAGGATGTTTTCGTTGGGAACGGCTCAAGAGTTTTGAAAGAATAACTTATCTTTTATATGTTTTTTATAAATGATATTTTGTGATATATCTTAGAAATCATAATTATTCTTGTAAGTTATTACTTTCACTCATTTAAGAATCTCTTCAAGAAGCTTTTATCTATGTGAAAAACACCCTTTTTATTAAAAGATCATTTTGAAAAATGTATGGCAATCTTCTTACTTGAAGATCATTTTCGAATCAATCAATTCTACATCTTTGTGATTTATCAAATTGAAGTGATATATTTCTAATTTCTTGTAAAGTCTAGTTATACATTTGATTAATGTATTTGTAACATTCTATATCTTCATTTGCTAATATTTTTCTCTTAAGGGTTATTTAAGAAAAGTGTATGTGTATAGTCTTAAAGTGTGATTATATGTGAAATGTGATTGTAATTTGAAGATTTTCAAGATATTTAAAACAGTCAGTTTAGGATTGAGTTGATAGATATTGGATATAGAATTGATTGATTCAAATCAGTCTAAAATCTCTTAAGAAATATTTTTTTCTCCATCTCTTTTATGATCATGTCTTTATTTAATAAGAATCTCAACTTAGTAATCAAGTAATTGAAGAAAAGTTTTCATAATCTATTAATTGACAAAATTTTATAAAAATCTTAATACTCCCCTCTTAAGTATTGAACAACTTATTTTTTCTTATACTTGGTGTCAGACTGATAATAACCAAACTTTGTTGAGGGTGCATCAATTAGCATTGATTAACATACCATCTTTACCTTTTTTAGACAATTATCCTTTCTGGACAATTTACATTTTTTTTGAATCAGTTGACAAGGGAGTATGTTGATGGTCGTTTTATCCCTTTTCAGATAATTGATAAATGCAAGTTTTAAAAGAATCTGGTAGAAAAATAAAATAAAATAATATTAAATAACTATCATCTACAACTCTATTATCAATATGTCAGAATGTCAAGAAGATGCGGGGTACCTAAGAAAGAAATAACACTCCTAAGTATATAAAATGTTCAAAATGTTTCAAGATTAAAGCATTTATGATGTGTAAAAAAACGGTTTACTCATGTAGTGAGTCATCTTATATAGCCCCAGAATAATGTTTGATATAAAATAACTTAACACTAAGATTGTAAAGTATTTGAATAGAACATGACAACCTAAGGTAACAACAATCTTAGTATTAGAAGAACTAATATCTATGTATATGAAAATACTAGTAAATTGAGGGAGTATGAACTTGAGTTAGTTAGAAAAATTGAAAGAAGAAGAGGAGATGAGAAAAAGTACAAAGTTACTTTTAAGATTGAAACAACAATATATGCAACAAGAAGGTAAGAGAAATATTAAAATGGTAAAAATCTAAATATGATGATAAAAAGTTTTGAAAGTTCACAAAAGCAAGAACAAAAGTCAACCGCAAATATAATATCATGTATTTAGAGGCATAATTATTTAAATTAATAATTAAATAATAATAATAATAAAATAATAAAGAAAAATATATTAATAATTGGAAGGGAGAACCTAATTAATCCTAGAATAAGAAATTTAGTATTTTCTATTAACTCTTAAAACATTTATTATGATTATAGATGTGCCCCTAAACTTTCTAAAAGAAATGCAAATTGATCCTGAATTATTTTTATAGTTGCAGTTATGTTTTTGGTCAACTAATTAAGTTAATTTTGTGAGCACAGTATAATCTCAATCAATGTAAATTAATTGTTTGATTTATAACTAGACAATGGATTGTGGTATAAATTTAATTTATACATATACATTAACTTTTTTTTTTCACTATTTCTAATTTTTTCCAGTAATTCTGATACAAAACCCATCACTAATAGGATTATAAAAATTTGAAAAATACGTTGCTTGATCACTCATGAGTCTTAAAACGAGGTAGACTTTTCTTACATTATGCTATTGAAGCATATACTCTAGAGCTTCTAAAAATATTAGAATATTGATACGGACGACTCTTCTTAAAAAGAAAGATATTTATTGAATAAAAATGAAAAACTAAACTCAGAACTTAAAAGTTTGAAGAAAAATTAAGAAAAATTTTAATTTAGATTTTAAAAGAAAAGAAAATTAAAATATATATTTTCTTTTGAAAATAAAAGTTTCGAAGAAACTATCTTCACATTACCATTCATTGAAATTGAATTATCTATAAGTCATATTAATATGATTAGAATTGAGGAAAAAGAAAGGACTTACAAGAAGAACGAATAGTACAAACATGACAAAGAAAGAATAAAAAGAAAAAATACAGAAAAAATTTCAAAGAAATATTATAAGAGAGTGGCTTAAAGAAATTGAGGAAGAGAGGCAGAATAAAATCTATATCTTTTAGGAGATTGTAAAATATTGTATAGGAGTTAAAAAATATTCTATAAATTTTAAAAAGACAAGTTTAGACGTTCAAGAAGGAGAGTATGTAACTACTTTTAGGGTTTTACATGTCACTTTCAAGTGTAAGTGAATGTTGTAATTACTTCACATACCTCTCCCACATGTATCTCCACCTTTCAAGGGTCATCTTTATGTGAAACCAAGATCAGGCAGCAAATTAACTTTATGTTAATTATAGATTATTGATACATTGGGTGTAATTATTAACTTGCATTGAGTGTAATTATAGATTAGAAAGTTGATCGTGTTGTATATTTTAATGTTTATTTTAACATATTCAATAATAGATGTGTTGTGGATGAGTGCATGGTATATTTGAGAGGATCGTCCACGTAAATTACAGGATGATTGATTGTAGGCATACATTTGTGTTCTAGCATGGGAGGAAACCTAGATTACTCTCCAATTAGCCTATTGAGTGATGGAAAAGAGAACAATTTATATTAGACAACCACATGTTGTACACGGGAGATGACATGGCCTAGTAGCTAGTTTATTATATTTTTCTTTATTATATTTTTTGTGTATTAATTTCATGGAAGTTATTAGTGAACTTAAATCCATTTTAATGTTGTATTTTGATTTAATGTAACAACTGTGTTATGTTCTTACTTCATGCAACTTGTCGTTATTTTGTCAACATAATTTTTCACTTCATACTATAAAAGATAGTATGTCACAAATCACAACAAGTTTTCAATGAAATTTTGCTCAAGTCAATAAATTAGCACAATTCAGAGACTACACAATATACAAGTTAATCATTTGCAAGGCTAACATAATGATGTATAACTTCTAATAGTTGGACAAATACTTGTATTCAACTAACATAGAGTGATGACCATAACTTAGCCTCTGAGTAACAATAAGTAGACTATAAAATGTGTATAGTCAATATGGAACAATCACCCTAAAATTTCACTTGCATAAGTTTCATAAACATGCAATGTAATATATTAATTGCGAATAAGGATGTAAAAGATGACAACATACATTTGAAAATACTTGAACAAAATGTATACAATCAAATTCTTCAATAATGTGCACCAAAGCATGTTTAGAGACAAATCCTTGCAACTTTTTATACAAATCCATATTAAAAGTGTGCTCCACAACATGTAGACTCTTCTCAATGGATAGCTTAATTTCATTATGTTGTAGTCTTATGATGTTGCTTACTGCATTTCAATAAGTATACAAGTCTCACATACTATTTTAAAGCACCCACTTCAAGTTCCAATGAGTAGATTCAACCTCGCAAATTAAAAATAAAAAAGATGTGATTGGCAAGTTTTACAAGTTTATTGATCATAAGTAATGAATCCATACAAGCGTACTTATTTTACATTGTATTCTTCAAATATATAACTTATTTGTCCATGCCTTAACAAATCTTTCCTTATGTGAAATGACACATACGTCATTCACATATTCAAAATATAGTAGTCATGGCGAACAAAAATCTTCAAAACATTTAACATATCCCATAAATGTATCACAATATGCACAATCTATCACACATGCCCATGCATCAGTAACAATATCACGAGTATGCACATAATCCACTAACATTTTACATTTTTCTTTAATGTTCTTATTAATGTAGAATCGATAGAGAAGGTCCAAAGCTTTAGGGTGGTAATTGCATTTGTTAATGCAAGATCTCTATCATTAACAATTACTTGAGGGAAGACATCCGATATAAAAGACTTCTATTCGAGTCTTTCAAGAGCTCAGATGAAGTTGTTTTCTCATTTACTTACTAACAACATTAAAGCCACAAAGAAAGTCACTAGATGTGACACCAACGATCTCAAGTAAAAAAACCTATGTCTATTGGTTTTATATGTGTTGTCATTCAACATAACAATGCTAAATGCATTCAATAATTTCACTAAATTAGGGTGGGTTTAAAATATTTGTTAACAGCTTGTGAGAACTCATTAAATCTACTCCAATGAATATAATTGTCACACTCTAACAATCTCATTAACTATTGCATTTCAATTCTAAATTCTTTATGTGATCTTCTATATGCATAGACATTGTACAGTTGTTTTATTGTACTCTCATTGTTCTCATTCAAAATAAGTAAAATATTTGTCGAATTCACTAAACTTTTAGTCATGTTAACAACCATGGAATGCTTATTAGGTATTAATTTGAGAGCATCAACCAAATTATGGTTAAGAATTCCACATATTACCATCAAAATCCAACCTTCTCCATTGTAAATTGGTTTATCCCATAATTTAAGAGAATAATCACATTTTCTTGTACTAGTTATAGTGGCTTGTAAATCGATTTTGTATTTCCTATATTTTCCACATCTTCACAATGCAACAACATATATGTCTTTCTTTCTTGATTTTCATTTGTTGTATTAGACTTTAAAATGACATACAAAACCAAGTCAAAATGCTATCTGACACACTCATTTAAGTAAGTCATCTTGTATACAAAATATCTACACAAATACATTATAGCATAAACATATATCTTTGTCACATTTTTTTACACGAGTAATATGAATTGTGACTTACCTTCTCTTACGTTGTAAAAAGGTCGAATATAATCTTCTCCAATCAATTCATCTTTTATTGCATCAAACTACACAACAACAGGTTCATCAATGTTAAACAACTTATCCACTTAATTTGATATTTTGCTTCAAAATTGGGATTTCCTTTATATATTCCACAATCTTCACTAAAATAATGGTAAAATGATCACAAAACAATATAATACTTTATTTTATTATGTAATTACACAACGTAAGTATAGAACAGTACAATTTAGACTTTGAATTACACAATCCAAACGTCAAATTTAACTTTCAGATTATACAATCTAAAATATATTTATTCTTCTAGAATATGTTTCAGATTATACAATCCAAAAGTCAATATAATAATATGAATTGTGTAATCTAAAATTTAGTTTTTAGTTCTACAATTCATAATATTATTTTCAGTTCTGAATTGTGCAATCTAGAACACAAATAATTTTTATACAATGTTTTGGATTATGTAATTTGGAAGGTTTTCATATTGGACAAACCTCGAGCAAAATTGAATATCATTAACTAGAGAAAAACCTGCTAAACAAAAGAGAAACTTTCCTTTCCTCTTCCCACTATCTTCACTTCACAAATCTAACAACCCAATGCACTTTACACTTTTAACAACATCACCAAGCACCATCACAAGCATGAAGTGGGTAAAAATACTCAAGAAAACTACAACAACACAACACCAAAACAAAGAATGCCCTCTCTGCCAATTTAATATCACAATGGTAAATTTATAATTTAAAAAGTTATTTGAGTGTATATGAAAATTACAACAATGCCCTCTCTACTATTTAATATCACAAGGATAAATTTATAATTTAAAAATTTATGTAAGTGTATATGAAAATTATGGGGTGTAGAAATAAATAGTCCTTAAAAGATGTTCAAATTGTCGGTGTGGAGTTTAAATATTCTTAAATTTTATGTTGGCAATGAGGGGATTTCTTTTTGTATCCCATGTTTCTTTCTACACCTCCAAAGTGAATGTCTTTAATCTCCGTCATCTCCTTCTATCTGTTATTGTTGCTTCTCTATGTCATTGTTTCTGTTTTCTCTACTTGGAAGAGTTCAATATATTAGATTGCATTTCTTAAGAGTAACTTTTAAATTTTACAATTTAAAAATTTCTTTTATATAAAAAATGACTTTTAGATTATACAATCATTAACATTTTTATGTAAAAATTAAATTTTGATTGTAAAATCTAAAAGTAAAGAATAATTTTTAAATTGTGCAATTTATAAACTTTATGTAAAAAATGACTTTTAACTTAACTTCCTAGTTATATAATCTGAAAAGTTTCCAAATTCGTAAACAATTTATTGGAAAAATTTTCATATGGAGTTGCAGAAGGAAAGCATGGGATTCAGAAACAAATCCGGTGCCCAAGAATGCCATGATAAATAGAAGGTCAACACTTCTATGGATGATAGAGCTTAAGTCAATGTTAGAGAAGAAGCAAGTTTGTATGTGACAAAACTTAACAGAAGAGACTACAATAAACGAGGAGCTATGGGATTGGAATGCCTACTTTACTCCGATGTAGGAAAGCAGTGACTCAAAATTCCTGTTTGTAGGGGCCCCTTTGCACACACATGCTTTTAGTTCCTGCATACAATTCTAACATACAACCTACAAAGCTACTCGTAACATGGCCCATTATAAACTCAGACAAACAGATTTAAATTAACAAATTAAACCAAGTGAAAATTGCAACGGGCAAATCTGCAGTATTCGATACTATTAAACATCTAAATATATTAACACATTTTAGTCTTAGATCTGGTTATTACGCTTGAGTTAAAGTTTACGACAATAGCAGTTCTCAATCTAGAAACTGATGTCGGCACATGATGTCGTTCAACAAACGTACCACCAGGACCATTAGTCTGAGAGACAAAAGGGGAAAGGTACATGTCTGATTATGGCTCCTCCAACTCCTCTTGGGTTTTCTTCCTGTACTTGCGATTGAACTTCTGCAAGCTCTTTTTAACATCCCCAACTTCTTGTTCATCTTCCTCCATTGCAGAAACTTCACTGTTTTCAGAGTCACCAGCTGCGATGCCAACAGGGAAGCTTTTTCTATTCATGGCCTCCACGCCAGCATCAAGCTTGTGCTTTGAAACCATCTCACTGTCACGCAAATTGGCATCACCAGATTTCTTCTTTGATATAAAGGTTACAGATGGAAGATCATCCAAAGCCTCATCCGCTTGAGATGCAGTTCCCTTGTTCATCTGCGAAAGGAAGCTCATGTATGCTTCCTTATTTGATTTGTCATCCATTTCACTTGGAGAATCATCAAAGGTATATCGAGTGTATCTTGAAGGATTTCGAATGTAATCAGGAACTGCTGAATCAAATTCTTGTGACTTTGACAACTGGTCCGACATAGGAACCTCTTCTATTGAAGAGGTCTTCATGCGGACATCCCTGGTTTCTTCGTGCCCATCATCATCATAATTATCTTTATCATCACATTCAGGATCAAACCGAACCCGTTTCTGTGGCCTGGACTCCCAAGGATTATCCTTACTCTTCAAAATTGACTTGGGGTTAGTAGCATCTCCGCCACCACCTATGTCTGGTGTGGATTTCTCAGAGACATGTAGGGCATCAATTTTTTTGGCTGCTTCATCATCCTGCTTCAGCCTAATCCTCGCAGCCAAATGATTTGCACGTGGATCTCGCACAAAATCTCTGAACGATGTGGGGAAAACACTGCTAGAACTAATCTCAACTCCATCGTCCTTTACATCCCTCATGTACACACGATCACCCGAATCCTCTTTGCCAATAGCCTGCTTGTCATATTGATCTTCCTCTTCCTGCACAAAGTGTGATTCAGTCAATTTTCTTTTCCAATCCCAACTTCGATGGTGAAAAACCAGTAACAAGCAGTGACAACAAAAACAAGAATCACAATGAAACACAGGGTGTCCTCCTCAAAGTTAAACTCTTGATTTGCGCTTACACAAATAACAACAACAATAATAAAAGGAATTCAAAAAAAGAATTTGGTGCACACTGCAAGTATCCTCTACGGTTGCTCGAACCGGGTAGGACTACTCTACAAGCAGGCATACCCTGGGTTCAAACCCAAAACCATCTGACTAAAATGAAACAACCCAATCCGATTCGATCCACGTGTTTCATGATATTTGAAATTGAAAATACATAAATAATATTAGTCCATCACCTTCTAATATACTCTTCAAGAAATTCATCTTCCTACACAATTTTTCACAAATAAACCAAAAAAAAAAACCTCAAACTTAGAGACCACTAGTTAAGGTAGAACAACCAGGTACTAGTGGACCCACTAAGTGGTAACAGTAACAGACTCTTCAATATATTCAAATCTTCTTCCTACACAAAAAAGCGGAGGGCAAACACAAATTAAAAGGAAAAAGCTTTCTTTCATGGCAGGTTTAAAAAACAAAAAAAAAAAAAAAAAAAAAAAAAATCCATCATCAAATCGGTTGAATTTAAAATCGTAACTGCATAATGTTAGTTCATAATAACATATCATTGAGGGGAAAAGCAGAAATACCTCATAATCAAGGGTGCAATCTTGGCCAATACCAGACCTAATCTGCCACTGTTCATCATCGTAATCGGGGGGTTTAGAGGGTCCACGTGGCGCTTCTTCTTCTTCGTCTTGGTCGTCGTCTTCGAGATCGTCGATGTCCTCGAGCTGAACCCGCGAACTGGAAAAAGGGTAGGGTTGGGGTTGGTGGGTGCGATTGGAGGGTGCGGTTTGGATTTGGCCTTGGGTGAGAGACCATAGAGAGTTGATAGAAGAGGAGGGTATTGGAAGAGAACCAAAGGCTTTCTCCACACGCACTCTGAAACTATCCTCCTCCATGCCGTTGCAGTGACTCACGAAATCGTACACAGAAGTTTCGTTATATAGGGAAAGGGTGAGAAGGGTGAAAGGGTGAGGGTATTATTAGCGTCACTAAATAGTTTCAACGGAATCATTACATTACCCTTTTTTCTCCTTTTTCTTTTTTAAACTATTTTATTAGCTTTTTATGGCGGTCTACACTCTACAAAACATTTTAAATAATAATAAAATGAAAAAAAACTGTACATTTTTATTTAGCATCGTATTTAATAAAATAAACTACAGTAATATTTTCAAAAAAATTCTTAAATTACACGCGCACATTCTGTTATGTTTTTTTTATTATTATCATACCGTGAGTATAATGTTTTTTTTTTCTCTTAACATGGAAGGTGCTACTGGAATGTAGACCATATAGTATTTTATATAGTCATGCATATAAAATATAATAAGAGAACTATGACCATACATAAATTTGTGTATATTTTTTTTTAGACTAACCATGAGCTATAGAATACATTTAAGAACAGTATAGGAGAAGATGATATTACTGAATTTTAGAGGTTTAGGCTTAACATAGACCAGTGCAATGCATAAAAAGAAGTTGCAGAACAACCGAATACTAGAAACTCATAAATGGCTACTGCACCTACTGCCAACACTGACCTACCTAAGGAATGGAGAGTTATAAAAAATTAATTTTTGGATAACATCATTGGATAGATTGAAAAGGGAACCTCTACCCGAAAAACTCTAAATCAGTTTTGTGAACATATAGCTTTTGTTTCATAGCTTTAACCTAAATATGTTTTTGAAGCTTTGAGTGATGATAATTGAGTTGTTGTTGTACAAGATGAATTGAATCAGTTTACTAGAAATTATGTGTGGATGTTAGTTCCTAGGACTAAAGAAATGAATCTTATTGCAATTAAATGGCTATTCAAAAACAAAATGGATGAATAAGGCATAAATGTTAGAAATAAAGCTAGGTCAATAACAAAAGGATATAATAAAGAGAAAGGAATTGATATGATGAAACTTATGCTCCTGTTGCTAGGTTAGAAGTTGTTATATTATTGCTTTCGTATGCTTGTTTATGTGGCTTTAAACAGTTTCAAATGAATATTAAAAGTGCATTCTTAAATGATTTTATCAATGAAGTGTATGTAACATAGTCCCCAGGTTTTGAAGATCATAAACTTCCATGATATGTGTACAAACTCAAGAAGGCTTTGTATGGACTTAAGTAAGCCCCCAAAGTAGTTGTATGAGAAGTTAAGTAACTTTCTTTTGTCATAAAATTATAAAAAAAGGAAGACTAAATAAAACTCTCTTCATTATAAGGGTTGGTAATGATATCATTCTAGTACAAGTGTATGTTAATGATATAATTTTTGTTTTTACCAATGAAGACCTTTTGTCAAGGGTTTGTTGCAACTATGTAGGGAAAATTTGAAATGTCTATGATGGGAGAACTCAATTACCTTCTAGGCTTGCAGGTTAAACAACTAGAACATGATACTTTCTAAATCAATCAAAGTATTACGAGGATTTTCTAAAGAAGTTTGACATGGACAAGTGCAAGGAGGTTACAACACCCATTACAACTAGCTTTTATTTGAACCTTGATGAAAGAAAGGAGTGTACAAAGGGCTAATTGGATCATTGCTCTACTTGACAGCCAACAAACCAGATATAATGTTCAGTGTGTGTTTGTGTGCTAGATATGAAGCAAATCCAAAAGAATCACACTTCAATGCAGCCAAGAGGATCCTGAAATATTTAAAGGCAACTATTAATGTTGAATTATAGTATCCAAATGGTGTTTCACTTAATTTGGTTGGATATTCATATTATAATTTTGAAGGTTGCAAATTGGATAGAAAAATACTAGGTTGAACATGTCATTTGCTTGGATCCAGTCTGATTTCATGGCAGAGTAAGAAGCATGCGTACATTGCATTGTCAACTGCAGAGCATAATACATAATTGTTGGATGTTGTTGTGCTCAAATCTTGTGATTAAGATAACAACTAAGTGATTATGGTTTCAAGCTTTCAGAGATACCTCTAATGTGTGTTAATACCAGTGCTATCAATTCAACTAAAAATCCTGATCAACATTTCATAACAAAGCACACTAAGATTAGGCATCACTTCACTAAATATCATACTAAGAATAGTGATTGTGAAATAAAATTTATTAAAACAACAAATCAATTGGCTTATCTTTTTACCAAACCACTGACAAAAGAGAGATTTAATTTTTTGACGATTGAATTAGGTATTCTGGATATGTCATATATTTCCTAATTTCGAGGACATGAATTTTATTGTGATTGGAATCAACATAGAAAATTTTAATTATTTGAATGCATGATTCAACCAGTTATTCAAATCTGTATTAATTGAAAACAAATAGATTTCTCATCCATTTAATGCATGTTTTTCTGTTCAATCTAATGTTTAATATGTAGCAGAGTTTGAGGCAAAGAATTGGTACTTGGATTTTTAAATCAAAGTGTTCTTTCAATACTTGACATTAATTTGATTATAAGTGTTAAAGCATGAAGATTGTGTTATCAGCTTCATGAATTGTGTCCCGACACGTGTCAACTCACATATGGTAGTAAAAAAAGTGCAAATTGAAAAGGTTGCCTGCACAAATTATCAAATAAGGTATAGTCATTTCTGAATTTATTGAAAATGCTCTTGCACCTTACTTATTACTCACACAATTTTAATTATTCACTTACTGGTCAATCAATTTTTCGATTATGCAATCACCATTCTCTTCTATATAATCAACCTTGAATACATTTATCTCATGCATACCTTAGTCATATCTCGTTAAGCAAAATACATAGTGTCCTACTATAATCAGCTCTTGCCAATCATGTCCATCTCCACCATTCCAAGAAAGAGAGCAAGACAATTAAGAACAATAGGGATGCATCAACATAAGGAGCCTCCAATTGAGAATGGTCATCTAGAAAAGTGGTTCTCGAGTAACTAGGAACAGATGGAAGTATACCTTTATGAGATAAGCAAAAAAGTTATAAACAGTCAAAAGTTTCTCAAGTTTGCATGGCTGGAAGATGAGAAGTTGCACGATGTTAGAAGAATGTTGAAGCATCAGAAGTTGGAAAATTTTCTAAACTTGAATGGAAACATTTATCCTATCTTGTTTGAGTGTTCTTCACCAACCTAACATTTGAAGGAGAATTAATGTGGACTCATGTCAAAGGAGTAGACATGGTGATGACATCTGCAATATGGACTAAAATAAAAGGTCTTAAGCACTTTAGAGCAAAAGTTGGAAAAGGAAACATTGGTTCCACTGAAGACTACAACAAAATACAGTTTTTCAAGTATTGCCTAAGAAACCCTCATGTTGTTATGAAAGGTTTTCATGTTGGTTAATTGGCAACGAAACCCTGTATTTTGGCATTCATTATGCTGTGGCACCTAACTCCAAGAGGGCACAATCATGTAGTGCTGACTAAAGAGGATCTCATTCTGATGTACTGCATCATGAATAGGATCAAAGTTAACTGAATTTATGTCATGAAGGATCACATGAACAAGTCAAAAAGGCTCACGGATTATAGGCTACCATATGTGGTTTTAGTTTCCAAGATGATCGAGCATTTTGGTGTTGATTTAGAGGAAAAGCTAATTGAAACTGTAAAGGCTCACAATGAGATAACTTGTGCAGTATTGCACAAGATTGGATTGTAGAACATCAACAATGACCACTGCATTTGTGGAGCAGATGCAAGAGTAGAAAGACAAGGAGGTGCAACTGTTATTGGACAATCTTCTGATGGTGTAAACCAAGTGGAATAGCTGGTGAGCATAATGCCATCATTCCCTATGTTTCTCCCGTGGAAAAGGGTGAACCACTGTCATATTTTGAAAGAATGGTACTTGGAAGGCTAGACACCATTGTTGGAGGAGATCATTGAGTTTTGTGTTGTAAGATTCATATATGAATGATCAACTAGAAATTGTGTAAGACTATATGGTTGAATTGTATTATGGCAAACACACATAGGAAATTATACATAATCATATCTAACTTATTTTAATATGTTCCGACTTTCAAAGGATGATTGTAGGAATTTAACCTTATAATTAACTATACGAAGTCAATCTATAATTGCTCAATATAATAAAATTCATTTATCATAGAAAATGATTCACTTGCATAACCATATTTATAGATTATGAGTTTAAGGAACTTAAATACACACCCATACCTAAGCAACTCAAAAATATAATCATTGACAATTTATGTCTATATTCAAATAACAGGAATATATCTAAATAACTCAGATAAATTATTAATAATTGAATATGTTCATAACCATTAACTAACAAGTATTAGACTAAAAGATGTAAAATATTATTTAAGTACTTGTGTAACTAAATATATCTTTTAACTATTTAATCATTTATTTTAGAAGTCTAAAAGTTTATAAATAAATAATATCACTTCAAGTCTTTACTTACTATTCAGTATCCTAATATATTTGTTATTCTTATACAAAATTCTTATTAACTTGAATAATTGATAATGTTAGTAGGTGCATCTATCCTCCAATCTCTTAACAGACAAACAAATTTTGATCTCTTAAAAATGATTAACTCAATTTTTGAAGACATCACAGTTTCTACTTCAGAGATACATCGGAAAGTTTGAAATTTAAGTTTTAAGAGTACAATCGCATCTAAATTTATAATTTAAACAATTTTTAGACTTCTCTGTAGTTTTTTAAAAGAATATATAAATAAAAATAGAATAACTTTTTTATAAATTAAAATTATCCTATATACAAATTAACAATAAAAATTTTGAAAAATTATATAAATACTTTTAAATTTAATTTACATATAAATTAAATGTAACTCATAAATAGTTATTCTTCTTTTCAACTTTTATGAAATCTTATCCAAACACATCTTATAAAAAGAGTAAGATAATGCATCCAAAGAAGTATAACATTTTCTTTAAAAAAAAAAATTAATTCTTCACTGAGGGGTCCATTTTGTTGTCTCTTTGCTTGTACGCCAGAGTTACTTAATTCAGTAATAATGAAACGACACTCACAGCATATATAGCCAAAATCAGTGCAAAATCGGTAGCAGCAACGATGGTCAATGCGGCAGTGGTTTTCGCCATTCTGGTGGCGGCGATTTGGGTTGCGGAATCAGAGTACATAGAGTACAATACGACGCAGAGGATAGTTCCAGACAAAATAAACGTGCACTTGGTACCTCACTCCCACGACGATGTTGGCTGGCTCAAGACCGTCGATCAGTACTACGTTGGAGCCAACAACTCCATTCGGGTCTGTCTTTTTTTTTTTTTAATTTATTATTATTAATTTTCGCTGCAAAGTTAGGAATTTTATAATGAAGAAATAATTGAGGTGACTTGTGGTTGCAGGGTGCGTGTGTGCAGAACGTGCTGGATTCTGTGATATCCTCGCTCTTGGAGGACAAGAATCGCAAGTTCATATATGTTGAGATGGTAATTGATCATATATGGCATTTCAGTTGCATTGAACTGCTTGACTTTTCTTTTTGGTTAAACTTTTTTTTTGCATAGAATTTTAGGAGAGAGAAGTAAAATGATAAAACTGATTGACTAAAATTAATTTATTCATATGTTAAAAATAAATATTTGAGAAGTTATATGTGAAATTCTATAAATTAATTCGTGTATAAGCTGGTCTAAGGAGACTCATGTTTGGACAAATTTCTTTCTGAGGGATTCTAGAAGACAAAAATGAAATGAACTTCTTTGTAAATTAAAATTAGCTTATGTAAAAGTAAAAAAAAAAAAAGTTCAATTAGAGAGAGTTTACAAATTAGCTTATGTGTGAACTAATTTTAATTATGAAGAAACTCATTTTTTTTTTTTCTCTCCTAGAAGTTTTTATGAAAAAGTTTGTCCAACTAGATCCTTAAAATTCATGTCTAATCAGTTGCGACAACTGATATGTGAGTCCCATTCTAAATTTGCTATACAGCTTGTGCTCCACGGAGTTCATAACTCACGTCCAGATGCTCCTTTGATTGCCAAAATAATAAGTTTCATGAGATATAACTAGAATCTTTTATTTTCTCATGTTCTCAGTGAGAGAGGATTGGGATAGCATAGCCGATTCTTTAGCCAAGCAGGGTGCTTTTAGCGTCCATGCCATCTGTTGTCCATAGTTTTCCTCCTTTAGAATTACAGGATAGGTTATTAGCTGATGGCCATGGGCATCTTTTTCCTGCATTGAAATTAGCTCTTTCTTCATGAAGCATAGAATGGAGTATATGTCTTTGAATATATAAACTATATTTTGTGTTTATAATGAAGATTTGGCATAATGATATAAATATATTTTTAACTAGTGACAATTTTGCAAAAAGGTATTAAAATTTATTTTAAAATAATAGAAGTAAGTGGTAAAATATTAATTATACATATAAATACAAAAATATTACGGTTTGAGAGAATCTTTTGGTTTGTTGCTAGTATAATGTGTGAAATACATGAACAAAGGAAAGAGGTGAGAAACTATTAAGAATGCCCCAACTGAGTGAGTGAATTTGGAAGTTGTGTACAGGAATAGATAATAGTACCTTCCTGTCCTTTTTGTGGTGTTTTATCTTTTTTAAAATGATGGCTTTTAGAGGGCAAGAACTAAGTAGTGGGTTTAATTGAGTTCTAATTTTTTTTATGGGTAGGCTTTTTTCCAAAGATGGTGGAGACAGCAAAGTAAAGCAATGAAAATTAAGGTCAAGGAGCTTGTCAACTCGGGTCAGTTGGAATTCATGTAATGTGCCTACCTTATGTTGTTCTTCCTGAAGCTAGTAATGTTTATTGCTTTTTAAATTCAAGTCTAATTTAGGAGGGTGTTTTTTCCTAATTTATAAGTGGCATATATTATGCTTAAGTCAGTTACTTTGAATCTGATTAGTGATTTCTTAGTCTTATGCCATTTTTTGTTTTGGTTCCTGATTTTGTTTTTGAAGAAATGGGGGTATGTGTATGCATGATGAGGCCACCCCACATTACATTGATCTAATTGACCAGACCACGCTGGGGCATCAATTTATCAAAGAGGAATTTGGTAAGGTTCCAAGAGTTGGTTGGCAGATTGACCCATTTGGCCACTCTGCAGTTCAGGCTTACTTGCTAGGTGCTGAGGTATGTTCATCTTAACTGAACCCTGTGGACGCTTATGTGTACTAATTACCAACATAACATGCTGGATTTCACTTCTAGTCACTTGAAGATTATACTATTATGTGTGAAGTCATTCACACACAATCATATTAAAGTTGTAGCATGTCATTATGAATTTGCAAGTCCTATGTGATTGTATCTTTGCTGCAGCTAGGATTCGATTCACTCTTTTTTGCTAGAATTGATTACCAAGATCGAGCCAAGCGATTGAAGGAGAAGACTCTTGAGGTTATTTGGCAGGGTTGCAAGTCTCTTGGCTCTTCTTCACAAGTTAGTTGCCTAATGATTTTGTTTCTACTTACAAGTAAGATTTTTTTCCCTTCATATCAGTACTTTAGAGGAATTATTCCCGTGGAAAAACTTCATTGCAGATATTTACTGGGATATTTCCCAGGCATTATGATCCTCCTGATGGTTTTACGTTTGAGATAAATGATGTTTCCCCTCCTATTCAGGTAGTCTTTGTTTATTTATTTAAAATTTAATTGAGGAATATGTTTAATTCTCTATTTGACTATTTGAAGGATGACATTCTACTATTTGACTATAATGTTCAAGAAAGGGTCAACGATTTTGTAAATGCTGCCTTAGCTCAGGTGAGATCTGGTTGACAATTGAACCTCTTTCTTTTTATTATATAAATCTCTATATTGATAGCTCAAATGCTAAATGGAGGTGTAAGAATGCAAGTTAAATTCTACTTAGTAAACTAGGAATGTAGTGGATTTTGATTTGTTACCTTTCACATTGAAGGCTAAAAATATCTGTGTTGGTGGGAAAGATTTTTTAGGAACTTCTTGTACTTCTAATATTGGCAAAGGATATTTTTGACACCTAAAGTATGCATCTTAAAGAAGGACTTGAAAATTGATTCCATGTAATTTATTTAGTACAAGAGGAAATATATATAGGGAACTCTACCCACTAGAATAATGATTACAATGATTTCTAGTATCTTACAATACCAGACTTGTAATAGTTACAATATCTCCTTGTAACTTAACAAAATATTTTCTCCTCACTCAACACTCCCCTTAAGCTGGGAATGGCTATTTATCATTCTTAGCTTGCATGTGAGATCAAGAAATCGTTATTGTAAACAAATCTACTAGTTGAAGTCTAGATGGGACGTAGGAAGTGGTGGTAAGGCTATTATCCAATTTTTCTTTAATGAAGTGTTGGTCTATCTCTATGTTCTTGGTCAAATCTTGTTAAATTGGATTGTGAGCAATGCTAATAGATGGTTTATTATCACAATAAAATTCATAGGTTCTTCACATTTCATTTTAAGATCATTCAAAATAATTTTTAAATGCAAAAGTTCACACACCTCCGTATTTAATTTTCCATTCCTCTTGAACAAAACCCCCTTCCTAGACTTGTCTTCAAATATTGAAGGATTCTGTTCATATCTTGTAAATGGTGCTCTCTTGGATCTTGTATGAACTCACTGACTACACTTACACTATGTCAAATTTGGTTTGGTTTAAGTAAATAAGCTTCCCTTCAAGTCTTTGACATTGACCTTTATTCATTTTAGCACTACCTTCATCACTCCCAATTTTATGCTTATTTTCTATGGGAACTCTAGTGTCTTGCAAACAATCTTGTTTATTTGAGAAGCTCAAAACCAAACTTTCTTTGGCAGATAAAGATGCCTTTTTTCGAGTAGAAAGTTCTATTACAAAGAACTACTTTAAAGCAGAAGAGTCATCAATAGGATTATTAGGTATATCAATGGTGTGTTTACCTGACACGCGAAGAATGGTGAAATGTGTCTTAAAATTTGCACAATAAGAGATTCCAAAACTGGTCACGAACATGGACATAATCATCAAAAAGCCCATGTAAGGCTAATAACACGAAAAGCTTGGACCTTTACTCTATTTCTTAAGGTGTAGAGGCAGGAGGTAATAACTCATTAAAACATGTCGTGGTTCATGAAAATACCATTTTCAGGAAGGAATTAAGAGATGTCGTGGTTTACATATTCCTTTTATCAGAATGCAAACATTCAATTGAGTTTCCAAATTGTGTGTTTTCAAGTGAAACAATTTGACAAATTAAGCAAAAATTTCAGATTTTTCTTTCAAGAGGAAAAAACCCATGTGACACAGGTACAATCATGAGTAAAAGTGATAAACTATTTAGCACCAAATATACTAGAATTTGATGCAGGCCCCTACACATCGGAATGAACTAAATTCAAAAGGATGAACACTTTTTGTATTATATATGGCACAATGATGCTTCACAAATTGGCATAGACCAAACATAAATGAATCCACAGACTAGAAAATAAAGAATGAAATGTATTCTTTACAACATAAAATGACAAATGTCCTAGATGACGATGGAGGACACAAATTTGAGAAAGGATTCAGAAGTAGTGCAAGACTTGAGACAAAGAATGGTTGTTTGTCTATTGATATTGTCCTTGATTCCCAAGTTTATAACGCAATATAATCCTCCCTGAACCTTAACAATTCCAATCATTCTCCTTGTGGCAAGATCCTGAAAAACACAATGAGAGGAAAAAGATGTTACAAAAAAAATATAGGTCATGAGTAAGGTTTTGAGCTAAAACAAAAGAGTTGTAGCTAAGGTGACTAAGTATGCAGAGACCCCAAGATCGGGACATTGATGTTAACTTGAAAAGGTTTAGCTATAGGAGGTGAAAGAGATCTAGATAGAGAACTCTACCCGCTGGAGTAATGATTACAATGATTTTTAGTATATTACATTACCACACTTTTAATAATTACAATATCTCCCTGTAACTCAACAAAATATTTTTTCCTCACTCAACAAAAGGCATGGATGATAAAGAATATGAATTACCTAAAAAACTGGCTTCTATTAATTGTAACAAATTTCCTTTAACTATTTAGACATTTACCCATTTTAATTTTATATTATTCATCTTTTGTACTTCTATTAGATGTCACGAAAGCAAATTTGTGGCCTTAAGTTAAAGTCTTGTACATTTTTGCAACGTATCTTTTTGTAGAACCTATAACACCATGGCCTTTGAAAAGCCTGACAATGCATTATATTTATGAGAGTAAATTTTTAGAATTTTATTCACACATTTTAGTTGGTTTTATGCTGTTTCAAATGAATATGTCTATCATGGAAGTTACAAACTAAATTTTCTACCTATTTCTAGGCTAATGTGACCAAAACAAATCACATCATGTGGACAATGGGTACAGACTTCCGTTATCAATATGCTAATTCATGGTTTAGGCAGATGGATAAGTTCATTCACTATGTTAATCAGGTACTCTAGCTTGCGTTTTTGTCTAAAATATTTCTCTGGAGTTATTGTTTTGTATCATTGATAAGACTTACTGGTTTCGCTCCTTGGAATTACAACTTGTACTTGCACATCGTGTCACATTTTCTCAGGATGGACGTGTCAATGCATTATATTCAACGCCATCTATCTACACAGATGCAAAATATGCAGCTAATGAATATTGGCCTCTTAAAGTTGGTGATTTCTTCCCGTGAGTTTATCATACTTACGTTGTAGATTTATCTTTGAAATTATAGGTACGGAGGGAGAAGGGAAAGGGAGGGAAGTCACAACCTTCTGTTTGGAAGCTTTTTAATGAGGGGAAAGAACCGTAAATAACTTAATATAAATTAAATAATGGATATAAATATCAATTCCCATTCTTTTATCTTTAACTCCCAAACAAAAGAAAGTAACCTTCTATCAATAAAGAAGTGCTAGATATAAAAAGCTATTATGAGCTTTCTTCTAATAGCTTAAGCTGTAGAATTTCTTGAATTGTGTGACAATCAACATGACTATTTTTATAATTCATGCAACGTTCAATACAGTGGACTCTAATGGTAATTCTAAGGGCCACAATGTAACACTTCGTTTTTGGGGCAATGCCATACTCACCTCTTGTTATCAAATCAATTGCACAACCTTTGTTGTCCTCCAAAACCGGGTACCTCACTCTATATTGTTTCCAAAACAAGCCTTCTTCTCTGTTCAACTCCAATTTGTGGTTGTAATGTTTTGCCATGATCTTACTTTAGGAAAAGATAAGTTTGCTGCTAAATATCTCAAGTGTCTTTTCCTAGATATTCTGGGTGGTAGAGAGGTTACCATTGCTATTTTCCTCAATACTTATATCTTCTAAGGTCAGCATCTTCGTGACCTGTCCCTTCTTCCTTTCCACTTCAGATTGGAGACCATATAGAATTTAGTAACTTCAGAGATAATCAGTCCACACGTATATACTTATAACTTATAATTTGTACAGCATTCCACACAATAGAATCTGATGCTAATTTTGAAGGCCAATTTTGCAGGAATTAATGACTTAATGAACTAAGAATTAGTATTCAATAACAGCTAATCAGTATTATATATGTGAGTTATGTGCAGCTTAATTCTAACACTAACATAAGCTTTCATGAGAGTTTGGTCTTGACAAATAGGAAGATTACCACCTTCATTTACTTCCTTTCCCATCTCTTCCTTCGCTTTAAAGCTTCCATATAGTTTATAGATCCAATTTTAAATTCAAGACACGACATTTTAGGTACGCCGATCACCCAAATGCATATTGGACTGGATATTTTACAAGTAGGCCAGGTTTGAAGGGCTATGTGAGAGTGATGAGTTCTTACTATCAGGTAAAATTTTGACCTCTTTTACTTTATGAAGTAATTTTTCAAGTGCTTGTGAACTAAAAGCTCATATTTCTTGTTTGGGCTATCTTTATTGCTTTTCTCTTATTGACATTTAGGCAGCAAGGCAATTGGAATATTTTAAAGGGAGGAATGAAACAGGACCAAATATTGATGCATTAGCTGATGCTTTAGCAATTGCTCAGCACCATGACGCAGTTAGTGGCACAGAAAGACAGCATGTTGCTTCTGATTATGCGCTGCGACTCTCATTGGGATATGAAGAGGTGCATATTAATAATTTTCTGCTTTAGTATTGATATCATAAATATAAACTTATATATACAACTTTTTAATTTTCAGGCAGAAAGGTTGGTTGCATCTGCACTTGCTTCCTTAGTAAATCAAAGATTAAGTTCGCACAGGAAGAACCCAGTGACAGACTTCCAACAGGCAATGCACCATACTCATAACATAAGTTTCTTTAATTTTTTATCGAGGAATTAATCATAAAATACATCTAACAAAAATCATTCATCTTTGATTTTTACTATATACCTAGGCCCATCTCTATGTTTTCCTTTGTGGTGCTTGAAATGCACAATGATTCCATCATATGACTCTATCATTTATCTCTACAAGGTATCTAGAGCCTAGCCGAATCTGTTCCCTCCCAATGGACTCATTGTCCATCGATGCCAAATTGTTTTTCTGAAAGTTGTCCCCTCTTCACTGTGCATCTTTTTTCCAGTCATTTTCCATGTTTTTAGCTACTACCACTGTTGTTGTTAGCTTTCTAACCAACTAACCTACCAATAGAGTCGCCCTCTCCAAGTGACCACTGCGCCACCAAAATTGTAGCATGAGAGCTTCTAGAGCTTCCATGTGCGCCTAGAAGTAAATGTGCTTTTCTCTCTGTTCATCACTGGCAGCTGGGGCTGGTGGCATGTCTAGCCAATGTTTCAGCCATGCCCATCAGCCCTTGAGTCGCCCTAGAGTCCCCTTGTCCAATTTGGTCTTGACCAAGGTAATCAAACTCGAGAGTCTATGTAGACTCGTGAGGGGTCAGTAGACTCGACTCGTAAACACGACTCGTAGACTCGTAAGAGTCTACTTCATCAAAAAAATTCAATAAAAAAGCCAAATTTTCATGTTAGCAATTCCATAATATTGAAATAAATAAGTTCAAAATGTACCAACAATAACATAATAACTACATAACCAAAAAATACAAATGTCACAAGTTTAATCTCTTCCATCTAATCATCTAATCCTCTAATGAAATCATCTCCACCAGCTTCTTCATCACCATCAAGTTCTTCTCCAGATGATTCATTATCATTTTCATCAAAAACTATATTATCAAGATCAGGTGCATGTCCATCTAGAATAGTTGGATCATTCATACTTGGTCCAGCTAAGTCATCATTTTCACCACCACCTTCAACTTGAGTTTGTTCAACATCAAGATTATCTCCTTCTTCAGTTATCCATTCATCATCAAACTCAATATCATCAAATAGGAAATCAACAGTTTTTCTAATTTGCCTATCTTTTAACTTCAAGTTATACATGACATAAACCAAGTTATTCATCTTTTTTTGGTACAAACGATTTCTTCTTTTTTGTATGAACCTATAAACAAATATGAAATTTTAGTAAAATAGAAATCAAAGAAAGAAAAATAAAAACCTTGAATAACTTAATGAACTTGAATTACCATTTCAAATGAGCTCCAGTTACGCTCACATTCTGAAGAGCTACATGTCAAACTTAGAACTCAAATAGCAAACTTCTTTAATTCTGGAGTTCTATCCCTAAACATCTCCCACCATTCTCCAGGGAGCATAACTTTCCTACATTCCTTTGCATCTTCCATAGAAAAAAGTCCTCTAGCAAAGTGAAAGTCAAGAAGTTGCAAATTGATCTTTTTTCTTTCTGCAAGATCACTAACTAATCTTTGCATGCATGTATGCAACCCCTCTTTCACCTCAGCATCATCATTTCTAAAATCTAGTTCATAGTGCAACTGGGGGTTTAGGTAATAGGCGGTTGCATGCAAAGGCCTATGGAGTTGATTATTCCACCTCTGATCAATGATTTTCCAAACAAGTTCATAACTGTATAAGTAAAGTACCAAATTATGTTATATTAGAAAAATAGTTATACAAATAAATAAGTAACTAAATTTCAAATGATAAAAGTTTATAAATGTTACCTTTTCTTAATATTATTAAAGTTGCTTTTAATTTTCTCTTTTGCACAATCCATCTCCTCATATATGAATCCCATTGCGGGTCTTGTATCTGAATCAACCAATCGAAGGACCACCATAAGAGGAGCAACAACTTTTAAGCATGTACTTACATTCTTCCAAAATCGACTATCCAATACTATATTTTGAACCTTTCGCCCTTCCTGTGATGTTCCAAACTTGCTTGTTTGCCACTCTTCAGAGCTAAACATGTTCATCAATGATGCTTTTAGTTCATGGAGACAAGCTAGAGTCAAGTAAGCTGTGGCAAATCTAGTCACTCCTGGCCTTATCAAGTCCCTTCCCCTTTGAACTTTTTCAAAATGCTAATTAGTTGTGTTCTACCATAAATGTAGGTAGTGATATTTCTTCCTTTTTTTATGGTTATTTCATGAACCTTCAGATGTTTTTCAAAATCTTCAAAGATTAGATCAATATAGTGAGCAGCACATGGAGTCCAATATAAACGCTCTCTTTTTTGCATCAACAAGTCTCCAACTACCTTGAAATTTGCAGCATTGTCAGTGACTACCTGCACTACATTCTCTTCTCTAACAAATTCTACAACATCATCTAACATTTTAAATACCTTATTAGCAGTTTTTGAAATGTCAGAGGTATCTAATGAATAGAGAAACACAATTCTTTTAGGACTGTTCACAAAAAAATTACAAATGGAACGCCTTTTTTTATCTGTCCACCCATCAAACATAATTGTACAACTAGTACTTTTCCATTCCTCTTTGCACTTTTCAAGGACTACATATGTTTTCTCCACTGCTTGTTTCAGAAGTTTCTCTCTAATATCATGATATGATAGAGGTTTATAACCAACACCATATCTTGCAATCATGTCACACATTTTTATAAAAGCTGGATTCTTAATCGCATTGAACGGAATGACACTTGTTTAAAAGAATTCAACAACTTAGCATAAACTTTTTCTTTATCATCTTTCTTATAAAGTTGATTCAGAGTAGTTTGAACACCCTCACCAGTAGATTTATTTCTAAAGATATTCTTGCTGCTACTAAAGCTCTATCCACTCTCATCATCAACATCAATCTCTTCAAGATTAGTCAATCTTCTTTTCTTGGTTGAGGCATCCTTAGCATCAGAAACAACTTTCATCATTAAAGCCTTAATTTCTTCAAGCACTGAAATGCAAGGTTCAGAACCGTACCTGGTTGCAGCAAGATGATGTTTAAATCTAAAAATGCCTCCATTATTGATCTTTGGGCAGTAGTTACATTTTACTTTTTTTTCATTTCCTAAAACATCAGTCCCATACTTCCATCCAATATTTGTTCTATTCCCTGCAGAATTTTTACTTCTAGGTGGACGAGGAGTTGATATATCAGCAGTATTTGAGCCACTCCTAGACATTATAAAAATTTATAGATACTGCAACAAATTATAACTAAAATTTACAGATTAAAATCACTCACGCAGTGTTCAAAATTTAAAATAAGATTAAAAGCACTCACGCACGACTATTGTTCAACATTTAAAATATCAGAACCAACCAAACTCTCACCTCGAGTCACGAACAGTGGAAGACTTTCCACTACAGCACCTTACGCGACTGCTGAGGACGAGCGACGACGGCGAATGGTGCGAGGGGGAGCGACGACAGCGACCGGAGGTGCGCCGCGAATGGGGGGTGCGACACGAGCGGGAGGCACAGCTTCATTTGCGAGCAGGAGGTGCAGCAGCAGTCGCGAGCAGGAGGCCCAATGCGACGGCAAGCGGGATGCGCAGCACAGTGAGGTTCGACGACAGTGAACAGTGAGAACAAACGAAATAGTGAGAGCGGGATGTGAAAACCTAGTCAGTTGCTATTTTAGCCCTAAACGACCAAAAACGACTCCACTAACAGTCGTTTCGAATTTTTTTACAAAATTGCTCACTCGCTGGTCAACTCGCGAGTTTAACCGAGTCAACCAAGTTTGCAAACGAGTCTACCGAGTCTACTTCAGAAACGAGTTTGCTTTCGAGTCGAGGGTGAGTAGACTCTCAAACTCGGACGAGTTAGCGAGTTAACTCGCGAGTTTGATTATCATGGTCTTGACTTCGTAATTAGGGTTTGTTTTCCGGATCCCCTCTCATTTGGGATTAGATAATGGGGTCTTTTATTGTTCCCATGTTGAACTTTGTTTGGTCCACCCTATTGTGTTTCTAGCAAGTTATTCCCTAATATACTTTCACTCGAAAAGGATTTACCTGAACAAGCGAAGATTTTTATTCATGTGAATTTGTTAGGAACTTATCAAAGGAAAAGAAAAAAAAAAGCTGACAAAATCGTATAACTGGAAAACGTCAAATCTCTGTTTTATTAATATGTTGTTCAGAACACTATTAGAATCAACAAAGGAATAAATCCTTTCACACAGGAAAATTATTCCTATCATAGTCAACAATACAATTCTCAAAAAGTCCCTTTCCCCGTGTGGTTCTCCTTTTATAGGCTACCCTCGACTCCCCTCTAATATCCCCACCGACTCACCTACTCTAATAAAACTCACCGACTCACGTAACTCCACTAACTCCCAATTAATGACTAATAAAACCCATTGACTCACCTAACTCCACTAACTCCTAATTAATAACTCACCAATCCACTATCCCCTCTTCCCAACAAATCAACCAATCCATTAAGACTAACCAACTCTCTTCTTATACTACACTTTCCATTCTCTATCCTTAATTGTTAACATTGTGCCCAACAATACTCCCTTGGGCCGAAACAACCTTGTCCTCAAGGTTGAAATCTGAAAAGTAAATTTTCATGGTTTCGACTTCCTCCCACGTTGCTAGTTCTGATCCTCCTTTCTCCCACTACACAAGGATTTGTTGAACGGACTCTCCCTGATTATCCACCACCCGTTTGTCTAAAATTTGCAGGGGCAAAGAGGTTGGTCCTTGCAACTGTAAATCCTGAGGCAGCTCAGACTCCATTGACTGTTGTCCGATCGCTCGTTTCAATTGAGAAACATGAAAAACTAGGTGTATAAGTGCGTTTTCAGGTAGCTGTAATTTGAAAGCTACTTCTCCCACTTTAGCTAAAACCAGAAAGGGTCCATAATACCTCGCCGCTAGTTTTGGATGCAACTTCGTAGTCAAAGAGTGCTGCCTATGCGGCCTGATTTTCAGAAACACCATATCTCCTACTTGAATAGGAGAGGGTCTCCTATGTTTATCTGCATACTTCCTCATCTGATCTTGAGCCTGATGTAAGTGATACTTTAGTTGCTTCAAAGCTTCATCTCTGTTCAACAGATCTTGAGCCACCTCTTCCATTACCGCTTCTCCTAGTATGAATCGTGCAAATGACGGGGGCGCTCTCCCATACACAATCTCAAAGGGAGTTCATTTAGCAACTGCCTGATAACTGGTGTTATACCAGTACACGGCCCATGGTATGAATTTAACCCACATTTTGGGTTGCTCTGAACTAAAACACCGTAAATAAGTCTCTAATACCATGTTTAACACCTCCGTTTGTCCATCTTTCTCCGGATGATAAGCGGTACTCATCTTCAATGTACTGTCCTGCAAACTGAAAAGTTCTTCCCAAAAAAGACTGAAAAAGATTGAGTCGCGATCGCTCACTATAGATGAGGGAATATCGTGCAATTTAACAATTTCTTTAGTGAAAATTTCAGCAACTGATCTTGTCGAGTACAGATGTCTTAAAGGAATAAAGTGTCCATATTTACTAAGCTTGTCTATCACCACCATTATGGTGTCATACCCATTGGATTTGGGTAATCGGACTATGAAGTCCATGTTAATCGCTTCCCACACCCTATCAGGGATGGGTAAAAGCTGAAGTAATCCATGAGGAGAACATGCTTGGTATTTTTCTTTTGACAAATCAAACATTCTGCTACAAAATCCGACACATCTTTCTTCATTCCCACCCAATATAGTGATTTGGCGATCCTCTTATAAGTTCTAAACACTCTAGAATGTCCCCCCACTGGTGTAATGTGAAACTCCCGCAGTAGCTTTGGAATCCAACTGGAAAAAGCAGACAACACCAATCTTCCCTTGTAGTGCAGCCTATCATTTTCTAGGGTGTAGTTCCCATGTGAATCGGGATCATTCTTCAACTCCTCTATAATCTTTGTTAACGCCTTATCGCTTCTAACCTCCTCTTTTATAGCTTTAAAATCTTGCTAGAAAGGTTTCGTAATTACTCCCAGGTCTGCCTCTCCCACTTCCTCGTCTTCCATTTTCCACGACAATGCATCAGTCACTCTATTTGACGCTCCCGTTTTATATATAATTTCAAAGTCGTTCCTCGTTAATTTTGCCAACCAATTTTGTTGGTTCTGTGTCGTTATCCGCTATTCCAGCAAGTACCGTAGACTCTTCTGGTCTGTGTACACAGTAAATTTGCGGCTCAATAAGTAAGGTCTCCAATGTTGTATAGCTTGCACCAATGCCATCAATTCTTTCTCGTAAATGGACTTATTGATCGAAGAATCAACCAATGCTTTACTGAAGAAAGCTATTGGTTTCTTATTCTGTAAGAGAACAACCCCTATCCCTTTTCCTGAAGCATCGCATTCTACACAAAACGGTTGATACCCAAATTTTAAATCAATCTTTGAAAAGTATTGTGCCCCTTGTAACTCATCCAATAATACTTCAATGACGGGAATTGGAAACTTGTCAAGGATGATGGCTTTGTTCAAAGCCCGATAATCCACACAAAAACGCCAACTGCCGTCCTTTTTCTTCACCAAGATCACCGGACTTGAGTAAGGGCTGTTACTAGGCCTTATAATTCCCATTTTCAACATCTCCTCCACTTGTTTTTTGATTTCTGCTTTTAACAAATATGGGTACCTATATGGTCTTACATTGATTGCCTCAATTCTTGCTTTTGGAGGAATCTTATGCTCCACTTCCCTACAAGGCGGCAATCCTCGTATCTCTTCAAACACACCAACATAGTAGGTTCAAAAATTCTGCTAACTCTTTTTGCTGTTTTTGCGTTACCCAGTCTTCTCTAAGGTAGGAGTTGATGGCCCCAACATGTCCACTTCCCATATAACCGAAATTGCTTCAATCTCTTTCTCCTTTTTAAGGGCGGTCGGTCTCACTAACATCTTGCTTAGTGAATGATCTCCTTATATTTAACCTCCTTTCCTTGATAGAAAAAATCCATCATTAATGTTCTCCAATTCACTTTTACCTCTCCCAATGTTGCTAACCAAGCCACCCCGAGAATAATATCCACTCCTCCAAATCAAATAAAAAGAATGTTTCTTTCACAAAAAAATCTTTCAACAATAACTCCACCTCTTTACAACACTCACTTGTGTTTTTCTTGTGACCATCCCGTAAGCGTACCCCATAGGAGGGTGTCTTCACCACCTTCAATCCCATCCTTTTTACAAGTCCCATCGAGATAAAATTGTGACTGGCTCCACTGTCAACCAACACCACCACCGGAATATCTTTAATTTTTCCTTACAACTTCATGGTGTGATGTTAAGTCATATCCCCTGCCGAAAAAATGGAGAGTTCGATCTGTTGGCATTCTTGGCCGCTCCAACTCCTCTCATCTTGTTCCCCACCTTCATCCTCCGTCACCCCTGGTTCTCCATCTTCTACCCATTCTTCATCTTCCCAGACAATTATGAGTCTCAATCTTTTATCTGGACAACGATGTCCATAGCTATATGAACCTCCACAATGAAAACATCTACCCTCTTCCCTCCTTTTGATGTATTCTTGATATGGAAGTGTTCTTGCACCCGTGTTTCTTGAAACTTCACCCATGCTAGCACCAACTCGTGTCTCCTTTACTCTATTGTAAGTTTCCTTTCTAGCATTGCTGGCCCAACTAGATCTTGCTTGTCCACTAAACCCTTTCCCATTTTCCGCCCTCATTGTCATCCCCGTTCCAACAACATATCGAAAATTTGAAGGGTTATTGCACCTCCCCTCTTCTCGTCATTAGCTGCCTCCTCAAGATCCAGCAAGATCTCTATTGCCCTCATCAAATCTTTGGGATCATGGGGCCGTATTTGATTCCTAATTCTCATTTGTAATCCCCCAAGAAAATACCTCAGCAACTGCTCCTTAGTAATATTAGGAATTTGGCCAACTAATATTTCAAATTCTTTAACATACTCTTCTACTCGCCCATCTTGTTTCAGCCGTGCCAATCTCTCAAATACTGAATTTCTCTCCTTTCCTCCAAATCTTCTTATCAATGCCTTAGAAAATTCACTCCAAGAACGGTTCTTGGAATTCTATCTCCAGAACTTGAACCAGTGGCTAACACTGCCTTCCATGCTAATAAAGGCTGACTTCAACCTCTCTTTATCCCCCACATTTTGTACTTCGAAGAATTTCTGTGGACATCCCAACCATCCCTGTGGGTCCACCCCTTCAAAGATAGGTAGTTCCACCTTTTTGACTGACTCTCTTGGTTCAGCTTCCCCTTCTTCATTTGATTTTTCTCCTTGCATTGATTGTCTTTCTTTCCTTTCCCCTTCATTCACCGAATTCTCCCCTCCATCGGACATCTTATTACTCCTCTTGGGGTCACGTATCAATTTTTTAAGTTCTAAGAAATTCTCTTTCATAGCTATTAGCTCCGCCTTCACCTCTGCCAAAACTCTTCCCTGTTCGCTGGAAAAAAAAAAAAAAAATAGCTGACAGAACTGTATAAACTGGAAAACTTTAGATCTCTGTTTTATTAATATGTTGTTCATAACACCACCAGAATCAACAAAGGAATAAATCCTTTCACACAGGAAAATTGTTCCTGTCACAGTCAACAATACAATTCTCAAAATGTCCCTTTCATCGTATGATGGTTCCCCTTTTATAGGCTACCGCCGACTCCCCTTTAATATCCCCACCGACTCACCTAACTCCACTAACTCCCAATTAATGACTCACCAATCCACTATCCCCTCTTCCCAATAGATCAACCAATCCATTAAGACCCACCAACTCTCTTCCTATAATACACTTTCCATTCTCTGTCCTTATTGTTAACATTGTGCCCAACAAAATTTGATTGAGTGACATGGCTTTTTCAAAGTATTAAATTTTGGTTAACACCCATGTTGTTTACGAGGACAACATTTTGTCATCCTACACAAATGGGTATGCTCGAGTGACCAGCAAATGTCCATCGATGTTGACTTTCTTCTCTGGCAAGTCGTGGTTTTGATCTCTTACTGGATCTCCCTCTCCATTAGGGTCCTCTGGCAGCCCATTCAAACGAGGCTAGAGGAGCTCCACTCAACATTTGTCGCTATTGAAGCCACTTTACTCTTTGGTGACATGTTGGTGATAATGGTCACACTTTTCTTCTAATAAAGGGATTTTGGTTGGTGTTGGAGTTATTTAGCCTTTTACTAAGATTTTGAAATGTGAGAGTGATGCAGGAAAGGTTAGTTTTGCCCCGTGTTTGCATAGGTTGATTGAGAATTCAAATAATGATGGTATAAAGTAAAGTCAGCAATTCAGTCTAACCCCCAAGAACTAAAAATAGCACCTTCCAAAATCAGAAGACTAAAATGGTGAAAACTTAATTTGAGGACCAAAAGAAACAATGTCCCCAATTTCGAGGACTAAAAACATATTTAAGGCTTTAATAAAGTTTTATAAAACTATTTCACTCAATTAAATCCACATTGAAAATGGTAAGTAGGTAACCATTTGCCACATCTTCAACGTCATTAACACTGCCTAACCCCATATACTAAAATTAGCATTTCACAATATCAAAAGACTAAAAAGTGAAAATATTTTATTGGAGGATCGAAAGAAATAGTGCCCCCAATTTTGAGTACTAAAAGCATGTTTAAGCCTATGTAATATGTTCCTTTCTTGTGCATGAGACACTCTAGGGTTCCATCATATGACTCCCTATCATTTATCACTTTATGCACATGCCAAACTTATTTCAGCAACCTAAAATCATCCTTGAACTACCCCTGCTAGTGAATAACTCCTTTGATCAGTTATATTTAGTTAGTTTATTTGTTATAACTGTCATTATATGTTGAATTCTGTTGGTCAGTTATTGCAGCTGTCACTGTCAGGTTGTTATAACTAAGTTGGTCAGTTAGATGAGCTTCTGTAGTTGCTGTGAACAGAAGCTCGTTACTATTTCAAACTCAGTAATCAATACAAATGTTTCTTTTCTCTATATTTTTCTCTTTCTTTCTCTTAATTTGGTATCAAAGCTCCTTTTCTATCTGTGTTTCCTCTTAATACTTGTATAAAATCAGATGGTCAATTCAAACTTATACATTTAATGTTAAACATTTCACTATATTAACCTTTCTTAGTTGATAAGGATTCCTATTTCTCGTCTTATTATGTCCTTAATAAGTGATATAAATGAACGAGAAAGGAGTTGAAAATGCCTTTGCCCGCTTTTAATTGTTTTGATTTCTGATATATGCTATTGACTATTATGAATCTGTCACTTTATTTTTTCATTAACTTAGGCTTCCTAAATCTTCTCAGTTTAAGAACATTTCGTATTATACTAAATTATGTGAATCTGTTTTCAGTGTCCTCTTCTTAATATAAGTTACTGTCCTCCATCAGAAACTACGTTGGTTAATGGAAAGAGCTTGGTAAGGATAATATTGATTTTTTGCATGACTATAATATGAATTTTGCTTATTAAAATGTTTCTCACAGTTTTTTGTTCCCTTTGTAGGTGATTGTTGTTTATAATCCTCTTGCTTGGAAGAGGGAAGATGTAATTCGAATTCCTGTAAGTTCTTTTGCTGGTAGTTTGTTTATTTTATTTCTTGTTGTACTTGGGTATGGGCAGTGAAGGGTGTATTCCATCACTTTTAAATCAGTGGTTGCTGCCGTGTTCCGTTTACTTGGTTATGATTGGTCATTTTCTTGTAGTCTTGAAAAATATATTAATTCACTCATTCTTGCAAATTTTATTCTTCGGAGCTATTTGTTTACCTCTTGAAGGACCACAGTTTTTTATTGTGTGTTAGAAGGCTTAAAGATGATAAGAAAACATACTTTTGTTTTGATAATTTCTCCAAGTTTGATGGAATGTGCTAATTGAGGGATCTATAAGCATTCATATACTCTATTTCATGTATTCGTATTTCCCTCTTTTTGGATCTTTGATTTTATCTATTAATGCACCCTTGAACCAATAAGCACGCTGAAGGAAACAGCGTGTGCATATGCATCAGTTATTCGAACAAATTTCTTTGATTCAATTTTTAGTGATTATCATAAATTATAACTATTCAGACACTTCCCTAATTTATGCTTTGTGTGACTGACTCCTGAACATATTTGCCAGGTTTCCACTACACATGTTTTTGTGCAGGGTTTGGATGGGAAGAAAATTGAGTCTCAGCTTCTGCCTTTATCTAATGCTACTTTGACTATGAGAAAACATTATGTCAGAGCATATACAGGAAAAGCTCCTGGGAGCAACTTACTCAAGTATTGGCTTGCATTTCCAGTGTCTGTACCTCCCCTTGGTTTCAGCACCTATACAGTGACAAGCTCTGATCAATCAAGTTAGTGATATATGTTATTGCTTTGTTCTCTGTATCAGTGTGGTAGGACTGAAAGATAACACTAATTAACTTCAACTTTATGACTCTTTGAATGACATAGATGATAGTTCAACTATCTCAAAGATGTCAAGTCGAGAAGGAAGTACTGATAAAAGCATAAAAGTTGGACAAGGGAATCTAATGCTACTTTATTCAGCAGATGAAGGAAAACTGACTCACTATGTTAACAATAGAACCCTGGCAAGTTTCAATGACTTAATTAGTTTTTCTATTTGTAGTCTGCTCAATGTGCTCCAAGATCAGATGTTATCTGATAAGGGATGCCATTATTTTCTAAGTTCAATTTGCTCAAGGAATAAAGTTAGCAATGCTGAAGTTTCTAATTTTCTTTTGGTTGAAGGTTACAGCATCAGTTGAACAGTCATACAGTTATTATTCTGGAAACGATGGAACTGATAAAGATCCCCAGGTAGTTACATATATACCCGAAGATTCTATATATTTGAATATCATTTGTCTTAATTTTGTACAACATTGTTACTGGGAAGAATTTTTTTATTGATATAGTTGTCTTTGCTATTCTGCACTGTGCAATGTTATAGATTTGGATGTCCAAGCCAGATGATGTAATTTCTTTGTTAGGCATATTTTGGTATAGTATTTTGTTTGGGAAATGTAAAGAGCAGCAAAAACAGCCCAAAAATGGCATTGTTTCACCTAACAGCATCATAACTGACCAATTTGCTCCAAAAGTAGCAACAATACCAAAGAAAGGCCCCAAAAATGACTGGGCTTTCTACAGACCAGCGAGATGCTCCTCTCTGTTGCCAAAAGGAGAGTTGTTTTTGCTGTAGATGATCTGCACCTACACTTGATTGTTGCCACACCTGTGATTTTCAGATCTGGTTGGTTTCTTTATTAGGATTTGGCCACCATGCAAGTTTTCTGATCCCACCAGTAGGCATTGGCCGACTGGTAGGATTCCTTTTGGAAAGAGGTTGCCCTAGATGATTAGTGGCTGCTCTCATATACTCAGGATACCATGTAATGAAAGGGAAAAAGAGAATTATCCTCTAATGGGATGATTTGTATATCATGGTCTCCCTATGCCATATAAATACCGTGTTGAGAGTAGTACATGCAGTACAAAGTACACTGGATTCAAGCCTATATGCTCTCAATAACCTAGCAAATTAAACAATAAAAAAGTGAACATTTGTTTTCCGGTTTTGATGCAGGATAAATAGTGCATTTGTCAATCATAAGATTGACTTAATGCTCTAGATTGTACATATGTTCCCATCTTCTTTAGTTCTTTTTTTTTTCCGCTTTTCCTTTATTATGTCTTCTATTTAGAACTAAGATAAGATCACCTTCTTACTTTAATCCATAATATTATTAATGCAACTGGTTAAATATTTGTTTTGATTGCAAACTACCTTTTTCTTAAGGCTTCAGGGGCATATGTCTTTCGTCCAAATGGTTCGTTTCCCATTAAATCAGATCATCAGGTTATGGACTTTTCCTTTCGAACATTCAATGATTGATAATTTTAATTTATGGCCAATCCAAACAATAATCTACTTTTATTTTATATCGTTTGTGTTCAGGTATCTTTTTCTGTCCTGCGTGGTCCAATATTGGATGAAGTGCATCAACAGCTCAATCCATGGGTATCCCAGGTAAATTATAATTAAAGTAGCTATTATATGAACAATTTTTCCTACATGCATTTACCCATCATTCCCAATGCCTGCAGCGTCCCCTGCCACATTTCAGTAAAATTAGAAGTTATATCACTTGTAATTGTCTATTTCCTTACAGCTTAAACATGGAAGTCTATTTTTATTTTTAACTTTTTTGTATATACAGATTACGAGGGTATTCAAGGCAAAAGAACATGCTGAAATTGAGTTCACAGTAGGTTACTTTTCATGTTATCTAATTGGAAGAGCAAAATGATTGTTTCATTTCAATTATAGTGCTCAGAAACATTGGAGATGTTGCATCTTAAATTTATATAAACATATGTAGGTTGGGCCTATACCAGTGGATGATGGCATTGGGAAAGAAATTATTACTCAATTTAAAACGACAATGAAGACCAACAAGACATTCTACACTGATTCTAATGGACGTGACTTCATTAAGAGGGTTTGTTTAATTTGTTTTCTGTCCATCTATTATAAATTGTGTATATTAGTGATTATTAGATTGCAGTATCAACTCTGCTGGCCTTTGTATTATGATAAACTATTCAAATTTTGTATTTGAAACCTCCAACATATTTGCAAGCGGAAGATACAATATAATTAATAGGAAAACCTTGAGTTGAGCCCATGTTGATAATGGGGATCTCACACATAGGATCCATGATGAGTGGATGAAATCTTAAGAGACTTCATTTATGTTTAACACTAATGACATCTGACAAAGTACAGGCCTATCTGTAAGTGCTTTGCTTTGTCGCCTGACATGTGTTCATTGTCTTGTTCTAGTTTGGAAACAGGAAATGATCTTACTTTAAATTGATTTGAGGAAAATTTTCACTTGAGTTAGATTATTTGGAATTTTTTGAGAGTCGAGTCTGTATTAAGGATTGCATCAGTTTCTCTTCATCAAAATTAGAGGTTTCACCTTTCAATAAGAAGCTAAATTCTCTGCCATGCTCTTCTCTGTTCTCTATTCTCTGATGATTTTGGCTGGAAAGGAATGCTAGAATTTTCAAGAAAGCATTCTACACAAAATCATGGGACAGGGTTATTTTTCCAAACTTGTTTATAGTGTTGTCCTGATCACTTTTTTTTTTCATGATTTTCTTTATTAGATATGCAGAGAGATTGGCAAGCCCTGTTAAATGATTCAATCTCTAGTTTTCGATGTTTCTTTTGTATTATTCTTGAGAGGATGGCTTATTCTCTAGCTTTGTTCCCTTTTTTCTTTAATGTATTTTCTTTTTCAATTGATAAAATTTATTTGCAGATTCGAGATTTCAGGACAGATTGGGATCTACAAGTGAACCAACCCATAGCTGGAAATTATTATCCTGTATGTTTCATTTAATTTAAAACTGACTATCCATTTTTCAATTTTTAGCGTATATTTTGTTCGTGTACTGTGGTACTAACTTATGAATGGATTTGTTTAATATCTAGTATAAGTTTTTCTTTTCCTGAGGAAATTATCTTTTTTTCTTTCTTTTTTTTCACGGTTTTATTTAAATGTCAATCATTGTTTTAAAGAGACACGAAACTTGTGTATTATGAATTGAAAGAATATACATTCACTCACAGCAGAGATCTCAATTATAACAAAGTTCAGTTACAAGATCGTTGTAACTATCCAACTAAAACAGTTACACTAACTAGAGTAAAGAACAAACTATAGCTAATACTAACTAACTAATATACAATGTAGGAGTTCAATCTCACACCCCCTCAAGGCTCAGAAGTCTTAGAATGTCTTTCTTCATGGAGATTTAGAAAAAGTGTGCATGAAGATTCCTTCCAAGTTTGAAACTCGTGTTGGAAGGAATAGGGCATGCCTACTAAAGAAGGCCTTATATGGTCTTAAACAATCTTCAAGAGCATGATTTGGGAGATTTACAAAAGTAATGGTTTCCTTAGGATATAAGCAAAGCCAAGCATATTATACTTTATTCATAAAACACACTTCACCGTTTACACTTTTGTTGGTCTATGTGGATCACATGATTATGCACGAGATGATCAAATAGAGAAATTAGCTTTAAAGGAAAAATTGGCAGCCCAATTTGAAATGAAAGACATAGGAAAACTTAAGTATTTCATTGGAATAGAGGTTGCCTATTCAAAAAAAGGGATTTTCATCTCCCAAAGAAAATATGTACTTGATCTCCTTAAAGAAACAAGTTGGGATGTAGAACCTCGGGAGTTCCTTTTCAACAAAATCATAGAATTGGAAATGAAGAGAGCTCTCCTGTAGGAAAAACCCAATATCAGAGATTGGGAGGAAAACTTATTTATTTATCACATGTGAGTCCAACATTACTTATGCAGTTAGTGTGGTAAGTCAATATGTGCTTGATCCAAGAGAAAGACACATGCAAGAAGTTAACAAAATTCTTCAGTACTTGAAGTCAAGTCCAGGAAAGGGGTTATTTTTTAGGAAAGGAGACACTTTGACTAGGAAAGGAGATACTTTGACCCTGAAGATATATACTGATGCATACAAACTATGCAGGTTTTGTTAATGATAAATAATCTGCATCTGGGTACTATATGTTTCTTGGAGAAAGTTTAGTGATCCGAAAAAGCAAAACACATTGAGAGAGTATCTTGTTCTAGTGTAGAAATTGATTGATTGGATAATGTGCAATATTTACACCCATATTTTAACAATTATAACAGAGCTCAATTATAAATTTGTCGCAATTGTCTAACAAAAGAAGTTAAACTAACCGAAGTAAAGAACAAGTTGTAGTTAATACTAACTAACTAATCAATATACAAAATAGGAGTTTTACACTCACACATTAATCTTTGCTATCTGTTTCACTTGAACACGCTTTTTTTCTATTTCTTATGCTTGTTGATTTGTTAGAAATAGATATTTCTGCATTGCTTTATTTTTCAAATGGATATTAATAAATATTATGGCTTGTCGTTATTCCTTCAGGTGAATTTAGGAATATATATTCAAGATAGTAGTGTGGAATTCTCAGTGTTGGTGGACCGCTCAGTTGGAGGTTCCAGCTTGGAGGATGGCCAAATGGAGCTGATGCTCCATAGGTGGGTTATATTTGCCAAGTTCAACATGTTACTAATAATGAAATAATGAATACTGATTGACATTTACTTGTTTTGTGATTTGGTTTTATATTGTTAGGAGGTTGCTTCATGATGATGCAAGAGGTGTTGGTGAGGTACTCAATGAAACAGTTTGCATTGCTGATAAGTGTGAGGGCTTAACGGTTAAGTAAATCTTTCCAACAATCCATCTACAATTGCTTGCATAATGATTTCTGGTTATGTGTTGTGAGCAGATTCTTCTGATGCTCTAATAAGGTCTCATTTATTGACTTTTGTTGTTGAGATATGGATGTCGTCATGCTAAGTGCTAGTACACAATTTTATTTTGTTGATCTGTCCGTACATACCATTTTGTGTGTGCAATCTGGTATGCTTGCAATGTACATTGAAGATACTATAAAATTTGCAGTTATCGAGAGAGAAATTGATAGAAGAGATTCTGAAAAGTGGTTTATGGACTACCCAACCGATTCCATCTTATGTAGACTGATGACAATAAATACAAATAATTATAGTTTATTCCTATATGCATATGCCCATAATATAATATTTTAACCAGATAGTCCTCTAATTATAAAGAGCCCGATTAAATAAGGAAATAAATAAAAATATAAAAGAAAAATAAATCCTAAGAGATCATCTAAGATACTCTAAAATATTTTAAGATAATATTTGCAGATGTTTCTTATAATTCTAACAGTATTCTCTAAATATTTGACACTATATAGTTTCTTATCCAGCTTGCTGTTGGACACATTCTGATAGAACTCCTAGTGCTCAACAAGAGGTTATGGGCCTAATATACTTGAGAAAACCAAAAGGTCCAGAATATGGCAAGTTTACTCTAGGAGAAAGAGAGTAGGGCCCACTAGTGAAAACAAAGAGAGTTAGTTAGGGAATGGGTGAGGTGGCACAGGGGAACAGGAATGGAAAATCAGTATATGTAGAGAGAGGGGAACAGAAAGGGACAGGCTAGATTTTGTTAGAAATTTATTAGGAGAATATTTTCTCTGGAGGAGTCGTGGACTCTGTTATTTTCGTTTATATGCTTGTAGAGCCTCAGCGCTCACTATTTTCCAGAATATCAATAATACCACTGTCTTATTCCCACACCTATCATTTGGTCCGATATGCTGGATACGAAACAAGGAGCCAATGAAGTGACGTTGTCCATGCCACCGAAGATGGGGGAAAGAGTTGATGCATTGGAGGAATGCTTGACAACATTAGAGGTTTCTATGCAACAATGTCTGGTGGAGTTCCGACAAGCTCTAATGGAAGTTTGCCAAATTACACTACAAAGGGGATGGGAAAGCTTCGGGACCTCCAACCGTAGAGGACCCAGGAACCGAATACAAGATGGCTGTGAAGAAGATTGAGTTGCCACCATTTGATGGAGAGGATCAGGTTGGTGGACCACACGAGCGGAAACATATTTTGAAGTACAGGGTTCGTTGGAGGAGGTGAAAGTTCGACTAGCCAAACTCAGTATGGAAGGAGCAACAATTCATTGGTTCAATCTTCTTTGCGAAACTGATGACGATTTGACTTGGGTGAAGCTAAAGAGGGCTCTAATCGATAGTTACGAAGGCCGCAAGAGTGACAACCCTTTTGAGGAATTCAAAGATTTGATGCAAACAGGGAGTGTGGAAGAGTACATGAATGAATTTGAGTTCATATCTTCTCAAGTAGCACGGTTGCCAGAGGACCAATATTTGGGATACTTCATCAGAGGATTGCGATCTGAGATTAGGTTACGGGTTTGAACATTTAACCCAATCAACCAAATTCAAGCCATGCACATAGCTCGCGACGTGGAAACAGAGTTGCGAGGCTCGATGGGGCCTGGGAGCGGAGAAATAAGCGGAACCAAAATGTGGAAAGGAAGCAGGGAGTATAGCTCAGGTTATGTATACAAAAATGGATCTGGATCTAGATCGGGTCAAAACCTGAATTCCTTTAAAAGTGTTTATGGGCCTGGGTCCAGTAGGGGAACCCAAGCGAAGGTGAGCTCTCTTCAATCCGAACTTCGATTTCTCATTACTCAAGCAAACCGTAACAGCAACAGCAGCGATGGCGAACAACGAATTTTCAGTGGCGATCGGAACCGCGGAACTAAACATCTTCCCTACTCAGAGTCTTCAGGTGTGGAGAACGCTATCATCCCTTACATCAGTGTGCGGAAAAACAACTTCGCTTGTTGGTGTTGGGAGACGATGAAACAATGAAAGAAGGAGAAATTATTGCTATTGAAGTTAAGGAGGAAGAGGACGGGGATACTTTGGATTGTGGATCTATGAGTTTATTTAGGTTCATTGATTCTAACCCAATTTGTAAGATTCTGCCGTCAACATTATGACTAGAGAGCAAGGTGAAAAGCGTTTTGGTGATGGTCTTGTTCGATAGCGGTGCTAGCCACAATTTCGTTTCTCCGCAGGTGGTGTCTATTCTTGAAATTTCAGTAAAACAAGGTAAGCCCATGGGGGTGAGGCTAGGAGATGGGCATCGTGTGGCTACGGGAGGCAAATGCAAGGCATGGAAGTTCAATTGGGAGAATTCCACACAGAGGTCGAGGCGTATGTGCTAGAATTAGGGAACTTAGACATGATTCTTGGGGTGGCTTGGTTACAGAGATTTGGTAAAGTAACCTTTGATTGGGAGCATATGACAATCAGTTTCTATTGGAAGGGAGAACATGTGGAACTGCAAGGGCAGAGACCAAGGGGCTACCACAGAAAGAAGAAGAGGCAAATAGAAGAGAAAACAACATCATTGTACAGTTTGACGCAAGACAATGTGACGAATCATAAACCTAGAGAAGAACAGCCACTTTCTAAAAAGCAACGGGCTGAAATTCACATGATACTAGCACAATTCAGTGAAGTCTTAAGAGAACTAGATGGCTTGCAACCAGCCCGAGACATTGTGCATTCGATTGAGTTGTATAAGGAGGCAAGACCCATGAGCGTGCGATCGTACCGCTACCTGTACCATCATAAGAGTGAGATTGAGAAAAAGGTGGATGAGATGATGCAACAAGGGATCATCAGGCACAACTCTAGTGCTTTTTCTAGCTCAGTCATTTTGGTTAAGAAGAAAGATGCTTCGTGGCGTTTGTGCATGGACTATAGAGAATTAAATAAGGTGACTGTGCCAGATAAGTATCCAATTTCCACTATTGAAGAGTTGTTGGATGAGTTACATAGGGCAGATTATTTCTCAAAATTGGATCTAAAATTCGGGTACCATTAGATACGAATGAAGGATGAAGATGTGCACAAGATAGCTTTCAGGACGCATGAAGGTCACTACGAATATTTGGTCATGCCGTTTGGGTTAACCAATGCTCTAGCGACTTTCCAATCAATGATGAATCAAGTGTTCAAGCCTTACCTCCGCAAATTTGTTTTAGTTTTTTTTTTTGTGATATGTTGGTGTATAGCAAGATGTGGAAGGAACACTTGGAGCACTTAACAACTGTTTTGAAAGTATTATAGGAGAAGTGTTTTGTGGTCAACAAGGAGAAGTGTGCATTTGGAAGCAAACACTACGAATATTTGGTCATGCCGTTTGGGTTAACCAATGCTCTAGCGACTTTCCAATCAATGATGAATCAAGTGTTGAAGCCTTACCTCCGCAAATTTGTTTTAGTTTTTTTTTTGTGATATATTGGTGTATAGCAAGATGTGGAAGGAACACTTGGAGCACTTAACAACTGTTTCGAAAGTATTACAGGAGAAGTGTTTTGTGGTCAACAAGGAGAAGTGTGCATTTGGAAGCAAATAGGTGGAATATTTAGGTCATATAATTTCTGACCAAGGTGTGGTCGTGGACCCAACAAAGGTTAAAACTGTATTGGAATGGCCTCTTCCTCAAAATGTTAAGGGAGTAAGGAGATTTTTGAGACTAACAGGGTACTACAGGAAATTCATTGAAAGTATGAAAAAATAGCGAAGCCCTTAACAGAGTTACCCAAGAAGGAGGGGTTTCAGTGGAACCCGGCAGCCCTTACTGCTTTCAAAGAGCTGAAAAGGGTAATGACTAAGTCCCCCCTGTTAGTATTGCCTGTTTTAGTAAAGCTTTGTCTCCAAATAATTTAAGCAAGTTGGCTTTTGAAAAGGAACTTATCGCTCTAGTTTTGGCTGTCCAACATTGGAGACCCTACTTATTAGGGAGGAGTTTCAAGGTATACTCTGATCAGAAAAGCTTCAAGTATTTTGTGCAAGAGAGAATCACTACTGCTGACCAATAGAATTGGATAGCAAAACTCTTGAGCTATCATTTACCTATTTTGTTTTAGAGTATGCTTGATGCTTCTAGAATATTCTAGCATATTTTAAAACAAAAAGTTTCAGTTTTACAAAATAGATTGTCTATTTTATGTTCTCGAATTCCTTCCTCTACCTTCTTTATTCTTGCTCTAGTTCTTCTCTCTTGAGAAATTTTCATCCCTTGTTCTTCTTTTCTTCTTGAAATGTTTGATGCTCTCTTGTTGTCCTCATCACTAATCCATTTGAAATTTTGGCTCCCATCATTCAGCAACTTACGGTTTACTAATAGTACAAGTTTCTGTTACAGATTCAAGGAAAACTTTACCTTAGAATTGACCATAAAGGTGAAGGTGCCAAGTGGCGTCGCACAGTTGGCCAGGAGTTATATTCACCACTGATGTTGGCCTTCACAGAACAGGTAAAATGACGGGAGGCCCCAAAAAAGGTGGTAGTTTAATCATTTGAGTAATTGTCTTCGTCTCGTCATGCAGGATGGGGATAATTGGTTACATTTCGCTCCATCAACATTTTCAGGCACAGATTCTTCCTACAGTTTACCAAACAACGTTGCTCTTTTAACCCTCCAGGTGTGCAAGGAAGATTGGGGACATTTAGAAAGAGTTCAAGATTCCCTCTCACATTTTACATTATCTTTATCTCTGATGAGTATCTATTGTTTTTCTGAACTTCTGCAGGAATTTAAAAATGGAAAAGTACTCGTGAGATTGGCTCACCTTTATGAGGTAGTAATTTCTTTTACTTCTGTACTGATAATAAATGAAAGATTTAAACTGCCCCTTACAAAATGATCTTCTCAGGATTGCTCGACTGCAATCTAATATGTGTAACCATGATTGGAATTATTTTCTGACACATACATGTTTTACTTACATTTAACCTATGCTATAAAAATGCAAACATGCATACATTTCTATCAAGTAATGGAAATAATATTTGTATGTCACTGTTAGAGATCAATAACAGTTTGTCAATGCTACTATAGACTAAGTTTGACCACCCAAAGATATTAATAATCAAGCTATGAATGATTTATGATATTTGTCATACGAAACTTCTCCAATATTTTTATTAGCCACCAAGTGTAAAATATTTTACTCTGTATTCAGACATCACATATCCTATATTCATGGATTTTTGTTTGGTGCCTATTTATGTATAAAGATTGGAGAGGACAATAATTATTCAGTAATGGCTAGTGTGGAATTGAAGATGTTGTTTCCTAACAAGAAGGTAAGAGCAATAGCTAACCAGTCCAGGTTATTTTTTCACACATCATGTATCCATGTATAGGTTTTCTTTTGACAACTCAACCTTTTCAGATAAATAAAGTGACAGAGATGAGTTTGTCTGCTAATCAAGAAAGAGTTGAAATGGAAAAGAGGAAGTTAGATTGGAAGGTAGAAGGTTCCAATGATGAACCTAAGGTGGTGACGGGAGGACCTGTTGATCCTACAAACTTGGTGGTTGAACTTGCTCCAATGGAGATCCGGACATTCTTCATTGACTTTAATCCTCTCCAAACAGTTTCTGAAGCGGAAAATCATATGGCAAACTATCAAAGCATCCAATAAAGTAGCATCTATGCATTGCATCTGGTTCAATCTGATGTTCCATTGGAATGTATGTCTTGTAAATAATAAAAGTTTGCGTGGTTTGTGTCTGGTGACAATTAAAACGACTTTTTTTTTTAACTAAAAATGATAGTCATTGCTTTTATGAAATCAAACTATTATTACGAAAGATATGTTCTAAGTCACATTCAATCCCTAGCTAAGTTCATCCCTTACATATAGCAATTTCCATGGCAAGGATAATCTCATAGCTTTAGCGTATAAGGACTGATTCTTCCTGCACCTCCATAGTGACTTCCTGCACCTCCATAATTTTGCATATTTCTATTTTAGTCCTGAGCAAAAAGACAAAAATATCTTTCGACAAATTCAATTCTTTTTTTCTTTTTACGGATTGCACAAACTGTAATACAATTAAAAAATATTTTTTTTCTTTTATGGATTGTACAAATTGTAATGCAATTAAAAAATATTATCATTGCGGATTGTACAACCCGCAATTATTTTTTCTGCACCTTTTACATTGCTAGTTGTACAAACTGGAAGTATAATTTTTCTAAATGTATTATTGTTTGTAAAACCTGCAATGTATTTTTTAAATTCTTTTTTTGCATTGCAGGTTGTACAACCGTAATGTATTTATAAACTTACCATAATGTATTAAAAAAAATTAATTTAATATGTGTTGTCACCATAATATCACTCAATCATGTAATTAAACGAAGAGTCTATTTTGCTGGTTAGCTTGTTCTCATTTCAAGTTTCAACTTCACTTTAAATGAAGAGTCTATTGTGTTCTCTTATACCAATTAAATAAAGAGTATCTGTTGCTGCTCGTTCTCATTCCAAGTTCCAACTCCACTTTAAATGAAGAGTCTAGAGTATTCGTTGTTGCTGCTCAAAAAGAAAGAGTCTATTAGATTGTTATGCTGAAACATTCACTCTTCTTTCTTGATTGGTTTCATTTCAAATTCACTTAAAATAAAACTAAATTAATTAAATTAAGGCAAATGAAGAGTCTGTATAAGTTTACTTCTTGATATTTAATTTATTTTATTTTAATTGAATTTGAAAAAAGGTGTGACTTAGATAGACTAGACTAAACTAAAATTAAATTAAAATAAAACTAAACTAATTTAATTTATTTTATTTTATTTTAATTGAATTTGAAAAAAGGTGTGACTTACATATACTAAACTAAATTAAAATAAAAATAAAACTAAACTAATTTAATTTATTTTATTTTATTTTAATTGAATTTGAAAAAAGATATGACTTAAAGATACTAAACTAAATTAAAATTAAATTAAAATAAAACTAAACTAATTTATTTTATTTTATTTTATTTTAATTGAATTTGAAATTAAATCCAATTACATATACTCCTCATTTGCCTTAATTTTACTCTTCATTTGCCTTAATTTAATTAGTTTAGTTTTATTTTAATTGAATTTGAAATGAAAAAAAGATGATTGAATGTTTCAACATAAAAATTTAAGAGACTCTTTATTTAGAGCAGCAGAAGAGACTCTTTATTTAATGAGTATAGAAAAGCAAAATAGATTCTTCATTTAAAATGGAGTTGGAACTTGAAATGAGAAAAAAGACTCTTCATTTAATTACATGATTGGGTGGGTGGTGTTACAGTCACAACACATATTAAATTAAATTTTTTAAATGCATTAGGGGTTACAAACCGTAATGCAAAAAAATTTATAAATAACTTCCTGCACCTCCATAATTTTAACATATTTCTATTTTAACCTTAAAAAAAGACAAAAATAGCCTTCATTGATGATAACTAGGATTTTTTTTTTCACTTTGCAGGTTGCAAGTTGTACAACTAGCTGTTGTGGTGTAATGGTGGTTATCACATTAGCCTTACATCTAAGATCGAACTGAAGACCTTTAGGTATAAGACTAACGTGATAATCATCATTACACCACAATAGCAGGTTTGTCATCCCATAATACAAAATTTTTTTTAAATACATTGCGAGTTGTACAACCCACAATGTATTTAGAAAAAATTTTGTATTGCAGGTTGTACAACCTGCAATGTATTTAAAAAAAGTTTTATATTGCGGGTTGTATAACCCGCAATATAAAAGGTGCAGAAAATATAATTGCGGGTTGTACAATCTGCAATGTATTTATTTTTTAATTATATTGCGGTTTGTGCAACCCGCAAAGTGAAATAAAAAATGAATACTAGTTACCATTAATAAAGGTTATTTTTGTCTTTTTCTCAAGGCTAAAATGAAAATATATGAAAATTATGGAGGTGCAGGAAGTCACCATGGAGGTGCAGGAAGAATCAGTCCATTACGGGTTGTACAACCCGCAATACAAAAAAAAATTAAAATGCATTGTGGGTTTTACAAAACGCAATACATTTAGAAAAAATTATACTTGCGGTTTGTACAACGCACAAATGTAAAAGTTGCAAAAAAAATAATTACGGGTTGTACAATCCATAATGATAATATCTTTTAATTGCATTACGGTTTGTACGATCCGTAAAAAAAATAATTGAATCTATCAAAGGGTATTTTCGTTTTTCCTTAGGAGCTAAAATGAAAATATGTAAAGTTACGGAGATGCAGTAAGAATCAGTCGTGTATAAGACAGATTGGATAACAATAAAAGAGAAGCAACCAATAACAGAAGCGTTTCCACATATTTTCCTCCTACACTCCCAATTCTTGAAAATGCTCATTTTACCCTGTTTTATAACCGATTCAACCTCCAAAATGTTCATTGTTGTTCTTCATTGGTGCCCTTGTGATTTCTATCTTTGGACATTCGATTGCATCTAAATTGTTGCAAAATATTATAAGAAAACAATTTCAAATTACATAAAGTAGAAGTTTCTTTTGGATTATGTGATGGAGAGAAAAAAATGGATACACAGTTAAAAAATGAAAACCCTTAATATATGAAGAAATAACAAATATTCTATGTCTATATTGTTTGTGTCAATTTATGTTTCAAAACATCTATTAATAAGATTAGATTAGTGAGTTTAATCAAAATAATTAAACCTTGTTCACTTATTCAGTAATAACAATACCAATCATTTCTTAAAACAAAATGAGTTTAGAGCCGTAATTTTAGACAAGTGAAATAGACTTTTCTCTTAAACGAAAAGTTGCAGAGCTCTTTTTTAGCTTTTCAAGGACTTAAAGAATGTTCACATCAAAGTTAGGAAGCCAAGATATGGCCTCGATAAGATAGAATCTTAAAATTGTAAATAAAATATGAAAAGTAAACAGAATTAATAATTAAAAACAATATGACTTATTAAAACAAATTAATGTATACATATATGATATTATTAAAGTTTTACGATTAACATAATGTATAGAAAGATGTGTCACAAATGTTTTATAAAAAAAATATCAATCTTAACCAATATTTATAAATAAATAAAAACAATTGTCAAAAAAGGAAATAACATAAAAAAGGAGTTAAATTGTGTTCTTAAAAATTTTGTAGTTTTTTTTCTAATATAGTATGTGTGAATGTTGTGAGATTATATAAATATGAATATATAAGAAGATTTAACTATTTTCACAAGATTAACATTGATTTTTCGTTCTTTCTTTAATTAAGTAAAGAGTTGTATAACATGAAATATAAAGATCAAAGGAAATAAGAGATACTTAGTGTATTTTTACTAGTTTGTATGATCATGCATACTACTTTTAGCTCTTGAGTAATTAGGCTAGTTTCACTGAGTAATGTACTGTTGTGAAGTATACATATGGAACTTCTTTAAGTATCTTTATTCTATAAAGGTAAGGGAAGCTAGTTTAATTGTTTTTAATATATATTGTAATTATTTGTTTATTGAATATGAATTGGATGAATTTGAATTGAATGGAATAAATGTTTATGGATGGTATGATATAGTATTGATGTTTGTAAATGATATGAAATGATGATCAGAACATAGTATCTTCAGAAAAAGAGATACCCATGTTGAGATTGTTAGGATGTGCATTGTTTGAAGATTTTATAAAGAAATGGTAATTGCTTTTATTTCTGTGTGTTTATATCAGTCCATGTACAGGAAATATATACAAGTATATGGAGACTTTCTCTCCTAATAACAAGTTAATTATGTGGTGATCCACTAATCATGGGATTCTATCATTATCAAGTTAATTATGTACAATTATGATGGGATTCTATCATTATGTACAATTATGATAATCATTATTTCCTTAATACTCCCCCTCAAGTTGGTAGGTGAAGATCATGAACCCCCAACTTGCGGCGCAACGTCAAGAAATGTTCCTTACCCAGTGCCTTCGTAAAAATATCTACGAGTTGGTACTATGTTGGCACATCCGAGGGATTGATTATCCCGGCTTGTAATTTTTCTCGCACAATGTGACAGTCTATCTCAATGTATTTTGTGTGTTCATGAAATATTGGGTTTGCTGCTATATGCAAGGCCGCCTGATTGTCACAAAAAAGTCGAGCTGGCAAGTTACATGGCACCTTCAAGTTCTGTAATAGATATTGCAACCAAACTATCTCCAAACAAGTATTGGCCATCACGCGGTATTCTGCTTCCGCGGATGATCTCGATACATTTGTCTGTTTTTTTTATTTCCATGAAATAATAGAAGAACCAAGAAAAATGCAATACCCAGATACTGATCTCTGAGTTGTCTGACAACCTCCCCAGTCTAAGTCGCAATAAGTTGTCAATGTCAGATTGTTCTCGGATGGCAATAGCAATCCTTGTCCCAGCGATCCTTTGATGTACTTCAAGATGCGAATTGCGGCATCCCAATGAGGTTTTCGTGGAGCTTGTATATATTGACTTAGAGTCCGAAGCGAAAACACTATGTCTGACCGAGTAACCATGAGGTATATCAGTCGTCCCACGAGCCGCCTGTATTTGACTGGATCCTTTAACAACTCTCCATCGTCCGGTGTGACTTTTAAGTATTGCTCCATTGGAAATTTGTATGGGCGAGCACCTGTGAGTCCCGCATCCTGCAAAATATCAAGCGCGTATTTCCTTTGTGACATGTAAACACCAGTTTTGGAACGGGAAAATTCAATCCCTAGAAAATATTTCAAGTCTCCAAGATCTTTAATGTGAAATCGTCGTAATAGACAGTCTTTAAGATACTGCATTTCTGTCAGATCATTTCCTGTTAAAGAATATCGTCTACATAAATCAAAAGGGCAGTAAATGATAAGTCGTCCTGTTTTGTGAATAAAGAGTAGTCTGCCTTGGACTGCCAAAATCCTGCAGACTTAATCACATGAAAAAATGTTGAAAACCATGTCCGAGATGTCTGTTTGAGACCATAAAGGGATTTGTTGAGTCGACATACAATGTTCTCCCCCTGTCAACGATGCTTGGGCGGCAATTCCATGTAAACAATTTCGTGCAATTTGTCATGTAAGAAGGTATTTTTCACGTCCAGCTGGTGAATAAACCAATTTCTCGCTGCTGCAATGGTGAGGAGACACCTCAAAGTTGTTAATTTTGTTGTTGGTGAAAAGGTTTCACAATAGTCGACACCTTCAATCTGAGTGTACCCCTTTGCGACAAGAAGCACCTTATATCTTTCGATACTGCCATCCGATTTTTACTTTATTTTATAGACCCATTTGCATCCGATGGGTTTCTGCCCGACAAGTAACAGCGTCAAGGTCCACGTTTGATTTAGCTGCAAGGCGGAAACCTCTCCGTCCATTGCTTTTTGCCAATTTGGATCAAGGATAGCTTGAGCATAAGTGTGAGGTTCTTTGGTGCCTGTGATGTTAGCAAGATATGCACTATGTGTAGAAGAAAAATGTGAATTAGAAAGAAAATGATGCATAGGATACTTGGTTTCGTTCGGTCGTTCTTGGGTAGTGGTCGAATGATTGGCTTGGGATCCCGTCACGTAGTCTTGAAGCCAGGTAGGTGGGGTTGATGTGCGACTTGATTGGCCGGAGAAGGTTCGGTAATTGGTGCTAGGTTTCCTAGCGTGGGAGAAGAAGGTTGGTCTACTGGAGTTTTAGGCGCATTGTGACGTGTAGAAGAAGATGGTGGATCAAGTGAATGTTGGACAAGAGTTGGTAAGTCAATGTCAATAGCGGGCAAAATATCTTGCGATGAAGGTAAGGATTGCGTTCAAGACTGTTGGCAGAATGGGAAAACACTTTTATGGAAGGTGACGTCCCGACTTGTAAAAAATGTGTCTGTATCTATATCAAATAATTTGTATCCTTTTTTATTGCGAGGATAACCAATGAAGATGCATTGTCGAGCGCACGGATCGAATTTTTGCTTAGGTGAAACAACAGTTGCGTAACAGAGGCAACCGAAAGTTTTTAGGTGGGAAAGTGAAGGTGGTTGATTATATAGTAGCTCAAATGGTGATTTATTTTTTAGTAAAGGTGATGACAAGCGATTAATGATATATGTTGTGGTTAAAACGCATTCCCCCCAAAATTCTAATGGTAAATGGGACTGAAATAGGAGGGCTCGTGCTGTGTTTAAAATGTGTATATGTTTGCGTTCTACTACTCCATTTTGTTGAGGAGTGTATACGCAAGTGCGTTGACATTCAATACCTTTTTTGAGGAAAAAATTACGCATGGAAATAAATTCCAATCCGTTGTCAACACGGATGGTTTTAATAGATGCCTTGAATTGATTTTGCACAAATGTAATGAATGGTTCTAAGAGATGTTGGGTTTCAAATTTGTGATTCATAAGAAATAGCCAAGTACATCTAGTGTAGTCATCAACTATAGTGAGAAAAAAAACGTTTTCCAAAATGAGTTGGAGTTTTATAAGGACCCCAAATGTCACAATGCAATAGATTAAATGGAGAATGAGATTTTATTGTGCTTAATGGAAAGGGTAGCCTTGTCTGTTTAGCTTTAGGAAAAATACTACAATTATTATGAATGGAAATGGAATTTTTATTGATAGGTAGTAATGAAGATGCAAGTTATAGACGCGCCGGAGAAGGATGTCCGAGGCCCTTGTGCCATAAATTAGGGTCAGCAGAAACTTGAGATGTGCGGGCTTGGTTTTGAAGAGGGGACATGTAGTATAAGTCTGCGTATTGTTTACCTGAGCCAATCACCCTCCCCGTAGCCAAGTCCTGTAAAACGCAACCATGTGGAAAAAGAACGACACAACAATTTAATGCACTGGTTATCTTACTAACGGACATGAGATTTAAATTAAAAGAAGGAACGCAAAGAACATCTTTGAGAGTGATATTCTCATTGAATTTAATTGTGCACATAGATGAGATGGCCGCTTTGAGCCTGTGGGCAGATTAACATTTGGAATAAATGATGATGAAGTGTGTGTGAAAAATTATGAATCAGATGTAATGTGATCGGTTGCTTCGCTATCCAAAATCCATGGTTTCGTAAAAGCAGAATTAATAGACGAGTTATGAGCAAACAGACCTGCAACATTTATAAACGCTTCACTTTTACCATAATTATTGTTGAGTGAGTAAACAGCCTTTGCCAATTGCTGAATTTGCTCAGCAGTGAAACCTTGTATAAGGTTTCCATCAGACTCGTTGCTGTCATGTGGTAATGAAGAGGAATCCGCCATATTTTTCGATGAATAGGATCCTTTGGGGTTATTTTTGCTAAGTTGTTGCTGGCCATTACGCCCATTGGAGTTCCATGTCCCATTCTTTATGCGCCACCTATCCTCCGTGTGTCCTCTTTTATCACAATATGTGCAATGAAACTTTAAAGTACAACATTCCTCTATGGTATAACGTGGTTTGTTACAGTGTTCACAAGTCTCACCTTTTGATTGCTTCCAATTGGCATATCGGCCCTGCACTGAAGTCGCGATTGAAAAATTCTAGCCAGGATCCGAGTTCATCTGTTGTTGGGTCTCTTCTTGCACAATCAGAGAGTACGCTTGTCGAAAATTTGGTAGAGGATTCATGACGAGAATATTGGACCTGATTGTTTTAAACGAATCATTCAACCCCATGGGGAATTGCATTAGTTTATCTTTTTCCTTCTCGTTCTGGTGCTCCTTTGTCTGATTACAAACTATGGGTGAACGATATAGCTCGAGTTCATCCCACAGCGCTTTGAGTTCAATGTAGTATGAAGGCACTAACATCGTACCTTGCGACATGGTAGCTATTGCCTTCTGAATTTGAAAAATGTTGGCGCATTCTTCTGCCCGAACTGGTTGCGAAGATCTTCCCAAACTTAATGGGCGGTCTTCGTGTGAACTATCTCTAGCTTACCCTTCTTTTTGTATGGTGTGTGGTTTTTGGTGTTTGTTTTGTTTTGTTTTTAAATATGTGATAATCATGATGATCATGTATTACACGAGCAATTTCACAAGTGGTGTGACTCATCAGTGAACTGAGAGAAAAATTTTATTTTATTTTGTAATTATAACTAGATATTTCTAATAAATTATCTTTGGAAAATTTATTTTAAAATACTATGATGAATATATAGATATTTATATTTACCTATATTATATAATTTTTGTATAATATAATTACTATTACTATTATATGAAAAATATATGAGATGTTACACCATTAGCATGAATTAAACTCGTGTTGTTTATTATATGTCTATAAATTAATATTATTTTATTCTTTAGTTCTTATTTATTAATTTTTTTTATCTTCAATTTGACATCTTTCCTAAAGGACCATGAATGAGGATATTTTTATAAAAGTTTTATTCTAAAATTCTTATCTTACTCGTCTATCTAAAGAAGGCCTAGAGATTTTCTTAATATGAATACATTGTTTTATACTAAAATTGATTCTCTTTGTAAAATTTGAGATTTTTTTTAACACAACCTTTCATTTTAAGATTTTTTACCCCACTAGCATATTTTTATTTTTTATTTTTCAAAATAACATTCTTTATTTTTTATTTTTCTGAATAACACGATTTATTCTTTAATTTCTCAAATAGCATTCTTTAATTTTTTTTCTTTTTTTTTTACGTTAAAATAACACTCTTTTGTTGACTTTTTTACTTCACTAACACCTCTTTATTTTTTATTTTTTTTAATAAATCTCTTTACTCTTTAATTCTTGAAATAACACTCTTTTTTTCTTTTTTATTTTTTGTACCGTTAATATATTAATTATGATTATTATGTTTTTTTCTTTTTTATTTCTTTTTTTATAATTTTGTAATTGTACTTTATTATAGTCATTTACTACCTGTATTTTTGTATTAAAATTAATATAGAAAGAAAAAATTATAATAAATTATAAAATTATTATTTGAATTAAAATTTGTATTTTTCATTTGTTAAAATTAATAAAAAATAAAATTATTTGTATCTAAATAATTAATAAAAAAATAAAATAAAATTATTGAAGTATTTTTATAAATAAATATTAATTAAATGGTTTAAAAATTTTAAATAAAATTTAATTTATTTGTGAATTACTTTAAATGTTATGTTTATTATTTAAAAGTTGTTAATTATTAAAATGATACAAATGGTATACAAAATACTTTATGAAAAACAAAACATAAATTTTATCTTTATCAAAACTCAAATTTTATCTTTATCAAAAATCAATTACATATTTATCAAAAATCAAATTTTATCTTTATAAAAAATCAAATGATATCTTTAACAAAATATCAAATTTTATCTCTATCAAAAACCAAATCTATCTTTATCAAATATCAAAATTTATCTTTATTAAAAATTAAATTTTATCATTATCAAAATTTTATTTGATTTTTGCAATTAATTATTTTGATAGTTTTTAACAAACTAACTAATTTTAATTTACATAACAATTTTATAATTTATTATAATTTTTTGTTTTAATATAAAAATACAATCACAAAATTACTACAATTTATATTAATATAATTTATTATGCCAAATTTAAATTTATTTTAAAATATAAAATAAAATAATTTATGATTTTTTTCTATTATAATTAATTAATTAAAAAACATATAAAATATTTTATTTTATTTTACTTGTATTCTTTTTTAAAAAAAATAATTTAAATAATTTTATATTCTTTTTTATTTTAATTTTAATAAACTAATAATCACAATTTTTAATAATTATTACAGAAAAAAGATTGCCATTAAAAAAATAAAAAAGTGTTATGAAGAGAAATATAAAAAAATACTATTGAAAGAATAAAAAAATGTTAGTGAGATAAAAAAAATCTTCAATTTAAAATAGATTTAATGACTTATTGGATAACCCTTCAAGTGCAATTTAGCTTATATCACATTCTAAATATTTTATATTATGAATACTTCGCGTTTTCCTTTAATATTATGTGTTGATTTTAAATTATACAATTCATAACATACTACTAAACTTTAATATTTTATTTCAATTGATAATTAAATATAAATTTAATAAATATATTACCATATATATATATATATATATATATATATAATCCAATGAGAAAAATCAATGAAAAAGTTTATTAATATCATATAATTAAAACTAGTATTTTAAAGATGATTGAACATATCGTTTTAAAATACTAAATATAAACGTAAAAGCATGACAAAAACAAAATGCAACTAGTGGTATTACTTTTACTCTATCTTGCGGGATGATTTCTTCAAGAACTACTTAGATTACTTGAATTTAAATTTAGCTAGTTTTATTTTCATTTTTTTCAAATAAGTTTTTATTTTAATCCGTGTAATCGTTTTTACTATTTTTATTATATTGGTTTCTTTGAGAGCTCCACGCTCTCGTAGGATAATTTATATAAAAGAAAAGCTCAACGTAAATACATCCTATCAAGAGGAAAAGACAAAATTACACATTAACACAACCATTCAATTGACGGAAAAAAATAATTTTGTTGGACTCTTTTATTTTTTATTTTAACTTTCAATTTTTTAAATTATATTTTGGAATTAACTTAGAACTAAGACATATACCATTTGTTGGACTCTTTTGCAGCTTTGCTTTGACGCGATATAGTATATGCTTTTTACTTAATTTTACACTATATATTATATTATAATTAATTTTTATTTTATATTATTTTGTTAAATTTTTTTATCACTTTGTAAACTCTAATATTTTTAAAAAATTGAACATAAGTAAATTTTATAACACTTTTTATTTAATTTTCCAAAGAATACAAGAATACATAAATAATTGATGAAGGTTTCATATTTACGATTCTTTTTATTTATTCACTTTCAAGGAAAGTTTCAGTTTTTTTAGGTCAGTAATGAAAAGGTCTATGAGGAAGCTATGTATAGGTATTTAATTATTTATACAAAACAACCGTAGTATTTTACGGTAAAAAAATATAATTTTAAAACAAACTTTTAGACGAAAATAATCTTTATTTTGCCTTTATGTTTGTGGTAGAAAATAAAAATAAAAAACATGTATTAGTTAAAATAAGGTTATATATAAATATATAAAAAAAAGATTGGAGAGTCTGTCAGACAACCCTCTGACCATCCAAGGTCAACATAGTTGACTAGGAACGATCCTCTACAGCTCAAGATGGCTCAGTCCCGGAGGAAGATCACCCAGCCGTCAATCACGCTCTGATGAAAGGGCCACGGTTCATCCACCAGACTTCAGTTCCTGTCTCCTTAGAACTCAAGGATACAGAGGTACGAGCCTATAGAACAGATCCTGTTCAAGTAAGGTCGTGACCACAGGCATTTCATCCAAGGTTATAAACTTTGTTTATTTTTGTAAAAGTTTCGATGTGGGACAACTATTATTTGTTTTAAGCTACTTTTATTACAAGATTGTCGTGGTGAGCAAATGTCCAGCATTGGTTGGGTGCAGTGATTAAATGTACAAGGTCTTAACTCGGAATGAAATGTACATGGGCCAAACCAGGTATATTGGATGTCAAGTCCAGAAGGAAGTATTCATGAAAGCATATAAGTTGGACAAGAGAATCTAATGCTACTTTATTAAGCAGATGAGGGAAAACTGACTCACTAAGTTAACCCTGGCAAGTTTCAATGACTTCATAGTTTTTGTAGTCTTCTCAATATGCTCAAGTCATACCTACACAACAACAACAACCATGTTTTGTTAGAGAGAGAGACTCCAGAAAACACACAAAACAAACCATCAGCAAAATACGCACAACTTAGAAGAAACTAACCTGAACCTCCACCAAACGAATTAAGAAAGAAGGGAGAAAAAAAATTTGGACCATTTCTCGATTTGTGCGTGTCATCCTTGCGCAGGGGCCATGCTAATCTTCTCTGTATCGTTCCAATTTTATCGGATGTCCCCGAAGGGACATACCCTTGCGTAGTTGGAGCTTTTATAAACATTATTGTTTCGGTGAAACTAGACGGTGTGGGACTCCAACGGGAACTATACATCTTCCTAGCAGAAGGAAAGTAGAGTATGCAGAGGAACATCATCCACTGGAAATACAGAAGAAGGTGTAAAGGATGTAGTTGTTTCCTAAGCTCAGCAGAGGAAGATATATTTTTTTATGTATTTTTGGATCACAACAATAAGGGGATTGCACTGTAAACAGTGCCAACTTACCTGAGTAGCCTTATTATTACTCATCTGTTCACACTGCACCCTACTTTTGATTTGACATTTTTGTATTTTCTTCTTTAATCCTCTTATTCTTATTTATTTTTTCTCTCTGATTTCTTTTTAATGTGATTTTGCTTTACGTAATTTATCAACATTTATCATCTTTAGCTTCTTATTATATGAGTTATATTATTAACCAATATTATTATACATCAATGAATTTTTAGAATAATTTCAATCTTTCATTGTATGTTTAAATTTAACTCTAAACCATAATTTGTATAAAATTCAGCGACTAATAATGCATCAAATGAATTTTGAAAATTATCAGTAGTATTCTTACGTTTTATAACGTTCTTTGAAAAGAAAAAAAAAAACTGTTACATAAATGATTTAATCATTATTCAAAGCATTAATTTGGGAATTGATGGAAGTTTCCTTCACCCAATCCGTAATCACATTTGTAAAAAACGCTAAATGCATTATATTTATCCCATTAGACCTTATTTTTAATTTAATAAACTTTTAAAATACTAAATGGAAAAATAAAAGTATAAAACTTATATCAAACACATCCTTTGCCATCTTTTACATCCTCTGAAAAAGAATATTCTCGTAACATCATTACTCTGCTCTCACCTTCCTTTATGAATCATTCCACACTTTTGTACGTACAGAAGGATACTGAGAATACATTCTCATGTTAGTTGATGATTTCTTTATGGTAGTGACCATTCAGAATGACTACCAAATGACAGGTCTATTTATTTTATCTTTTAATTAATTTTTAGCTCCAAACCCACTAAATAAAAAGGTAAGCCAGACAAGTAATTTGTGTTGAAATCACTAATTCACATTAGATACATAAATCATATTAAAATGGACTGAAAAATGAAATAAAAATAAAGATGACCGGAAACGATCCTCTAAGTTAAAGATGTGTCCGATCGATCTAGAAGAAAGGCTCATCCAAACTCTGATCATGGGATCATAGTTCGTCCACCTGTTCCTGCCTCTTAGAACTCAAGGATACAGAGGTACGAGTCTATAGAACAGATTCTGTTGAAGTAAGGTCGTGACCAAAGCTACTTGACCAAAGGTTATAAACTCATTTTGTTTTCCTAAATGTTTCAGTGTAGGACAAGTGCTAGCTATTTTCCGCGACGTCTGTTACCTGAGTGTCATGGTGAGCAAATTGTTGAGCAAATGTCCAGCGTTGCTTGGGTTGAGTGACGTGTGTATGCCATCATGTAAATGAAATACGTCATTGATAAATTTTCTTGAAACTACATGCCATCATGTTTCTGAATATTAAAATTATAATATAAAAGCATTCAAATTATCAGTTTTTGAAACATTCAAATAACTCAAACGTTTCTAACGTTTCCAATCATGGTACATCTAGTTTACTCTCAAGTCAATTGCTCAAATGTAAAGCATGAACTTGCTTGTTTAGGGATAATGATTCATGACTCTGCTAATTATGTTAGAGGTAAGGAGGGAGAAAGGAAGGAGAGGGAAGTCACAACCTTCTGTTTGGAAGCTTTTTAACGGGGGGAAAGAAAGGTAAATAACTTATTTAAAATTAAATAACGGATATAAATGTCAATTCCCATTCTTTCAATAAAGAAGTGGTAGATATAATAAAGCTACTATGAGTTTTTTTCTAATAGCTTAAGCTATAGAATTTTTTGAATTGTGTGACAATCAACCTGAATAATGCTAATTCTAAGGGCCACAATGAACACTTGGTTTTGGGGAAATGCCATACTCACCTCGTTATCAAATCAATTGCCTACCCTTTGTTGTCCTCAAAAACCAAGGTACCTCCCTCTATATTGTTTCCAAAAACAAGCCATCTTCTCTGTTCAACTCCAATTTGTGGCATGATCTTACTTTAGGAAAAGCTAAGTTTGCTGCTAAATCTCTCAAGTGTCTTTTCCCAGATACTTTGGGTGGTAGAGAGGTTACCATTGCTATTTTCCTCAATACTTATATCTTCTAAGATCAGCATCTTCCTAGCCTGTCCCTTCTCCCTTTCCACTTCAGATTAGAGACCATATAGAATTTAATAAATTGTGAGATAATCAGTCCACAGGTATGTACTTATAATTTGTACAGCATTCCACACAATATAATCTGATGCTAATTTTGAGGGCCAATCTTGCAGGAATTAATGACTTAATCAACTAAGAATTATATTCAATAACAGCTAATCAGTATTATATATATGAGAAGATCTATTTAACATGTGCAGCTTAATTCTAACACTATGAGAGTTGGGTCTTGACAAATAGGAAGATTAACACCTTCATGCACTTGCCTTCCCCTTTTCCTTCACTTTCAGCTTCCACATATATAGTTTAGAGATCCAATTTTAAATTCAAGACTCAACATTTTAGGCGTGCAGATCATCCAAATGCATATTGGATTGGATATTTTCCAAGTAGGCCAGGTTTGAAGGCTATGTGAGAGTGATGAGTTCTTACTGTAAGGTAAAATTTAGACCTGTTTTACTTTATGAAGTAATTTGTTAAAGTGCTTGTGAGCTAAAAGCTCATTTTTTTTTTGTTTGGGCTATCTTTATTGCTTTTCTTTATTGACATTCAGGACCAAATATGCATTTGCTGGTGCTTTAGCAATTGCTCAGCACCATGATGCAGTTAGTGGCACAGAAAGAGAGCATGTTGCTTCTGATTATGCGCTGCGACTTTCCTTGGGATATGAAGAGGTGCATATTAATAATTTTCTGCTTTCATAAATATTTTTTACATGCAACTTTTTAATTTTCGTTTTCAGACTGTGAATAAAGGAAAGAAAGAAGAAAGAGAGAGGCACGGGTTAAAAGAAAGAGAAACTATATTATATTATTTGTGTAATTCACGTGTAGCAGAGATAATATATTATTGTTTGTTTATCTCTTAATTAATCTATTACTATTTTTCCACTTAAAACCCACTATTAAATTATTTGCAATGGAAGCATCCATGAGAATGATTTGTGTGAGTAAAGTTATAATACTTTTACTTTACAATTATGTTAATAATTATGTTAATTATGCTTTATTGTATAAAAGCTACGTTAACTATTATTTTTTATTTAAGCGCAAAATTGTAATCATCATTTTACATTACTCATATGCAATCATTTTACATTAATTATATGTAAGTATTTATGTAAGTAATATTTACACATTGTTAAGTTAATATTAATTAAATAATGTGACAAGCACAAACACAATATACAAATATGAAATTATTATAATATCCTTAAAAAATAAATGACAAATCAAACATATAAAAATGTCAAATGATAATAAATAACATAATGACCAAGTCATGTAAGTGTAAGTGGAAGGGGTTTTTTAGCACAACTCTTTCTTTTGTAATTCTTTCTACTAACATGAGAGTTGTATGTGTATCTCATCCCTAGCAAGCAAGAGTACATTTAATGACATAACCTTTCTCAATCTTCAGCAATAAAGGAGAGGTAATTCTATGACTTCTATCTTATATGAGTAATATAAAAATAGAGAAAAATATAAGAAAAGAGGGTTAAATGATGTTTTAATATATTTATGTACTTGTCGAGTATATGGTCTCATAGTAAGTATTCAAATGATAATTTTATATATTAAGTAATTGGTTAATGGTAATCACATATGATATGATACATGACATGAAGATATTTAATTTTAATTGGTCTAGTTGTTAAAAAATATATTTTAATACAAGTAATATTATGATGATTCTTATTAGTATAAATAATAATAACATACAAATTAAATTAAATAGATAAAGAAAAAAATACACTTTAATTTCTATTCTTGATGGTTTAATCATATCTAATATTTAAGTGATTGAATTTTATTAAACAAACTTGTTATCATATGTCTAATAATCTCAAGTAGCTTAGAAGTTAAAAGCAATGTCAATTTAAATGCATTTTCTCAACACTTTAAAATGTCTTTTAAAGAATAAATTAAAAGAGAACTCTTAACTTCAAGGTGAACAATAACAAAATAATTTCAAATCAACTTTTTATTCTTTCCACTTTGTTTGAGTGGCTTATTTCAATATATATCTGAACAAACTTAAGATCTAAATAGAAGTATTACTATAAAATATAAAATAAATATTTTTTTCATTCATCTAATTAAAATATTTTCGATATAAATCACTTTTAATTTAAATCCATTTTTTATATATTTTATAGTACTGATTGAAAAATATACATGACATTCATTAGTGCGTTTTCGATTGTTGAGTTATCCTTCTTTCCTAAGGTACATGTCTACTCACAATTTTTTAATGTTACTCATGATGATTCGTAAAGTTTCATCTCGATTTTCCAACAATAATTTCTTATTTTTTTTTTATAATTTCATTGGGCTCACAACCCTATTTCTCCCGGGCTCGATTTATAATAATTTTTTTTAATTGATAATCATATCTACTTTGTAAATGGACTCTAAATATTATAGTCTTCTTCGTTAATGTTTACTCAAATTATCAAAGTATATCAACTCTTTTATTTTTCTCAATATATTATTAAAACAAAAAAACTCTGATGTTCAAACTCATGATTTATGGAGCTATTAAAATGAGTTTAATTCGATAGGTTAGTTCTATAAATTTGCAAAATGAATACGATCAAACAAAAAAAAGTCCGATATCACTAATAATAATATTTAAAAAATAATTACAATTTTATTTTATGGAAAATATAAGTTATATATCAAAGCAATATATTACAATTAAAATTAATTTAACTAATATAAATTAATTTTTAGAATTATATATTTATTTTTAATATTTTTAGTTTTTATCTTTTAAAGTAGACCAATCGCTTAATATCATCAAAGATTAAGTTGGAAAAAAGTATAATCTACATTAAAAGTGGATTAAGTGAAATCTATTAGATAATATGTGGGACCCACATTTCGTACTTCATATTATTCCTGACTAAGCAAAAGGATAAGAAATTATACACGTCTGACAAATGTCAGAAACCCCACTTTTATTGTTTTCGTAAAAGGAAATATTATTTGTCCTTATCTGAATTCGCCTCAGTTATCCGAAAACCTAATTAATTATTAAATTAAAAAATGCAAATGGAAAATGCTTTGTATTGATTATGTCAGACAAATGGAGACTGCTAACAACTGATGGAGGAGACTTCCATTGATTTTGACAGAGGATTTTTTGATGAAGGAAAAAATATATTTTTATATACTACTTAAACTCATTATTTTAACATTAACCAAACTGTATGTGATTCAACCTAGTGTTATTTATGTAGTATAATTTGTTTTGAAAATAATTATTTTTTAGCCTTTTAAATAACTTTTTTAAAATAAGTAAGTATTTCTTTAGATTTTAACAACATCAAACTGTATTATTAATGGTCATGATTTTATTTAGTAGCTTTTTTATATACTTATTTAATAAATAGTATTATACAAATAATAAAGAATTTTACAAAATCTATACTCATTATATATGTCAAAAATCATCATTTTTATTTTAAGAGTGTTAACAGTGTTTTTTAACACACTTTTTAATCAATTAAAACTTATTGAAATCTCTAAATTGTGAATGAATAAAATTTAATGGTAGTAAAAACAGTATATGCTTACAAATTATAGTTGTTATGAATTTTAAGGTGTTTTCTTTATAAAAGTTAACAAAGTTACCTTATATGATAACATGAAGGTTGTATAAAATCATTTATCATAATATGACTTGCTCAACAAGTAAGATAATAATTTGATTATTCACGAATAATAAAAAACTCAGTAAATTTTCTTAAAGTTAATTTTAATTCTTAGTTTTCAAAAATAACAATCATGATCTCATAATGATATAATATAACAAATTTGTATTCTTACTTTTATATTTTAGTTCGGCCTTCCTAAGAAAGACATTTGTCATAGTTTAAAAAGTAAGAAAAAAAAAATAAAACTAAAATAACTATTGTTAAAGTGTAGAAATTTAAATCAGTTTTTTAAAGAATCATGTTTTAATGTAAGAACCCATTATTACTAACTAATATAAGATAAATATACATTCACATAATATTTACTTTATTTACGTTATCTTTTTATTTTAATAATTTTTTTTAAAAAGAAGAATTTTCCGTTTGGTAAAAAATTATATTATATACATAATTTCAAGAAATAAAAAAATATATAAATATATATTTTTATCTTCTCCATATATTTATGTTGAGATTATCTTTCTGTAATATCATTTACCCTCGTGCAACATATGATCATAATAACTAATAAATAATATACAAATAAAAACATAATAAAATAAAAAAAATAGTTAATAAATAATATACAAATAAAAAAATTAAAAATAAACAATGTAAATTGGAGTTTTAAAAATAAATTTGTATATATATATATATATATATATATTCATATATTTTATCCATGTATTTTTATATAATCTTAATTCATTCATTAAACATTTATATATTTAAGTTACATGAGTGTCATGACATATTGAAAAACACATTAAATCTATTATTAAAAGACTTATATTTTTTCTAATTAGACTCAAATATTTTCACTGTCATATTATTTTCACTGAGTTATCACCACAACAAAACTATAAAATAGAAACTTACTCCACTCACTTATATGGGATAAATCTATATAACCTATTAGACTCAATTCTTTTTCACACTAAAGACTAGGTTATAGGAACTTCTATCAACTAATATTTTTCTTTATATGAGTTAAATATCAATAGAGTTAGATCATCTTCTTCAGAATCCAAAGTTCAGTATACAAAGTCAACATCTTAACATAAATATCTTCACAATACACCACATATCATATCACAATCATACTATAATATAATTTAACTCATACATAAACATTCCACACAATTTAAATAATAAGTTCAAATTCATTATCCATTACGTTATAATAATATTCAAATAATAATATTCAAATACAATATATTAATCATTTATAACAAAATAGAAACAAATTTATTAGTTAGATATATATATATATATATATATATATATATATATATATATATATATATTTTTTTTTTTTTTTTTTTT
>Ga0209489_100141_pt1 | contig 107554 bp, 35 predicted proteins | sample SiratrowhiteBW_FD_187527 | JGI IMG/M metagenome (GOLD analysis project Ga0209489, IMG submission 187527) | Root nodule microbial communities of legume samples collected from California, USA - Siratro white BW (SPAdes) (version 2) | ecosystem: Host-associated > Plants > Roots > Nodule | place... | reverse complement strand
TTTTTTTTTTTTTTTGTCAATAACAGCTAAAGTAGAATTTGTTTTGTTATCCTTGCAATTGGCATTTTTCTTTTCATTTGATTCATTGGAAGAAAACGTGAAGACATAACGGTGATTTAATTCGATAAAGTATTTTTGTTTTCTATTTTATTTTTTTAAAAAAATGACATTTATTTATTGTTTTTAAAGTTTTATATAAAATATTTAATTAAACTTTTTTGTTTTCATCTTTACTTTTTCTATACAAAATTTGTAAAACAAGAATGAAAGAAGATGAAAATGAAAATGAAAAATACGTTAAGAATTTAAGTATAAGCTTAAAATCCTATATTAAATAAAAGTGAAAAAAAATTAAATAATACATAAAATAGTTTTATGTTGTTTAAGTTACTTATGGTTTATTGGTGTTAAATTTGTTCTTTATCAATTATAAAAATAAAATATTAGTAAATCAAATAGAAAGGTAGTTAGAATTTATTCCAGTACATTTTCTATAAACACTTACAAAATAATATATACTTTTATAAACTAAAATTAGTTTATACATAAACTAAAAATTATCTTTCGAACGAACTAATTTTTTTTTCACAAATTAACATATTTATAATCTAATTTTAACTTTTCAAAAAAATATTTCATTTTTATTTTCATAACCAATAAAAGGATTTTATATTCAAATGAATAAATAAAGTGTTTAAGTGTCTTATGACTCTTATTTTATTTTATTTTTCTACATGCATATCTTGTCCTTATTGAAAATGAAGTATAAAGATAGGTTGAACCTTGTGATCATCCAGCGGCACTGAAAGCTGATAGATTTGATATGGGACCTTATTTTTAGCTATAATTCTATACTCATCGCGTCGCTCTCTGTTGTTAGACATCAAAACCATTGACGGTTTCGTTTTACCATTTTGTGCAATATTTCTTCAAATTTTGGTTTCTTGTTTTCTATTTTCGTTTGCTGATTTTTCTCCCTTAGCATTAAAGTCACTAATAGGGTTTACGCATATTTCTTCCATAATAATTGCTTCCACAACTTTGATACTTCTGAACATTGAAATCCATAACCAGCACACCCTGAATTCCCTACACGATTTATTAAGTGTTTTAGCATTTCTCTTATGAAAGCAACTAGTCTTTGTAAACTTTGTGTCGTGATGTGCCTCAAAGCATTTAGGGGAGTGATAATTAACCACTTGTTAAAATGGCCTATCACAAATGTGTCAAAATAACTACGAATTGATGAGCAAGATGTGCCATTCTGAGACGGCTAGAAGTAAATGATTGGAGATTGATCAGAATGTATTTTTCATTACCAGATTGTGAAAACTGCTTCAGGATAGTTTGATGGACCCACATGCGACGTGGTACACCATGAAATTCACCATGTCGAATTATGAAATGTAGTTTGGATTAGAACACGGGGACATGGACATCATAGCCAGCAGTATCAATCCCCGCACAAGCATGGGACCGCAAATATCGCATTTTTGGAGTGCAAGTAAAGCAGATATGGCTTTTTCTTTCATTTTTTTTCCCTTTCAATATCAACGTGCACTAGATAAGGCTGGTAGTGAGATATTTAATAGTAGACAATAGGAGTTAATCTGAAGTGGTGGATAGTTATGAGCATGTCTAAAACTTTTGTACTGTTTCACACCAAAACAAATATCAACTTAGATTAATATTAGACATACTTTTCTTATTTGGGAGGAGAAGAGGGGACATGTGAACTTTTTTAGAAAACATTATTTTCACTATTGAAGTCATCAAAAGGAAAATAGTAACAAGAAGACACAACAAGGATAAAATGGACCTCATCAAAAGGGGTCTATGTAGAAGATGGAATTATCAGTTGACAAAATGAGTTAGATTAATTACGATATCATCAGTTGAGAAGTCTACCAAGGAATTCAAGAGGAAAAAGAGATTTTGACTACAGAAAACGAAATATTTCAGTTATAACCAACTGCATAATGGCTTTTACATTTCTGACTGCTATTCTATTTATATACAGACAATTTTCATTTGTAAAGAGAACATAGGGGACAAGGGTGCCCACTCTTAGAACTCCATTACTTATTTCAACAAATTTCCACGAAACAAATCAAACCTATAACTAATATAAAAATTATCACTTCAAATTTGTTGAGATGACACGGTTAAGATTAATCACTGAGATATTATGTATTTTAAAGTTTGAATTTGTTAAAAAACATCTTAAAAAGTCTAAAAAAAATTAAGGGAAGAAAATTTATATAAACTGAAGTTGGTTTTTACTCTTAAACAATACGATAATATTATTAAAGTATAAAAACATATATATATTTTTCTACAGTAAATGAATCTTGTATCTCTGTATTATAAAAATAAATTAAGTATAAATTTCTATTTAAATTAAAGTGTACTTTTCCAACAAAAGATCATAAACAGTTCACCCATCCAAACAAATCAACATCCTAATTCATCATAGAATATGCAAATCAAGGAAACATGTAGGCCTGTCACGTGATGCTTCCAAGCTGCAACTCAACCAACATCATTTCAATCCTTGTAAAACTGATAAATTGTCGGCAAAGTATAAACAAGGAGTACGCTAATTGTACACAAGAATAATAAAAAAATGAATAACTTTGCCTTCAATGGCGACCACACTGTAAACAAAATTTCCTGCATTAAACTACTTCAATCAAAAGTCCCTCCTCTAAATATATATACAATGATTGCTAAGCTTTCATATACATCATACAATAGCCACCAAACCATCTATATATTTATTTGAGACATGTTACCTTGGTTAACCAACCATTATTTATATTTTTGTTAGCCAAGTTCCTACATGATTCTAAATGTAAATGAGGGTTGAATGAAGAGTACAAAATGTAAAAGTAGACGGACTTAGTGGCGTAAATGTAGTCTAATCCATCAAAAAGAAACTCGGTCGATATATCACCTCGTATTTACGTTCGTGATGATCTAGATCTGCTTTGCAAAGTAGAAGTCAGACAATGCATCAACTTTAGCATGATGGATGTGCTTTAAAAGATAAATACTGCCAACTTAATATATGTTATAATGTACCTTTTTTTATTGAAATGAAACTTACTAAAAAATTATAATTTTATCTAATAATTCTCACTCGTATTTTTCAATAATTTAAACGATAATGATATTTATAAAATATATTACTATAATACCCTTTCTCTTCTATAATTCTCCACATATTGTATAAATTATGTTAAATATATCATAATTGTATTATTCATCTCATGAACACATTTTCACACACATTTAGAATATTTAATTTTAATCTTTTTATAATTGTAAATAAATTCATTGTTTTATCTAGAAATTACTCACATTTAGGTTTAGTTTGACCTTAAGTGAAATTATATTGATTAAATTTGGATATAAGATATTAATTAAATTTACTCTCATATCTTTTTATCTTTATCATTTGTAGAGATTTTGAGTTTTGATAATGACATCTTAATAAGAAAGGTATTTTGAAGACGGGGAAAGTTAAAATTTGAAAAATGATTAGACAGTCTCATTACACTATCTTATGAGATATTCTTTTTAGAACATTACAGTTGAGTGCATTATTTTGGAGTAGGAAGACATGAATTATATTATTTCATTATTTTCAAAAGAAATAAAATCCAAATTTAGTCATATCTTTTGCAAAGACATTCTTTTGTGGATTTTACTTGATTTCAAGCAATATAATTATTGGAAATCAGATATTTGTGAGATGAATTGTAATAGGAAACAAGTTATATGAAGGAGAATTAAAAACAATATATTTTATTAGGAAATCAAGGAGAGAGAACACTCAGGAGATTTCAATTATAAGACATAAGTTAATGTCACATTCAATCCAAAATCTTAAGACAAGAGGTCAGCAGGTATTTTGTTCTTTAATTCTCGATTGAGTGAGACGGTCCTTTTGAATTATGGTTTCTGATAAATGAATTGTTTTGTAGAGAATTTCGTCCTTTCTTTAATTGGAGTTTTTAATTATAAACAATCTCATGTTTACGTAATTCAAAAGGTAAAAAATAAAAAATCTCACAAGTAGACAATTCAAAAGGTAAAAAATAAAAAATCTCACAAGTAGACATTTGAAATGAATACATTAATATACATTTGTTTGCTAATTAGATTCTTTTGAATTTGATTAATGTTTATTTAACTATATTCAACTCTGATTGGAAATTGAAAGAATGGTAATCATATAACCACTAATAAAGAATTTAGAGATGAATGAATTTGAAAATCAACCTACTTTTTAATTATTCTAACTTTGTCTTTTACTTTTATGCATAATAACTTTAAACCTTCTGGACTTCCACTTAAATTCATTGAGAATGATTTAGAATTAACTAACTATTTATATTTTATATTTTAGAATTAGACAGTCTACCTGATGTATTATATAGTCTAGCCTGATGTATTATACAGTCTAAGCTGAAATTGTTTTATTTGATTGTAAATTGTAACAATCATCATGCAATGAATTTTGTTGTGTTCAAATTTACGTAGTATTATAAGTTCCATTAAGACAAATAACTTATTTATAATAATTCATTGTGATATTCTAATCAAAATGGTATAAAATTTGAATAAGCGACACAAATAGTGCTCTTTGGGTTAAGAAAATGACCATGATAAGTTTAATTATATTGGGCACAATTTCTAAAACCTAACAATGAAGGAGGTTTAAGTTTAAAAAATAAAAAGGATTTAGAACCTCTCAAAAATAGTTTTTGTCTCTTCAACGATTTTATTATGGCAACCAAGTCAGGATTCTTTTCTTATTCTAGTTTTCTTCATGTCCTTTTATAGCTGGGTTGAAGAGTTAAACTTTGCAGATTAATTGAAGTTAAGCTTTTATATATGTTCGTGAGACCTCTAACATTTACCACTTTTCTTGTTTTAGGCATTTGTTTTTCTATGTTCAATCAGACATTGTTTTGTGATTGCTCAATGCCTTTTGTCAAAACTATGAAATTATGTTAAATCAAGTAGGACTGTGAATCTGTAATTTTTTATTAGTTCTACTAGTTAGGAAGAAAACAATTTCATCTATGTGTAAAAATATAATTTAAATAAAATGTATATACTTAATTAGAATTAAATCTTTTCTAAAATGTATTAATAAGCTAAATTCTTAAGAGTTTTTTATTGGTTTATGTAAACATAAAAGGGAGTGTTTATTTGAATTAATGTTATAAACAGCTTATGGCTAAATCCATGATAATTAGGGGTGTTTGATGTTAGGGCTGAATCCATGTTATTTGAATTCAAACCCGAAGTTCTCCAAATCACAACCAATCTATAATCCAGAAAACATCTTCGTCCTTCACAAACACTGTTCCAAACTTCACCCAAAATATTTACAAATCACCACTTAACCAAAATGCTGAAACTCCCAATGTTACACTTCTCCATAACTACAACCAACAAAAACAACAATCCAATTCCCATAACCCAGAAAATAGTACGACGCCTTTTAGTAATTCTCCAAAAAAGAAGGAAAAGCAAACCTTCGTATTTTCTCTCATAGTAGAGGAACAACCATCATTCCAACAAGATCCAAAAATCAAGTTCCTTAAAACTTCTTATAAGCAACTCTTTTTAGCATCTACCCCACAGTGTAGGTTCTGTCTACGAACCAACCAACCATGAACGCATATATAGCCACCATTGCATAGTCTTCGTTGTTACACTTTGCTGCACTACTTACCAACTATTGAGCACCATCTTATCAGGAACCAAATCGCCTTTAGATTTCACTGTCGCACTCAATACATATAATCATGCAATCTTAATGTGCATTGCCATCCAAACGCAGAACAAAAAGTAGGATGTATGAGTTGGTGATGGCTCTACAACTTGGAAGTTATAGTTTAATATGTAATGTGTTCCAGAAGATAGTAGGAGTCACTGTGCTACAATTTCATTTTATAGTTATATTTCCTTTATTTTATAATTGAATCTTTTTTAGGGCTGCAAGTCCTAGTCTTCCCTCTTTTCTATCTTACTTATTTCGTTTTTTTTATTATTACATTGATTTGACTTAAGTTATAATCAATATTGAGACTGATTTTTTTTTTCATCTTTAATTAATATTTATTAGTGAATTACAGAACTTACTTTTTATAAATTTTAATATTTGTCATGGTTTAGATCATTGACTCAAATACTTATCTTATTTAATATGTCTTTTATTTTATAATTTTTTTATAATTTAATTTATAAAATTTTAAACAAATTAATAGTTAAATAATTAAGTCACTTTTAGAGACTAAGAATATTAGTCCATATAACTTTTATTATTCCTAAAGTCTAAAATTTTAAACCTCTTATAAGATTTATCTATATAAAAATTAATTTCAATATTTTATATTTTAAATTTTAACAACTAAATAATACATTTCAAAATTAAAAAAATATAAATAAAAACATTTATACATTATCATAATTGAAATATCTAAAAATAATCACGATTTAATTTCAATAATAAAATGGAGATAAATATAGAACACTGACATAAATGAATTTTTTTTATCACCAATAAAAAATATAATAAATAAAAACATAAAATGGATGTTTCAATTCTTTTACATAAATCAAAAGTTCATCTTTTCCTTCCAACATTTGCTATCTACAATAAATAAATAAATTGGTTGGTTGAAATTCCCTTCTACGCAAGCAATATAGGCTATAATTATTTGCTCTACTATAACAACCAACCTAACTAATTACGACAAAGACAAATTAGTTTATATTTGTTTTCATATAGTCTCCTTTACCACTAATCCCTAAACTACAGAGACCACATTTCCCTACATCCTTTACAAAAGTCACAGCAATCTAATAAAGAGAAGTACTCACTTTGGCCATATCATTATAATTGTCTCTCAATTAAGTTAGATCAGTTTAACTTTTTTTCACTCAGATAAAATAAACCTTTATTTTATCTCTTGAAAGTTTCATTTCTTATGAATGTTGATAATTTGAATGTTCACCGATTTCTCTTACAATAGTAGACCGTAGACCTGGTAAACTATAATTTTTTTATTCTTTAGAGCTAATTTAGATTAGATTAAGGTGCTCTGAACAATCTACCTTCTTCGTCACATCCAATCATTAATCTTTAAAACACCTTTTTACAAGCAAACTCTATAATTTTTCACAATAAAATTAGTACAACCTATTTTCAACAAAAACAATATATAACTTTTGTTCATATATTGAAAATATGAATACCTTTATTGCAAATTACAATAATAATACCGAAACAATACCTTTACTATTTTACCAAATATTTGAAAACAATATTCTAAATACCTGTATGGGATAGAAAAAACTATAAAACCAACATCATTCATCAATAATAACCAATTTTAAAAAACATTTACATAATCTTAAAATAAAACATTTGATCGATAAAAAAAAAGATTTAGACACTAATCAAAATAAGAAATTTATGAACCATGTATTCTCTTCAACCATACTCATCAACTTTAAAATGACGTTATTTTTATCTATCCAAATACTGCAACACAATTTTTTTCCTCCCAACATAATCTTTTACTGCCGTACTAATTGTACATAAACCTACCCTACCCCAATAATAAGAAAAGAAATGTCGACACAATTACAGTCGACAACAACAATTAATTTAGACATTACAAGTATTTAACTTATGTTGCCTCTATCACCTCATCTCATAATTACTCTATTAATCTTAGATACCCTTTGACAAGATGTTTAACCACAAATGTTTGAATCCAATCGAAGAGAACGTCTACCGTCACAAATTCCAAATAAAGAAGGAAGAATAACGTGTTTAGAGTCTCACAAAGGTGTTTTTTGGTCATCAATAAAACTCATTTGAAAATCTGCTTTAAAAAATTGAGTTATGTTCCAAAAACATAGTCAAATAAATGAAGGATAGAAATAAAGATAAATTTGAATAGTGTTAAAAAAACATGTCTAGTATGAACTACCAAAGATTCTCTTTTAAACCATGTACACTAACAAATAAAGATCAGTATGAACAAACACAGCCTGATATATACCTAGTTTTTAAAATTGTACAGATGACGACGACGGTGCCTCTCCTGTAAGTTCTTTTGCTCAATACGTCACTTTAAACATTTATTACAATTTGTTGACAAATGCATCTCCAAAAAAGTTAGTTACTTATGCATTGCAACCTAAATCCAAGTAATTGGCTATGTATCTATTGGTTAAAAATAAAAGTTTGAAAGGCCTCCTCTTTTCAATATCTTGCCATCTGGGAAAGCTTATGCTCGACTATGACGATTCATTTTAGATTATATTCTTAAAGAATCATAGACTGGCCAAATATTTGTCTAAATATCCGTAATTTTAAATTTAAATAAGTAAATTTTTAAGAGGGTTTTCTTTGTTATGTTTCAATTTAACATATTAATTAGATAAAGAGAAAGATATTGGTTATTATTTAAGTTTGGTAAGTTAAAGATTGAAATGTTATTAATATTTACTTTTCATTATATTTTTATATTATATACAGAGAGAGTTTAGGAGTAACATATTGTTGATGCTATTTTTTTTATATCTCTTATTGTTTTAAAAAATATTTTTAAAACGTCAAAGCCAAAATGGTTAGGAAACTATTGTAAGCCGTGTCTCCATATCATCACACGTATAAATGTTCTATATATTCTTTTCCACAACAGACAAGGCTTTCTTAAAATTTTTTGAAACCCTATTTTATTCATGGAAATTAGAACCTTCTATCTTTTTAATATTTAAAAATAAAATATAATTTTAAAATTTAAAATATTATAATTTGATTGTATTTTTACAAAATAAATAAATAAAAAGTTAGTACAAATAGAGAAGATATTTACACATGTTAATAGGTTTTATAACACAAGTAAAGTGGGGTTTCGATCACTAACAAATTGATGTCCAACTTAGGACCATATTTGTCTGAAAGAGAGCTTATTACGTAGCCATCAACATGCTGCATGATTATGCTGAAATCACACTTCCAACTCATCGTTGCACTTATTTTAGGTTTGATACAGATAGACATCGAGATGGTCTTCCCACCATAAATGGAGAGCACCATGTGCTTTAAGGTATATCTTCATGGAAAGCACATAAAAAAAAAATATGTATATATAAATAACGAAATACTTGGGATGCTATAACCTATTTATAAATTATGTATAATAAGAGATTTAGAGTTTAAGGTTTATTTTTGTCTAAGACTATTTACTTTGTGAAACTGATATTTTTCATAGGAATTATTTTTTTTACCAACAATAATAAACAAATAAATAAAGAAAATATATGAAATGTTCTATCCCTTTTATACATGTATATACATGATCTCTAACAAAAAATACATCAACAACACTGAAAGTTCTAGGAAATAATTCCAAAGAAAAAAAGACCAACTTCTAAAAGAACCTCCCTTAGCTGATTCATTTAGTAATAAGACTTAAAAGCAGACTAGTTCTAGTGATTCCTCCAACCAAAAACATCAAGAAGTGATCAGAAGAAGTTGATTCCCATTTCACAGATAACCAAAAACAAACAAACACAAAATACTGATATGCCAACATGGAACAAAACTGACATATATACCAAAAATGAGAAAGTATGTTGATAAGAGAATAATGAGAAAATATTTCCCCTAACGTAAACCTTTTAAGCTGTAGAGACATTCAAAGAGTTTGGTCATTTGGTGTAAATCCAACTTCTGTCTAACACCAGTCAAACTTCTCAGCATTAGGTCGAGTTATCCTATTCTTAATTATAATACATTTTTATAACATTTTCAACATTTTTTTTTAATAAGCAACAATTTCCCACACCTAACAAGTGAGTAAGAAAATAAAGACTTCAATAGGAAGCTAAGAAGCAGGCGGAAAAATATTCGCACACCCTAATTATAATTTTTTTTAATATGGCTTTTAAAATAAATTTATTATAAAAACTAAAAAATTAATTTATATTGCGATCGAATAATCATCCATGTGTATATTATTTGTTTAATAAAAAATATGTAATAAAAGGAATAAAACAGTGCGAACTAAAATAAAGAGTAAGTATATTAGATTGAACACCCAAGTATTTAAAAAGTCTAAACTTTTGTCTCACGTGAGTAGGGGTCTTATAACCTAAGAGAAAGAATATAAATTTACAGTTTTTGGAAGAGAAAAAGGAAAAGGATTACAAAAGGTTTGCATATTCACCTGTTACCTTTAGTAAAATTGTTATTCTTGCATCTTTTACTATTAGATTAGGCTAAAAATTCGAGAGCAAGTTCAAACATAGTATTTTTTGTTTTGACAGTTAAGACAGTGAATTAGAAGTCTCTAATTGGAAAACTCAAATTTATACAGTTGTTTTATTTTAATTTTTTCTTCTTCTTTGAAATGAAAAGTTTTATTGTTGTGATGTATTATTACTTGTAAACATTTATTTGTATATTTTATTTGATTCATTATATCCTTATTTGATTTTATTGAAGTTTGATTGATTTGTATTTATAGAATTTTTACTTCTTTTATGACATCCAAGTGTTTCTTAATTAAATATTTTTTTTATTGTTATTAGAAACAATTTACTTTTCAAAAAGGTTTTCGAAAGTTAAAAATATCCGTATCTCTTTTATAATTGTTATTGTTCCTCTTATATTAAGTTATGCAAATTATTTTTTATATATTTTTTGGTAGATAAAAATCTATACCTAATTTTGTTCTCCATGTTTACGAATTAACTCCCCTTTCCTTTTATAAATAAATATAGTATATAAAAATACTTGATGTTCCAACCCATAATATATACATATATATATATATATATATATATATATATATATATATATATATATATATATATATATATATATATATATACATGCATATATTTTTTGTAAAATAGTGGTGGTAAAGTAACTTATTTATCCGTAGGTTCATCTATAATTAAATTTATCTATTACAAAAATATGTAAAAAATATCGGGTCAAATATATTCATTTATTTTATAATAATTAATAATTTATCTATTATTTTCTCAATACCAAAATACAACTTATTATTAATATATAATGGACCAAAATTAACTTCACTAATTTTTTATTATTATATATTTCTTAAATTTATATTTACCAAAAAAAATTCACAAATACTTTTTAAATTTGTTTTAAAAAAATTAATTTTAAATTTTTTTCTAAATGCACAATTTTTAAAGTCTATTTAATTTTTTGAAAATATTATTTTTGAGATGAATTGGATATCCATCCATAAAAAAGTAATTTATAAATTAGATTTTATTTTTATTATATAGAATAATCTTTTAATAAATAAAAATAAATTAATGATTTTTTTATTTGATCCATTATAATACAAAATAAAATTTATCCGTTTATTTTATCATTCCAATTTAAAAGTAGATTAAATATTCTCGATAATTATAACTGTAAAAAAAGGATTAAGACTATATTTAAAAAATTCAGAGAGTTCAAAATCAGGTGTACATGTTAATAGATTCCAATATTCAAATCAAACAATAAAATAAATGTACAATAATAGAATAATATATATATATATATATATATATATATATATATATATCGAACTTGACACTTTATTACTTTTTAATTATTTTATTATAGTAATATAATGGTTCATTAATATTTAATCAAGAGATATCACAACTTTTCTATGATTATTGTCAACATTTTTAGTGATTTGACAACATTTCAGGTTATATATTCTGTACATATATATCAATAAATTTTTATTTATAGGGTTCACATATTTGATGGTTTAATATGAAGAATGGAATAAAAAAAAGTTCAAGTAACATGCTCGTGTCGCCATGCTTAAATTAATGCATTCAATCAGCTTAGGTTTTAGGTGAGATAAGCATTACGTACCTTTTATTAATTGTTTTCATCGGTTCATCCCGATCCTTCTGTCTAGATTCAGACGTAAGATATATCCATGCTAATCTAAATCTGTCTGAATAATTTTATTATTTTTTACACCATAATTTCCTTGCATGAAATGATTTCAACAAACATTTTTCCATGTTGGTCGCTAAGAGTACGCATATAATTAAATCTTTCTTCATCTTGCTTTTGACAATATCGCTGATGTTGCTTTCGCGATAATTTATGTGAGTAAAATAAAATCTTGCATTTATCATACGGAGAATCAAATTCCACTTAAAATAGTTGCCATTTTGGTTTATCTGATGCATTGAGGTCAAAGAAATTTTTACCTAAGCATCATATTCGATGAGGAAGAAGACGTAGCTGTCGAGTTTGGTGAGTGAAATAAGCTTTCCCTTGAGCCATTCTTATTTCTCATTAATTAATGTTCGCACGGAAAAGATTTGCTGTCGTTTTATCAGCTTTCTTACTTTGCAGGTTATGTGATTATCACATTGTTATCATGCTCGCATAGTTATTTATCTGTTTATTGATTTGGTATCAAACTGGCCAATAAATAAGCAAAACCTCTATGAATTAACATAACTATAGAATCAAAATGAATTTATTTTTTTGTTTTATTGTATCTCAAGCAACAGGAAGATATTTATCTCTTTCTATTTCAATGGGGTGGGAAAAAGGACAAGTTAAGCCTTTAGCGATCAAGAGAATAAAGTTCATGTACTCGGTTCTGTTTCAAATGCAATGACTTCAATGAAAGTTAATGTTCTGATATGTTCCTCAATACCAATTAAATTACTTTTCTTTCAACCAATTAATTAAGGAGTGGTTTATTAAGATAATTCTTGCACTTCAAGCATGCTGGTCAAATTAGATGCAAAACTTGCGTATGTGACGAGATCAATCTCAATTATTCTGCATTAGCGTCTAATGAAACAAAACATGGACCCGATCGAATTAGAGGCCTGTTGTATTTTTAATTAGCATCGAAAACTTGCTCAAGCAAGTAAATCACTGGTTATTAATTCCGGTATTATAAATTAATCCCTGATTTTAATTTGACTTAGAAGAGAAAAGAGTCTTAACCTGCGCCATTAATTCTGGTAGAAATTAATTACGAATTCATCATGACGAATGAGACAACCCTGAAACACCAACCTATATCCAACGACAATATTTATGAGTTCAAATCACATAGTCTATTTACTGCTGACACAGTAACAAAGATAACCTCAACAATTTACCATGAAAAGATAAATTTGAAGCTTATAAACTTGAATTTATAAATAAATTTATAAAATTGAGTTTATAATAAATATTACACGAGTACATATGGAGGAAAAAAAAAACAAGGTTTCTTACTTCATGCATGGGTCAGTGTAACCTCAGGGTTGCGAAGTGGATGGCACTGTAGCAGTGATGGTTATGAATTTAGAATTAGACATCCATATTAACATCGAAGGTCAATCAATTGGTCCCTTCGATAGTGCTCTTATCAGAAAATTTGGAGGACCCCTTTTCTTTCTGTCCACACACCATAATTGACTAGGTTGGTAGGTTGGATCGATAAGTTTGTTTTTAGGATAATACTGCAATAAACTGTTGAAAAAGGAGTTTGATTATCACCATTTTTCTATATTTCATGCTGAAAGGATGTTTAAGAATATTTTGTTGAATGAGGATATTTAAAAAAAATGTATTATTAAGTGAAAAAGCACAGTTTAATAATTAAAAGAAGTTTAATAATTAAAAGAAGTTTTTATTTATCTTCTCCTTTAATGAATTGCAATAATAATTAACTAAAAATATTTATGGTTTGATGGTTATACTAGGTAGTTCTGTTCGTAGTTTACTTCGTAATATGGTAGTTTAATTCAGGGATAAATAAAATCGAATTACAAACTAATTCTTTAAAATTAGAGTAAATTATTTATTGTGAATGGTGAAGTGAACTCAATCATTTATTAGTTTAGAATATTTAGTTTTATACTAAAACAATTTGACCTGAACTATTAAAGATTATTAAACTTTTTTTTAGACTAAACTCTTTTACGAAAGTATACATATTTACTACTTGAGAGTTAGATTATTTTTTTCTTTTTCTAAACTACTATCTGTTACAACTTTCTAGATAAATATGCTTGAAACAACACTCACTTTTATTTATAATTTTACTTATGATGTTATATTCAAATAGATTAGTTTAAAAGAAAAATCTAAACTATAAAGTAGTTATATAAAACTGAACTAAATTAATTAATTTTAGTAGTAAACAATTTATAAGTTTAGTCAACTATTTGTATATTAAAAAAACCAATTGAGCTGTTATAGTTATTGAATATTATTTTATTTGAAGACATATTTTTCAAGAACTTGTACAACATACATTAAAACTAATAAAAAAATTGTTTATTGTTTTTTATAAAAAAATAAAAAATAAATGCAAAATGAGCATGACATTATCTTTGCAGTTAAAAAGATAAATAGGAAAATCTCATCTCAGATCAACAATTCATAATTTACTATAGAACTGTAATATTTAGACAACCTCATCCAAACCTACAACCAGATAAAATTTTATTTAATTCATCAATTATTCATTTATATTCTTATAATAGAATTATGAAATAATTATTTTTAAGTTCTAGAAAAGTATTATATTTCTTCAATAGTGATAACGGTGACGTGCTGACAACAAAAGGCATTAGCAGTATATACTTGTCATGCACCAAAATTAATAAAATGGCATATTTTGAACTGTCTTTTTATGCTCATTCAGAAATATTAAAGGAGGGATCCACCTGTGTGTTTCGGTAACCATCATTTGTATAAATAGGACCAACTACACGTAACTTCACCCTCCAATCAGACAATATCGGATCAAAAAGCAAAATGAAGATACCATGAGTAATTAAAATTAATTGTGCAGATTGGTTTCTTCTTTAAAGTTTTAATCAATAACCATACATGTTCGTTCAAAATTTTAATCAATAATCATACATGTTCGTTCTATAAGATTAAAATGTCATAAGATTAAAATGTTCTGAGTCAAAGGATGAGTTTCCAGTCAGTGACATGTTGAATATTGTTGGTCTTTCGTGACTTATTATATCTTCTTTTCAACTCATCTCACGTCTTTGATAATCAACAAAGAAAATCATTATTTATCAAATTAATCATATTCTAAAAATCTCTATAAACAATAAAAAAATATAAAAATATATACATTTTATCTTAACAAATACTTCTGATATTAAAAACTGACTTTGGGCTCAAAATATCTTTTATATATTTTTTTTTCTTTACACGAAACCTAAGATAAAAGATGACTAAGTCAAAAATCGAGAACTGTAAATATTTACTTCGAAAAAATTGTGATATCTTTTAAGGTATCTTAAGGAACACATATAATTAGGTATTTGACCCTTTCTACAATTTGTTGAGATGATGAGGATATCATCCTGAATCTTCATAAAACACGTTATATTGTTCTAAAGTTTAAACAGGAAGCATATCAGTGTTTAACCAATTGAAACCCGGCATGCTATGGGTGCTAGTTGCACTCCTCCACTAATCTTAATATCCAAATTCATATATTGACCAGTTCAGGTTCATGCAAACATTGGACAGACAAATGATAGTGTGAAGAAAGTGCCAGTATCCTCAAGTGCACTGCAGGGGTACCTCTTTCTTACTTTTATTTTATAATAATTTCCATATACCCTAGTTGAGAATATATGTGAAATTTAGAAATTAATAGGTTGAAAAAATGATTCACTAACCCATTAGAGACCCTAGGCCTTAGGCAAACATTATGATTATGAATTTTGTAGCTTAGGGAATTGTTAACATTTTAGCTTATAATAATGAGAATAATAAAGGTACGAGGAAGCTGATGCTACATATGCATGGTGATTACCAAAGACATGGGAATGGAAGAATAGGTGATGTTGAAGTGGATGTTAATTTGGATTATGAAGAGAGATGGGTCCACTAAGAATCTATGTCTGTCACATGGTAACGAACGAGTGTTTGGTACAACATAGATGTTGGGTGTTCAGATACGATGAGCCCTAAACAGATAATAACACGAAAAAAAAGTGAAACACTCACTTCTTCATGATATGGTTACGTAATTTAACCTCTTCCCAATTTTGCTTTCAAGATTCTCTGATCTTGGCATAAGAAAATTATAAAATTAGGATAGGTTCATTCTCACACAATCACGGTATATTATCCCTGTTTATATAATATAAATTAACTTTTATCTCTAATAGACCTAGAACATTTAATAAATTATATATAAATTTCATACAACTGATTTTGTTTCTATAATTTGACGTATGGATTATTCATCACGGAAAATAATTACTAATATCACAAATCTTGAGCTCACTTCAGGTAATAAAATTTAGATAGTAATTCAATTACTTATAATTATTAATGTACCATTATTAGGACAAAATCAGATGCATGTTATTATTGGGTTTATTCTCTAATTAATTAATTGTACTTTCAGTTTCATAATCACTACAAGAAAATAATTAGAGCTAATTTAGAATCTAATAGTAGTGGTCACTAAAATCTTAATAGCTAATGGTAGATATCAAGTTAATTGGTTACTAAATTCAATCATTACTTCTATTTTGTAGTTATTTAGCAACCAAAATCTAATTTGGTAACTATTTTAATTACAATTAACAACTATTTCATTTGACATCTAAAAATTGGTCTTCAAATAATTTTTTTCTTAGAGTGAATAAACAACAAATTTCTTGAATCTTTTACTATATAAACTATATGAGTGAAATTATAACGATGATAGAAGGACACTAATAACATGTATCCTGTTATATTTAAATTTTGTTCTTATTATAATTGTTGCATGTTGCTTCAGTCATGGGAGAAATTTAATTACCTTCAAAAGTGTTATTATTATTTTCCTTCTTAGAGTATATTAAATATATATATATATATATATATATATATATATATATTAAATTAAATCTATTTGACATTTTTTGCTAACAAATAAAATAAATAACGCGTTACAATATTGTTTTTGGCCAGCGATCATGTTCAATAACATAAGACTGCTTCTTCCTCCACCTGCATATCTTCTTTAAGCACCTCTATAATCAGGATAATGGCCTGGAAGGCCCACTAACTACTTTTATATAACACGTAGCCAGTTAAAGAGTATTTCCACTATTTCCATCTTTCTTCTAAACACATTATTTATTATTAAATAATTTTTACTAAAAACTATAATATATTCTAGATTTCATGTTTCATTTAATAAATCATGTTAATTATTTTTTTATTTTTATAAGTTCTAGGAAATAATAAATAGTGTATTAAAATATGAAAATATAAAATATTTCTTTATAATCAGTAACAAAAAAATAGAAAAAATATTCAAAAATTAAAAATAAAAGTATAAAAAGTATTTAAATAAAATTTATAACATATGTAGGAGTATACATGAGTTTCCTAACAAACTCACCATCCAATTTAATAAAAAGAAATTAGATTACGTTTCCTATATTTTTTTAAAAAAACGTCAACTCACTTTTTATCAGTTTAATTGATTAGGTCTATTGAGTCATTTTTTTGGTTTTTTTCTAAAATTTAATTTAAAAAATGTTTTTAAAAAAATTAACTGAATTATTCTATATTTTAATAATTGAATAATTAATATTTGAAAAATACATATTTAGTTCATAAAATAATTAAGTAAATTTAATGATAATTATGCTATTGTTATCATTATTATTTAATATTTGTATTTAAAATGAGTTCAGTTTCACACTAATTTGTAGAAATTTCAGTTATGTTTAATTGGGTTAGGTGTGAGTTAATTATGAAAAAAAAAATAACTCATTTTATTTGAGTTGAATTAATTCGTACTCAATGAATCTTCCCTAAACAAGTACTAAATTTCAGGTGTCTGTTCAAGCTTACGTGAAAACTTTAGGACATTAGAATTGAGCACATTTAGATAACTCTAATATTGTGGAAGCATATATATATATATATATAATTCAAATTAATATTAAATTTAAGAAATATCTATTATGTATAATATTACAAAAAATTAAAACTTAATAATAAATTAGAATCACATGACCAACTGAGGAAAGGAACATTCAAAAAGTTATTTCGTTTGACAATAAATATTCAAAAAATGGATAAAAAAAATTATAGTCTTCACTAAAATTATGTTTCAAATTTTAAACATTTCTTTCTAATTTCTTGAAGTTTATTTTTTAAACTAAATTGATGTTTTATTAGTTGACGAAACTAATTTAATGAACTTGACAATGGGAGATAAAGAATAAAAATATATCATGTCGGTTAAAATTAATATAGTTAATGTTAATTTATGACAGAATCTCTTATGAGAGTTACATTTTTTTTTTTTGTTCAATCATGTGAAACATGTTTCCAATGAGTGTTTATTATTGTTTAGAGTTCTAAGTTGTGACCATTTGTATAAGAAAGAGATCTTAGTTTGATAATTAAAAAAAAAAATTCGTCTCTTTGGGCCAAGCTACACAAATTTACCAGATAGAAGATAAGCCCATCAAGAGTTGTGTTTAGAAAAAAGGGTGCAAATAGTTAGGGCCTAAATTAAAACTCTTTTTCTAGTATCAGTTTTTGTCAAAGATAATCTCTGCAAAAATAACAAACAAAATAGGCAGTAAAATAGTAAAAATATTAGGCTAAAATATCACAATCCTTGGAAGAAATCAATTATCAGGAAGTATTTAAAACTTTTCAAAAATTACTTAAAAAATAATACTTACATTAATTTGAACAAGAAGTTATGTTGAAATTTCAAAGAAAGAGTTTTGACTATTTTTGATAGTTTTTAGAATAGGAACTTAACAAAAAATAAAATTGAAAAAAATGACAATGAAAACAAATATTATCATCTTATTTATGGAAGTTATTTTATATTTTACTAGTCACCTTAGTGTTTATACTGATTTTAAACTATTTTTTCTATCTAAAACTTAACTATCTAATAACATTAATTTAATATAAGATATTACTAAAGAGTACTTATGTTCTGTAAAAACAATTTAAAAAAAAGTTATAATATATAGAATTATTAAATAAAAAATATTATTTTATTAAAAATGTTAAGTAATTACATTTAATATTTTGTCATATGGAAATTTCAACCTGGCAATTTAAATGCTAATCAGAAAAAATTTAGTTATTGAATTAGTTAAAATTATTTTATTCTATTACAATCATATATAATTGAAACTATTGATGAATATAAAGCCAATTTTCTTTAAGAAAATGTTTTCATTTTAACAGATTTGTTTTTAAATTTTTTAAATTTCAAAATAAGTTTAGTTTATATTTTTTTTACCAAAAAATTTAAAAACATTTTTTCTAAATATAAAATTATTTTTATTTAAAGTTTAAAAATAAATTTTAAACATTAAAAAATACCCATATCTTTATATTGAATAACATTGTGAAGAAGTTATATATATAATGATATTCACTTCAACTAGTAATTTTTTTGTACAAATATGTTAATTTTTTTAACATGATAAAAAATAAATAGATATACGATTGCATCTAACTCGCAAATAAAATAATAATAATAATAATAATACTTATTTATTCCTTATTTTTTAAATAAGAAAAAGAAATCGGAAGTTTTTTTATTAAAACAATAATATTTACCATTTAATTTATGATTGGATAATTTTAAATACGTTAATTAATTTATTGGGAATTTTAGTATTGTTTTATTCAAGCGTTTACATCATATAATTAATCTCAGTGTGAAAATAAATTAAAAACAATCATTAGAAAATAAAAACACGTGAAATCATATAGTACATCACAAGTGGTCAATCGACAAATAGAATCTTAATAATTAGGTGCATCATAGTCAATCAGTGAACATAATTTTAATAATTAAGAATGTAAATAACTAACAATCAATTCATAAAAAATTGCACAACTTAATACAATATAATCACATTTTAAAAGCCAACAAAATATTAAGCATGCATGGAGGTAAAATTAATCCCTATAGTAACCTTTTTCATCACCACCAGACTATACAGGTAGCATTGATTACTAAAATCTGAAAGATTACCTACTAAAACCAGGGTTACCAAATACAGATAACGTTCCAAATAATCAATTCTCTTATGAGACACTAAAGTTAAACTCAATGAAGAAACCTTAAGTAAGTTAGAAAACAATGTGCAAACCTCCATCCTTTTTTATCTTCTTGGTTACCCAAAGGTTTTTCCTTTTTTTACCTCATAATCCCATCATTAATTCTTTATCAGTGAGTTCAGACTTTAAATAGATACCATTATTCAGTCATGTTTCTCTAGAATGAAAGAAAAATAATATTTTATTATCTAATTTTTGTGCTGTGATTAGTTAAAGTTGTGACTGAAATGCTGCTGCACACAGATTATGGAGTGTTATCATTACTCATTTGATTGACTTTGTGTAACATCATAAGCTGAATTGAATGGAAATAACCTCATACATAATCCATCATATCATAGGTTCGTCGAGCTAGAGAATTTTGTCGCAAGGTTGCAGCCATTTATAATGCTAACTATTGTAGCTATGCTGGGATGATTTTTCTTTTTTTTCAAAAGAAAGAGTAGTTTATTTTCAGATAGAATTTAAAATATTTTATAATAAAATATGTTATTTGGTAGAAAATTTGAAATATATATATATATATAAATAATTAAACTACTTAAAATTTAAATATATATATACATATATATAATAAAATCTAGAATTCTTCATGTTGTTTTATCTTTCCAGTCTAAGTTTTATTCTTTTTATATCCATTAAATTCATCAACTCAATTGAGATTGAGATATTGTGTAATTTTTTTAATTGATGTTTTAGAAGTTTTCTTTTTAAGTTAAAGCGAATCGTATTTATTTTTTAGTTAAAAGTGTCAAGATTATTTGTTGTGTGATATGCTATTATTATTTCTCAATCTGTAGTAGTTAGAGTTTTATTTTTTATTTTTAATATTAATGATGTTTTTAGTTCACAAGTATGATATTTTCGGTAGTTAATATTGTCCGTGTGAATCTTTCAGATAATATAGACTATACTATTTTTCATTTAGTAAAAATTTATTTTTTATCAAAGATAGCGACATTATTTTGGGATGTAAATAAGAATTTTTCAATTAAATTTAATTGAGATTATTTTCCAATTGATATTGTTGGAATTATTTTTCTGTACAACAACTTTAATTAATTTTATTAAAAAATAACTTTAATTAAGATTAATATTAATTAAAAATTTCCTCATAAACATATTTAAATTATTTAATATTATTTGATATTAAAATAATTTTATATTTAATTATATGTTTAAAGATGAAGATGATTACCAGAATAGAAACCGGCACTATGCACACATATCTATATTTCAATCTAATTTGAAAATTTGATATTATTTATTCATTCCTATTAAAACTAAAATAATTTTAAACATTATGCAGGGTTCGTGAGAGGGATCAGTGGCAGATGGAGGTGTCTTGTGTGTAGCTTTCCCTCATTGCTTCTCGAAAATTACACTCAGATAAAAACAAATGATAAACAAAACTCAAATGTCATTATTTGGTGGAACATTTTTACATTATTGAGATTCGTATTTGGCGGATAATAATTCAAAGTTTAACGTTCCATTCTTCATTCCGGAGGAGTAATTTTGCAATGGTAAGAAATGGAATATAGTCCGTGTTTGAAGGATAAACGAAGTTAAGAAGTACAGTGATTGCAGGGGAAGGAAACTAGTTTGTGGTAAATAATGGTGGTGCCCCACGAATAGGCGAGTCCAAAATCTAGTGTCGCATAAAAATCCAAATAAACTTCAAATTTAAGAATACTATGCCCCGACACGTTCCTTCTCAGTTATTGGGACTCATCATACCAAGCAAAACCCCTCTTTCTGCACTTCACAAACGCTTTAGCTTTCCAAACTACCTTCACCTTACGACACTACCACCCCTTTAACCACTTCTCTTTGCTTTCTTTCCTTCACAATCTTCATGCCTCTCAACGGCCATCCCCAAACACTTTCATTCAAAACCACCCACCACCCATACCCACACCACACCCATTACATTAATTATGGTACGGTCGGAACAAACAAAAAAAGTAAACTAAAATCAACACTAAAATAAAAGGTAAAACAAAGACTTCAATATCAAAGTCACCTAATCAGTTACAAAGCCTAACACCTACAGCACTCAATACAAGGAAAAAGATATACACTAACTCGGTTCCCCGTTGAACCGCCTCTAAAGTTTGCGCTACCTCTAATTTCTCTCTACCTAGTTTTTTTTTTTTTTTTTTCCTTTTCCTTTTTTAAATTAATAAAAATAAATCAAAATTTGGGAACAGGAGCAGGGGTAAAACCATTTTCAGTCCCAGTCAGCATCTCCTTCTTGTGCCGCATCTCGAGCACTTTGCGATGATGGTTCGAGTGTAATTCGCTGGAGAATGTTGGGCTGCAAGCGGGCCTATATTCTGGTAGGAGCCGGCCCGACTTGTACCGGACCCCGCATGCGTTACAGAGCGTTTTTGGGCCGAGCGGCCCAGTTCGCCACTGAGGGGTTTTCTGCACGCCGCAGTGACTGCACCGTCGCGGCGCCAGGGTGCCCACACTGTCCGAAGAGTGTTTTTTCTTCTGTTTATTGGGTTTGGGCTCGGAGCAAACGTGGTCGAGGCTACGAGGGAAGTTGGTGTAAATTAGCAAGGGGCTGGAGGGGGAGGAGGAGGAAGATGATGAGGTGGTGGTGGAGCTAGAGGAAGATTCGGTGAAGGAAGGAGAACCCAGTGGCCAAACACGAACACCGTTCCTGCTTCGCTTGCTTCTCGCCTTGGTCTGAACCGGGGTTTTGAAAGTGAAAACCGGGCTTTCTGGTTCTGGCTTTGGCTCTTTTGCCGCAAGGCCCGTCGGGTTGCTCTCCGTTACGGTGGGGAGCGCCGCAGAGAATTCCGAGAAGGATTCCTCGACGAAATGAGACAACCACTCAAAGTCCGCCACGTCATCCGCCTGTAAAAATTGCAGCTTTCGTCAACCATCAACACAGAACAGATAAACCCTGGAAGAAATAAAATTAAGAAGAGAAAAAGAAATACCAGAACGCTAAGCTCGGTGGTGGGCACAGAGGAATAATCAGCTTTGAAAGCATAGGGTTCTTGACTTGGGTCTTCTTCTTTAAGGGATGGACAAACCGAGTCTTGTTCCTTCTGTTGTTCTGTTTCTTCTTCGACGTGCGAGAAGTCAAGGAGGTCGTCCACGAAAAAGTCGTCGCAAGTGGTTCCGTTTTGCACACTGAACTCCTCCGTGAAGCTTTCTGGACTGAGTTCTACAGTCATTTCTTTCCTGAAATTGCTCTTCAAAGCTGCCTCCATGCACTCCATACCTGTATAACAGCAAAATCAAAAGCATAGCCTAATATAAGAAAAAGAACATAGACTTTAACAAATACCTGAACATTTGCTGTGTTTTGAAGAATTGAGAAAATAAAAAAATAAAAACAGAGATATTAAATAATGAATACCTGAGGAAGAGAAATACGAGAGAAGGAATAAAGAGGGGAGAGATGTAATGAGGTTGGGAGAAGAGAGATGGAAGAAGAAGAAGGCAAGGGATGAAATTGAAAAGGTTGAGGATAGGGAGTTTGGTAAAGCATTGAATGAGGGATAAAAGCGTCCCTGGATTATTACTAAAAGCCCCCGTTTCCTTCTCACTCTCCACTGTCTCTTATTCGCTTTTTTTCCCCTTCTTTATAGTATTTATACGTTTCAAATACGTTTGTATCTTGTATACACATAACGTATATACTCATGGAATAAATGAGTCTAAATTTTCGACCCACACATCTCATTTGCGTTTTGAAAGGATAGAACTACTGCCACAATAACAATCCACTATAAGACAGCAATGAAAGAAGTGAGAGAAGTTTGGTGTATAACATGTAATACAAGTGTTTTCCCACCGGAGGCCAAAATTCGTGAAGACCTAGGAAACCACACTCTTAAAAAACGATCCTTCTCTTTTAACTTTATGTTTTCCTCTCTGGTAGAAAACGTGAATATAAATTAACCTAAATACCTGCCTTAAGTGGTTGCGTCTATGCTTGATTGCTTGTCGCCGCTCGTTTTGCATTTGGCTGTTTCCCATCTAACGTTACTTTTCCCGCTCTCTGTTTTCTAATTATCGGTTGGCAAAAATAACTCCATAAAAGGCTAAAGGCCAAAGCAAATTCACACCCTAATCTTATTTCACAACACACGTGAACTTTTCCTTAAGCTTTTCTCTAGTATGTATGTCAAGGTAGAGGTTAATTGAAAGCATGTCAGAGTTATGGACCTATTCTCTTAATACAGATTTCGTGTTGTCCGTGAAATACATTTATTTATACACTAATACGTATATACTTGTATCACGTTAGTTATGAAATACATTCTTTCACCAATTACACGACACCGGTTCTTGTTTTAAAATTAACCCGCTTACAATAAAAGAGTTTAAGGTTTGAAATTTGAATTGGAGTGGGAATAATTGTGTCAACGAACATATAAATGTTCCGACAATGACTTTATTCCCTTCATTGGAGTATTGGATAAAAAAAATGAAATTGTTATTTCTTGTTAACATTATTATATATGATATTTTTTATAACGTGTCATTTTTTTTCTTTTATATTAAATAGTGACAATAACTGATGAAAGTTTTTATATATTTCAAATTAAATATATTACTTTATTTAATTACCTTTTATAAAATATTTAGAAATTAATTAGAAAGATAATATTGAATAAATATAAAATATCCAATGTCTGATTAATAAAATTGTGAAAAAAATATTTTGATTTTAAAATAGCATCCTTTGGCCTTACGCTAGTTTGCATCTTTTTCCTTTTTTTCACCGAAAATATTTTTTAAATAACTTTTCTCTCTCTATGTATATATATAATGAGCACGAGTATTTATTAAAGTAACATTGAGATAAATTTGTAACTTTTGAAAGAAAACAAATGAGAATCCATTTAAAAAAATATATAAAAAAAAAAAAAACTTAAATGAGACATAGAATCAGACGAAGAGAGTACTATCTTGTTACTTCCTTTTCTGTTTCCAAAAGAAAGAAAACACAATTCAAACTCAAAACCAATTAGGTGAGAGAGTAATCTTAACGTAAAACAACTATAGAGAATATATAGAGAATAGTGTAAGAATACTTTAATAAAAATGTTATCAATTATTAATTTTTTTAATATATGTAAAAAAAAGCTTTAAACTACAGATAGAATGAACCTAGTATTTCAAAATTTTAGGTATTTATTTAATGTATAAATATAATTATGTGATAAATTAAGTAAAAGTGAAGTGGTTGAAATTCCCAGTATACCCTTGATCGTGATGATACAGTTTCGGTTTGGATATGGGACATGGCATGACTTAGAAGCAAAGTGAGTAAAAAAAGTGAGCCCAGCAATGACACCAAATCAGCTTTTGTCTCTCAGTAACACTGCTGACATTATTCCTCACTCCCCCTTCCTAATTTCATCCATAATAGCCACTCCATGCCTAAATATCCATTCATTCACCATGATTAAATATTTTAATTAGCCTCAATTAAGTTCACTAATTAAAAGTTAGAATAAATCCATTCCAAGCTTTTATACTTCTTCCGTCCCACCACTTTCATTTCATACAGAAACTACTTAAAATGTGTCTCAAAAACACACATTTTAGTAAAGCATTCTGTCCACTTTTTTTATCGACGTACATTAAAAGAAAATACGGATTAAGAATATAATTAGTGTTTTTGCTTATATTCAAATTCTTTTGAACTTTTCCGGTGACGTTATGGTTTTTTCTTTCTCATTTTGTGATTAATATTAAAATTTTAAAATCAAATTAGATAAAAGCAAAATGAACTACTTCCAGACGAGACGCGCCCACAGACACACATTCATTTATTATGTTAATAACAACTGTCACAATTTTATAAAAACAATACGCGTAGCAGTAAAATTCGATTTTTACACATTTGATTTTATCTTCATGATAAATATCAGAATGATAAAGAAATATTTTTACTTTTTAATTTTAAAATGCAGATTCAGAAATCAAAATCGATTTTAGTAAATTAGCCCAACACAATGGTGTTAAGTGTAAGAAAAACATTAACTACAGCTGTTGACCATTACAAGTTGTGTTCTCGACGGTATACCACCAAGGCATGGGTTTATGCGTTTGGCGTAGATAAAGATTTGGGTCGAAAACTTTAAATACTTATAAATGTAATAATTTAATTTAGATAAAAGCAGAGGTAAATTTTGTTATCAATGGTCGAGTATAAAATGAAGAAAATCGAGTACGACAAATATCAAACTTCGAGCGGGCATTTTTCCCATTTTGATGTATTTTTTAATTTTAATTCTTAAAATGAATAAAAAAAATTATTTATTAAAACAGGTAAATTTTGCCAGTTAAATAGGTATAATTTCAAACTAGTCAAAATAAGAGTGACATGCTGATAATTTCAATTAATGATATTAATTAAAATTATTTCTTTCTCTGTTATTATTTTTAATTATTTGATATTATGATTGTTATATTTAACAATTAATAATAAAAATAATAATCATTATATAAAAATAATTAACAAATAATTTTTTTAACAATTAATAAAAAAATTAATAATAACAATAATTAACAAACTGTAATAAAAAAATTAATAATAACAATAATTAACAAACTATAATAAAAAAATTAAGACATACAAATTTATTTTAAATTAAAACAAAATAACATAATGATAATAATAATAAAAACAATTCATATGAATTTAATAATAATAATTATTATTAAATTAAAATAAAATAACATAATAATAATAATTAATAATAAGTGAATTCAATAATAATTATTATTTTTAAATTGAATTTGTATGAAATTATTCTTATTATTATTATTTAAATTAAATTCATATGAATTTAATTCAAATTATTCTTATTATTATTATCATTATGCTATTTTATTTTAATTTAAAATAAATTTATATCTCTTAATATTCATGTTATAATTTTGTTAATTATTATTATTATTTATTTTGTTAATTGTTAAACTTAAGGATCATAGTATCAAATAATTAAAAAATGATCCAAGATAAAAAAATAATTTTAATTAATGTCATTAATTGAAATCACCAATTTGAAATTATGTTTATCTAGCTGATAGAATTTGCTTATTTTGGTAAATAAAATTTTTTCTACCTATTTTAGAAATTAAAAATAGAAAATAGACCAAAATGGGAAAAAAGCTTCCATGAGCATACGGATATAACAACTCTTTGTGTTTGGACGAAGGATTTTTAAATTTTAATTAAAATATATTTATTTTGTTTCCAAAATAATATTTGGATAAATAACTTCAAATTTCTTAAAATAAATATAGCTTAAATGTTGAAATTTTAATTTTTAACCTTAATTAAACAATCATATAAACAATATATAACACGTTTTCTTGATAGAATAAACAGTGTATAATAATTACATCACAGTGTTGACATTTTTATATCAATATTAACACAGAGGAGAGTGATGGACCTGAAAGAAGAAAGAAAAAAGAAAAAAAAAAAAAAGAAAAAAAAAAAAAAAAAAAAAGGAAAAAAAAAAAAAAAAAGGAAAAAAAAAAAAAAAAAAAAAAAAAAAAAAAAAAAGGTGAAGAATGAAGAGAAAGAGGGAGAAATAATACAAAAGAGGCTAAAGATAATAAAAGAAAAAAAAAACGAGCCAACAAAAAAGTGAGGATTAAGAGTCATAACATAATATTAAGAATTACATATATTTTTTAGATCTGAAATTCAACATTATTTTGAATATTCGAAACACTTTTGTAATTAATAAAATTGTAATGGTTTCCTAAATTTTTGTTATTCAGATAACCTAGTTTACCTAAAACATTTTAAACTTTTAAAAATACAAAAATTAAAATTTTTCGTCCCAATGTATTACTAAAGTCAAATTTTGATAACTTGGTTTATTAAAAGCTCTATAGTAGTTTATTTAATTTCAGGAATTTAATTACAATGCATTTATTATAATTGAATGATAAATCATTATTATTATTATCATTATTATTTTATATATGATAAATTATTATATATGTGATAAATTTATTGAAACCCAAAACCATAAAGCACTTACCTAATTGACGTAAAAACTTACAATCAAACTTTTTTTTTATCATAATTGTATATAAAAAATAAAGAAAATATAGTTATTTTTAAATAACACTTAAAAAACATAGAAGAAGGCATAACTAAAATCAAAAGAACTAATATGGTAGATTAAGAGTCTCTTGGTCATTTTGATATGTTGGAAAAATGTGTTTAAATTTATAGAAAATCTAAAAAAAACTGAAGAAGGGTATTTCCAATACTGTTAAAAAAAACTATTAGAATAAATTTTATAAAGAATATATGATGATGAATTTATCTATTTCAATTTTCTTTGTTTTAGTTTTTAACATAAAGTGTAAATACTTTTTTATTTTTATATTAGTTTGTTTTAATGTTTTTTTTCTTTTTCATAATGGGTTAGTTTAACGATTTAATTTATTTATATCTTTCTATAAATTTGATCTAATCCATGATGTTATTTTCTTTATATTTTTAATAAACTCCATGTCAAAAGAAAAAAAAACCCAATATTAAGTTTATTTGAAAAGTGAATAAATGCAAAAAAAAAATGGTAATATATTTTTTATAAATTAACAGAAAAGAAAAAGATAACTTTCTTAAAACAAAAATTCAGTTGTTTTGGTTTCACTCTTAAGTTGTTTTCAGCTGACCCACCCAGCCAAAGTCGTTTTATATGTATGTGTATTGTTATGATTCAGCATCAAACTGATATGTGACTTTCTCTACCAATATGCGACTTCGAGATCACCCTTTTTATTTTTTTTTTTTTTTAAAAAAAAAAAACTTATCCAATCAACTTGGTTTAACACAACATTTCTTTTAACATGCTCGTGTCAATTTTTTTCTTGTATCATTATAATATGAATTTATACATGTTATTATTCTATTATTTCATATTAGTTCTCGTGTTATGAAAATTATAATTTTTTATGGATGGCTTTTAGTTTAATGATTTTTTTTTGTTAAACTATAATTTTAATATTTTTTATCAGATATATAAATTTCAAAACATTTTATACTCATTGTATTTTATAATTAAAACAACTAAATCTCTTGAGCAATAATTATGTGTATAAAACATTCATACAACGTTATTATGCGCATAAGAGGAATAAAAACAAATATCATTTAAAATTTCTAAGAAAAAATAACAATTGAGAAATAATATTTCATCAATCTCTTAATATATACTTTATAGGCTTTTGCTTTTATTATCAACTTAGGAAATGAAACACATTACTTATTTTGAATAATTATTTTGTATCATTTTTTATGATGAAAATATGTACAAATGAGTTTTATATTTATTTGTAAAAGTGAGTTTTATGGTGAAAATATGTAGAAATATGTACATTAACTATTTATGTTGTGATATGTATTTTATGATGTGTATTGGATTGTAAGTATTCCATGCTTCTGTTTTACATGAATGTATTGGATTGAGTAATTATATATTTATATATTTCAAATAAAAATTGTTTTAACATTGATAACTATTATATTAGTTTATCTTTATTTGTTTATATTAGTATATAATCATTCTATATGGAGCATAAGCATGAAAAGACCAAAGTAAGAATTTTTATGTTCTTTCTAGTATTGTATTTTAGAGTTTACGTATATGTATATTATTTTAGGAACTACTGATTTTAGGATAATTGTACTTGGGGTGTATATATATATATATTGAAATGAGTACTTATGGATTGACTTGTTTAATGTACCGTCTATGAAGAATTGGATTAGATTAAGTAAATTTTAACACAAAATTGTTTAAGTAGGATTTCCTTTAATTATAATTTAATTTCTGTATCTTAAAAAATCTGTAATTTAGTTCCTATTTTTTAATTATCTATAATTTTGATTTTTAAATTTCCGTTTATTTAATTTCAATTTGTTTACTTTATTATTGATAATGTTATTAAATTTTAATTTTAAAATATATTAAATCATTATAAATAATAAAAAATTAAGAAGCTAAAATAAAAAAAAAAACAAGAAACAAAATTTAAATTCTGTAGATTATGTAAGCGTATAAAGGGAAAAATTATAAATAAGCTAGTTAAACATAGGTGTGATGTCATTAACTATAATGAAAAGATTAATTAGAATTGTTTATGTGGATGAGTTTGTCTGGTTATGTCAACATCAGCGTCATCTAGGCTCACATTTCATATAAATCCATATTAAAGAAATTTTATTATTATAGTAAGAATATTAAACAAACTTTAATTTTAACAATTCACATCCACCCTTCCAAAACCCACCAGTTATAAGAGTTGACTCACGCACAAAAGTATATGATATATTTTGTTGTCATCTATTTATATAAGAATGATTTACTTATTTCGTAGTTCAGATGTCCAATTTCAAATCCGACCATTTAAAAAGAATATTTTTTAAAAAAAAAGAAGTTTTAAAAATGCAAATTTTGAAAGTGATTATTTTCTTTATTTTTATCATTTTTGTGTGGAAAGTTCACTATTGTGATGAAACCCATATTTAAGAAAAACTGGTTGCCCAACAAAAATAACTACGGTATGGAAAGCTAATTTAAGAAAGAGTAGTAAAAATTATAATTTAAAGTCTAATTTATTTTTTCAGACCAATCTTTATATCACATCAAACTTATATCCTACTCCTGAAAGAGACGAAACCAGCAAGAAAGGAATGACAAAGGGAACTCCTAGGCACGTGAAGCCTGGCTCCAAAAAAGAGCGACAACAGACTTAGAGATACCATAATTTGTATGTCACAAACTCGAAAATTCCTCATCACATAAATCAATAATTCATTATTCAAACATACTAAAATATCATTATTGTTTTTATATACTCAGAAGTTTCATATTGTTTAACCTATTCAATGTTTTATCAAAATAAAATTGTGATAGAATTACCAAAATACCAAAACGTCCAATGATATCTCTAAGAAATTTTGCAGAACATTTTTCATGTACTAAAGGGTAGATGAGGGAAACTGGCTTGTTGTCTTCAATTTTGGTAGCGTAACATTGAAAGAAGGAGTTGCAAAATAAGTAAGTTAAACGTAGCAGGGTGTGGCTCTGGTCTTGTTGGCTTGAGTTTGTTTGTACGTAAAGGAAGAAAGCGATAAAGAAAACCCAAGATAAGGTACTCTCTGGAGTTTCCAACTAAAGGCTTTTTCCTCAGAAGTAAACACGAAGAAAGAGTTAGGCAGTGAGAAATGGGAAACACATAGAGGAGTTAGGACACGTATTTACCACTATTAAGGAACCTCACTCAATGTACTACGTTTCTAAAGTTATCTCAAAAATCTAACTGATTTAATGTTATTTTTATTAAATATATATTATGTTATATCGTCTTGTAATATTTTTTATTCAATTTAATTACAGCATTATTTTAACTAGTGAGTTAATCCAATTTTACAGAAATGGACTGGAAGCATTATGAACAAATAAAGTATTTTGTCGCCCTGTGGAACAGTTACTCAATGTACTATATTGTTGATAACTTGGTCTGACACGAGTCACGAAGCCATAGAGATTGATTGTGAAATGTTATAAACTCAACTAATTTATTTTGACCGGCTAATGAAGATCTTGATTTCATATTATTATGCTAATATAGGATTAAATAATATCGTTCATACTAATTGATTCGCGTTTGGGTAGTTGTTATTAAGAAAGGTAACTGAGTAATAAGTTTTATGTATTATGGAAAATAGGTTATAAATACAAATCTAATATAAGTAACAAGTTTTATACGTCTATACAAAATGAATTGTAGATAATACAAATTTAATATATAATTATTTATTTTTAGTTTCAAAAGGTGTGTCAAATACTTCTGTTAATAATAATAATATATTAAAATTATTATAATTGATGAGATGAATTAAATATTTTTGATAATTAATATTCAAATTCTAAAATAAGTATTTGTTAAAAAAAGAAGATAAAATACGAAATATTATTTCTCAACTAAAATACCATAATCAATTATCTTTTAAGAAAGACGAAGAAATAAATTAAGTAAGTCTATAAAAAAATACTAAAAAAATTATTTGGACTAACCTAAAAAACATAAAAAAACTTCAGTAATACAAATATTTTTTATTGATACACTTCACCTTTTCAAATACGAAACATAAAAGCATAATTTTTAAACAAGATTATCATAATATTAATGTAAGATACTAAGGAAGAAATTTCCTTAACTCTCCTTAGCTCGTGTAATAACATGAATGGTTAGCTAAATCTTTTTAATTGGTTAAATACACGCATTTTGTTCCTCATTTGCCTAATTCTCTTTTCCTCCATTTTGTATAAGAGTTACAACCACAAAGCCTGCAAATTATATTATGTATAAAGTGAAGTGAGTAAACAAAAGTCAAATAATAAAAAAAAATATTCCTAAATTTATGTGTGACATGTACTCACAATTCCTAATTGCTAATGACCTAACCTTAACCTTATCCTTGACTTATATGTAATAACTTTAAAAGTCTTCTTAATTTTTATCAAAAGTTTATCATCGTTCTAACATTTTTTAACTCTTCTAAATTAATTTTTCATCATTTTCTAATATAGCAATGACTTTATGTAATATGATTCCAATTAATATCACCATAGTTGTTGCAATATTGTGAATTAAACCATAGTTTGTTTGTTTATTATATATATCAACGTTGAAATGAATATCTTTAAGTAAAAGTTATATTTAGAAATTTGTTGAATGTGGTACCATATATATCACATTTAATTGGATGCCGATTATTATTTGTTGTTTGACTGTGGCCTAAATTAATGGTGTAGTAGTAGCATATGAGTATGCTAACTAAATAAATTTAATGGAAGATGAGACTCTTAATAGTGCCACCATACCAGGACACGTTTCATTTCCAGCAACTTTAAGAAATAAGATAAGTGGGAAACTCATGAATGGGTCATAGTCAAGAAAGCAAGACTAGCAATATAATGTATTAGGCTACGGATGGATCACACTAATTGACCATATAACACAACACTAAGGTTGGCATGTGGAGTTTTAAGCAAACTTTAGCCACTGTTAGAAGATTTTATGATTCTGTCTTACATATATAATACTGATTTGTTTGATACTATAAAAATTTTTGCACCCCCATTCTACAACTCATTTTTTTTATATTCAATAATTTAATTCAATATATTATTATTTACAGTTGTTAAAGGATGTGAAATCAAAACAGTGGGGTAAAAACATCTTATTTATGCATATATAATATTTGATAATAAAAAAAATTTCTCATTGATGGGGCTCACAACATTGGATGAAAAGCACAGTTCAGCAAGACAACGACACTGCGAGGGAGAGAGAGTTCACAACCAGCTTTTAGAATGAGAAAAAAAATAGAACTGCACCAGCCGGGAATCGAACCCGGGTCTGTACCGTGGCAGGGTACTATTCTACCACTAGACCACTGGTGCTTCTTGTTGTTCTTGTACCATTATTCTATTAAAATAGATGATTAAAATAGATGAATAACTAAACAATGAGATATCAACATTAAAAATTCTTAACATTTTATTTTTTTATTGCATCTTATGACATATTATGATTAGACCCGAATACATTTTGACTTCATAAAATAATATCATTTTTTTTTAAATAAGCCTGTTTTTTTAACAAGAGAGATGCTGACTTCCTTATGTAAATTACTAATTTGTCTTTACTTTTGTGTCTTTGTAAATAATTAACTTTTTTATTTTATTTTATTTTTAACTACTTATAAAATCCTTTCGTTTTATTTTATTTTTCCTTAAACCCATAGGTGAAGCCATGAACAAAAGGATCAAAGTCATTTTGCTAAACAAACTCCTTGAAAACTCTTAATGGACTACCATCTGAGCTTGATCCAAGCCCGAAGTTAGACTGTTTGATGATGGGTTATATCTTTTCCGCAACACTCATGGTCTCAATTATTTAAAAACTACATCCATTAAGAACTCCTAAACCAAGAAAATTTATTTGCCAAACCTATTGTGCTTATCAAACTTCGTAGAGTAAATCCTTAAATTCTTCGTAATTTAAAAAGACAGTCTTCAAACTTAACTTTCTGACTAATTTTTTCACATTTTATGAAACGATTCTTTACAGTCATGTAATGTTTTTACAAACTCAAAAACCAAGTGGTCACGATGCATTCCCCATGGTTCACGTGGCTGCAAGTTGCAAGATTGGGAGGGACAAAATCTTAGCGTTGACCAAAACCATCCCATGAACAATGATAGAGTCATATATTTATACATTATTTAAGATAAGATATGTCATCATAAATCAACAACGAGAAAAGTAAAAAAATAAATAAATAAAATTATTCACTGGTTGAGACAAATCTGTTACACTGTGTCAATGACTTCTGTTGTCCACCTTGGCAGAAAAAGAAACTATGAGGACACCTGTACAAGCAGTTATCAACCAAACTCACGTTTGCAGAATCGCGTTTCAACGTTAACAAGGGCCGAGGAATCCCTCCCACCAAGTAATTCCCCCCCAACAGAAGCCTCCCCAACGGAGACACTCCCGTTTTCGGAGACACCGTTTTCTCCGCGAATTGGGTCGCTATTCGCCCTGTGAACACGTTATTCTCCAACGACAACGACGATAACTTCGGCATCATCGCCATGAACGACGGCAGAAACCCCTCAAGCCTGTTGTTGCTCAAATCAACCGCTATAAGTCCGCTCCGCGACTCCACTCCCTTGTAGGGAGCTTCAACCTTCGTGAACTCGTTGAAGGACAGCGTCAACTGCTCCAACGACGGAAGCTCGAAGAAAACCGAAGGAATGAAGCCACTCATTCGGTTGGAGCTGAAATCGACCACCTGCAACCTCGTCAAACTCCTGAAGCTTTCACTCGACAAGACACCGCTTAAAAGGTTGTTCCGAATTGATATCTGAACCAGAGAAACAGGGAGCGACGCCGGTAACTCTCCGGCAATGGAGTTACCGCTTAAATCGAGGTATTTAAGGTTTGTGAAGGTGTCCAAGTTTGGTAAGCGGGTGTTGAGTTTGTTGGATTGGAGTTCGAGTCTTTTAAGGTTGTGGAAGCCTTGTGGGATTGTTCCTCGCAGGTTGTTGTTGTCGAGGTAAAGCTCCTCGAGGCTGGGGAGTGTGCCGAGGGAAGGGGGTATTTCGCCGGAGAAGGAGTTATCAGATAGACTGAGTCGGCGGAGGCGAGTTAGGTTTGAAAAGGAATCGGGAATTCGGCCGGAGAAGTGGTTTTTGGAGAGATCGAGTGTTTGTAGAAAAGGAAGGTTCCATGTGAAGGTGAGAGAGCCAACATAACCTGCTTGGTCCAGCGCAAGTTCGGTGACTCGACTGAGGCCTGAAACGACGACGTCGCATCTGAAGCCGCACGTGAATTTGTCGCCGAAGAGGTTGTCGCAGGGGTCCACGGTGAAGTCCCAGGAACTGATGCAAGAGCCTGGGATCACCGAAGCTGGTTCCAAACCTTGCTTTAGCTCCTTCAGAACCTCTGCATCTCCCCAATGTGTTTTCGATTCAGCACCCAATAATAGACACCAAATTGCGATGATCGCAGATAGAGGGACACAGAGAGACCCCATTCAAGTTTTCAACTTTCTGATTTTGATGGCGATGGAAGAAACGAGAAAGAAGAGAGAAAGGTGGGTTTTTGTGGAGCGTAGGCTTCTTCCTCTTTAAGCAGTTAGAGAACTTTTGTGGGTGAGTGGCTTCACGGATAGAACTGAACTCAGATGCTTGTCTGGTGCACCAACCTTTTCTAAATTCATATATATTTTTTTTATGTATTTTGATTGTTTATAGAAACGAGAAAGGTACAACTCTTTTTTCTGGGACTTTGTACAGGGATTAGTGATGTTGTGGGTACTTATATTTATATTTATATGTATATGAATCTTAGGTTAGTAGTATTTTTTTTTAGTATATATCATGTAGCTGGGCTAGCCGTTATGTAGTTTCATCTCGGCAGGGCCCCGCTTAGTATTATCCAACTATTGATAAATTGTGGTTGGAAAATGTGATATTATATTTTAAAAAAACATGAGCATGAATTTGAAAGCTTAAAATAGGTAGTTTCATAATTGGTAGTTTAGTACCTAATTGGGTAGTCGTTAAATAGAAGAAACTATGTAAGGTTGGTGAATATTCAGGCAACCTGGTTGTAAAGTTCTTCCCTTTCGTTTGGACTTTGGGTCCCAATGCTAAAGCTTAGTTATTTGTGCTTAGACATTTTTATCATAACTTTAAACTTTCGCAAAGTCTTTCAAATCACTTTTCTATCTTTTGCAAATATATAATTTCTATGGTTGCTTCCAACCAACTTACCCAACCATTGCTGGAAAATCAGAGTATTTGATAGATTAGGTGTCCCCCTAAGTCATATATTTGGTACATGCATCATTTCTTCAGTTCAATGATCGCTATATGAGCAACAATTATGTAAATCCAAGTTTTCTTTAACTTCTATCTTTTACTTCAATCTCACACTTATCATTAACTAAAAAACATTGTGATACACTTTAATAATTAATTATGCTTCAAATTGTCATATATTTTTAAAAACTTATTCTCTTTTTCTCCGTTTATCTTTAAATTTAAGAAAGCATTAACTATTTTTTGTTATTTATAACTTTATTTTTTATTATAATTAATTTAAATATATATTTATTATGAAATAACATATAAATAAAATATTATAAATATTTTATCATAATAAAAAAATTATATTCTTAATTGAAAAAAACTAAATCACACTTTAAAAGTGACGAGATGATTATTTATTTATAATTACGGATGGGATGGAACACAAAATGTCAATATCACCTGCTTGTGCAACCTGGAATTGATGGTATTAACTAAAAAAAAGAAAGAAAGCTCTAATAATATTTTGACACCCTTTACTCTGAATATAATTACTCAATAACCTCACTATAATATCATAATAATATAACACTTAAAAATGGTCTTCTTAGGAGAATGATGGTTTGGAAACCCATTTTTATGTGCAACCAATTCACTACTCTTTTATAATAATATAATAGCACTAACATTTTAATCAATAATATTTTGACAAGTAATTATATAAATGATTGTATAGATAATATTAGTCGTCAACATATTACTACTCATCTTTTGAATTTAAATATTCATATTATTACATTATTATAACAAGTTGTGAAATAAAAAAGTGTTAAAATATCATTACTAAAAAGATATACACATAAAGAAAGAGAACAACAAATACACCTTGAGTTACTCACTTAAAAAATAAAAAATAAAATTATATTAGCTTTTGACAATAATATCAGTATTCGATATTTACTTGTATAACAAATTTTGCAGGTGTTGGAATGTCAATGATTGAACTACACAATTATAATTAAAATGGTTATTCTAATATTGTTTATTTAAATAAATAAAATGGTCAAGTCTATGAATTGTTAGAAGTGAATTAACTATTCCGTTAAACATATTATCTAAACAACTTTTTATTTTAATCATAAAAAAGGAAAGTTTTACAACAACCTAAACACTTATCAATCAACTTAGTTGAATCCCTTGACATGAGTTGAACAACTTAACAACCTGTGTTCTTTGTCCATATTTAACTGTCACCTATTAAATGAATAAGTTAGGATTGAAATTTTGAAGCCCGTTGAATGAATTGATCAGCTGGGCCCAGTTCGGGAAGAGGGCTAAGCTGTCTAAGGCCGGGCCTGAACTAAACCAGTTTTTGAACTCCATTATTGGGTGGGAGGCTAATAATTTGTACTATTTATGCATAAAACATAACAAAAAATGGGAAAAATAAGTGTATGTAGAGTATGAATTTTTTTTTATCTTAACCGGATTATTCTCCTTAATCTGGTACAGATTCTCTCTCATCGCCAAACATTCTCACATCCTCAACATACCTAATTACCTACCCTCCTATCCCATGTCTCCTCTTAAATGTACAGAATATTAAAAAAAAAAAAAAACCTAAAAATCAAAACTTTTTAAAAAATCCGCAATTTTCTAAATTCATAGGTTCAACTTATCCTGAGCTTATTTTTTGTTCACAATTTGGAGGACTAAACGAGATAGGATTGAATATAATGACACCTAAGTGGTAGGTTGAAGGAGCTGGTTTGATGAATAAACTTTTAATATTATCCCTTGTTACATAGTTCTCTATCTGATCAGGTGAGTGTTCAATCCTTATACAAATTTGTAATTTTATTACAGTAAATGAGGAGACTTGCAGACAAATGTGTGTAACAACAGTATGCAACTGTGACACTGGAAGTAAACAGGAGAAAGAGTAGAAAGGTGGGTGATTTAAATTTAAACTATTTTTCTATCTTAACCCTGTTGATTTTAATCTTAAGGTTAAGATAGTGTTATATATCATTTCTCATTTTAAGAATTGTTTTCATTTGGAACTAATTTTAATATGTATATAAGCTATATTAAAAGTTATTTTGCCAGGTCTTTAATTTTTAATAAATCTTGATTAGGAAGACTAGGTGTGTCTAAGTAATATGATTATATATACTTATTAAAACCAAGGAACATAACATACTCACTCAAGGTAAACTTATAATTATACCAAATAAAATACATTCTTGCTGTTTTTCAGACCACAATCTAGGCAAACACCATATATATAAGGTAGTTAATTCTCTACCTGGATAGAGATAGAGAGGTCCAATAGGAAGATAGTAGAAAGCATGCATGCATAAATAAGAAGTGGTAGCAGCTAGTTAACATTAATATAATTTACATGGGTTACTACTGAGGCATGCAAATTGAAGTAGCAGTCAATTAAGCGAGGCGCAGATCGTCAGTTTTAAAGGGTTCTTCTCCATGGTGTTGGTGCTGATGTGAGGGAAGATTCAGATGAGTATGGTGCTGACAGAATGCATAGAGGGTGGAGGCACCATTGGCCAGTGCAACTGCTGATTCCTCGTCTCCTTCATCGTGCAAAAGAAATTGTGGATGGATCACACACTTTTCCTTCTTATTATTCCATTGTCAATCACACATCAATGAAAACAAATCAAAACAATAACATATGTATATGTAACTAACTTTCATGTCTGTTCAACTCAACTTAATTTGCCAAGATATTCAAAGTTCTTACAAGTTCAAGCAGAAGATTTCCATTCATCTGCTCCAAGCTTTTAACCTGTATATTATTCAATGTTCTTCACATTATCAAGATTGAACCAAAACTATAATAAAAACGCTGATTAATAACTTTCTTACCAAACTTGAGCTGTTCGTTAATTAATCATTACAATACATTGCTTACCTTCTTCCTACAGGTATCTGTCCGAGTTTTGATCACGTGGAACTGTGTAATAAAATGCGCAAGAAAATTATCAGTTGAAAGCCTAACCTAAAGATAAATAGTCATGTCAGGCAGTTAAATTAGCAACCTCACTTGAAGCTTGGTTTTATAACTCCTTTTTCTCTTTCTTGAGAAGAAACAACAGAAAAGAAACACAAAAATATTGGCAGATAAACTCAGGAATAGTTTGAAATGAGAGAATAAAGACCCAATTTAGGGCTAGTTTATGGTTCTAGTGAAAAGGATGAAGAAATGGGAAACTACAGAATTGGAAGGAGGAAAACCAACAATTCTTAAATTTCTTTCCCATTCCATTGTTTAACAAAAGAAACATTATCTTGACCAGTTTGATAAGGTTTGCTGTTTTTCGATTTTGTAAGGATGAACATCTTGGCACCCTTCTTTTCTTTGCATATTCTCTTCACAGGTATGGTCCTGTACTTACTCGTGTCTGGCTTGTGTCTCTTGAGCTATCAATTTTAGAGGCCACTTAAGAAGTTATCTTAATCTAGTGAAAGGGAAAAGTCTAAACTGAGCCAATTATGGATGACACAATATAGTTGGTATCCACATGGTGTGTTTTGATTTCATACAAATGCTCTAGTTTTTAAGAAGGAAAGTTTGACTCAATCAGATTATTGAACCTTATATAACAGTTAGATCATGATTTTGAATTTGACTGTCTCCAAACTTTACAGTTAAAGAAGTCTCTTCGATTTTTACACTGGCATGTTAATCCTGATCAAAAGTTGAGCTAATGTTTACGTTAATCCTTAATACAAATTGTTATTTTTGCTGATGAACAAAAACTACTTAACTGAAGCAAGTGTGAATTTTTTTACCTTTCGCTCGCGTATTTTCCCTATGGAAGCAACCATATCCTCTTCAAGAGTGCGCAGTTGCTGGAAGCTCAGCTCATCCAAATCCAAACCCTCACCAATCCTGTGCCTATTCAATTCACAAAACTCCAGCAATGAGCTTCATGCCAAAACAGTGAACACATGTAGAAAAGACATTGACTATACTTTACCATGTAATGTTATTTACCTGATCTGTCTCCTGAGTTTGTTGTTAATATCTTTCAGCTTCTTCAAGTTCTCAAGCATTTTCTGATTGCAAGAGCACACATAATAACAAAATCAGGAAGCAAATCATAAGCAATATAATCACAAAAACCGAGAAAAAAGAAAGAGAGAGAGAGAGAGAGAGCTTGGTTGGTTAACCTCATAGTGGGAACGCCACAGATCGATATCCCCCAGAGTCTTCTGATACTGATCAACGATCTTTTTTGTGCTGATTCGAAAGAAACAAGAAGTGAAATAAGAAAAGAAAAAGATGAGAAAGCAAATATTGGATGGATAGAAAGAGATAGAGAGAGTAGAGAGTAGGGTACGGACGTAAGGCCAGGACTAATATATTCATGCATCTTGTTGTTTTTGGAGAACATGATGAGTGAAACCTTGGCATCACAGAGAACACTGAGTTCATGAGCTTTCTTGAAGATACCATTCCTTCGCTTGGAGTAGGTGACTTGCCTGTTGGTGGGGTTCTCAATCAACTTTATCTCAATTTTGCCGCGACCCATCTGGAGATTTCGATGGATATGGATCTCTCTCACAACTAACCTACCTTGGTTTGGCTTAGCTTAGCTTAGCTTAGCTTCTACACTGCTTTGGATCTTCTTTTGCTTCCCTTTCCAAGCACAGATATTAATAGAGGGAAGAGCAAAGGCAATAATAAGGCCAAAGGGGAGTTCAGTGAATAGAAACTCATACAAACAAAAAAGAAAAAGGTGGAGAGCAGTGAAGAGGCTTTCCCGAATTGGAAGGCTAAGCTGCCAAAGAAAAAGTAGGCTTGGAGTGTAACTCCGAATAAATTCTAAATTGGTGAAAGTGTGTGGAAAGCATAGCCACGCACTATTGGACAGCTGGTGCCCCTTTAATTAATTCCCAGCGACCCTCTTCATACTTCAATTTATTGGACAATGCCACATTCTCTAATTACCTTCATTCTTCACACTTCCTTAAATCATTACTCCATCTTTTGTTAAACTGCACCCTACCTAGGGAGAAAGTACAAATCAACTATGTATCAGTGCAGTCTTAAACAAGTACTATTTATTTCAGATGCAACTTAAGATTAATCACGTGTTTAAGGTTGTAATCACTGCTTCAATTGGTCGTGTTTTTTTGTCCACAGTAGGACCATAAATTTCTGCAATATTAGTTTTGTTAGTCATTTTTCCTCCCAAGAAACCTACTACTTACTTACTATGATGAATTGCTTTTATTTCTGTCATAACGAGTGCAGTGAAAGTTTTATAATTACTCCACACATGATATCACGAAACATCAACTCCTTGTGCATTCCTCCAAGAAATCATAGAAAAGGAATGACTTTGGTAAAGAAAGCTAACTGGATATTGGATTAACTCACAAATCATGCAACTGGGATTACAAAGGTATTTCAGTTTCAACAGATAAAGAATGTTACTGGAGTAAGACAGAAACATATTTATGTATATCAGTTAATTCATTTTGAAGAGTGAGAGCAGAAATATCAACTCACTAATCACAGTAAAACACTAGTCAAAGCATCTTTAACCCTGAATATATCTTGGCCATACAAAATATTTAGCCGACCGAGTATGCTTCCCATACCAACATTTGGTCTGTGTGTTTATGCTAAGAAGGGAACAGATGATGGAGCAAATTGAAGCAAATGAGACAAATTAAGGTTTAAGAGAGAGATAAGAGATATGATTATAAGGGCAATGAAATGGAGTGGAGAAGCAACAGAACAAAGAGTTTGATGGTGAAAGGTGTTACAGCATGTACATGGTGTTGTGAGTAGTGGACTGGTATGAGCATGTGGTGTCATTATTGTATATAGGTGTAGCTAGCGGGCTTAGCTTGGTACTGTACTATACTAGTTACAAATTATTTATCTCTCGTCAATATCGAGGCATGAAAAAGTGATGGAGAAAGTTCGAAGATATTAACGTTGTTTGGTTGCATATGACCCGTCCCATCTTTCTCTAACCCACTTCCTACACTCTTGCCTGTCTAATTCCTGTTTTTCACTTCAATCACATGCCTCCTTCTCCTTCATACTTCACCACTCTTTCCATTTCAACCTCTCTAATCTTACAAATTACCTTTTATGCTCCAAGTTTTACGTGAGAGATGTGAAAAAATTACTCACAAAGACATGTGAGTGGTGAGATATCAACAAAAAAGTAGATGTATAAAAATTTATCGTGTTAGTAACATCACTCGATACCTCTGCTGTCTCTGTTGTGCAATAACTAGTGTAAGGTTAAGGTGTTGCAAGGTTTTGACTGCATGATGATTTGGGGAAGGATCCAAATTCATCAATCAGTCATTCCATCGTCTCAATCTATCTATAATATGTAAATAACATTATTTCTAGAACAAATTATATAACAAAATTTACAAATAATAACTGTGAGAAAAAATTCTATTCATAAGACTTAGTTTAAGTGATGATTATTTCTTTTTATCTAATCATAACATCTTTCATATTAAGCTTTGAGTAAAATATTTCTCATTAAATAAGAGAGACTGGACTAGCAAATAATTTAAAAAATTATAAAATCAAGACATGTTCATTGTTATCAATTAAATTTTTTATTTCAAAAACTAAATATTTTATTGTTAAATAAAGCATTTATCAATTTTAAGAAGGTCTTCTTTCTCGTTTTTTCTCCACTGAACCCGACAAATTATTTAGAAAAACAACTTGAATTAATAGAATGTTGATATTTAAATCTTTAAACCGAATGTATATTACGCTACTTATCCATATCATAATATTTGTGGTGGATGATAAGATGCAAATCTCGAAAAAAAATATTTATTACTCTAGCTAATAAGACAAAATAGATTTATTTGGCTAATTAAACACCCTCATTATATAAGTTGGAGTACAATAATAAATTAATTAATCTTTACTTGAATAAATAATAATAATAATAATAATTATCAATGTTATAAACAAACTTTTATTTTGTTTTTTTTATAAAAAAAAATATAATTATTAACTTATAATCATTGTCCCTTGTGTAACCAATAATGAAACTTTAAGGACATTGCTACTAAATATATTTATATTATTAATTACGAAATTAATAAATATTTTTTTTCTCAAAAACACTACTGAATTCCACTGAAGATAAAGGTAGAATATGTTGAAAAATAGTTTCAACTATTTGAAGTTTTTCTAACCTGTTTTCATGATGAATAGCAAAGCAACCACCATTCCATGAATTGGTTGTGGCGTCAAAATGTGGATTGATGCACACACAGACCCACAGAGGCAGCAGCTATGCCTAGGTCTGCTGGATTTGACTTCACTTCATAAATTCTCACCCTCTCAATGCACCTCCATCCCACAACAAACGTCTTTTTCTTCTTCTTCTTCATATATATTATATGGAGTAAAAAAATGAGAGACGGTAAAAGAATATCAGAAGACAAAAACAATGAATGTAAAGTTCAGTATTTATTTTGTCTTACGAAAGTTAATCAAATTTGATTTTAGTTTTTAAATATTTGAATTTCTTATGATAACATTAATGCCATTATTTCAATTTCACACCATTTATTTATAGTGACAAAGAATGAGCTACCTCTATCCCATATTTTTTATCATTTGGTTGAGCAAGAAAAGAGTAGTAATAGGTAAACCAAAGCTAGCTATAAATTCCAACTACACAATGTTATTGCATGAGAGTGCTGGTATTGTGTTTAGGTGAACATTCTAGGGTTAGCGTTTACTCCTTGCCAATTTTTGTTCTTTATGATCATAAGCACGATTGTTTTCACTTTCTTTCTCGATTTTGTTCTTTTACCATTTTTCATACCTCTCCATCAGTCTATTTTGTAGTGTTTCACACCTTTCAATATACATTAAGAATTTTTTATTTTTTTTTTACCGCAATACATTAAGAGACTGTTAACTAAAAACACTTTCTTTCATCTTCTTTTACTATTTTTCATTTTTGTAGTGTTTTACACCTTTCAATATACATTAAGAAATTGTTTTTACAATACATTAAGAGACAGTTAATAAAAGAAAAAAAACGTGTGTTGTTCCATCTAATCGCTTAATGTTGTCTACATAATTATCATTTAACATTTTTCTTAAGTGATGGATGTGTTATTTTAGTGCGTAAATTTTTCTCCTTTTACATTACGGATTAATTTTGTTTCGTAAGGATCATATTTGCTAATTCTTCACATTTTTGTTATCATAAAATTTTCTTTTTAGTTCGTAAAATTTTGGTTGAAATAAGTCTTTATCAATGTATCTTAAGAAAACCTAAATTTAAACAAAGTTGGTCTTAATTCAGGCAATAAGAAATTGTGATTTTTGTTATGATATATGTTACGTCATATATGACTAACATGTGACTGTCACTGACACATTAAAGCCATCTCACTGTAAATAAACAGAGAAGGATAGAACAATGACTAAATTTAGGGATTTCCAAAATTTTCCGACTTAAAACTATTAGCTCCAATTGAAATTTTTTTACAATTGAATATTAATAATTTTATCATTGAGTATTTAGTAAGTTCAAATAAAAAATGGGATTCCTACTACCATCACAGTTGTTTCACAATAGTAATTATGTTGTGAATCTAGCTATTAAAAAAAATATAAGTTATCATAATGTTAAACTAACCTAAATAATGAATAATGTCAAATATAAAAAAAAAAGTACATGTGTTAATGGAGATAGAGATGCAACTAGAGAATATTATTTTGTATTAAAAGTGATAACATTAGTAAGTGAAAAGTGAAAATACTAGAAATGTTATTCTTAATAATACTGATTCCAAATGTCATATATTATCAAGAATTTGAAGAGATGTTCAACACAAAAGAAGTTAATGATCAAAATTATATTTGGAAGATCATTATGCGTGATTTGTTGATCAATTGAGACTTTTAATAGTATTGTTTTTATGATAAGAGATGAATCTATTATAATCATACTTGAGTGTATTAGGTCATATAAAATATGTATATTGGTCACCTAAAAAGAAAACCTGATAAAATACAAAGATTATGTGATGTGTAAACCAATGAAGAGACTAAATAAAAAGATTATAAGATTAGTATAAATTGAAAATTTGAATGGTTTGCTTTGCATATATGGAAGTTACTCATGCAACATATGATAGAAGAACGTTAAACATGATGAAAAATTATAGAATAACATATTACAAATGCAGAAGATTATAGAAAATTTCATGTAATGAAATGGGTGAATTTTTTTTTCTAAAAGTACTAGAATGGACACTTTTAAAATATTTACACTAATATGGCACAACTTCATTTTATCTTTTCAAAAACACTTGAGATATGAAATTGTATAAAAATCATAACCCAAAACTTGGATGCCGGTGTTACCGAGGTGGCCGTCACCGCAGGGTGGCGAGGAAGAAGAGGAGGAGCCTTTATATAGGTGAGAGCAACTGCAAAGGCTCTCTCTCACCTGCTTCTTCTGCACTGCAAAGTCCACAAATTATTTATTTAACTAAAATAAAGATAATGTAAATGCTTGACTTATTTTTTAAAATGAAAGTATCCCACTTCAGTGTAAATAAAAAGATACTAAACTTATAGTTCATATGAATAAGTTTTATTATATTAGAGTTTAAACTAATCAAAGTTTTACATGTTCAATAGTAAAGTTTAGTGGTGGCTCAAAGGGGTTTTACTCCCAAAATTATCTTACACACATATAAATAAAAATATTTTTTTAAAAATTCTAGTATATTTTATATATTTGATATTCTCAAAAGAAATTCACACCTATAAAATTTTTTTAACACCCATAAAATATTTTTAAAAGATCTATCACCATGTAAATTTAACATTACTAGAAAAACAAAAATTGTAATTTTCAACCATAAGTTTTATACAATTTCATTCTCAATTTAAAATAATATTTGTGAAACACGACTCCTTCGTAATAAATTTATGTTTGGAAATCATAATTTACTTATGACTAAATCATTTTGTAGCCTTATCGCTTCAAATCAATTTTTTCGACCTTAAGAGATACAATGGTAGTCTCTTTAATGTAAAGCTCTTCTGTATTGCAATAAGCATGGGCATCCACTCTTCCCATGCTTCTAAAAATTCATAAATTTATTAGTCTGAACAATGACTAACACAGACAACACACGGCTAATATTGTTAGCCGACATTGATGTAACAGAACAGTAGCGACGCAGCACTCGGAGAAATACCATTTATTAATATTGAAGAAGAAAATCTTTCTCTCCAAACAGCAACGTTTCACAATCTTTAAACGTCGTTAAATTATCCTTAATGACCTAAATTTTAATAAGTAGTCATTAAATACTTAATGTGAAAAAAACTATGGGATATTCTTAATTGATTGGGATCAAAAACTTTGTTGAGTCTAATGCATCTTTTCAAAATATTTAAAATGTATTAAAAATGTTACCACACGTGCAGTGTTAACTTTCCTCCCACACTTTAAAAGAAGATGAAATGACTTGTACAGTTTATGATAACGTAGAGGAATATAAATATGTATGAAAAATAGTAGTGCATATACGTGTGATTAATATACTATTATATATGGAATTCGGTATTGTTTCAATTATAATCTGATTATACGTGTTTTGGTTCCATGTTCATTTTCCTTTTTTATGGGTAAAAAATACATCTGTTACCCCAGCTTTCCTCCGCAGTGAAAATAAAAACGCAGCACTCGTGTTTATTGTAGGAATGTATATAGAAGACAGCTATCCGCAATTCCATAATCCGTTGTTATAATATATATTCAAAATCAATTCTTATGCTAAGTTTTCAAAGAGTGTTGTGTTAAATTGAATTTTCCAATATGTTATCCACATTAAAACGACATCACTTCAAACTCACAAACCAGAATCAATTTTCCAAAAAAACAATAAAAAAAATCAACAGTTCAACATCAATCCTAACATGCAACATGACAATTGAGTTCCAACTTCGATAATTATTATCTACAATTCTATATTTAACTGCACCTCCCACTATAATCATAATTGCATACTAGTTTATAATAACTAACTTATATTCTTGCAAAACTTCAACTGAAAAGGGTTGGATAATAATATTAGCATAATATTTGGGAAACAATTTTTTAATAATTCTAATTTGTAATTACGATGATTAAGCTGATTTATCATATAGTTATATAACTGCTTAATAGTTTTAGCTGCAAAAAATCCTTATCATCAGGATCGCATTAATAAAACTATGTCTTTCTCAGGAGTCCTCTTATATTCTTTTGACTGCTATAAATACATAATACTACATCGAAATAAGCATTCAATATCTGAAAAGCCTAAATATTTTCTACAAAAAATCATTATTTGGAAGATACAGAATCATTCGAGTGCAAGTCATCTTCAAAAACAATTATGTCTTAACCTCTCCTCTGGGCTAGAAGGATTAATCGTTCCAATGTCGAAGCTTTTCTACCCAAGAAAATGAGAGAGCAACACGAACTAGGTGATATAAAAGGAAAAACAAAAAGTAAAGTCGCATTTTTCTAGTGTTCGTAACAAAAATTGATGTATGGACAAGTTTATGATTGAGTACACGGAAAGATTACAGTACCCCGTACTTACGACCAAAGATGTATGAGTTGTTTTCTATATCATTACTGAAAGTCAGAATATCGGCAATGCATACAGTCAATTATGAGTTATTCTTACGAGAATTATTAAACACAAGTCAGCAATACGGGGGTTAACCAGATCATTTATATCCACATCCAAAGACCTCAGGGATTAACCACGATTTCTGAGTTTGTTTGCTCCTTAAGTTGCTTAAGACACAGTTTCACCTTCCTTTACAAATACCAGGCAATGACAATTTACAGCAGAGTTATTATCCATTTAATTTAAAGGGATCCTAGTTTCTCAAAATGCATTTTCCCATTTCATTTTGATTTCAAAAGGATAATCCTCTACTCTACCTTTTGTGGACTTAATAGAGAAACTTTTTATTATACTTTGTCATCATGGAACCACCACCTTGTCTCCTTAGGCGATCTGCCATTTCTGCAGTTCTTTACATAGCGATCATTATCCTCAGGGCGTTGCTGCCAAAGAAATCAAGTCAAGAGTTTATTAAGGCATGACACCCATTTCATGATGGATCAATGACCTACCGAAATTCACCCGTAGAATCTTAAGTAATAACCAACCATTTATCAAATTAATGTTTAATAAAACCTTGGTTAAAAACATAGCATGTCCTGTGTGTCCATTAATCCTATCACATCACATGGAATAAGTAGGAAATACAAGATTCACAGTAAATAAATTCACACCTTTGTGGTCGAGCTTGAAAGCATTGAGAGAATACTGATGCAGATAGAACTAACTGTCATGGCAGGGGACCAGGAATCATACAATATATCTGCATAATTGCAAGCATATTAATGTTAGCTGACCACCAAAAAACACCAACTAGTTAATCATGCTTTTATCTAAATTTAGAAAGAAAAAAATGCCCAATTACAAACTTCAATAAATGGGATTTCAGAGCTGATACTCCAATTTTAAAAACCGATTATTTAAATAAGAATAACATTATCGATTATGTCAAAGTATAACTACACACATCAAATTCCCAGAAGTGAAAAATGAATAATACCTCAACTTGGAAATCAAATATGGAAACAATAATAATAATAATAATAACAATAATAATAATAATATTGATTACGTAAAAGTAAAACTCTAGAAACATCAAACCCCTGAATGCGAAAGATAAACCCCTTTTACATACTTAAAAGTTTATTATAAAAAATATTTCAATATATATATATATATATATATTAAATTTAAAAATCATAATAAATAAAAAAAACTTTGAATTGAACAATTTAAGTTGTGATAATAGATTATTTTTAATTATTAACAATTTTCTTTTAAACTACTGAAATTTAATTTATATATAGAAATAAAAAAATAAAAAAACAGATTAAAAGTAGGAAAACAAATATAAAAGAATGATCGTTTCAGATGATTACGAGGACTTTTGAAGCTAGTTGAGAATATATGTGAAATGTCCAAATATCAAAAGAGAGTAAACACTAAAAAGATCTAATCAGAGTACGAAGAGTGAGAATCTCACTCTAGAAATTGTACATAATTTATAATATAGTAGTTGGATATCTTGACTGGCATGAATGAATAAAGCAGAAAATAATGCATTCCTAACTTCAATCATTCACTCTCTCCACTGCTACCCTCCTTCAAATGCCTACTTTTTAAGAACAAAAAAAGAGGGGGTTGGGGTAGGGGGGAGAGGCCTTGAAGAAATTTCTTGATATAACTGACAACCATTTGCGAAAGCAAAAGAAAAAGACAACGAGCATTTGCCTGACAGTCATGTACAGTATCTATTAGTCAAATATCTTACAACTCATTCAGAATTCAAACCATTATGTAGTACAAACTCCGACTCAATTCATCCCAGAATATGAGAAAAAGAAAACAACAGAAGTAGCTCAGCCCAAATAGAATGGGAGAAAAAGATGAATATGAACATTGAAATATAACTCAATGTTGTCAAATCAAGAATCATATCAAGAATCATTTGTTCAATTTTAGAAATAAAAGCCTAGAATCATTCTAAATACGCCCTCTGATCCTTAACATAAAACACTTCTAACATAATCACATAGTTGATCTTTTAAATATATTACCAATGTTCCAAATTAACATTCATTATTAATGACTTTTAAAATTATCTTCTCATTATTCGTTAATACAAAATACAAATACTTATAATATTTAATAGGTCTAAACAAGGAAAACAAAATATAAAGTTGAATAGAAATTATAAAATGCCTTATAAAAAGGACCGACGATTCCTTTTAAAATGTGCCTTATAATAAAAACCAAAAGTATTTAATATTAAATACTCAAAAGTATTTAATATTAAATACCTAAAACATAATGGAAATACTCAAAAGTATCAAAAAATTCTTAAATCTCACATCACCGAAGAAAAAGTAAATTTCAATAATACTATAATGTCATTGAAAGCAAGACATAGGTAAATTCACAAGTCATAATTCGATACGTGCTCCTAATAATGATAGTTCATCCTAACAGCATTATATTGTCGAGAAAAGTTCAAAGCCGAGGTAACATCTTTCCTCTCCTTAGGCTCAGTAGCCACATAACGTTACTGCATTACTTGAAGCCTATAGTTCAGAAGAACAAATATAAAGCAACAATGCAGTAAAATTGGGTGCAAAGAGAGTAAGCAGGTAACTGTGTCAGGCTTCTATTGCAGAAGATTGATAATGGAGAAATGGAAAAACAAAATAGAGTGCATAGAGTCAGTGACTTAATGACTCTATTAAGCCCCTATTTCAAAAAGAATGAAAAACAGAGGAATGGAATTAAATAAGGTGCATTTAATAACATATGTTCAATTTATTTTCGTTTGGGAATTTTAGCTTCTCTGAAGTTTTTATGTCTCTCATGAAAATTGGAACGGAAAAATGAATAATCGTTTGTTTCATGTCTATTACACAGAATCATATCAATGTTTTTTTATACTTCAGAATCACATCAATTTAAGAATGGATCACACAGTTCAGAGACATCTACAGTTTATCAGAAAAAACAAATTACTTGATTTCAAAATCAGCTGGGAAATTAGAATTGTTCCATTCTAATACCAACAGAAAACAAGATGTGCAGGCATTGAAACACCCAAAAGAAAAACACTTAGCAGGAAGGACCCACACTTCTGACTTCTCTCTATTCCTGGCATATATACAATAGTTTATCTTGGATATCATCACACTCAACCATGAAATAAAATTCCTAGCATATTTACTATTGTGGTCCAATTACATTCTTGGGCATACCGAACCAAGGACATACACATCTGCACAATTATCATGGTCGTTCACTCTTGTTCCGTACATTTTCTAAGGTTTATTAACTCATTAAATGTTAGCTGTTTTCAATTTCAATTGGGTAATGCTAAGTGTTCCTAACAAATTTTCCTACTTAACACAATAAGTACTCATCAGCAATGTAACAACATTCACTATATTGAAACCTAAATGCCTCACTCAATAGTTAACAATCTATTTCCTATTAATCAATTAGGGCAATTCTTGCAGGAAAAAAGATAGAAATTCTTTTCAAATTACAAAAATAAATCGATTTTCTCAGGTACTAGGAGAACCCTAAACAAGTAAAAAAAACAAACCAATCGCAGCCCTCTTCCCAATAGTTCTCAACAAGAAATTATGACTTCGAAGTCGACACTTGAAAGAAATTATAACCCGAAGCAGGTTACAAGAACAGCCAGTGTCATGAAAAACAATACAAACAAACATGAAGACCAAAACAAACAAGCATAAAAAGTAACACATAACAAAACCCTGCAACAAAAGGGTGTGCCACAGGATTATATTATACCTCAAAACACAGTAACTATAAAAAAACACACACATACCTAAACAAATATGGCCGTTGCTATAGATATGGGGATGCAGCGGAGCCGGATGCAAGAATATGACCTGCAGAACCGTTAATAATAGAACAATAGTAACACCAGCAAACAACAAAAGCCGATGCATATTAAAGATTAATTTCAGCAGGGAAGGGGTAAAAGAGGAACCTGGGGAGCTTCCATAGGGTAATTCTCGGGAAAATCGACCTGAAGCTGGTAGGTCTCATTGGCGTAAAGTGTCCCAGGAGCTCCAGTGACTTCAACAACCCACCTTGGAGAGAGGAACAAAGCAAAATAGAGGAAGGCAAAAGAATGCAAAGGAAGAAGAAATCAAAGCATAAGAAGAATATTTTGTGAAAGCGAAGGGGAAAGCGAAAAAGTTAGGTGGATTGTGAGGGTAATTAGAAGAATCTGATACCTCTGGAGATTATCGGTGACTTTGTGCTTGAAACCAGTTGGGGGATTGACCTGCCACTCGACGAGCTCTTTCTGGAGCCTATTGCAGGCAATCTTACTGAGATTCTAAAACAGCGACGATCCCAATTCAAACCTAAAAACCGAAACACGAACACGGAAGAAAGAGAATCGAAGAGCGAAGGGGTTAGGGCTAACCTTGCGAGCGGCACCAGAGGAACTAGTCATGATTCTTCCGCGTAAACGAATGGGTACACAAACAATTCTCAATTCTCAATTCTCAATTCACAAAGAAGAAGAGATTCACCACTTAACCAATTTATATATATGTATATATATTATATCTCTCTGTATTAAATACTTTTTAGAGGGCTTTGACGAAATGCCCCAAGACAATGCTACGGCCGACTACGGTTATATTTGTTTTTTCCATTTATTATTATTATTTCACTTTATAAATAAAACTTTATTGCATTTTACCCTATAGTTTATTTTAATTAAATCATTAGTTTTATTGGCCATTTTTCTTTTTCTTTAAGAATACTTTGTTTATAACGTATATACGGAAATATGGAAAGTCAAAGGTGCAATACAAGTTAAGTCTCCATAATTAACAATGGTGAGAGAAAAAAGAGTTTCCTTAGATTACTATCGTGCATCTAGGGACTATTTTCAGGTAAATCTTTCTCTCTGTTTTCCCTTCCACATAAGATATTCCAAATTGTTTTGCCAAGAGATATTCCAAAATGCCAATAATAGTAGAGAAAAGCACAAAAAAGATTGTCGCCATCGGACATAAGACCCATTTCTCGTGCTTTTCTCATTTCCATACAGAAATAATTATTCGCACAAATAAATTACAATTAATGTAAATGTTAACTCTCTGTTTTATTTCGATTGAGTATAAAAGTATTGTCCTTTTGATAAGAGTATTGGATATTGAATATTTTGGGAAATCAAGTTTTTTACCTTTTAATATATAGAGATGGAAGATTAAAACTATCGATGGTAGATATTGGATATTTAATATTGCAAGAAATAAAGTTTAGAATATTATTCATTGTGGAATTCTAAAATCAAAGCTATCAATTATGAATGAAGTTCAAAATTAATAGAAACTTATGTAGAGTTTTTCTTTCAGTCTTCCAATACCGCTTAAAATTAGGACTAGTGACTAAAGTTTAGGAATTGTTAGAAGATATTCTCTGTTTTAAATAAATATTGAACTAGTCTAAGTATAAGGTAGTTTTTCTTTCCTAAGTTTTCTCCTAATTATTAGGACATTATGCTCACATACTGTTTATAAAGCAGGATTTATTGAATGAGTAAAGGAAGGAGTTTAGAGAATACAGATAAAAAATACCTGTTATCACAATCCTTAACCCTCTTCTCTATTTTTTACTCTGTTTTTTACTACCTTCTAGTTTCTTCAACTTATGGGTTAAGTTATGTGTTATATGATTTGCAGCTATACTGGCCTTAACTTACATATACACATTTAAATATGTGATATTTGTGGAGGGAGGAGTTCATATTTTATACATTTTTTTTTTTATTTTTTTACTTTTATGCATTGTGAAAGTATACATTTCAATCATATCATTTTTGACATATACTTTTCAAATTTCTTTCATTTATTTAACCTTTCTATTTTATCCTTGCAGAACTTTTTTTTTTTTTTTCATATTTGCTCTATTGGCTTAAAAAGTCGATGTTAGATAAAGAGTAAAGAAAAGTGAATATAAGTTAATACATTACTCTTATCTTTTATATTTAATTAAATGTTTGTTACAAAAATATATAAATTGAATGGTAATTTATGAACACTTCCTTTCTTTCAATTTAAAATAAACATTTTTTAAATAAAATTGGTGATAAAGTCACCAAATTCTAAAACATAAACTCTATTAAGCGTAAACATTTTAACTGTATTTAAGGAACTTAAGATGAAAATAATATTTTTTATGCTGAATATAAAAATATAAAATATACAAATCCTAATAATAAAATAATATTTTTTGGGAGATAATGATGAAATGCATGGTTTCTTTAATATGTTATTTTTTTTTTTGCAATTTTTCTAAGTTATAAAATTCTTAAAGAAATTAAAATCATATTTAAAATAATTTTAAGAGACTAAAAACATATTTTACTCTCGTTATGAATATGCTTTCTCTGTTGATTTCTGAATTATATTATAACATGTTTTAATGGGTTATTTAGTTTCACAATAATGCACTCTTAGATAGAATTGAAGAGGTGCTTATGTTACATGGTTTTATTTAAAGACAAAATTCAATTGAATTGGTTTATTTAGCTGCTTTAATTTCTTTCTCATTATATTTTTCTGAATAAACTAAACTAATAATTACAAATTAATAATTATAATCATGAATTTAAAATTTGTAAATCATGTTTCAATCATGAAAAAAAAAACAAAACAGAAATAAAAAAAATATTGGTGCCAAAATTACATATATTAATATACAAAGTACGTGAGAAAGTAAATAAAACTTATTTTTTTGAAATCCCAAGAACTTTAAATTTTTTCCTTTAAAATTGTGAAGGTCTATATATCTATACCGAAACTAATATCTGTCTATCAATAATTTAATAGTGAACTCTTATTTAAATATATATATATATATATATATATATATATATATATATATATATATATATATATATATAAAATTAATAAGAGACAAATTCATCTTGTGAACGTATATCTATCTAGTACATTTGTTTTGTCTTTTATAAAAGAATAGATAATAACACTTCTTAACATATATCATGAAATAATATTTTATATTTTCAATAAACTTTAGAAAGAGCCGATTAAAAAAATAACCTTAGAAAGATAATATAATATTTCTTTTTATTTTATAATTCGAAATTAACTCTAAACATGTTTAATTGTCAAATTTCTTTTACTAGGTTAATATATAAATGAAAAAAAGGCTATTTTCTTTATTTTTTTAATTGTCTCCATTTTTATTATTTTTTATCAATCATTTAATTATAAAATAATTTAATTAAACCTAATAATTCAAGTAACAACTTAAGGTAGTAGGTTTCCTAAATCAAACTATAATAAATTTTTTAATCACCATGATAATATCAATTATATAGGAAATTCATTGATCTATTTCTTCACAATAATCTTTTACTGACAATTTTAAGACAATATTTAATCATTAAGAATTTTCCTTTTGAGTTATTTCAATATTCATTATTTTATATGCATCATTTATATGTGTAGTTTGATAAACTGTATCTATTAATTTCTATTCAATAAAAATTGTTACACATATATTGATCTATCTAGGTTAATAATATCCTATTTTCAATTATCCGAAGAATAATTTAAATAAAGTTATGAAAAAATTATTTCATTATAATCTCTATTATCAATAAATATTTATTTTTAATCAAAGACCTTATTACAATAATTATTTTTTTGACAAATAATTAATATGATAATAAATAATAACACACAGTTTTATTAATATTGATTTTTGCATTATACATTTTATTGGGTTGTGCTGTAAAAAAAAAAAAAAAAAAAAAACTAGGGTTGTTTGTTGTAAAAAAAATAAGAACTTGATTTAAATAGTTCCCTTATAACATTTACTTTAAAAATTTATAGTGTTAGAGAAAACCAATAATAAAGAAAATATTTTAAATATTAGTATATAAGTTAATTATAGGAATTAAACAATCAACATTATTGAAGTATTTTTTTTTCTTAATAAAACTCACTAAATTAATTAAGATAGTTAACTCTTTTTAAAGCAATGATGTAGTCTGCATGCTATATGAGCAGTAACAAGTAATCTATATGCAATTAACAAGTCCAACAACGTGTCAAATGAATATTATTTAACACATCAATGGAAGTACATTACTTTGTGAGTTATGTTCCTCAATGTGACAATGTAATATTGTACTTGTAAATAAATACAAGGGGTGATTATTTAACCATTAAAAAATCAATTTCTATTTTAATCGATATAAAAATTTAAAAAATATAAAACAACATCTCAACTCCTAATAAGTCAGAGAAAACTCGAATCTGACTTTGGTCAAAGTGTTTTTTTTTTCTTTGAACTTGAAACTGGGTGTCCTTGCTTATTTAAATTTAATCATAGCTAGTTATGAATTAAAAAATATTAACACTTAAAAGATTATGTAATTGTTTATATAATATAGCTGTAGACGAAGAAATTAATTTGTAGTTGCGTATAAATAAATTTTGATTAAGACACCAGCATCATTGATCCATAGAGACTGAAAAAAGAGTTGAGTCACACTGCAAAGCAACGTCAAAAAACAAAGTATGTTTCTATTTTTTTTTCAGCAACATAATTTTTTAATACATGCTTAGATATTGGCTACATATATTGAAATTACATTTTTTTCTTATAAAACTCACTTTCTATTTGATGAGTTTTCATTGTAACATTGTAGTCTCTGACAAGTATAAGCTCTTCATAGAGAATGCATCTAAAAGAATAAATTGCATGATTGCTTTAAAAGAAATATAATTTATTTCATCAATTTATCATTCTTCATTAATGTTCAAGAGACATGTAGTAGATTGAATAATTATTCTAAAGAGACAATTTGAATTCTTAATTTATTATAGTAGTGTTGAAATAATTCTTCTTTCATCTTTGTCAATAACTATCATTCAATCACAAACCATCAATTATATGATATTTTCGTTGATTTTTGTAACAAAAACGTTTTAAAAATGTCAATACCGATGTTTGCATTATGATTTGATATATCCCTCTTTTATTCTGTTCTCTTCATAAATATTATTGATTATATAAAAGTTATTCTCTTGCTGAAAATTAAAAAAAAAATTGTGGAGGCTGATTAATCTGAGTTAAATTGGAATCTTTTTTTGTAATTGTTTTCCCCTAGTTGACACCTTGCATTGACTTCCCCAAGTTGAGCACTGGCAATCCAAAATATGCTTATTCTGGTTTGAAGATAAGCATATTCCACGCGTGATTAGTGGAAAACTTACATCACAGTTTGTGCTTTAGAAAAAACTTTGGATCAAAAGATTGCAACTCGTTGAAAGTAGTAGTAGAAACTTAAAGATTGGTCTATCAATCTCAGTCTTTTGCTTTCTCCAACGTGCTTTGGAGGGTAACAAATGAAAAATTCTATAACCAACTTTGATGAATATAGAAAACTCATTCCAAAGAAACCTCATATTAGATGAACCAAAACCCATTCCGACCCGCATAATAGTTATGACTTCATTTTATGAGTCTCCTTTGCATAATGGCTGGCAAAATCTTGATAGAAAAAACTAAATGCAACGTTTAATAATAATTTTATTTTGATATTTTATATTTTTGTTATACTCGATAAGTTCACAACTGATAATAAAATTTAAATAAACTAAATAAATATAAAGATTAATATTTAGTCAAATAAATATATTAAAGTTAAACATTTCATGAATAAAAATATATAAAAGATTAATTGTTTCATAAGTTATTAAAAAACTATAATAATTAATTATTATCTTGTTTTTATTTTAATGTTAGAGATTTTACATCGATTAAGGTAATAAGACAATTTTAAAATTTATAAATAAATACAAACCTCACCTTATAAATTGTTTTGTGATATTAAGTTAAATTTAAATTATTTCTTAAGATTATATTAGAATAATTTAGAGTCTATCTTAACATAATTGGATGAGTTTATCTTATCATTGGTTATCGTTTACAGATAAAACTATTTTATAATTATAAATAGATACAAACTTTTATGCTAAAAAAGATTGAATTAAACTTAAAATGAACTTATTAAATAAAACATTACTACTTTTGTTATATGTTAATAATAGTAGTTGATTTTTTTATTACAGATTATATGAGCCACTCCTCCATCCATCATTTACGTGCACAAGTCGCAAGTCGTGTAGGTATAGGCCTAAATGAACCGGCAAGTCAATAATGCAGCCCACCACATGTATTTTGTAGATCAGATTAACCCCTCACCGTGATTTATTTAAAAAATGTAGGTAATTTTTTCACTAATCCTTTATTTTTGGAAAATCAATTTTAAATAAATATTATTAAAAAAGTTATAGACATTATGTTTAGAGTATGTATATAGAACACTTTTATCCCAGTCTTGTTTGTGGTAATGTGAGTATTGTTAACTTTGACGACCAAACACCAATATATCTTTTCTAATAATATATGAATAAAAGTAGTTAAAATGTCTAGAAAACCCAGTTCATAAAAAAGATGCAATATTAACAACATGTCTGGATTATGCGGTAATTACAATAAAGATAGGAAGTTTTTATAAAGTTAAAAATATTAAAATATACAGATATGATAGTTATAATTGATATTTGAAAATAAAGCAAAGGATCTTATGAAAGACAATCAATGTAATAAATAGCAGGGAAAAGGTTAGGAATTCAGTGCATATAACACAAGTGGTTATTATCACGATGTAACAAAACACTTGTTAACATTGTCTCACTGCGCAAAAACATAAAGTTTTGCACACGAGCTTATGAAGTGAGAGAGTGAGGAAGAACTTTATACGGGTTGAGTATGTGATTGGGGTCCATCAAATTCTTGATCGAAGCCATCAGTTGCACCTGTCCAATTTTTACACTACTTCAGACATTCATTCATTTCACAAGTTTACATTTTCAATCAGAAAACAGCAACTTGAGTCAATAATAAATTAATAACATAATATACATACAGTTTCACGTGACTTGCTGTAGTAAATCTCGTTGGCTTTCATTAGTCCTACACCATGCTCAGCGCTAATACTCCCTCGGTGCTTAGATGTCCACTCATATACGAAAGGTTCAATTTGCGACAAAATCTGCAAATTTTATCACTGATAATGTCATCAAAAGAAAATTTTCATAACTAAACAGTTATGTGCTATGCTAGAGCTACCTTGTCATCATAATGAGGAGTAGAAACGTTCAAATGCAAATTACCATCTCCAAGGTGACCATATCCAATTACATTAGCTCTATTACCTACAATACAATTAAAGGAATCAAGCATAAACTTACTACATTATGTCTGCTATTTTCCCTCTGAACTATACCAAAAAGTTAGAAAACAAAAATATAAGTACATGGCAAAGTTAGTCTGTTCCTTACCTAGTCTAGAGCGCATTTCTTCAACAAGATTGTACATGTTTTCAAGAGGTATTGATAAATCATACTTGTAAACAGCTCCTGCTCTCATCAATGCCTCTGGTATACCCTGAAATCATTACATAAAATCTAATACAACCAAACTCATCAATAGTATTTCCATAAAACAATTTAATTACTGATGACAAATTATTGATCAAAAATAAACAAAAGAATAACACTTTTGGGGTTGAGGGAATCGTCCTCTTCAAATTCCGTACGAAAATAAGAAAATGAATCTAGTATCTACATATGGCAGTATTGTTTCTTCCACTCAATATGTTCAAACAGTTAGGTATTTTGTACATCTCATCAGTATACACTGAAAAAGCATCCATAAGTGTCAAATGAGAACAGCTGAAATCAGAACAAATATGACCAACTTGGCCCATAAAGTTAAAAATAAGAATATTAGCACGATCAATTTAGCAAGAAATTCATTCCAAGAGTAAAAGTACGAAATGATACAGAAAGTTTGAAGTGAAATGAAACCTTCTCTAGGACGAAACCGCCCCTAGAGCATTAATAGCCAAGCAAGTGGATAGTAAAAGCGAGTAGATAAGAATAACTTCATATGGCATTAGTATAAAGATTCCAAATGCGAGGTGTATAGCTGACCTAACTTGGCCAAGCTTTTTCACTTTCAAAAATGAAGTATGAATTCGAAAAAGGTAAAAATATTAACTGCAAAAATTAGAAAACCAGCCAAGAAAACTGAAAAGTAGAACATGGCAGGGATATATGCTGAATTTTGAAAAGAGATAAAGCGTTTTTTCAAAAAAGATAATAAAGGAGTGAAAAATGTCAACCTCACGCAGAAGCCAAAATGATGATGCTTGATTTATGTCTTGTGCAAGAACACCATCAGATATCAATTCATTCTCCATAGAGCCAAGTAGAAATGCTTCGAGCTTTTGTCTGTGGTGTTCAAATAAAGTCACATAATTGCATGCTCATATTGATAACTTAAAAAAAATAATTAAAAAAAAAAACAGGAAAATAAGTTAAGGAACGTTTTCAGGCAAATTTTAAGGTTCATACTTCATAGCATAGAAAATTTCGTTTGGATCAATTCAGGATGCTCTAAGTGAAATAATGAAGGATAAGAAATTTCTAATAATTGTCCTCTAATCACTTAATTTAGAATTAAACAAATCCAATAATGTAACCTAATTGGTAGAATGAATTAGACTATGTAATTCATTCTTCCACCCAAATTCTTAAAAAAGTTGAAGTAGCATTTAATGCCAGTAGAAGCCGGGGACGAGAAGGAACAAAATTTAGAATTAAACAAATCCAATAATGTAACAAACTACACTAATCTTTGTTGAAGGTTGCTAAATTACAATTTAAATGGAAGTACATGATTGATCAAAAGTCAGAACAGCAGAAATCAATGTAATTCACTCTGCTAAATGACCAACTGCCTCTTGTTAAAATGCATGGATTTTTATTCACGCGCACAAAAAAATGCATAGACTTTTTACTTGTCAGAAGATTCATCACTGCCTGTTGTCTCAATCAGAACATAAAAGTTATGCAATGACGTAGGTATTGGATTTCGTGCACCTTCCAGGTGATTTAAAACCTGTCAGAAACCCAATCAAATCAGGATGACTATGGACCAACCAAGGGGAAAAGAAAAAAAGTCACAAAGGTCTGATTATTTTCTCAGTAGTAAGACATAGGATTTTATAGCAGTAATTTGTCTAAATCCAAAACAAATAAAAAAAATCTAAACTACTAGAGTTATTATGATTGGAGAAAATTGTAAATATTACAATAATCAGATACTATGAAGCAATTCACGTAAAGTTCATGATGAATTCCATGACAACACAGAGACAAGTTTGGAGGCCATTTTTGGAAACCATAGATCCAAGGCAAGGCTCAAGTCCCAAGGCATTTTATGCCTACATCATAGTATTGGCCAGAACTTCGTAATATGTTTTTTCATTGTTGTGTTTATCGAAGTATCATTTGCACATCATTATGGTATCACTTGATATTACCAAATTCATAGACTGGCCATCCAGAAATTCAAATGCAGATAAAATCTCCCCAAGCTTCCTTTTTGCTTCCTGTAGCAATTTCTGTAAGTACAAAAACAAAAGCAATCTGATAAGATGGATGCAATACATACGCTTATACAAGAGTATGATACATAAGCTTATACAAGAATTTCACCTAATTGGTAACAGAAGGTTCCTATATAGTTTATTATCTTGTCACTAGAGACCTAGTTTCACCATGCTTATTCAAAAGCGTTTGTGGTAAGGCAAGGATAAAAAAATTAAAGTTAATTTGGAAGACAAGGGCATGTTTAGTCTAATAAAAGGTTTTCTGTTTTTATTTAATGCTTTTGAAACAAATAAAAAAGGTTATTTTCACCTTTTCCCACACAAATCTTAGAAGACAACAAAAAAAAATAGAAAAAAGGCATTTGTACAATAATGAAAGAGGAGAAGAAAAAAGAAAATATATAATCCTTCCCAATCAGTTAGTACGGTATTGTCTAAATCATATAAACAGCAATCAATTAAGATAATCCGCAAAAGTCACTAAAGCAATCAATGCAGCAACAATGAAACTAAATATATTTGAAAATAGGAGTATTGATCATGCCTGGCAGCTGTTATAATCTTTGCAAGCAAGAAAAGCCACATTTACTGATGATAACTTCGGTGGGGTAAGTATTGAAACTTTAGTAACAATTCCCAAGGAACCTTCACTTCCTACATCATCCGTAAGTTAATTTACAATCAGACATTTTACTTCTTTCCAGATTTGACGTGTTGTTCACTACATACCTATAAATAGATGTTTCAAATCATAGCCAGTATTATCTTTGCGCAATGTCTTAAGCATGTCAAGCACAGTACCATTTGCTAGAACAGCTTCAACACCTGTAGGGCAATCAAAGGCTTGCTTCATAATGAATAGAGTACTAGCAAAAGAAAAAATGGATTGAGATGTCCCCAACTTCACAATATATTGAGAAATTCGGGCGCTTTGACACTTCAACATGATAATTGTTCCACCTTTCAACTGTATTCCATTCTATAAATGACTAAATCAATACAACCATCTAGCATTGATGCACTGGCTTTCAGATGATATAGAAAAGCCAACACGTTTGTTATTTTCTTACCAAGTATATTTCCATGAAGGGAGCCATAACGGACAAGACGCAAACCACCAGCATTAGTTGAAACATTTCCACCGATCTGGCAACTCCCTTTTGCACCTAAGTCTAGTGGCATAATAAATCTGAATGAAAAGTGGAGAAAATTTAAATACAGAGAGCCTACATTAAAGTTGAGTTTTAGAACTTATATGCGTAAGGAAAGATAATCTAAAATGTTCAAGACATTAGTCATAACACTGCACTTGCACTACATAGAACTTCAATAAAAGAACAAACCAAAGAGCAAGCCTTTTTCTAATATCACTATAATTCTGTTAAGTACAGAACTCAAACAGTTCTGTTTCAGAATTACTAATACAAAATATGGAAGAAAAGTAGTACCATCATTAATTTTCTTCCAGAAATAGCAAGTATAAGATTACACAGATTTAAAATAAAAAGCCCTAAATTACATTTAGATGAAATTGATCCAAATTACAATGACTTTATAAAATTAAAAGGATTACCCTTCATTGTCCAGGAATGACATTATATTTTCCAATATGCACCCAGCTTCACATACCAATATTCCACTAACCTAGAGAAGACAATGGCAGAAACTTCAGAATTAAGTATACAAACCTGTCTCTTTAATGTTGACATTGACTTTAATTTCAATGAGATAATTAATAAAATTTTGATACAAATGGGTGTTGCAAGGTAACTAGCATAATTATATGTTGTTTCCTCTTAAGAGGAGAAACTGCTGCATATGCAAAAACATGATGACTCACATGGTTTTGCTTTTATTCAGAAACAAATTTTTAGTTTTTTAATGATTACAAGCCAATTCAAGCCAAGATCCAAACATTTATATTTTTTCCAAAACAAAAGGTTGTAGGAAAGGGAGAGGCACTGAATTGTTGATAAATTGATTTAAGAAAGATAGAAGGATTATATTTTTTTAATGATGCAGATGCTGTACAGTGCTCAACAAAAAGTATACTAAGTTCTCAAAACAAGTAACGCAAGGAAAGAGGTAGTCCATAAGTCATAGCAAATATGCCTTTCAAGCAGTAGATGGTCTACCTTGTCGAAAGATATGATCTTATTCATAGAACTAAGACTGATAATGACCTGCAACAGCAGATTATAAGAAAGCTGTCAATAATCACATAATTACGAGTTTGTTTTCTAGTACATTCAAGATTGAACCCTTGTCAAGAGAATGAATTAAACACTATACTTCATCAAAAACAGGCACACTTCCTCCTACAAGACCAGTGTTTCCACCTTGAGGAACAACAGCCAAGCATCTGGAATTACAATACTTAAGAATCTCTGCAACCTGCAAAAATTAAACACTAAAATAAAGTCAATTAAACAAACCAAACACCAAATGCTTCACTGGACCAAGTTCTTAAAGGGTAATTGTTCACCTATTCAATAGAGACAAAATAAATAAATAAATAAATAAACCTGGTCAGTGGTCCTAGGCTGTAGAAGTAGCTTACTGGAGCCTTTGTATTTATGCATCCAATCAGTGTTTGAAGTGACAAGCTTGTCCTCATCCTGAACAACATTTTTGTTACCCAATATACCCTCGAAGTATCTAACATCATCATCGTTAAGCTTTGAGAATCTGGGGTTCCTTTGAACCAACCCCGCCAATGAACCATAGTGTTTGCGCTGAATTCCAACACCCCATTGTTTGGTTTCAACGAAATTCCTTATAGGGCTGAAAAAGGACAGAACTTGTTGATCCTCACGAACGATATTGGGCTGTAAAAGACTGCGTTTTTCATCAAAACCGGAAGTAAAGCGAGAAGACAATGTTGCAGGAGGGAGAAGAGGTGGGTTCCTTGAGCGGTGGGGGAAGGAGCTTAAGAGGAACCGAAGTGTGGCTCTGCTGTTGTGCTTGGCCATTTTCGGGGGTAAGTGGCTTGCGATGAACAACTGCACTTCAAAGGCACAAAATCAAGTTCGTTACGTTTCGCTGCTATGAAACTGGAATAAAAAAAGATGATCAAGATGATGATGAGGATTATGGATAGTGAAGGTTGTGATAATGTTAATATATATTCAGATATTAAAATAAAAAATAATAATAATAATAATAATAATAATAATTAAATATAGAGCATGATAAATTATTAAAACTTCAAATATACTTTTTTTTTTCAAATTTCTTTACTTGAAAATGGGCCTTTTTTTTATGAAGGTTGTGTCTGAATAATGCCCCCTCTTCTACAATGAAGAAGAGGCACCCGAGCATACTGTATTGGAAATATAAATGATTTGTGGATTATTACCTTTTCTTTAACAATTATTTAACAACTCTTTTTGATGATAAAACATTATATTTATAAAAATAATAAATATAAATAATTTTTTAAATAAAATGATAATGAAAAATTTAAGTATATAGTGTATATATAAGATAATAAAAATGTCAACATATAATAAAACAGCGACTCGTCACAATTCACAACCTACTACTGTTAATCCACCTAGCAATGAACAGAACGAAAAAAAAAAAAAAAAAGATATTACCAATTTATTTAACCGCCAAAATTTTATTAAGAAATCTAATGGTTTCTGAAGAATTAAGTGTCCGAGTTTAGGTTTTAAATATTGTTAAGATTACATTGAATTTTTTAAAAAATAACTTGTAAAAGTTACAATTTAACTTAGAACTAAGATGTGACTTTGGAATGGTTACCAACTTAGCTTACGTTTAAGCACAAACAGATAAAGAAATAAATAGACAAATATAAATAAGTAATTAAATAATGTAAATAATAGATAAATAAAGTATAAAATTGTCTAAGCCCACAACACCTAGAACCTAGAGTTTCTCACGTTCTCTTCTACTTGTTCCAAAGCCAATTTAATAATATATATATATATATATATATATATATATATATATATATATATATATATATATATATAAAACTTAATTAGAATGTAATATTCAATAAAAATTCGCGCTATCACTTAGATATAAATGATTAAGTATAAAATTATTGGTCTTTGTAATAACTAATTTCAAATGTTCATTAAGTGATTTTTAATTGGCTAACCCGATATACTCTTACACAATATAAAACTAAGCTCCATACAAAATAAGATATCACTTGAAATATTAAATTTATATATTTCTAACTATTCTTTGCATGTTGCAAAACCGAAGGAAGACATTGTAAAATAAATTTATAGTCATATGTTCTGAAGATGAATCATGTTAAAAAGAATTCTAAAGTGAACAACTCTGTTATGTTCTCTTGAAAAAACAGCAACTTAAGAAACAACAAGAACAGTTTTTTTGTGTATAGTCCTTTTTCATTGATTTTTTTAAAGAAATTCTCTTATAAAAATTAAAAGGGTCATTTATGTTTTCCTAGAGTGAAAGTAATATAAAAATAAAGTAGAAATTATAGATGTTTGCTTGAAAAAAAATAATTATGTAATAAAAATAATACTGAAAACTATTTCAATTAACTTCCCTATTTTTTAAAGCAACAAGTCTTCTAATCTAACTCAAGTTCATTAAAAATGGAAGGATCTTATCCTTTAAAAAACTTACTCTCTCGACATTATCATGTTAGGCGTTAAAGAAAAGCCAATCTCCTACTTTAAATATTTTAAAATTTAAATAAAAAATAATAAATTACTTCTTGGAAATAAAGGAAAAATAAACACAAAATAAGTGGAATACAACTTTTATTTTTTTTACTTTCTTGGTGTAAATAAAAACATTAATACACGAGATTATGTGATTTCAATTTATTTCGAATCTTATCTTGAAAGTAACAATGTAGTCCATGGTTTTTAATAATGTCCAGTTATTGAGATGAAATTATTAAGAATGCTTAAGGTGAACACACTCCAGGGTGATTTCATAGTTTCTGATGATAGGGCGAAAAATACAAATTGAAGTGTTTTTGTGACCGCAAGGACCCTATCCGCCTCCATAAGAGGGCGAATTGAATTCAGAACCCAACTGAGTGTGAGAGAGAGACATGGCTTCGTCACTGTCCTCTGTCATCAACCAACCTCACATTGCTCAACGCTTCAAAGTTCACCGTCCTTCTTCTTTTGCCACTTTCACAATCTTCCACCACAAACGCAGACACAAATACCAATACAATGTCTTTTCTCCACACCCTTATACCTCATCGCCCCGCTCTCGCCCTCTCAATCTCATCATCGCTTCCAGAACCTTCTCTCATTCCAACACTCTCCGCCGCCATTTCATCCCTCAAGCCACGCTCACTGCTTCCGAAGCTCAACCCCGGTGAGTTTTTTTTTTTTTTATTATTATTATAGAAATTTTATTTTATTTTGCTTGGTGGGTATTTCCGATTCTGTTTAGTTTCGATGAATTGAATGAAAAGACGACCCCTTTTTTTGCATTGTTTAATATTATTACTCGTCACTTGTGGAAGAATGACATGAGAATGTTCATAGGAAAGACGCAATTTTTTTCCCTGTATCATCTGTGCAGGATTGCAAATTTTAGTTAGAATGAATTGGGGTTTAGGGATAAAATCTATTTACTCGTTCTTTTTTATTTGTGTGGGTAGCCTTGTGCCAGATGCTGAAGTTCCTCCCACTGCTCGAATATATCATGAGACTTATGGATGTCAAATGAATGTTAATGATATGGAGATAGTTCTTTCTATAATGAAAAAAGCCGGTTACAGTGAAGTTGTGAGTGTTCCCGAGAGTGCGGAAATAATATTCATCAATACCTGTGCCATTAGAGAAAACGCAGAACAGAAAGTATGGCAGAGGCTTAATTACTTTTGGTTTCTTAAGAGGCATTGGAAGAGCAATGTTGCTACTGGAAGAGCAGAGTCTCTGTGCCCTCCCAAAGTGGTGGTTTTGGGATGTATGGCTGAGAGGTTAAAGGAGAAGATACTTGATTCAGACAAAATGGTTGATGTGGTATGCGGGCCTGATGCTTATAGGGATTTGCCACGCTTACTGGAGGAGGTTGAATATGGTCAGAAAGGGATCAATACTCTCCTTTCACTTGAGGAGACTTATGCTGATATTAATCCTGTTAGAATCTCCAAGAACTCGGTTACTGCATTTGTCTCAGTGATGAGAGGTTGCAATAATATGTGCTCGTTTTGTATTGTTCCTTTCACCAGAGGCAGAGAGCGATCACGTCCAGTGGAATCAATTGTGAGAGAGGTAGCTGAGCTTTGGAAAGAGGGTGTCAAAGAGGTAACGCTTCTTGGCCAGAATGTGAACAGCTACAATGATGCATCTGGGAGTGAGAGCGAGGTTGAATCAGGGTCCAATTGGCAACTTAGTGAAGGGTTTTCTAGTATGGCTAAGGTGAAAAAAATGGGCTTGAGATTTTCTGATCTACTGGATCGATTGTCCTCAGAATTTCCTGAGATGCGATTCAGATTCACTTCTCCACACCCTAAGGACTTTCCAGATGAGTTGCTTTATCTAATGCGAGACAGACATAATATATGCAAGCTGATACATTTACCTGCACAAACTGGAAGTAGCAAAGTGCTGGAGAGAATGAGAAGAGGATATACCCGAGAGGCTTACTTGGAACTTGTGAAAAAGATCCGCAGTATTGTTCCTGATGTGGCTTTGAGCAGTGATTTCATTTGTGGTAATTTTTTTTTTCTTTAATTTATTTTCCCTGCCTTTTATTTTTAATTTCTTTTGTTTTTCATTAATTTGACCTTTTACAGTTGGAGAACCTTAATTTCAGCAGATAAGTGCTGGAGCTTCTCATTTATATTTCCTTTCATTTTATAATCATGTTGTATCTGATGATATATTATTCTTAGGGAATCTGGTTTATTTTCTCAATTAATTCAGCTCACAATACACAATTTACTCATATTTTATAAACCCATCTGATGTACATCTTCGGGAGGTGTAAAGTTTGCATTTCTGAAATAATTGAGCATTCCTTCAATAATTTGTTCTCATCAAAATGAATGGATTCTTTATTTGCATACTTCATTGCCAATCTTTTTGTTTGTAAAATTTACTTATTTTGAAATCTTCATTGATGAATTCTCTCGATGTACTTAGGTTTAGTTAATGAAAGACAATCTGAACTTTCATCCATATTTATGTCTTTCTTTAATGAAATTAAGAACCGATTTGGAAGATAATTAAAATTCTTAGAAGTGATAATGTTAAGGAATATTTTTCTATCGTGTTTTCTTCATTCTTATCTTCCTAAAGAATTTTACAATAGTTCACATGTTCTCTACAACAAAAATGGTATAGCAAAGAGGAGGAATAGACGTCTTATTGAAATTGAACGCACTCTAATGTTCAATACTTATGTTTTATTCATTAATGGGGAAATGCACTCCTCAGTACCTATTTCCTAATCAATAAGATGTCTTCCTCCTCTCTTGAAAATAAAGTTTATCTCTATAATTTTTCAAAATGACCCTCTATATCATGTCTCTCCATGTGTGTTTGGGTGTACGTCTTTTCATAATGTTTCTCCAAGTCTTGACAAGCTTTCTGCAAAGACTATTAAATAAATGTGTGTTTTTGGGATATTCTCACCTTCAAAAAGAGTATAAATGTTATTCTCCCCCAACCAAAAAGTATTATATGTCTGCTAAGTTACTTTGAGGATACACCTTTTTTCTTGTCTTCCATGAACCATTCTTCATCTGTTCGGTAACTCCTTGTACCATTTTATTATCCATTGATTATTCCTGCTTCCTCTCAAACTCAAAGTGAAGATAACATTGTTCCACCACCTCTTCTCATATTCTACTGTTGGGCACAAATAACTCCTTCATCCTTGCCTGAAGATCCTCGTGATTCAAATCCTCCCCCACTATTACCAGACCATGAATACTTCATCCTTCTCGCCTTCTCTTGACTTTGATCATGCTTGGCCTATTGCTCTTAGAAAAAGCATTCAATCTACTCGTAATCCATATTCCATACCTTATTTTAATTTTTTAAGTTATCATCGTTTGTCTCCTTCATATTCCTCTTTTGTTTCTCCTTGTCCACCAATACTTTTTCTAACAATGTTCATGAGGCTCTTGGTCACCTTGGAGGGTGACAAGCCATGATTGATGAAATGCATGTACTTAACACACTAGTACTTGGGAGCCTATCCCCCTTCTTCCTGGTAAGAAGCCTGCAGGTTGTAGATGGGTCTATACAGTTAAGGTTGGTTCTATGTGTGAAGTAGATCATCTCAAAGCTGATTAATAGTTAAGGGATACACTCATATTTATTGTCTTGACTACTGTGATGCTTTTTGTTCTGTCGCTAAGATTAGCATTGTTTGTCTTTTCCTTGCCGTGGCTGCCATTCTCCGCTGGCCTCTTCACCAGCTTAAAATGTCTTTTTTCATAGTGAGCTGAAGGAGGAGATTTACATGAACAACTTCGGAGATTTGTTGCTCAGGGGAAGTTTGGTTTAGTTTGAAAATTAAATCAGTCTCTCAGTGGCTTAAAGTAATCACCCCAAGCTTGGTTTGGTAAATTTAGTCATATTGTATAGATTTTTGGATTGATACAGAGTAAAGTAAATTATTCAATATTTTAATGTAATACTTCTCCTAGGAGAAACCAAGGTTAAATTTGCTCAAACCTAGAGAGGTATAGGAGGTTGGTTGGAAAACTCATTTATCTCACAATAACAAGACCCTATGTTTTTTATCTTCTTTTTTATCTTATAGGAGTTGTTGTGAGTCAATTTATGTAGAACCCTCACAGTGATCACTGGAATGTTGTGATTTGCATTCTCATATATGTGAAAGGGACCCTAGGAGGATTGTTGCATGAGAACATGGGAAATACAAGTCTTAGGCGTTGTGATGCAAATTTGGCTGGGTGTCCCATTGACAAGAGATCCACCATAGAATACTATTCGGTTGAGAGAATCTTATATCTTGGGAAAATAAGAAACAAATTGTTGTTGCCCGATATAGTGTAGAAGTTGAATATAGATCTATGGTCCTAGCTACGCGTGAACTTGTGTGGATTAAACAACTGTTTCAAGAGTTGAAATTTTGTAAAAATGAGCAGGAAAAGTTGTATAGTGACAATGACAGCTCTTCATACAGTCTCCAATCAAATGTTTCATGAGAGAACTAAACATACAAATATCGATTGTCATTTTTTTAGAAAGAAGCTGCGGTCCAAGGATCTTATTACTGACTTTGTCAGTTTGAATGAACAACTTGTAGACATTCTAACTAAATCTTTAAGAGGACCTAGGATTCAATTTATATGTTCCATTCATGGTGCATTGACCTATATGATCCAGCTTTGGGGGAAGTGTTAAAATGAATGTTTATTTATTATTATTCCATTTGTATTTGCCCTGATTTAGAGTTAGGGTTTAAGATAAGTGCGATGCCTTATTTTGTAACTACTATATATATACATCGATAAAAAGCACAACAGTTTAGGTTGAATATTCTGTTTTTCCTCGATCTTATTTATTCAAGCAGGTGTAACTAATTATTGAACACTTATTTAATATTTTTTCTCAACAAAATAACTGAGACAGGTAAAATCTATATTTGCAAACATCATGACCAAATTCTTTGTTTGTGTTATTCAGGAGTATCATACCACCAGTATATGGTATATGTTTCTTTTTGGCATTGTTGATGGTGTATGACATGGTTGTTTGGCCTATGAAATATTTAAAAGGGTGCTGCAGGAAATTATTGAAAAGAATTAATGGTTTATTCTGGAGAACTTTGTTTTATAATTGTGCCTATGGTGTTGTGTGATCCATATAGCCAACTCTAAAATACGACTGATGTTGCTGCTGTTAATACTCATGGTATATGAACGATGTACTCATTGATTGTTTAACTGTGTAGTTGTAGTTCTCAAGTTACTCTTTTCTTTACTACTTATATTTTACCGTATAAGAAACTAGCCTCTGATTGTGATATTTTTGCAATTTAAACAGGATTTTGTGGAGAAACAGAGGAGGAACATTCTGAGACGTTGACTCTGGTAAATGCTGTTAGTTATGATATGGCATTCATGTTTGCTTATAGTATGAGGGAGAAAACTCATGCCCACAGAAATTATGTGGATGATGTTCCTGAGGAAACTAAACAGCGGAGGTTGTCTGAACTTATTGAGACTTTCCGCGAGAGTACGGGGAAGTGTTTTGACTCTCAGATTGGAACCACACAGCTTGTATTAGTGGAAGGACCCAATAAAAGAGCTCCAGATACTGAGCTTATGGGCAAGAGTGACAAGGGCCATCGTGTGTTATTTGTCAATATTCCAATCACAGATAGGGAAGATGTTAATACAAAGCGAAATCCTGTGGTTGGTGATTATGTTGAAGTTCTCGTAACAAGATCTACGAGGGCATCACTCTTTGGTGAAGCACTTGCTATAACTAAACTGACCTCATTTTACAATAATCTGGATAAAGAAGCTGTTGCATGCAGCATGTAGAACCTTGTAGCTTAAATAGCATGGCAATTTTTGGATATAGTTGTTCCTTAATTGCTTTTTCCCTTGTTTTGCTGACTACACAACATGGCAACACATTTGATGGGAGAAGACACTACGAGGGAGTGAGGTTTTACATTCACTAGCGACATATCAGCTGGATAACGATTTTGTATTCTTTGTTCATCCTCTCTTCACATTAAAAGGGTTCGATTCTGCATTAAAAATATACACATTACTGAGAAATCTATGGCATTGAGAACCTGCAATGCAGCATCAAAATCAATAGCCTTATGGAGAATTGTTGTGATTTTTGTCTTTTAACAATGGGTAAGTCTACTTTAAGGCTGTTTTACCGTCCATATAAGAAGGAAAATTACCGTTTTACTTAGTGAAAAAAATAAACTCTCTTAAACGATTCTTCATTCAAGTTGTTTTAGATGTACAATTGTATTGTATTTTGGATTGGGAAATCTGAAATATAAATAACCATAAATTTAGAAGGGTATTTTTGGAATCATGGGTGTGCATGGAGGTGTATGAAGAACCGCCCTACTTTAATGGGGCACGCGGAAGAACCTGTGGCTTTTTTTCCACATCATAATGGCCCAATTATCCTAGACGGGTTCTTCCCGCATCCACATACATTCTTCCTGCATCCTAATAAAAAATTTAAATACCATAACTGGCTTTATATGAGAATTGGATGTTTGTTTATCCGATTGTTAATTTTTTTTCAAATGATAACAGGAGGGGGTGTCATCCGGTTTTCATTTCCAAATCAAAATGATAATCGGATGAAATGCATCTGGTTCATATAGTCCAAATTGAAAACGGATTAATTTTTCGATTTGGACTATGAAAATCGGATAGGTTTCATCTGGTTATTATTTTGATTTGAAAATAAGAATCGGATGGCACCCCATTCAGTTATCATTTGAAAAAAAATTAACAACCAGATGAACAGGCCATCTGGTTTTCATATAAGGGTAATGGTGGTATTTAAATTTTTTATTAGAGTGCAGGAAAAATGTATTAAGGTGCAAGAAGAACTCGTCATTATCCAATTTAGCATGGCAGCTTTGTTCGTTGCTTTCTAGCTACATGTCTCTGTAATTTTTGAAGGGGCATTGGGAAAGTGATTTAAGTGAAAATATAAATCGTATCTCCTTTCTTCATTTTTTTAAATGAATTCTTTAGTTAATCATTATTTGTTGGACAAAATTAATGTGAAGTTTATGTTGTTTTTGTTTTATTTTTTATTTTTTTTCTCTAGCTCGTTATGATAGCTTTTATAAAGTAGTGTTAGAATAGTTTATGATAACATTTTATGATTGCGAAGTTATGCTTAGATTAACTCACAACAGATGGAGTGGTTTATAATTTTTAATCCAAATTTAAAAGGGTCCTAACCCAATTTCATCCTTTCTTTAGTAGCATGACATTGGCCCCACCTTTATCATTTATTATTATTTATTTATTTTTGTCAGCAAATTAATAACTCTAAATATTGGTATAAGTGATACCACATTACAATATGTAAGTACTGGGCATTAAACACAGTCCATTGGCATTAAACACAGTCCATAGTTACTAATACTATTGGCACCAACATGGTCCATTCTGCTATATGAGCAGCAGTAGCATTGAAATTGAGTCCAATAATAACTACAAAGTCAAATACAGTAAACTAAGTGGTAGAAAAACCTAAGTTCCCCCCTCCATTTACATGCAATAAACGGACCACTTATAAACATTACTTTCTTTGGATTGGGGAAGGATCAGAAAAGAAAAAAAATGAAAAATGATATTGTTTTGGTAAGAGTAAGTGAAGAAAGATGAGTATAAAATTTATTGAATTGATTGATGTGATAAAATAAAATGTTAAATATAATAAATTATCAGAATATTATTTGTTAAAATTTATTAAAACTAATTTATAAATTCAGATTAAAAGATAATTAATTATAAAATAATTATTTAATGAAATTGAAAGAATCATTTAAAACTTAATTTATTTAAATTATTAATTATAAATTATATACTATTTTTCTTCTAACTACTAATCTAAAATTTTTAAATATAATAAAATTAATTTGTAATTTAATTAATTGAATTTAATTTTTTTATAAAATTAACTACGAAATATTAAAATAATTTATTTTACAAAAGAATAAAATTAAAAATCTTTAAATACTTATTATCATAATATTATTTATTATATTATAATAAAAAACGTAAATATTTAATTATATTTACTAATTATAATTAATTATCTCGAAAGATAATAAGTGTGCTTATCTGAATATAATTTAGGTGAAATCATGTTGAAAGATATCATTGATTATGTTATAAATATTCATTAGTATTTATAATATAATCTATTGTGTTTTTGAATGTTTATCTTTTTAATTGTCCTAAATTTTTGTGGTCTAATGTAAATTTTGTCTTTGTTTTTTTTTTTTTATCTAGTTGCTCTTGTTGGAAACAAACAGAGAGTATGAGTTGAGTTTTGAGAAGATGTTTTGAAAATTCATGTTGTTTGGTCAAAAGTGTTTGTGGAAAGAGAGTGGTTTTGTTTAATAATTGTGCATCAGAAGATTTGGGAGAGTGGTGGTGTGATGCTGAAGACTGTGTAGCACTGAGAATGATGCAGACTAGAAGAAACCACCTGCACCTTAACTCCATAATGGAAAACCTTCGCCACCCTTTTCCCATTCCCCCATAACCTTTTTTCTCTCTCAAATCTACTGTTACGCTATGTTTTTATTAAAAAATAGTTTAAGTTTAACTTAAAAAATTGATCTACCAGTTCAAAATTTCTACCATATTTGAATGAACAGCACTCTTATGTTAGATTATAGCTTGTATATTTAGTATTTATTACAGATATTTGCAACAAAATCATTCATTTATTACTCGGTCAAAAATTATAATCAATAATTAAGATGTAAATTTTTTATACTAAGTAACAGTCAAAATACTATAATTGTCCACCATTGCCGCCTAATTTAAACTTAATTATAATCACAGAAATTATTACTAATTATATATTATAAATTAATTTCTATCTTTTTATTCATCTCTTCCACTGATGCCTCCAAACCTTCTTCACAATGTTAATCTGTGTACACTACAGACATTAACAATTTTGAATTATTTTTGTGTGCATTATTTTAACAGACAAAAAAAAATGGAATGTGAAATGAAATGCATGGTGCATTATTCTTTTTCTGGCGGTGTCATAGTGTGCATGTGGCAGCACCAACTGATATAGGATAAGATGTTTCAGTTTCACTCCTTTTTACATTTTTCAACTCCTGTTACCATTACAAACTAGTTATATCTGCATGCTCCACACAGGGTTTGCCCTTTATTTTTATGTTTCAGTTCTGCTTTTCTTAAAGCATAATTATAATTTCTACGTCTCCAAAGTGATCCAACCTCTTTTCCAAACGTGCCAAGTAACTATCGTACTCCTTAATTATTATTACTTTTAATTGGGATTGGAGAAAAAATTTATATAAAAAATAAAAATTTATAATAAATTTGATTTGTTTGATAAAAAAATTAATTAATTAAATAGTATAATAAATATATAAATAAATAAAAGTCTTAATTTAATTATAGTAAAACTAAATATAAATTAAAATTAAAAGATGATTAATTATGAAGTAATTAATTTCTAAAATTAAAAATAACACACTAAAAATGGGTAGAATAGATTTTCTTTATGCTTAAAACATTTAGTTTTTAAGACCATGTTTGGTACCACATTGTAGGTTACAAACCAAATCAAAGATAAAATAGTAAAAATTTACTTTCTCCACGTTTCAGCTGGGAACAACAATTCCACCTTTTCTGCTCTCATTTTCGTTAGTATATGAGAAAAACAAACATAAAACATTGAAATAATGATACAATTCACAGAAATGACCAAAAAAATGACAGAGTAGTTGAATGACTAATGAGATCTGACTGGAAAAATTCTTGTAAGAGTAAATTACTAAAATTTCCACTTTAACTGGCAAGTTTTATTTTAAATTGAATATTTTTTTCAAAAATGTATATTTTCATTGTATAAAAGTAATAAATGATTAAAAAAATAGTGTTTTCAAAAATCTATATCAAATCTAAGATCGAAAATTATAAAATTATAAAGAAAGAGGAGTATATATCAATTAATAATGCATATACGTGGGACTAAATATAATTATGAACATTAATTAAAGGCTAAATTTGGTTAAAAATTGATTGACTATATTTGGTTAAAAATTGATTAAGTATAATTTTTTTTAAAGACATAAATAAAAAAATATAATTTATCTAAAATTATTATATGCAGTTGTCGTATTAAATTAATAGTTTACACAAAAAATATATATCACATAATTATTTAACGATAATATACTACGAGAATGATTAAAATAATAATAAATAATAGTTGATGAAATATTATCGATTGAAAATTATTAAAGTTTAAAAAGTGAATTGCAGAAAATATACGAGCACAAAGTATATTGAATCCTTTCATAAATTTCAACCTTGATATTTTAAAAATACATCCAATTTTTACTTTATCTTTAATTTTATCCTAATTGTAGTTTTATTATTTCATCTTAATCGTCCTTTTTATTTCAAGCCAATCATTAATTAAAACCAGTTTTCTAATATTTTTTATGAGTGTGAATATTTTTTATTCTATAAAAAATATATTAATTAAAATATTTTTTTTAAATAACGAATATTAAGTCAAGTTCTTGGGTTAAAAAAGGTTGAGAGGGTTGACGGAAAATGTGAATAATATTATTCACAGTCAGAGTGACAAAAATTGATCACAAACTGCGGAGGGTTGAATTTTTTTTTATGACTCATTTAAAAAATAATAATACACTAAATATAATTTATATAGATTTATTACGATATCAAACTAGTAATATTCGGAGCAAATCACATAACTATTATATCATCATTGAATAATGATGCATGATGGAAAACTTGAAACAGTGAATAGTAATTAAGGGTTAAATCTATTAGAGAATTGTTTGATGTTTAAAAGTAAATTGCAAAAACATTTAGAAAGCTAACATATTAAACCATTTCATAAATTTAAAAATTGTCTTTCTAAAGTTGCATCAAAATTTTATTTCAACTTAAACAATATTAATTATCTTTTTCTTGTTCAATTAAAGCGTTACATATTTCCACCTCTTTTATAATGTTGTTCTTCTAATATATGGATTTTTAAAAAAATATATATAATCTAGTTGAGAAACAAAATAATATATATATATATATATATATATATATATATATATATATATATATATATATATATATATATATATGAGAAAGCTAAGAAAATAGCACGAGTCAAATGAACACCTATGTAATGTATGTCTAACATAGTAAAACAATGATTAAAAATGACACAGAAGTAAAATTAATTAAAAAATATTTAAAATTCAAGATTGGTTTTTAAATTTTTTTTACAAATAAATGAAAATATACTTTATTCAAGTTTGTTACATAAATTAATATGAAAATAAAAAAATGAAGAAAAATGAACTAAAAATATGAGAATGAAAATATTATGTTTTTTTTTATTGATAAAGAAATAAAGAGCCGAATATATACAATATAAATGATGTATCAATTCTAAGTATATTTAAATAAAGAGAATAATGAAAAAAATATTATAATCTGATATTGTCATAAAACAAAAGATATAGATTGATGATAATTTAATTATTGTCATAAAGACAAAATCAAATAATTAATATATTTTTCCTTATGAAAATTTGATTCTATCATAAAAACAAAATCACAAAATTGATATTAATTTCTTTCTATAAACCTTGTATTCATGTTTTTTGAAATAAATATAATATCCAACTTATAAATCATATAAAAATAGAATAATATTAAACTAAATATAATATCCAACTTATAAATCATATACAAATAGAATAATATTAAACTAGTAAATGTAATAACTGCTTAACAATTATACTCAATTAAAAGACTAAAACCATCCATACACAACAGTTGAGAGAGCAAAATAAATAAAAAAAAAGGCTTATAAGCCCGTTTCATAAATTTCAATAATGACTTAGTAAAATATACCAAAATTTGGAATTTATCTTTAATTTAATATTAATTAAAAATTTCCTATTTCCTTTAAAGCAATAAATATTTTAATCACTTTGCTAGACTTATTTAAATATGCATGATAATGGCATGAATTGATCATTATCATACAAAGGAAAAGACTTAAGAGAGCGAAGTAAGATAATAATGCCATGGATTTGCTCAAACATATAAAGCAATATATTATTGAAGGACTTAAATCAATGATAAGCATGGTGGCAATTGTAATCATTTTCAGTTTTTAAAATAAAAATAATGAACTATAAAAGAAAATATCATTTATAATAATGCTCAAATATTCATTATCTCTATAAACCACAGAAAAATAAAATGTTTATTTAAAAAACATAAATAAAAAGCTCATCACGTTTCAAAACCAGAAAATTCCAGTTTAAATATTATTACTACAAAATTATAATTGGTATTAAAAAGTTAATTAAAGGTTCACGTGTGCCAAGGCCCAACTCCTACTAGACTACACCCGTCCCTGACGACAATACTAGATGAAGCAGAGCAAAAGAAATAACAACTAATTTTAATTAAAAATTTATTCAATTAAAAAATATAATTTTAATAAAAAACTGATTAAATTCAATTTTTATCTTATTATATGAGTTTTCAGTTGCAATACCATTTCCTTGAAATTACTACAATTAAATTTCACTTTGTACTTTCAATCTTGTACCATCTATTTACTTTCTTTGAATGATATAAATTTTAATTGAAACAAATTACAAACTTAAATAATAGTTAATAATATCTTTCTATTTATCTTTTAATTTATATTAATCAAACTAATGCTTAATTAAAACGCACTTTACTTTTTTTTCAAATATAAATGACACTCAAATTCAAAATTCTTTTAACAACATAATTTATTTTAAAAAATAAAATTCATTATTCATATCATAATTTTACTATTTACGATTTTATAAATTTTTCACCACCCTAATCATAATCTTGATTTTAATTATCTAAGTAATCTTTTTATTTTACGTAAAACATTGGATATTACATCCAAAGTCCTAAAAGTTTTCCAAGTATCAACACTTTGAGCCCTGTTATAAATTTAATAAAGTAGTTAAAAAAATTCATAATTGGTTTTAAGTATTCAAGAATAATAATGTTACTTAAAAGGAAGAATTAGGAAGTGAGTGATGACAGAGTGAGAGAGAGAAGGTAGTAATGGCATGGGTGGGTGGAACATGAGGGTAATATCCCTCTCTCAATTGAGTGAAGACAGAACAAACTAGCTTGTGGTAGCATTAGGTGAACCCAATAAATGATTGTTTTTGAGCCCTAAAGTTTTCACTTTTCACTATCCATCTCCCTTTCTTCTCTTCTCTTCTTTCTCTCTCTCTCTCTCTCTCTGGACAAAAACAAGTTTCTCCTTGACCCAAACCTTTTACCTTTCTTTCTCCCTCTCTTCTTCACAAGTGCAACAAAACATCTAGCTGCATCAACTGAAAACCAAGAACAAGTTGTGAGTGGTTTTAGAGAGCATGGAATGGATCATAGGAGTGTGTGTTGTGATGGGCATGTTGGTGATGAGTTGGTGGATTCTTGTATGTGGGAAGAACGATGAGAAGAAGGCGGGAAAAGGCAAAGTCCCAAAAGGGAACTCTGGTTGGCCTTTACTCGGAGAGACCCTTGATTTCATTGCTTCTGGCTACGCCTCAAGCCCTGTCACCTTCTTGGAAAAACGCAAGTCTTTGTAAGCTTCTATCCCCACCACACATGGCTATAGACACATATGTGGATCAATTTTATTTCTGCTAACTTTCTTTTGCTTTTTCCATTTTCATCCTTTCGTTTTCCACGACACCAGTGACATGCATGCCTATCTAATATGCTTTCAAAATTCCGATGCTTTTTTCTTCTTCTGTGCATGCCTATCTAGCATGCATCGAAAGTGAATGTTCTTTGGAATGTTATTGGGTACACACATATGAAATAACGAAAAGAAAATGAGTCGAAGGCGCAGAGGTTTTTGTTATCCACCGGAACCATATGATGTTCCTCTCTAGTTGTCTATTCCTTGTGAAGGCCCAATTTTTTAAGATGTCTAAAATGTTCGCATGTGTTGGTGACAATTTTGTCCTCCTGGCCCACATGTTAGTTAAGGACTATTAGTTCAAGTGATGCTCATGGAGTATTGTTTCCCTTAATTAAGATTTTGGATTTGAGTTGCTTCAGAGAATTTTGTCCCCTAATCCATATGGAAACAGAGAGGAATTTTGTTTTAAAACATAAAATAATTTCGTCCTATTTTCTGTCAATTTCTTATTCAAAACTATTAGATTTTGTGAATATTTTCTAAATATGTGATTTACAAGAAATAGAAATAGGTGGGAGATTGGAGAGATGTTTTTCTCATTCTAAACAAAAATCTTCTCCCTACAATTAACGTTTTTGAGGAGGGCAAATTATCTTTCTTTATTTTAATTTTTTTTCCTCATTTTAGTTTTTTCTTTAAAATTAAACAACGTTTTGTAACAGAAAAGTAAATACTTTTATCCTAAAATAATAATAATATACATAAGTGTTAAGAGTTAAAGTTAAATTTTTAAAACAGTATAAAAATATTCATAAAATTATATATAAAAAATTATTGTTTAAGGCTTTAGAGAGAAACTGTTTTTGAAAAAAAAAGTAAACTTTTTAAAAAATTCGGTTATTAAACATCCATAAAGAAAAATTTAAGCAACTTGTATCTACTTTTTAAAATTGATTTACTTTGCAGTTTTTAGTTTTTAAAGGTTAACTTCTTATGTTTTTTCACTGGCACCCTCTTGTCTTAAACTAGTAATACTTGGGGTATAGTGTCCTGACTCACTTGGACTAAGCTTTGAGTTTTTACTGAGAAATGTATCAATATTTGGCTTTGTTCGTTACGGGTGAGAGACGAAGGAATAAGAAGGGACGGAAAACAGTGTATTGGGTCCATTACGTTCTTTGGAATGGATCATGAAACGAAGGAACCAAGCAGACTTGCTTTCCTTTAAATTTGGAAAATGTGTTAGCAGTATCGTTGTTTTTGTATATCTTCTCTAGTATTACAAATTTTGACACATTTATTAATCATTTTGTGTGTGTCTTTCTCGTATAAAAGCTCATATTTTTATGTAAATTTAACTGCTTTAAATCAGTGGAGAAAGGTGACTTTTAACAGAAGGAAGTTGAAAATAGTGCTCCTTGTTTATGCTAACTTGTAAAATTCAATTGAAGTAGTGTTATGAATGCACCCCCGTGATCTAATAATAAATGTCTACCCCTTTGTGGTCCTGCTTGCGCTCACATAGCCTCGTTCTTAGGAGAGAAGGGCACACATTTTGGAAGAAGAAAGAGCAGAAAAAGCCTGCTTCTGCAGTAACTACAACTAGCTATAGTAGATTGCCTCTTGAACTGCGTGGAAGGGAATGTGATATATTTTGATCCCTGCCTGCCACTGTATCTATGAGCAGCAACTATACATATACATTCTTAGCCTTCCGTTAATAAATACTGCTATAAAACTCAGAAAAAGTAACAAGGTGTTTATATTTATAATCATTTTCTATTGTGTGTATAGGTACGGGAATGTGTTTAAGACATGCATTTTGGGAAGCAATGTCATAATATCGACTGACCCGGACGTCAACAAGGTGGTTCTGCAGAACCACCAAGCCAACTTCGTCCCTGCTTATCCAAAATCAATTAGAGAATTGATGGGAGAACAATCCATACTCAAAATGAACGGGACCATGCATAAGAAAGTACACACACTCATCGCAGGGTTCCTCCGATCCCCACAACTCAAAGCTCGAATCACCAGAGACATTGAACACACTGTCAAACAATGCTTCGCTTCTTGGACGCCCCACCAAACGATACACGTTCAAGATCAAGTCAAAATGGTTTCTTTCTTTTTCATTATTTTCTCTGCCACTTCTTTCCTTATCCCACTTACTTTTCTCTAGCACTCTCTCTCCTTCAACTTTTTCTTTTGTGCGTATGTATCAGATTACATTTCCTGTTTTGGTCAAAGTTCTGATGAGCGTTGGTCCTGGTGAAGAATTGGACTTCCTGTACAGAGAATTTGCAGAATTCATCAAAGGGTTGATTTGTTTGCCTCTCAAATTTCCAGGAACAAGACTATATAAATCCTTGAAGGTCTCATAAACTATACCTAACTATATTACTGCTGTTATTGTTCTATGTTTATAGAATAAATTAATATATATACATGACGGCTCAAAAACTTTTTATACTACGTTTTTAAACTATCCGAATGTTGTAATATTTATCTCAAAAGTCATTAAAAAATTATTTTTGATTGGGTAATTGTGTAAGACTTTAATATTGGCAGCATATGTCTAATAAACTCAGTTTTTATATTATAAACCTAGTATGTCATTAAGCTAAAGGAATACGTCTTATCTCTGTAATCTATATAATAAAGTTTTACTTTTGTTAATTGGGCAGTCGAAAGAGAGGATGGTGAAGATGGTGAGGAGGATAGTAGAGGAGAGGAAGAAGCTAATGAGAGATAACAATGGAGATGACGAAGGTGATGCAGATGTAATGGACGCACTATTACGGGATAAGGGTGACTCCAGCTCAAGCACACGCTTAAGTCCTGAAATGATTAGCCAAAACATCATAGAGATGATCATACCAGGGGAGGAAACACTTCCTACAGCTATGACCATGGCCATGAAGTTCCTCAGTGACTCCCCTCTCGCTCTATCTAAACTTCAGGTTCGTTCAAGATCAATAATATTTTATGTAAATAAAACTTTTTACTATGATGCTATAGTAAGAAAAAGCTATGATACTATGATAAAATGAAACAGTTTATTTTACTTGTCTAACGGAACGGAACAGTTGGTAGTTGTGACTGAAGATTGGTTTGAGTCCCTAGAAAGGGTGGTCTACTTTGGTGTTAACCAGGATTTTCTTCCCAACTGGTTACACTAAAAAATAAATTCCCATGTAACATACCATGACAATTATTTAGGAAGCCAGCAATGTTTCTGTAGTAGGTAAAAAAATTTGTTAAATTTCATCATATTCAGATTCTGACCTTTTTTACATGTTTTATCCTATATAAGAACCGAATTCTTGTATCTGTTTTATCCCATCACAGTCAAAATATCGATGGTAAATCGGTTTTCTGAAACAAAAATTCCAGCCAGTTTTATGATGAACAACAAATCAAATACCAGAATTTTGTTTTGGGTGTGATCTGCTATAGTAATCTATATTACCTTCTCTCTTAAATAATTGATATAGTATGTTCCATTCGGAATTTTTTTGGTTTTGTGACAGCTGGGGAAAAAAATGTGTTATGCCCTAGAATGGTTTTTAACTTGTCTAAGAAGTCGCTTTCCAAATCAGCACTATAAAACGCACACGTGGGAGTGTGGGCCTCACATAGTGTGTGAGAGTGTTTCCTGGCCGTAGATGTGTTGTTGATGTGATTTCAACTCAACGGCTGAAAAAATAGTTCCACTAATTGAATTTCTGCCGCAAAGGACCCATCTAGTGCCTGTCACATTAACACAGAAGCTGCTGTTGCAGCTTTTTTTTAACCAAAAAACTTAAAGTGATTGACATATCGTACTTAGTTTATAAAATGAAGTATGAAATATAGTTTCTAAAGTAATTATTCTAAAGTCTACAATCATATCAGGTATTGAATGATACTATACAAAATTTACACTGTTAATCCATTTTAATTAAATTTATTAATACTTATTCTCTCCTTTTCTTTGATGTGATCCCCTGTTGAGTACTCATGCCCCAGAGCGTTTCCAAATGCCACATACGAACGAACTATAGTACTAGTACTTATCCTTCTTTTCTTTATCCTTCTTTTTTGTCAACTTACTTATCATTTCCCTACGGTTTTTTTATATATTTCTCTCTGGGTCTATACTAGCGTACGAGTGGCCATGAATGATTTTTGTTCTGTTTATGAATTCCCGCACTCACCCTTCATTTTTGGGAGGGTACTGAGAACGAACCGACGTTTAAAAAATTGAAAGCCAGTATTTTTCGTATATGGTATTTTCACAGAATTAATTATTAAATAGTATTTCCATATTTCAAATGAGGTAACGCAAATATTCTGACAACATTCAGCAGTGAACTCTGAAGTTAGTAAGTTGGCTCAAGTATTTTGCTAATGTTCGAAAGAAAGTTTTATATTTGGTTAAGCAAATTTTGTTCCATTTTCTTATCAGGAGGAGAACATGGAACTGAAGAGGCTGAAGACTAATTGCTCAGAAGATTATTCATGGACTGATTACATGTCACTGCCATTTACTCAAAATGTGAGTCTCTAATGTTTAGCTACCATATGCAAAGTCAGCTGATAATATTGCATAACAAATTTTCGTAGTATATGCAATTTTTGTTCACTGTTTTCTTTCTTTTCCTTTCTATAAGGTTATCAGCGAAACTCTCAGAATGGCCAACATTGTCAATGGAATTTGGAGGAAATCAGTCAATGACATAGAAATTAAAGGTGAGTTATTTTACAAGAGTTAATAGTATTGTTTATAATGCATGTAGACAAATTAAATTCTGATGCATGTTTGGCCATTCTGCATATCCAGGGTACCTAATTCCGAAGCACTGGTGTGTCATGGCATCTCTTACTTCGGTTCACATGGACGAGAAGACCTATGAAAACCCTTTTAAATTCGATCCATGGAGATGGGAGGTGAACTTCTAGTGCCATATCTCATCATGTTTATAATACTTAGTTCATAATTACAGCAGCTATTCTAAATCTAATGCTCAATTTGGCTGCAGAAAATTGCAGTTGTGACTGGGAACAACAGCTTTACCCCATTTGGCGGTGGACATAGACTATGTCCTGGATTAGAACTCTCCAGGCTAGAGCTCTCTATTTTCCTTCACCACCTTGTCACTACTTACAGGTCAGACAAATATTACATCTGTATAATTGCTTCATTGATGATCGATTATTATAGTGAGTAATTTGGTTTTAATTACCATGCAGGTGGGTGGCTGAGGAGGATGAAATCATCTACTTTCCAACTGTTAAGATGAAGAGGAAACTCCCAATTAGCGTGGAACCCATTAAAGCTTGAATGGAATGGATTAGGCCTTATCTTAACCTATAGGGTAAAATATTGCAATTAAAGGGGTTGTAGCCACAGAAGGAGTATGATGAATAAAAAGAGACTTCAAATAATATTTTTCTTACATGAGACTCACATATCATAGATATGTAATAACATAAATTAAAGTGAACAGAAGAGACCAAAAGAAAATGGGATAATGTATTATTGTGTTAGGTGTTAGATGTTATGTCACATCTGTTTTGAGAGGAGAAAGGTACCTGAATCGATTTTGGAAAAGAGAATGGAAGTCTCACATCGTGAGTGTATACATTTAACTTATTTGTGTTTGATGGCAATGCAAGGGTTGTGGTGGTGGGTTTGTTGTGCATGTGGGTTTTGTGGTACAATTGGTCCCATGCCATGACACTACCTCGTGCTCCACTACCCCCCTGTTACTATCTCATCAATTTAGTAGACTCCTAGTACAACACTAGTACTAGCACAATCATTCTGCAATCACCATCATCACACTCTAAACATTACCCTTTTCTTAACTACTATTACTGCACCAACAATTACGTTTAGACTTTGCACTTTATCATGTCACGCTTATATTTTAGAAATGCACTGTGAACATTATAAATGTGCCAACCCTAGAAAGTACGTGTGAGCTCTCAGGCATGCCAAATGATTGTTGAGGTTTATTTGGATTAAGCCTCTGTTTGTATATATAGATAAACTGTTAGTGCAGATAGAAGGAGTGAAAGTGAGAAAGTGAATAATTGACTATGTTTTTTCATAAATGATAATAAAATATTTGCAACATAATATTAAAAATATGATTGATTATACTATATTTTACTACTTTTATGTTCAATTAAATTATAAATATAATGGATAGTTTTAACAATTATACTATTAATATATGTTTATATTATACATTAGTAAAGAAACACTATAAATGTAGGATAAAATGAATCGATGTAAACAAGAATACAGTGACATTTCTATAAATATTGGAAGAGATATTACATCGATTCTTCCTCAACCGATGCAATATACACTATACTATATCGGTTTACACTAGTAATCGATGTAAAAAAGATTGAAAAGGAAATTATTCAAAATTAAATTTGGCACTGAAAATATTACATCAGGTAGAGGCTCAACCGATATAACAGAAGGTATATACTACATCGATTGAGTCTCGCAACCGATGTAGTATGTTGGACGAGACATGCTTGGTGAAAACTGAGAAAAAATTAGGGAAAATCTAGGCAATATTACATCAGTTATTTGAAATAATCGATGTAATGTAGTATGTTGGACGAGATGTACTTAGTGAAAACTGAGAAAAAATTAGGGAAAATATAGGCAATATTACATCGGTTATTTAAAATAACCGATGTAATATCTCTTATTTTAACCCTTTCTGTTTCACTTTCTCCTTTCATTGATTTTTGTTCGTGTTTCCTCCCTCAAGCTTTTATGCCTTCATTCACTTCATTTTTGTGCTCGAAGTTGTTTTGCGTGCCTTCGTTGACTTTATTCACTTCATTTCCTCTATTGCATTTACAGTTTTGTATGGTGCCATTTTTTCTTCTCACTGGTTTTTATTTCCATTTCGTGTGGTGCAACTTTCTCTTCTCACTAGTTTTCATTTGCACCTTTGGGTTCACTCGTTTTGCTAAGGTTCATTTGACTCCATTTTAGACTTCTTCCATGCACGTTTGGCGTGCCTTTCTCCGCCGCCGTGAATGCTTGGTTCGACACCTCTTGCCGTTTCTCTTTGCAAGAGGTTAACAATTTTGTAAAAATCATTAAAAATAGTTAGAAATTTATTTTTGACCCAAATTTTTTATCAGCAACTTGATTTGATGGTAAAATTCTTACAATGTATAGATTTATCATAGATTTAGGGTTTGAAAAATTTAGGGCGAAAAATCTTCAAATGGTCATAACTTTTGATAGAGAGTTCGGATTGAGACGCTTCAAAAATGAAAGTTTACCTAAATGGTGTAACGAAGCTTATGGGCAATCCCAAAAGGGATTTGAAATCCAAAATTTCATTGTTTACTATTTCTTTTTTATTTTTTTAGTATTTTTCACATTTTTTTTCATTTCACCTATCTATACTTGTCAAAAAACTAGGGGAATTGTTGTGGTGTTTCCTTGTAGGGACTAGAGATTTATCAAATAATTATGGAAAATTATGGATTTTTTTTTAAAACATAGAGATATTACATCGGTTGTGGGCTCCTAACCGATGTAATAGGATAGATACTACATCGATTGAGAGGTACAACCGATGTAGTATTTCCTACTAAGCCCTCTTAGGATTGGTATTTTGTGTTGGTGATTTATTTATCAACCGATGTATTATATATACATACTACATCAGTTATAGAACCGATGTAGAAAGTTCAAAACTTTCTATATCGCCTACATCTATCGGTTTTAAAATTAATATAGAATGTCCTCCAGAATCGATGTAAAAATGATTTTTCTACTAGTGATAATAAAATAAATAATTAAATTATAAATAAAATAAAATAATTTAATATATTAACTTAACATTTCTTAATATATGTTTTTTATTAAAAAATAAATAATTAAAAATAAATTAAACTAAATTAATTTAATATCTTATTAATATATAAATCATTTAAATAATAAATAAATTTTACTTAATTAATATTTCTTTTTTATATTTTATAAAATAATTATTTTACTTATTATTATTTTATTATATACATTTTTTTATTTATTGAGACTAGAGAGTAATTTTTATTTTAATTTAAAATTTACTTGCAATATATACCAAAAATTTATTTTATTACATAAACTATATTTACTACAAAATGGTATATGTGATTGATGTAATAAAATAAATTTAATTATATATTAATATATTTAGAAAATATAATAATTTGATGTCATAATTAAATTTTTGAACATATAAATTAAAATCAAATTTATATTAAAATATAAAATGATTATAAAATTTTAGTAAATAAAAAAGTATAGTTTAAATACAAATATATTAAAATTATTAAAATTTTAATAAACTTTTTAAAAAAAATTAAAAAAAAATTATTTAATATTTTAATATTTTTATCTCAGTTAATTATTTATTGGAATACAGAACATATATTAATAAAATATTATGTTTATTTTATTTTATTAATTATGTATCTGTTTTTATTTTAATTATTCTTTTTTATTAAAATAATAAAATATGTTTATAAATATTTAATTACATATTATATATTAGTATAAAAGTATATATTAAAATTAATTGATTAAATATAATTATTTTACATTACTTATTAAATATTAGAATAATCTATTGTATAAAATATTAAAATTCAAATAATTTATTTATTCTTATAATATTTTTTATTTTACAATGAATTTAAAATAAATATAATTAAATATTTATGTATGATCAAATATCTCTTGTATATGCATGACTTTTTTAACTTTCTTTGCTGGTTTGTTTGGAAAGTTAAAAGAAAAAGTTTTCAGTTTTTGTATTTATCGTTTCGCACTCCCTGTATTTTCATTCTTGGAAACAAACCTGCCTTGTTTTGTTTAGAATAGTAAACAAAAATGAAAAAAATAATAGAAAGTAAGATTTTTCTATAAAAAAAATTCTATTACGAAAATCCTGTTTCGTAGATCATCTTCTAAATTTTTTTGGAAAGTTTGATTCAGAAAATTTTTAGAAAAAGTAACCCGGAAGTTATTTTAGTTATAGGAGTGTATAAAAAAGAAAACTAAAATATTAGGTAGACGAAAAAGTCTGACATAAATTAAACTGACCAATTTTATCTCGTGACCTGTACGAGTTTAGGTTGATCCAATCTAACTTGTAACCTTATGTATTAACTTGTTTCATAAATTCATCAAATATTTTAATATAAAATAAAAATATTACAAACAGTATTTTATTGAAACAAGTGTATGTATTATAATTTATATATGAAATTAATTTCAAGATTTAAAAATTATATTTTTTTTTATCTTTTTTCCTTAAAACAAGTCAAAAGGGTCCGTTCGTTCAACTTAAACATGGACTAGACCTAAAAATCGTAGCCCATTTGGAATATAGGTTGAGTTTAAAACAAATTTGTTAGATGAGCTCTCCATAAACATGAAAAATGGGAAAAAGAGAAGAAACCAAAAAATGAAAAGAGAAGATTGAGTTTGGAAGAAAAACAAAGGCAAAGAAAATAAAGAACAATTAAAGAGCGAAAGTAACTTCCTAGTTTGTCATGGCTGAGTTTTGTAGTCTTAGAAGTGATTACTGTAGAGAGAGACATGCAAGGAGCCAAGGAGGAGTCTTTGGCAAAGATTTGTTTCTTGTGGTATTGATGTGTGAAGAGCCCAAAGCTTGTTTTATTAATAGATATACATGTGTTGCAATCCAGTTTTGAATGGACTAATGTACACGATCAAAAGAAAAGTGCATTTTAGATTTACAAGCTAAGACTTTGACCATTGAGGCCCGACTGCAGCATACCAATCCAAAGTTTCTTCATTAGCAACAACTAAACCAAACAGAAAGATCCTAACCATATTAAACCAAATCTTCTTGTTAAATATGCATGTCGTCAAAGAAACAAGACAGTATAATATATTATAAGATGTATTAAAAAAAAGGTTTATTCGCAATCAAATATTTAATCCAGAAAACTAACATGCACATTTTCTATCATGATCCTACAGGTGCTGATAAAAAAAAAAATCATGATCCTATAGGTACAGTACGACAGCATTCTAAACACTAGGATGCCAGATGTTAGTTTCAACTTGTGCTATAAAACTTCAATTGAATCCCATTTAGAAACAAGCACTGCCCTTGTTCACTACCATACACAGTACTATAAGTTTGATTTGCAGCTTCTGGCATTCGCCAATGCACCCATGAGGGTGCATCTTTTAAATACATTTTATTTTGATGCTATATTGATGTTTTATTAAGTAAAACCAATCTTGAGGATCAATCAGATTTAATGGTTAGTGTTAACTCTTCCCCCTTCCGATACTCTTTCTAGCTCCCTCGTGCATTATTTTTTTCTCACAAATATTATCAAATTAAGAAGGCTTGCATTCTAGAAAAAGAAAAGAAAAAACAAATGAAAATATTATACACAGCCGTTGATAAACATATCAGCATTCATCATCGGCATCAAACTTATCTTCCTTCTTGAAATGTCCACGGGATCCAAAATAAATGCCAGCTTGATTGAACAAAGAGAGCAAATGCAGAAGCTCCTCGATAGAAAGTTTTGCAGGCCTTTTATCTTCAAACTTTCCCGTTCTAAGCACCCCAATAATCTTTTCCTTGAACGAGGTAAAGCCTCCTTCATCTTCAGCATCATCACCCTTGTGGAAAGAAGCTTTATCGTTTTCATTGGAGATTTTGAGCAACTCAAAGACTTTCCTCTTGTTCTTAAACGATGCCCCTAGTGTCTTGTTACGGTTATTGAAACAACTCAAGGTGAAAGCCCTCCACTCACGGAGATCCACATCGGGAACCTGAGGCTTAGGGCGGATTATGACCACAGAAGAGTCAACTTTTGGGGAAGGGAGAAAGTCCCTCTTGCTTACATCCATCACAAACTCCACATCAGCCAGAAGCTTCACATTCACCGACAACCGGCTAAACTCGGAGTCACCGGGATTAGCCAGTAACCTTCGAGCGAACTCTTTCTGAAGAAGAAGCGTGGCACTCCGAAACGGCGTCGCCCCATACACCAGTTTGATCACGAGAGGGGAAGATATCTGATAAGGAATGTTGGCCACAACAAGATCAAACTGCGGGAACGGGGCTTTCATTGCATCTCTTTCTATAACCTGCAAAACCAAAACCCAAGTGTGACACTTTCTTCCCTAACTTCATACTTTTTGGCTCAGGCATTTCATCAAACAGGTGAGGTGTGAGGTGTGAGGTGTGAGGTGTGAGGTATGATATGTGGTTGAGTAACTCAACGCTTACCCTGAGCTTATCTCTGAGACCATGTTGAAGAGCGCGCTTCTCGAGAACCTGGACCATGCGGTGGTCAATCTCGAAGGCTACTACCTTTTGCGCGGCTTCGAGAAGCTTGATGGTGAGGTTGCCAGTGCCAGGTCCGATTTCGAGGACAGTGTCTGTTGGATTTATGGCGGACTTGCGAACGATGGTATCAAGAATTCTAGGGTTGATGAGAATGTGTTGACCTTTGCTCTTGTGAAAATGGAAACGCTCTTCGCCATCCCCATCTCCGTGCACTTGCCGCACTGGTCGTAGCCTCCTAGGAATGAACCCAACTATGCGTCTGGTGGCGCCAAGCATGGTACCACCCTCATCAACATGCTTCATTAATTTCCTAACATGGCAGAGAAAACCAACCAACTTTGCTCCTTTCTTACATAGGCCCATCAAAGCCCAAATCAGTTTACCTAAATTGGATCCTCACCAACCCAAGCCCAACATGTAATAGCTGCATTATTTTGCCTGCTCTGGAAAAATAATAGTTTCTGGAAGGTCAAACTGAAATGTGGGACCAGATTTGATAGCAATTAGGATTTTGCTAGTCCTTTCCATGGTCAAAGGGCCATGTATGAAAAGCTTGGAAATATGATTTCCGAATGTGTCCCATACATCATTGCATACGCGTATTGTTGTGGGACACAGATGGCTTTGTGTTTGAGCTGATCATGCAACAACATTGGACTCATCTTCTTGTCCCTGCTATCATTGCAAGCTTTCTGCTTGTCCATGTTTATACGAATGAGTGGAACCAAACTCTGCAAAATGAAGAAACTAAACTAAGCATGTAACGAACCAATCATTGTTTCAAACTCTCAAACCCTTTTATGACTGTGTACTTCATTTTAGCATTTGGAATCCAAAAGGTTGGGCCTTGCTTTGGTTAGGGGAGGACTCTGCGGGTGAGAAAAACACTTGTATTGTCTCAAAGTTGTGTTATCCTTTTCTATGACAGACATGATTTTGGTGATCTCTATTTCACTGCTCAGTGGAGCGCCAAAATGGTTTTATTCAAATTTTCTGTGATTCTTTGTTAATTATGATTTTGTTTATCCTTCATTGATAAACTTTTCTTTCATCGTTTCTGATGCAAAGTGTTTTAATACTCCAATAACATTAGCTAATAATTTAATACTTGGACCAACGTGAGGTCCTCGAATTTCAGTTTTAGAAAAAAAAAATAGAGATAAGCATGGCAAAAACATAAGATTCGTTGTGAGTTATGACTAATGGTCCAAACCAAAACTTAGTTTAGTATGAGTTTGCATAACTAACGGCCAATCAAAATTAATTATTGATTATATTTACGGCGAGAGGGTCCCATGAGCATAAACAGGTTCAACGCAACCGCGAGAGGGAATCATGTTTATATCAAACTTCTAACCAATCAGGTTTTTTTTTCATCTTCTTCCTGTTACTTTCTCTCTTTTCATATTAAAAATATACTCTTCGTAAATTACATTTATTTGATGCCCATTTTAATATTAATGTTTTAATATTAACAGAGGCAGTTAGAATTACTTATTTAAAAATCACATTTAATAATTTTTTTTTAATTTACATAAATATGGTTAATTTTTTTTAAAATATTCGCTTTCCTCATTTTTTTATAATTTCTAAAAGTAGAATAGGCTTCATTATCACTGATATTATTTACATAGTGATTTAATATCATGATAATACTAAAAGTGAATATACTTAAAAAAAAATTAACGAATATAAAATTACTCAATGTCTCTTCTTAGTCAATTTTTTAAATAAACAACAATGTGATCCCAATATTTATCGTAATTCACCAAAAAGATTGAATTGCGATAAAATTCATGATCAGTTGCAATAAATATTAGGATTAAAAGTGATATTAAACTTATTTTTTTATTTAATTTTATTTGGTTAAAAGAAAAAAAGAAGAAGAATGAAAACAAAAAAAAAAAGTCAGCGCCCTCTAAAAAACAAATTTTCTTTACCAGTTATCTTCCTTATTCTAGCTAAAAAACTTAAAAGTATAATGTTATTTAAAATTTTATTAGGATTCACAGATAATTTTACCAGTTAGCTTCCTTTTTTTAATAATTTACAAATGTATTTATTTTATCTTCTCTCCTACTTTGATTTACTTCCCCACGCAATGAACTCGTGAGCCTGTGTAAGCAATGTATAAGGAATTGAATACTAAATTAAAGTTTGAAGTTTGATGGAATGAATTCGAGGAATCTTTTCATGTTTTTAATTGTATTTGGCAAGCAAAGTAACATAAGGAGAGAATGTCTCACTTTATATGACTGAAATAGTGGCCGCTACCTAATCTATTATTTTTGTTTTATTCCATGACAAGATATATATGGTGGTAAGAACTTTGCTTATTCTCAAAATGTGATGATATATTCTGATTACTTATAATAAGTTGATAAAAAATAAACAAATGTCAAGGCCAGATAAAATAGCCGAATTATCATATATAATAAAATCCACAGAACATAGTTAAATAATGAAATGAAATTTCCATAATTTAGGATGCGCTAAAGGTTGAATCTATTAACATATAATTCACAACATTGACAAAGATATACTGTTTTTTTGCAAGATAATGAAAGATATTCACCTTTAAATATAAATTACATCATCCATAGATGTTAATGAGGAGCTACTTTAAGGTTAATTTAAAATATTTTTAAAAGGAAATAAAAAACTATATCATAACTTTAGCTTAATTTTACAGTCCCTTCATTTCTTTACTAGTTTATATCATGAAATGTAAATAATTAGTTTGAAACATAATCAAAAATTAAATATATATATATATATATATATATATATATATATATATATATATATATATATATATATATCCTCAAGCATAGACTCGAATCTTAGTTCACCACGTTATGAGTTTGTACTGATCTCAGTCCTTATTAACAGCGACGCAGCAATTAATCCATAGAGAAAGAGAAACTAGAGCATGCAACTTTTTCATGTTAATTTAGTTATTTTTTAAACCACATTTCCCCTGTTTACATTAGAAACAGGTTTATTTTATTTTTTTCTAAAAAAAATGAAAAAGTTGAAGCAAACACAACCACCCAGAATTCCCTGAGGAACACTAATTGTTGTTTTATTGAAACTTTAAATTGGTGTTATTATTAAAAACAAATGGCTTACATAATTGTGTCAACAAACAATCTTTCTCTATGAAAGTATGAAAGCATGCATAAAAATATTTAAAATGCTGTTACTTTATGATTTTAGAGAGCATCTTAACAAGAGCATTAATATTTCACTGGAGCAAAGTGGGTGGAGCGAGATTTATGGAGGAATAACGCAAAAGCATGATTTTGCCATTCATAATGCACACAGATGACACTATTTATATACTAGTATGACCCATTGACTGAACTTAATTATGGTATATTAGTTATGGGATTATGGTGTGAGTATACTTAAAAAGTCCACGATATACGCTAAGAAGTGGGTGGACCAAATCAGCTACAAAGTTCCAATATCAATCCATTATTTTCGGCGTTAAATGTTGGCCATGAACACCAACGCAAATAAAAACTATAGAAACATCAAATGTAATTAATAAGAATATAGGACATCATAAACGACAGTGTGAAACGACCATAGTTATAAACCACATTTACTCATTTGTGACCTCTCACTTTGGGTTGGTCGCAACACCTTAAACCTACACATGGTAGAATAATTTTTCTGTCTTAAATAATGGGTTAAAACAAGGTATTTTAATGGATCATGTACACCACACTAGTGCACAAAGTTTACTTTTGCTTTCTCTATCTTTTTGCAAAAAAAAAAAAAAAAAGGTGAATATTCTATCAACGAATAACGAACTTTAATTCTTTATCTGCGACCAAGATTCACCCAAGCCAAGCCTGTACATAATAAATAACAAGGTCCCCCAGTGAGAGAATAACTTAAGAAGACCATCCCTATTTGTCTTGATTAGAATGAGATGAATATCAATCATTTTCTATTTTATAGACATCTATGGATAATAATAAATGTTTGTAAAAATATGGAAAATTATTTTTTTCTTAAACCCACCATTTTTATCACCAAGTGAACCTTATATCTCTTAAATTTAAATTAACGTAAATTAATTTGTATAAGTTTATTTTATTTATTTATTTATTACAAGCAGTAAATTATTTTTAAAACTGATTTTAAAACATGTAAAAAAGGTATTTTAAAACAGTCGAAAAAAAGTAGGAGTGTAAGAGTGAGTGAATTCAATGCCATAAAGTTGAGTTGCTGTTCAATCAACTTGTATCCTTTCTCTTGTTTTATTAATAGCGATGCATATGATGTTTCTGAATCACTTTGTAACCCACCACCCCAGTATAAATATGTGCACTGACTTTACGATAATCACAACATGAACAGAATCTTATAGTCAAATTTTGACGTCACACTTCTTTTGTTTAGCTTAATTTTCCCTTTTGGCCATACGACCCCATTTCACGTATAAAAATGGACTACTTTATTTCCTTAGTACATGCCTTTTGCTTTTTGTTACGGTTGGTTCTGGTGACTTGATGGACCAAATTATTTAATATATGCTTGAACTTCTTATATTAAGTAGTGAACTAATTATTATCAAAGATTTTCCAGTATATGAGTGGAGATTGTATCGTAGTGAGAAATTATTTATTAAGCAAGTAAATAAGATGATAATGAATAAAACATGAATATACATATTGAAAGCGGACTGAAATTATAAAAAGTGTCAACATGCTATTAGGTTGTGTAATCCTACAGTTGTAATATGTTACATGATATTTCCCATATCATATCAAATTTATTGTAACTAAATGATATATTAAAATAATAGTTAATCTGTTAAATTATGTAATAATAATAAGCTAATAAAAACATTAAAATAATGTTAGGTTGTCCTCTTGTGTTGTCGTTCACTTAATTTTTCCTTAGGCTTGGTCATTAGCGGAAAAGTTGAGTTGAGACAAAAAAGAGTAAAGGTGGTACGAATTTGGTATCATTGAAGAGTCTAAAGAAATTGACAAAAAAGGCGAGGCTTGATTTTCTTTTCTACGGTATCCAAGGCGAGGAGGGTTGTGTGTGTTATGGTTATAGTAATTATTAATTTGTTTTATATAGCTTTGATTATTTTTCTTAAAGAAAATGTCCAACATTGTGACTTGTGACAATGGTAAATAGCTGTTCTGAAGACAATAGGGCAAAGGGTTGGCTCACAGTTGGTTCACATGAAATGACAAATTAAAACCACCAAGAAGGTAAAGGAAAAAGGGTTTGGGGTTCACATGAAATCACCACTCATGTGGAGGCCATCATTGCTCATAAATGTCGCATTCGTCCACTCACTCATCAAACTAAACCCACACATTGCTTAAACTGTTGCTGTATTCTATTACTAATTCTATGTTAAGCTCTACACAACATAGTACGAGAAATAACTGTTTCATGTATTGCGGCACGTTGTTCATACTAACGAACCAGCACCACTTTTTATGCGCGAAACGAACTTCAGGGTTTGCTGGTTACCAACTGAAAATAGCATTACTACAATCAGTCAACTCAAAAATTGTTGGATGATAAAGGTAATTTCTTACAAAAATTTTAAATAAACTCTAAATATTTAATATTTTGTGCATTTAACTATAGAGTCGTTGACGTAGCGGTATTTATTTAGATCACATTCTTTGTGTTATGGTTGTTTGGCACAGAGAATAGACATACGGATAGGTACATTATTATTACATAATTATTATTATTACTTTAGGGCATTGGTTGGTCGCACGGAGCCACGCTCGCAGCGGTGTCTTCGACACCTGTGGCTACGAATGAGTGTGCGAAAAAAAGCTGTTTTGTGTTACGTTTTGTATAAATTGGTCTACTCAGCACTCAACACTGGGAAGAGTGAGTTTATTAACTTCACCACTCTCTTCTCTTTCTCCTTGGATACCAAAACCATACCTCTCAAACCAACACCCCCAACTCCACCTTTTCTTTCTTCTCTCTCTTGGCATTCTCCATTGGCTTGGAAAGCATGGAAACCACCTCAGTTTCCAAAATGCACTTTGCATTGTTGTGTTTGGCGTTGTGGTTGGGTGTTCAGCTGGAGTGGGTTCACTGTAGTGTTACCTACGACAGAAAGGCCATTCTCATCAATGGCCAAAGGAGACTCCTTTTTTCTGGCTCTATACATTACCCCAGAAGTACCCCAGATGTAACTTTCTTCTTCCGTTTCCTATAATTTTGTTTTCTTGTTTGGCCCAACAAACTTTACCTTGTTTACTGTTTCTTTTGCTGTGTAGATGTGGGAAGATCTGATTTACAAGGCTAAAGAAGGAGGTCTAGACGTCATTGAAACCTACGTCTTTTGGAATGTTCACGAGCCTTCTCCTGGCAATGTATTTCACTAACAATCCTTCAGTTTCTTAAATGTTTTTTCTTGTTGCAATTGAGGTTTATTATCTCTGTTCTCTCTTCACGCAATTCGTTTCAGTTCAACTTTGAAGGAAGGTACGATCTAGTGAGGTTCGTGAAGACAATACAGAAAGCGGGACTATATGCTCATCTTCGCATTGGACCTTATGTCTGTGCAGAATGGAATTTCGGGTACCTTACAAAATTTCACACCTTTCATGTTGTTTGTTTCTAACTCGAGGTTTTGGTCTTGTGGGGTCGTGTTCGATTCTTCAATGGTTTTCTCTTGTAATGTGCAGAGGATTTCCTGTTTGGCTCAAGTATGTTCCGGGCATCAGCTTTAGAACAGACAATGAACCTTTCAAGGTCTCTTTCTCTCTAGCGCGTGAGCCCGCACTTACACACACACCAAAATCAATTTTCATTACATTAGTTAACTAGAGGAAAATATGGATTTTTTTTCTACTGAAATGGTTTTGTTGATGACCCGTGAACGGCGTTGCAGAGGGCAATGCAAGGGTTCACTGAGAAGATTGTGGGAATGATGAAGAGTGAGCGTCTATATGAGTCTCAGGGTGGTCCTATCATACTCTCTCAGGTGTTGTTTAGCCTCCATTCCTTACTTGCTTTTTGTGTATTTATCTTCAACCACTAGTGGCTGTAGACTTTTCAGTTTAGATCTGACTAAGTGGCTATAATAATAGTGATATATGCACAATATGCTGTTTCAGATTGAGAATGAGTATGGGGGACAGAGTAAATTACTTGGACCTGCTGGCCAAAATTATATGAACTGGGCTGCAAAAATGGCTATTGAAACGGGAACGGGGGTCCCCTGGGTGATGTGCAAGGAAGATGACGCACCAGATCCTGTGGTGAGCATTCTCCTTCTTCCTTCTTGAAATTTATGTACTGTAGTATTTCATGCTGTTCTCAGATGCACAATCAACACATTTTTGTACTTTGCTTCTATTGTTGTTGTTGTTATTATTATATAAAGTATGGAGCATCCAACGAATTGTAGCCCCAACCTTTTATTTTCAAGAACCTTGCATATTCAGGAATGTGGTTCATATATCTGTTTGTTTCCTTTTAATGGCAGATTAACACATGCAATGGCTTTTACTGTGATTATTTTACTCCTAATAAACCCTATAAGCCTACAATGTGGACCGAGGCTTGGAGTGGCTGGTAATTATTTTTACTGTTACTCTCTAAGTTTGGAATTAAAGAAACGAGCTTGTATAATTTTTTTCTCTCAAATATGAAGGTTTTCTGAATTTGGAGGTTCAATTCGTGAAAGACCTGTTCAGGATTTGGCATTTGCAGTTGCCCGATTCATACAGAAAGGAGGATCTTTTGTAAACTACTACATGGTTGGTTTTCTTATCCACTAACTCGATTGAGAAATTGATAATGAAGATGAGGACAACAGCATTTACTCTGGTAACTTTCCTTTGCACATGTAGTATCATGGGGGAACCAATTTTGGCCGTACAGCTGGAGGCCCTTTCATCACTACAAGTTATGATTATGATGCTCCACTGGATGAATATGGTGAGAACTGAAACTTTTGTAATTTATGTAACTGCTGGCTATTGCTGCATTTTTATTCAGTTGCTTCAATTACATCTATATCAACAATTTTACGTCCAAGAAACTTGTTCACTAGTCTGAAGTATCACACTCTAAATGCATTCATTCGTTGTTCCAACATTACCTCCAGACTATATATCTGATTTTTTAACTGACTACATCTGTTAAAAAAAATGATAGGTTTGATTAGGCAACCCAAGTATGGTCATCTGAAGGAGCTTCATAAGGCTATCAAGATGTGTGAGCGGGCTTTAATTTCAACTGACCCAGCTGTTACTTCATTGGGGAACTTTCAACAGGTTTAACATACTCTCTCTCTCTCTATTCAGTGTGTCACAGCTTCCTTTACTGACCCTAGTGAGTATTCTCTTTTTTGCAGGCTCATGTATACTCTACAAAATCTGGACACTGTGCTGCATTCCTCGCAAACTATGATACAAAATCTTCTGTTAGAGTGATGTTCAACAATATGCACTATAACTTACCTCCGTGGTCCATCAGCATCCTTCCTGATTGCAGAAATGCTGTTTTCAATACAGCCAAAGTATGTAACTGAAGTCTGAGTTTTGAAATCATATTCCTTTGGTACTCTGGGATCACCATTATGCTTCCTAGCACACAATTTATTCACCTTCAATAACGTCATCAATGGTATTCAACAATTTAAAATTGTATAAAGCCATTAAATTCATCTTCTCCTCTGTTAGGTTGGAGTGCAAACATCTCAGATGCAAATGCTGCCAACAAATACTCATATGTTCTCATGGGAGAGCTTTGATGAGGACGTTTCTTCTCTTGATGACAGCTCTGCAATTGCAATCACTACTTCTGGTCTCCTGGAACAGATAAATGTAACACGGGATACAAGTGATTATCTTTGGTATATAACTAGGTAAGCTTGATTTTCTAAATTTGATTAGGCTTGCTTCTTAAGTAAGCGACGTTGCCAATCTCGCCACATCTTGACACTTTGACCAGTTTGTAGTCCTCTTGCTTAACAATTCTCTATGTTCATTTTTCAAATAGCAGATTACTTGCATTAGCCATGAAAAAAATGGTTAATTTTGTAGATGCTTAATATGGAATTGACATTATGGGATGACTTTGACATTTAATGGAATCTCTCATAGGATCCTGCTACTAAATGTTTAGAAACCATTTTTGCCTTACTAATTTTTTCATGTCTACTTTTCTAGTGTTGATATAGGTTCATCTGAATCTTTTCTCCGAGGAGGCAAACTACCCTCTCTCATTGTTGAATCCACGGGCCATGCTGTGCATGTTTTTATCAATGGTCAACTTTCAGGTGTGTAGTCTTCTTCCTTCTTAACTAGATCTTCTTTCCATGTCATTAGTCAAAAGAGACATGATAAATATGACTGGAAACAGGTTCTGCCTTTGGAACACGGGAGGATAGGAGATTCACATATATTGGCCCGGTAAACCTCCGTGCTGGAACAAACAGAATAGCTCTGCTCAGTGTTGCTGTTGGACTTCCTGTAAGTCTTTTTTCTACCTTTACTTTCCAGAAAAAAATCACTACATCCAAGTATTGATCGATGCAATCCAATTTCAAAAGCCAATTTTTCAGAAAAACCGTTTAAGGTTTACTTTTGTTTATTTTATGTGGTTTCTCCTTGAGTTTTCTTATGAAAGATCTTCTAACCTTTTAATCGAGCGAGTTGTCATCGTGTCCACTCATTCTCCTTATTGTTATCTCAGCTGTGCTTATAAAAGCTTTATTTTTTTATTCTTTTGTGTTGTTATAGAATGTGGGAGGACATTTTGAGACTTGGAACACAGGAATCCTTGGTCCAGTTGTACTGCGGGGACTTGACCAAGGAAAGTTGGATTTATCTTGGCATAAATGGACTTATCAGGTTGGTTAGTCTTCAGTTTCTTGAGTCGTCTTGGTTACAAAGGAATTATTTTTTTTATCAAGACGTGCCAACTTTTTAAACAGGTTGGGCTGAAAGGAGAGGCCATGAATCTTGCATCTCCAAATGGTATCACTTCTGTAGATTGGATGCAGTCAGCATTAGTTTCGGACAAAAATCAACCACTGACATGGCACAAGGTAAAAATAAACAGAAATGTGCTTAAGGTTCGTGGAAACCAATTATTGACCATAGAAAATGAAAAAATTTTTTGGTATATTTGCAGACTTATTTTGATGCTCCAGATGGAGATGAGCCATTGGCATTGGACATGGAGGGTATGGGTAAAGGTCAAATATGGATTAATGGAGTGAGCATTGGAAGATACTGGACGGCTCCAGCTGTTGGTGATTGCAAAGGTTGCAGCTATATGGGCTCCTTCAGACCTCCAAAGTGCCAGGTTGGTTGTGGCCAACCAACCCAGCGGTGGTAAGTATTATTTTTTTGTCTACATTGTAGGTAATGCTGGCTCAGTCAGGCCAGAGTCCCTTATATTTGGCACTAAATATTTCAGGTACCATGTACCTCGATCTTGGTTGAAGCCAAATCATAATCTGCTAGTTGTTTTTGAGGAACTTGGGGGAGATCCTTCAAAGATTTCACTTGCAAAGAGATCAGTGAGCAGTGTCTGTGCTGATGTGTCTGAGTACCACCCTAATGTTAGGAATTGGCACATTGAGAGCTATGGGAAAACAGAAGAGTTCCATCCCCCCAAAGTTCACTTGCATTGCAGTCCTGGCCAGACCATTTCTTCCATTAAATTTGCAAGCTTTGGAACTCCTTTGGGGACCTGTGGAAATTATGAGCAGGGAGCTTGTCATTCCCCCTCTTCCTATTCCATCTTAGAGAAGGTACTCTCCAACTTCACTTCTTTGTAATAAGTTTTTCTATGGACGATACCATAACTAATGTTCTTTGTTATTATCTCAGAAATGTATAGGAAAGTCCAGATGCACTGTCACTGTAGCAAACAGTAACTTTGGGAAGGACCCTTGTCCAAATGTGTTGAAGAGGTTAACAGTTGAAGCTGTTTGTGCTCCAACCAAGTGAAGGGTATGAATGGTTAAAAGCACATTTAACTCAAGAACAATAATAGTATAGGTAAAGATAAGTGTCATAGTTGTTTTAGGGAGAGTAACTACATTCTGATGTGTTGGTGCCGAAGGCACAAAGGTTTATGATTTTTATGGAGTAATGTGTCAACGGAATTGTATAAATTAGTGATTATTGGATAGGAGAGAGTTTTAAAACAAGAGTCCAAAATTTGGATCCTTGTGTGTGAATTTGGAGTGGTAGTTCCCTGCCTTCAAAGTTTTAACTATAGGCATGGGAAAGATAGGCACTTTGGTTTGTGTGATGTTATTTTTGTGGTTTTAGTTTGTGGGGTAAATTAAACTCCAAATCAGGTTTAAGTTAGGAGAGGATCCTACTGTAACCATTCTCTCCATTAATAGTTTATTATTCTTTGCACTTTGCATCATATTCTTCTTTCTTTTTGCGTTTATGTTGCATCTACCAATGGTTGTGCAGGCATAAAAGAAATCACCACTCTCTATGTAGTTCTTTCATATAAGAAACAAAATAATAATAATTAGCCAAGAAACATGAAAATAGTTGCAGTTAGCTGGTTTTAAATAATGTTATAAATTTATTTCTTTTGTCAATAGACTAACGAATATATCTATATTGGCTTATATTCCATAATAAATTAATACATTTTAAAACGATTCGGTGCTTATTTTTTTTTTAATAATTTGAGTTTATGATAAAGATGTATCCATTTATTTCTATTTCTTATAAAAATTAGGACTATATAGATGACTTTTTGCTTTGTTTATTTAGTTCCTGTATAATTATTTCCGTCAAATCCAATGAAGAGAACAAAATAGAAAACATAAAATTATCGGAAAAAAAAAATAAAAACCAAGATGAAAGCAACTTAAATTAAGAGAATCAAAACGAAAATAACCTTACAGAACCTATATAAATAAGGGTTTGTCTACTTCTATTTTCATTCTACAGTTTTACTTTTAGTTACAAAACTTTAGTTTTAAAGGAAAACGGTGAAAATTCATTATAGATTTTTTTTCTCCTCGTGAATCTGCTTATGGTGTTTGAGAAGGTTCATTTATTTATCTAAAAAATATGTAAAAAATGTTTATTGCAAATAATACAAGTTTCTCGTTATATTTGATGGCGGAATATAAAGGTAGGAAGTAAAAACAAACAAGCAATTTGAAAAAAAAATGAAAAATAAAACATTTAAGGATGTGAGAAAATTGAATTCAACTTAATTATATTTTTTAGATTGATTTATATTAGGATTTTTTTAGAGAACTTAATTATTCTTTTGTACGATAGTAGGATAAAATAAAAGACAATTGCTAAAAAATATGTAAGTTGCTGAGTCTAGGTTTAAATGGCGCATAATGTCTACTTGCACTAGCCACATCAGTCTACAGGTGCTTCCCAAAAAATACTTAAGGACTTGTGCCTTTAAAAAATAATTTACATTTAATTTAATCAATATCCACATTCCTTTCATTTAATTATTTCCTAAACAATATCATGTATATATATATATATATATATATATATATATATATATATATATATATATATATATAAGTTATTTCATTTTTAACAAAGTTCACTTCTTAATTATTTACTGAAAAAAGAATAAATCAAATTATACCAAAAATAATAAAAGTGAGATTACTAAAATGGTAAATCTCTTAAATAAAATGGTAAATCACATATCCCCATTTCTTTCATTTAATTACCATTTATACTCTTTGAAAATGTTCTTTATTGTTTGCTACAATGAATATTTATTAATACCAAAACTACAGTAAATATTTATTAATACTAAAACTATATTTTAGTTAGTATAAATATATTCAATATTAAATCAACTTTATGTTCTACCATACAAATAATCATTGTTTGCGAATTTATGTAAAAATTAATAAACATTGACAATTTTATTTTAATTTTTTTCAAAATAATATTTTAATAATTTATTCTTATCAAACTCAATTATAATTGAATCATGTTAAGTTTTAAATAAAAATATATCTCAGTCAAATCCAAATAAATTTAATTACATTAGAGGAAATATTAAAATAAATTTGACCTAATATATACAATTTACACTAATATTGTATTATAAGAATTAAAAAGTAATTTAAGAAAAAAAAAATAACCATTTTTAACTATCAATTTCTTTATTTCTTAAAGATGCGAGATATAAGTGATGAACCACCTTGCATTATTCATTATTTCCTTTAACTTCCTTTGCTTAAGATACCTAAGATAAACACATGAGTAAAATACAATTGCCATGTAAAATCAGGAGAGCCTAAGTAAGTATACTTCATGATATAACACCATCCACTATTATTTAAGACTGAAACAAAGCACAGTTGCTATGCAGAAATAGATGACAGAGTAAAAAGCTACTTTGTGCAACAGCAAAAATACCAAAATAAGTCTAGTACAAGATTATAAAATATAAAGACCAAAGCATAAATGTCTTGGAAGCAAGTAAACTACTGAGTTCAGCAAGATTAAGCACTAGATGCAGCCACATGTTTCTCTATTGTCTGCTGCAATTCTTCCTTCTTTGCTCCCACCACTTTGCTCAGAAGAGTTCCCTCTTTCACAAACACAAAAGTCGGCATTGCCTCAACAGCAAAATCCTCAGCAACACTCTGCAATCAACAAATTATTTATCATTATTTCTCTCTAAACGAATAAACATAACTATATGATTGATTGCATGTGATGACAAATGCTCGATGAAATATGGAATGTTAACGGAGATATCAGGTCTCATAGTGTTGTCTAACATGAATTTATATATAAAAAAACACATAACTATATGATTATTTATTTTACCTTCAATTCGTCTACATCCACCTTCAGAAATATGACATTTGTAAACTTCTTAGCCAGCTCAGCCAGGAATGGAGAAATGAAACGGCATGGTCCACACCAAGAAGCAGTAAAATCTACAACAATCTGCAATTAGAAATGTGATAACATGGTTACAAATGAAATAGAACTACAACATCAGACATTTTTATAAGATAAAACTCACATATTTTGGACCTGTTTATACTACTTTTCAAAAGAAAACATTGTTCATTTTCAGGGAGAAAATTTTCAATTCCAATTAGAGAACCTACGAAACTTTTTATAGGTTCTGTCATTAGTTATATGAAACATATTTTTTATCGCTATTTCATTTCTTCTTTAACATCTCTCATCATGTTTCCTCTCTTTCTTATTTTCTTCTCCACCCATCTCATTGCCATATGATTGTAAGAAAATCATATGTCTTACATAAATGGAATTTCCCCACAATTCTTGTATCTCACAGATCTTGCAAAAAGACAAAGTGAGGAGAGCAAGAAAGTGCAAAGCTGACTGATTTCAAAGCTTAATAAATATCAACAAATTAATCCATAGTGTTTGATTAGTGTTTACAATGCATGGTTAACATATATGGTACACGATTCAATTTGATTACCACAAGACTTTTTGGGTAAATCTGATATACATAGCACTCAAGATCCGGAAACCCCAATTAATTCAATTCAAAATCAATTTTAAAATCCAAACTCGCGTATTGTTTACAAAAACTGCAATTCTCATGAGTATAGTGTGCAAAAACAGTAAAAATAAATAATTATATATGATCCTCCACACACAGAGTGTAAGAAAACTGCAATTTCACACAGTCAATGAAAACCCTAAGATTAACAAGCTCATATATTAATAAACTTACATAGAATTGATAATGAAAAATAACATCAGCAGAGTCCTCCACAGTTTCTTTCGGCCTCATTGGATTCAGAGAAACACATATATTCTCCCCAAAGCAATACAAATCATCACCACAAATAAAAATCGGAACTTTTTTTTTTTTTTTTTCAGAATACTCTTTTAGTCAAGTTTCAAAACCAATGAAGGCCACATCAAAATATAACAGGAAAGTTAAACCCAGATCGAATCCAAGGATGCACGCTTCAAACAATTTATTAACAAAGCCATATGTGAGACTCTAAACTATAGAGTCGCATGCATGATGAAAAAATGACAACAAAAGCAAAACAAATTAAGAATCATAGCATAAATTGAGTTCGATCTATCGATCCATGCGTATATTAAAATTAATCAAGATTAATGAGTTGATTGATTCATACGAGTTTCTTCGAGTCATTGCCCTTTTGGAGTTGCTCGGTCCATGCCTCAACGGTGTGGCAGCTAATGACTTGTCCCTCTTCTGAAGCCCCGGCCATTCTCACAATCCTTATTTTCTCAGAAAGAAACCTTTGATGGTTACAAATTTCAATATGAATATGGGATACAATACTTAGCCATAGCCGCTGCTGTGTCACAGCTTTAAATAAGCAACGCGTATCCACTCTCGCCAAAATGGGCTCGCCTTTCTTATTTATTATTTACCACTTTGCCACCCACTATGGTTTATGCATTCAAAATAAAAATGAAATTGCTCAATTAATTGTATTGGTCCTTCAGTCTATGAGATAAAAACAAAATCATCCCTGTGGATTTCGAATTAAGTGCACACCTTCTCAAAATTTTGAATTCTTTTGTCATAAAATATTTTCCGAGTAAACAATTAATTGAGTCGTGCTTGTTCTATAACTATATCATGTAATTCACTATTTTTTTTTTATTTGTTGTAATTTTGTAAGGTTTCTTAACTAATTATGGTACAAGCTGCACATTGAGTGTATTATAAAATTATTATTATTATTATAATTACAATTCGTAAAAAAAAGTGAGTGTTTGTAAATATTTGTTAGTGTACATTCACTTATTTTTTATTATAAGTATGTTTTTAAGTTGTAAATTTTGTTTTTAAAATAATAATATTAATAATAAAAATTTGTTAATATACTTTGTATTAAAAATGAATGGGTGTAATGCATATATATATATATATATATATATATATATATATATATGAGTTTTTTTAGCACA